>Ga0114129_10006954_pt1 | contig 16098 bp, 14 predicted proteins | sample RhiMetdeltSRZDD1_FD_80071 | JGI IMG/M metagenome (GOLD analysis project Ga0114129, IMG submission 80071) | Populus rhizosphere microbial communities from Tennessee, USA - Rhizosphere MetaG P. deltoides SRZDD1 (version 2) (version 2) | ecosystem: Host-associated > Plants > Roots > Rhizosphere >... | reverse complement strand
ATCAGGGTCGGTCGGAAAAATCCCGGCAAATAATACGGCCAGTCCCGTCAGTATGAAAAGTACGGAAGGTATATGATTTGAAAACAAGCCGCCTGACTGGCAGGAAAATAACACGAAACTCAACCCAAGAGGGACAAAACCGGCCCACCGGACGAGCCATCCGTAAGGGGCTCTGGGCGTCCCCAGCTCACTGATCGACTGATGCGCATGCGAGTAATCCGGGGTTAAATAACCAGCCAACAGAACGGCTATAACGAATAAACATCCACCGATCCAAATCGCAGGAATAGAATCAAAACCCAAGGCGGGCCCCAGCTCTTTATTCCTTCGGAATCCCCACAAAGATCATTCCGTCCCTCACTTGAACCGGGTAGGCAGGGATATCCACCACGGCAGGCATGGACACGACCGCGCCAGTCCGTATATCAAACTCCGCGCCGTGGCGTGGGCAGGTAATGTTAAAACCTTCAATGTCGCCCTCACCGACCGGTCCATCGTCGTGCGAACACACGTCACCGATCGAGAAGAATTGACCGGCAATGTTGAAGATCACCAGTGGCTTGCCTTCGATTTCCACGAACAAGCGCTCCCCGTTGGGAAGTTCATCCGCGGGGGCAATTTCCACAAATTCAATTTTGGATTCGTCTATGGTTTTGTAGTTGAACATATGTTATTTGGGTAGGGGTGACCCGTCAGGGTCGGCCATGGAGTCTATATCAGTGGGGCGGGTCGCCCCTGCAATTATCAATCCACCAATTCGTCGCTCGCTTCGCCAAGACCGTAGACGCCTGCTTTCAAGACCTTAAGTGAAAGTAAGGCGCATTTCAAGCGCACGGGTCCCAGGTCAATGCCGAGCATTTCGAGAATGTCTTGTTTGTTGAGTTTCTTCACGTCTTCCAGCGGCTTGCCGATAATCGATTCCACCAGCAAATCCGCGGAGGCTTGCGAGATGGCGCAGCCATGACCGTCGAAGCGCGCGTCTTTTACGGTCCCATCTTCAGTTGTTTGCAGCGTGATCTCGATATGGTCACCGCATAAGGGATTGTTGTCTTCAAACTTAATATCGTGGGGGTCGAGATGCCCACGATAAGAGGGATTTTTGTAGTGTTCGATGATTACTTCGCGATAGAGGTCGTCCATATGGCTCCCATGTCATTGCGAGGCAGTGATCTTCTGCCGAAGCAATCACATGTTGAATGGTTAGTTGAGATTACTTCGGGCTTTGCCCTCGCAATGACATTACCCAAACAATTCCTTCACCTTATAAATCCCATTCACCAACAAATCAACTTCTTCTTTCGTGCTATACAAATAGAAGGAAGCGCGGCTGGTAGCGGGAATTCCAAACTTCTCGTGTAATGGCTGGGCACAGTGATGCCCCGCGCGGATGGCGATCCCATCCTGATCGAGGATCTGCGCCACGTCATGTGGATGTACACCCTCAAGAGTGAACGCGGCCACGCCTCCCTTTTTCTGGGCATCCGGGCCGAACAGCCTCAACCCCGGGATTTCTTCCAACCGTTCGAGCGCGTAGTCTGTGATCTCATGCTCGTGGGCAGCGACATTGTCCATGCCAACGGAGGTCAGATAATCGACAGCCGCACCGAAACCGACCGCTTCTGCAATGGCAGGAGTACCAGCTTCGAATTTGTGTGGCAGCGTGTTCGGGCGATAGGAGCGCAGGTGTACTACTTTGATCATGTCACCGCCGCCCAAGAACGGAGGCATATTTTCGAGCAAATTCGCTTTGCCATACAACACGCCGATGCCGGTGGGTCCGCACATTTTGTGGGCAGAGAAGGCCAGGAAGTCCGCGTCGAGCGTCTGCACATCTACTTTGAGGTGAGGTACAGATTGTGCTGCGTCAACCAGCGTCACCGCACCAGCTGCATGCGCCATGCGGATCATCTCCGCGGCCGGGTTGATCGTGCCGAGCACGTTGGACATGTGTGTAAACGCGACCAGCTTCGGGCCACGTGAAAGAAGCGCCTTATACACGTCCAGATCCAGCAAGCCAGATTCGGTCACAGGGATGAAGTCCAATTCGATGCCGCGTTCCTCTTGCAGCATATGCCACGGCACGAGATTGGAGTGATGCTCCATCTCCGTCAGGATGACAAGGTCGCCGGCCTCCAGATTCGACCGCGCCCAGGAATGGGCCACCAGATTGATGGATTCAGTCGTATTGCGCGTGTAGATAATCTGCCGGGCTGAGGCCGCATTGATGAATTTCGCAATCTTCTCGCGTGCGGCTTCATACAGCGCGGTGGCCTCTTCGGCAAGCGTATGCACACCCCGATGAATGTTGGCGTTGGAGCGACGATAATAGGTATCCATCGCTTCGATCACAGCCAAAGGCTTTTGCGATGTTGCCGTGGAATCCAGATAGACCAACGGGACACTATCATGCGTCTTACGCTGGAGAATGGGAAAATCTTTGCGAATTTCGTTTACGTCAAGGGACATGAGGACGAGTAAACATGTATACAGGTATACAGATAAATATTCTTGGCTGTATACCTGAATACCTAATAGTCAGGAATAACTCTCTCTTCGCGCTTCGCCGATTTTTTACCCGGGACCGGTCGAATGTGTTCAGAGGCCAGCGGGTACCATAGAATCCGATCGGGCACCATCCAGCCATCCGTGAGGAAGACGTTGGAACGGAATTGCACCGCCACCATCTTGTTATCCACCTGGACGACGATACCACCAATCCAGCCGCGCACCCGCTCACGATTTTTTTCGTGGTCGCAGAATACTTCGACACTGTCACCCACTTGAAAATCATGAGCCAGACCGGGCGCCCGCATGTAGTTATATTGCGGCGCACGCACGCCTTTACTGTTGAGTTTGCGGTCACTATTGCTATTCGGGACGGAAATCTTATGCACGATGCGCACTGTATCAGCTGATGCGGCTTCCTTGCGGGAAATCACCCTGGGCTTTACAACCTTCGACTTTTCCATGACGGCGCCTTTCGCCTGGCTGGCTTCTGCTTTTTTGGATTTGACCGGTTTCGCTTTTGTTTGTGTCTTTATTTTGCTTTTTGTTTTAACAGCCATCAAAGTCTCACTTCTCTAAACGAATTCTTATGCCATCTTATCGGCAATATATTGTTGAAAACGCTCGCGCACCCCTTCAAACGGAATGCGTTGAAAGATGGGGTCGAAGAATCCTTCCACCACCATCTTTTCCGCTTCCGCCTGCGGAATGCCACGGGATTTCAAATAAAATAGCGGCTCCTGTTCCAATTTGCCGACCGTGGCACCATGTGTACAGCGGACATCGTCCGCGAGAATTTCCAAGCCCGGAATAGAATCGGCTCTCGCCGCGTCACTCAGGACCAGATTCCGATTCGCCTGATACCCGTCCGTTTTCTGTGCCCCGGGCGCGACATAGATCATGCCCTGCCAGACGGAACGGCTCTTGCCTTTGAGTGCGCCTTTGAACAGCAGATCACTCGTCGTGTGCGGAGCGAGATGATTCTGTTGAGTATCATGATCGAGATGTTGGTTGCCATCCGTGAAGTAGAAACCAGACATGCGTCCCTGTGCGCCTTCACCGGCGAGATCGAGCTCAGAAAAGTTCTTGGTAATGCGCGAACCAATTGCGCCAAAGATCCAATCGAGATGGCCGCCGCGCTCGACGCGAATGCGCTCGTGACTGAAATTCCAGACATGACGTCCCCACGACTGCAATTCGACGAAGCGGAGGCTCGCGTCCTGCATCACCTGGATTTCAACGATTCCCGCGTGCATTGAATTCGATGCCATTTCATCGGGTGATGCTGACTCGTGGACATACGTCACCGACGCGCCTTCGTCCACCAGGACGAGGATATGCGAGATATGAGCGAGATTGGCACCCGGACCCCACAACACAGAGTGAAGAGGCTCGTCAATGGTCACGCCTTTAGGCACATAAAGGACCACACCATTCTGTGCGAAGGCTCCCGCCAGAGCAGCAAACTTCCCTTCCTCTGCATTGACTGTCTTGCCTATCATTTTGGCAATCAGGTCAGGGTATTTTTGTTCGGCAGTGATGAGGTCCGTGAAAATGACACCTTTTTGGGCCAGTTTCCCATCCACCTCAATTTTGGCACCACCGGGCAGCAGGACGATCTGTCCACCATGCTGATCGCCGGTAAGCGGTTTGAGCAAATCTTCGCGCACAGCGGGCAGGTCATTGAAGGCACCCTCCGCCGCGAATTTGAATTTGTCCGCGGGCAGGGTGTGGATGTCTGTGCGGCGCCAGGCTTCCTCCGTGTTTACAGGGAGAGAGAGCCTCTTGAAAGCCGACCAGGCGGAGGTCCGGTATGAAGCGACCGAGTCGTTTGCAACGCTACGGATATCTGATTCGGTGAATGTGAAGTCCTTTGCGACAGCGTCGGCTCGTCGGGTCCTTGAAACAACTACTTTGGGTTTTTCCTGCATGTTAGCCGATGCTTCCTTCCATTTGCAATGCAATCAAGCGATTCATTTCCACTGCGTATTCCATCGGCAGTTCCTTGATAAGTGGCTCGATGAAACCAGAAACAACCATCGTCGTGGCCGCTTCTTCACTCAGGCCGCGGGACATGAGGTAAAAGAGTTGCTCCTCACCCACTTTGCTGACCGAAGCCTCGTGACCAATGGTGACATCGTCTTCGTCGATCTCGATGGTGGGGTAGGTATCCGAGCGGGACTGTGGATCGAGCAAAAGTGCGTCGCAGACCGTATTCGACTTCACGCCCTTTGCGCCTTTATAGACTTTGAGCAAGCCGCGAAACGAGGCACGCCCACCTGCTTTACTAATGGACTTGGAAGTGACTTTGCTGGATGTATTCGGAGCGAAGTGGTACATCTTGCCACCCGCGTCCTGTGTTTGGCCAGCTCCAGCGAATGCCATCGAGAGCATTTCGCCGCGTGCACCGGGCTCCATGAGATAACAGGAAGGATATTTCATTGTAAGTTTCGAACCGATATTGGCATCCACCCACTCGTGTGAGGCATCGGCAAAGACTTTTGCGCGTTGGGTGACGAGGTTGAACACGTTCGTTGACCAGTTCTGAATGGTCGAGTATCGTGAGCGGGCACCCTTCTTAACAACGATTTCAATGACACCACTGTGGAATGAGTTGGTGGTGTATTGCGGAGCCGTACAACCTTCCACGTAATGCACCGAGGCGCCTTCATCCACGATGATGAGTGTTCGCTCGAACTGTCCAACGTTGGCTGTGTTCAAGCGGAAGTAAGCCTGTAGAGGCAGATCGACTTTTACGCCCTTCGGCACGTAGACAAACGAGCCACCAGACCACACCGCGCTGTTCAACGCGGCGAACTTGTTATCTTCAATTGGGATGACTGTGCCAAAATATTCGCGGAACAAATCCGGATATTGCCGAAGACCATCCTCAATCGAGAGGAAAATCACACCCTGTTTTTCGAGATGCTCCAGGACGGAGTGATAAACCATCTCGGATTCGTATTGCGCGCCTACGCCAGCTAAAAACTTACGCTCGGCTTCCGGGATACCCAATTTGTCAAATGTCCGCTTAATATCATCGGGAACATCATCCCATGATTTTTCGCTCTTCTCCGTCGGCTTGACGTAGTAAAAGATATTGTCAAGGTCAAGATTGTTGAGCTCGGGCCCCCAGGTCGGCATGGGACGGGTCATATAATGCGCCAGCGCCTTGAGGCGGAACTCGAGCATCCATTGCGGCTCGCCTTTCATGCGCGAGATATTCTCAACCACTTCACGGTTCAATCCGCGCTGAGACTTGAATACATAATTATCGTCGCGGTCATGAAAACCGTACTTGTATTCGCCAATATCTTCAAGGATTTTGGTATCTTCACTCATAATACACCTGTCATTTCGGCAGATGATGGATCGCATCGTGCGAAACCGGCAACTGCCACTATTATGGAATCCAATCTACGCTTCAGAGGGCTCTTCATACTTCTCGCGAACCCATTCATAGCCTTGGTCTTCAAGATGAAGAGCCAGATCAGGTCCACCCGATTCAACAATCTTTCCATCCAGCATCACGTGGACATAATCAGGCTTGATATAGTTCAACAAACGCTGGTAGTGTGTAATGACCAGCACGCCCAGGTCTTTGTTCATCAGGGCGTTGACGCCGTCTGCTACGATGCGCAAAGCGTCGATATCCAGACCTGAATCGGTTTCATCTAAAATCGCAATCTCCGGATTGAGCGTTGCCATCTGCAATATTTCAGCCCGTTTCTTTTCACCACCCGAGAAACCCTCATTGAGATAGCGACCGGCAAAGTTCTGGTCCATTTTGAGCATGGCCATTTTCTCTTTCAGCAGCTTACGGAATTCCGGAATCGGCATTCCTTTATCATCGGGGTTTTCGGCACGACGCCGAGCATTGATGGCTGTGCGCAAGAAGTTGGCAACCGTTACGCCGGGGATAGCGACCGGATATTGAAACGCGAGAAAAATACCGAGCCGTGAACGCTCGTCAGGCTCCAGTTCAAGGACATTTTGGCCTTTGAACGTAACCTCACCCTGCGTCACAGTGTAGGAGGGGTGCCCCATCAGCGTGTACGCCAATGTGGACTTTCCAGTACCGTTTGGCCCCATAATTGCATGGACTTTGCCTTGCTCTACAGTCAGATCTACCCCTTTGAGAATTTCCTTCCCCTCGATGTTGACGTGCAAATTCTTGATTTCAAGCTGCGACATACGTAGTTTGCTCCTACCGCCTTTTTATGAATTTCTAAACTTTTTGAAGGAATTTCAGGCCGAAATTCGTCTCTTAAGCTTGGATTATTATGCGGTGCCATGTAAATTAAGCCATTGCTGGCGTTCTATCCAATCCGGGGCATTATAGCAGAATCAAAGGGAAAAGTCAATATTTATGATATTTTTCTAGTATATTGACAATACTAAGCTAGGAGTGTATACTCCCGCCCATGAAAAGCACGAAAGACAAGATTCTTCAAACCCTGCTCCGCCACCCCAAGATCACCATCAACGAAATCGCTCAAGCGGTGGGAATCAACGCCATCTCGGTTCGGCACCACCTCTCGAACCTTGAGAAGGAAGGTCTCATCGCAGCAGAAGAGGAGCGGCACGGTGTGGGACGTCCGCGGTTGATGTATTCACTAACGGAAGACGGTATGGAGCGCTTCCCCACGAAATACTTGCGGCTGACAACCCGGCTTCTCACGCAGATGAAAGAGACCTTGCCCGCGCCGGCGGTTGCCAAACTATTCAGCCAGGTCGCTGAGGATATGGCAAAAGAATACACAGAACAAATTAAAGGCTTGAGCATGGAGGAGCGCCTGGATTTCGTCAAGGAATTGCTCGCGCAGGAAGGTTTTACCGTCGAGTGGGAAAAAAAAGGCAAAGAGTATCAAATCCACGAGATTACCTGCCCGTATTACCAGATTGGCATCGCCCATCCGGAGGTCTGCACGGTGGACCAGACGTTGATCTCGAAAATGCTCGCCTTGCCTGCTAATAAGGTACAATGCATTTTGAACGGTGCCGCACATTGTACATACGTTGTACAACCAGCCACCGCAAAAAACTAATTTCTAGAGGAAACAATGACTGAAGAGACCGTTAACGAAATTCAGTGGACCATCCACACAACCAACCCTGAATTGGTACAACCTGCACGCGAAAAACTATCAGAGGTGGTCGATCCGGAGATTGGAATGCATATCATCCAGTTGGGATTAGTACGCGATATTTCGATTGAAAACGGCGTGGCTCATCTGAAAATGATCCTTACTACTCCCTTCTGCCCCTACGGTCCTGCGATGATTGAAATGACCAAGGCCAAGGCAACCGAAGGCTTGAACATGCCCGTGACGATCGAAATGGGTATGGATGTATGGGACTTCTCGATGATGGAAGACCCATCGGCATTGGATTGGGGCATGTACGCCTAACGCCAACGGAATGTAACTCACCAGGCTGGATTACCGATATGACCCCGGTAATCCAGTTTTTATTTTCTGTTCATCACCCATTACAATCAGAACAAACCGAATGATTGAAAGTGAAGATCATGCGACGACTTTACGCTTCCCTTTTGCTTTTAACGTTGCTCGCTTCCTGCTCTCCCCGGAACCTGACGGCTGGTCCTGATCGTTCCGTTAGACTGGAAGATTGCGCCCTGACCTCGCCCCTCGGCGATCAGGTGGACGCGCGCTGCGGCACCCTGCGTGTCCCCGAAGACCGCGCCAATCCTGCGGGGAGACAGATCGAATTACAGGTGGCAGTTATCGCCGCCATCAAACGCGACCCGGAACCAGATGCGCTCTTTTTGCTGGCCGGCGGCCCCGGTCAATCTGCAATCGAAGCATTTCCCGCGATTGTTGCCCTCCTGTTCTCGATCCACGAAAACCGCGACATTGTGCTTGTCGATCAGCGTGGAACAGGCCAATCCAATCCCCTGCGCTGTCTTGATCCTGAAGATGAAGCGGTGGACGATGAAGCGCTGCTTGCCAGGCTCAAATCCTGCACACAAACTCTGGACGCAGATTTACGCTTCTACAATACTGAGATCGCCATGACTGACCTGGATGAAGTCCGCTCTGCATTGGGTTATGAGACGATCAATATTTATGGCGCATCGTATGGAACCCGCGCCGCGCTGACCTATTTGCGCATGTTCCCTGAACATGTGCGTACGGTGACTCTTGACGCCGTTGTAGACCCTGAATTCGTCCTGTTCATGGATGCCGCGCAGGACGGTCAGGCTGCGCTCGATGACTTCTTCGCGCGCTGTGATGCAGATGAGTCTTGTTCGAGGGCGTTTCCCAATTTGAGGACCGAGTTCAACGACATTCTCGCGCGGCTGGAGGAAAGTCCGGTGGATATCACCCTTCCTCACCCGCTAACCAATAAGCCCTTCGAGCTGACCTTGACCCGGGAAATGCTCACTAATCTGGTCTTCAACACCCTATACGTGCCAGATCTGGTCTCCACTTTACCATTGTCCATCCATGTGGCTTTTGCAGATGAAAACTATGTTCCCCTGATATCGCAGGCTTTTCTTGTAAATGCTGGTCTGTACGATGGCATGTTCTATGCGGTCGCCTGTACCGAAGACGCACCCCTGATAGACGTGGATAGCGCAGCCCGAAGCAGCGAAGAAAGTATATTTGGTAATCGTACGTTGGATTTTGTGGAAGTCTGCGCCGAATGGCCCAAGGGGCAGGTATCGTCTACGTTTCGCGAACCCATTTCATCCGATGTCCCGGTGTTGATGCTCTCGGGTGAAGCCGACCCCATCACACCACCCCGGCACGCTGAAAACGTTGCGCAGGGCCTCACCAACGAGATTCACCTGATCTTTCCAGACATGGGCCATGGCAATCTCGCGAGTCGCTGCACCATCAATCTCTTCAAAGACTTCATTGAGAGCGCTTCCACGGTCGGATTGGATACCTCCTGCACAAAAGACCTCCAGCCGCCACCATTTTTTGTCGATTTCAGTGGACCGCGCCCGTAATAAAGGTCACCACCATGATACAAGTTCAAGGTCTTTCAAAATCGTTCAGAAAAGTAAAAGCCGTTCAGAATGTATCGTTTTCCGCGCCTGACGGCCAAATCACCGGACTGTTGGGTCCCAATGGCGCAGGCAAGAGCACCACGCTGCGGATGCTCTACACATTGCTCAAGCCCGAGAGTGGCTCGGCGCAGGTGGATGGTTTTGACATTCGGGAATCTCCCCTCGAGGTGCAGTGCAGAATTGGTGTGCTGGCAGACGCACGCGGGTTATATCCACGTCTCTCTAGCAGAGAGAACATTCGCTATTACGGGCGGCTGCATGGCCTGGAAGGCGAGGGCCTGGAAAGACAAATCGACTCGCTGTTGACCCTGCTGGATATGCAGTCCATCGCTGACCGCAGGACGGAGGGCTTTTCTACCGGAGAAAAACTCAAAGTCGCGATCGCACGTAGCCTGGTGCACAACCCGAAAAATGTCCTGCTCGATGAGCCAACCAATGGACTGGATGTGATGAGCACACGCGCGATGCGACAGTTCATCCTGCGGCTGCGGGAAGAGGGCAAGTGTGTACTCTTCACCAGTCATATCATGCAGGAAGTGGCCGCGCTGTGCGATCAGATTGTGATCATTTCACACGGTGAAGTCAGCGCGCATGGCAGTCCCAATGACTTGCGCAAGCAGACGGGGCAGGATAACCTGGAAGATGCTTTTGTGACCGTGATCGGCTCCGAGGAAGGGCTCGAACGATGAAAAAGATACTGGTCATTTTTCAAAAGGAAATGGTCGATAACTTCCGGGATTATCGCAGTTGGATCACCGGTCTTTTTTGGGCGCTCTTTGGTCCCCTGCTGCTCGGGGGGCTGATCATGTTGATAGGCAACACGGTCCGCGACACGCTGGAAGAGTCGCTTCACCTCCCGGTTTCCGGAGTCGAGAACGCGCCCAGCCTCATTGCCTTTCTGGAACAGCAGGATGTTGTGATCGAGGCGGCTCCGGAGGATCCAGAGTCAGCCGTCATCGCCGGCGACATTAATGTCGCGCTGATCATTCCACCAAAATATAGTGAGGATTTTTCCACCGGGAAAACTGCAAAGCTGCAACTTGTCTTTGACAGCACCCGCCAATCGGCCATTGCAGATATCAACCGTGTACAGGATCTGCTCGAGGGCTACAGCCGCTACATTGGTTTGTTGAGATTGAGTCTGCGCGGCGTCAGCCCGGAAGTGATTCGCGTCGTACAGGTGGAGGAGCTGGATACGGCCACCCCGCAGAGTCAGGCCCTGATTTTTATCTCGATGCTGCCCTACTTCATTATCTTTGCCATCTTCAACGGCGCCTCGCCCGTGATCACCGATGCGACAGCTGGCGAGCGTGAACGGGGCTCGCTCGAACCGTTGTTGATCAATCCATTGCCTCGCGGCTGGGTCGCCATCGGCAAGATGCTTTCAGCCATTCCGTTTGCAACCTTCAACCTGCTTATAACGCTGACTGGCTTCGCAGCTATATTCCGTCTCTTACCTGTGGAGGACTTGCTTGGCATTCAAATTGGCTTCGATTTCAGTACCTTGATGGCAATCTTCCTGATCTGTCTGCCGATCGTCTTCCTGGCCTGTGCCATCCAGACCCTGATCGCCTCCTTTACTAAAACAACCAAGGAAGCCAGCACGTACCTGCCGTTTATAGGCCTGATTCCCTCCCTACCGGGACTTGCACTCGCATTCCTGCCCGTCAAACCTGCCCTGTGGACAATGCTCATTCCCACCTTTGGACAACAAATCCTGATCAATCAATTCCTGCGCTTCGAACCGATTTCGAGCATGAACATCGTAATCTCCTCCGTGCTCACGATTTTTTTGTCGCTGGTCTTTACTTACATCGCCATCAAACTCTACGAAGGGGAACGCATCATCACTGGTTGATGGGAAGCCAGTTTCCTGATATTGCGTAAATACGGAGATAAGTAAAAAGAAGTCCGCACTTCTTCTCGTGCGGACTCTTTTCTGCAGACTCTCGCCTATTGCATCGTGATCGTCACACTCTCCATGGCATCCCCTTCGAATGCAGGATTGGCCTCCGGGTCGCGGCGTGTAATGGCATTCACCACATCCATTCCCTCGGTAACCTGTCCAAAGATGGTATAGCCCCCGTTCAGTTGAGGTGTCTCGACGAATGTAATAAAGAACTGACTGCCATTGGTATCACGTCCGGCGTTCGCCATCGCAACGACGCCCGCCTTGTCGAACGTCAGATCGCTATCTTCGTTGACGAACTCGTAGCCAGGCCCGCCCGAACCTGTACCTGTCGGGTCGCCGCCCTGAGCCATAAATCCCTCCAACACGCGATGGAACGTCAGGCCATTGAAATAACCCTTACATGCCAAAAAGACAAAACTATTGACCGTAATGGGTGCCCTGTCAGAATACAACTGCATGACGAACTCTCCGCCATTTGCCATTTTTACCGTGGCAAAGTATTGCTTGGATGAATCGATTCCCATCGGCGGCGCCTCATATTGTGCCGCAACCGGGATATCAGCAAAAGGCTCACAGGCAGGCGAATCGCTAACGCTGGCCGCCGTGGTTGGTTCTGAATCCTTCGGCGAAAACAGCCAAAAACCTAATACGATGACAATCAGTGCGACCACCACGCCTGCAATTTGAATATAACGTGACTGCCGGGCCCTCCGCTCGGCGGCGAGCCTTTCTTCGATCTTCTTCTTATTGGCCATATAGATATTTCTCCTGAAAAAGTTGATGGTGAATTTTACACAAATATTATCCACCTGCGCCAATCTTCTCATTCAACTCGCGTACCCGTGAGGACATGCGGCGCAATACCGAAACAGCCACCTGCGGACGATCCAACAGAATCGAGTGGAATTCATCTCCGTCGATGACCAGAGTACGCACTCCACCTCGAGCTCTTAGTGTGGCTGATCGCGGCGCCGACTCCAGGATCGCCATCTCGCCCACAAACTCACCCGTTGAGCGGGAGGCTAATACCTTTTCTGAAGTGCCTGCCTTCTTGAGCACATCCACTGTGCCGCTGGCAATAATGAACAACGTATGGCCATATTCCCCCTCGCGGCACAGCAATGCCTGGTCGAGAAATAGTTGTTCTTCGGCAATCTCAGCGATCTTTTCCAGGTCCTCCGGGGAAAGCTCCGAGAACATGGGCACCTCTCGCAACAACAAAACACGGTCCAATGTAGATAGGGTCTTTAGGGTCTTCATATTGACAAAACCTCCCAGCCGGCTCCAGGCATCACGGGCCGCCGCTTTTACCAATGGATCATTATCCAGGAACATTTTTCGCACTTCAGGAACCGACTCGCCCACATCCATCTCAATCACGACATACGTACCCATGGCTCGCAGCCAACGATCTTCATGAGTGAGCAAAAGTTCTGAGATTTCGGTCAATGTCATGCGTTGGCCCGCGTCTTCCTGGAAGACTCCGCCACGGTCAAGGATGGGCAATACCTGTGTCGTGATCCTTCGATCACCGAGCGTCTCCAGGGCCTCGAGCGCGGCCGCACGTGCCGAGCTGTCGCCAGCCTTCAATCCCCTCCGCACCAATTCCATGGCGCGTGGGTTGCCGAACAATCCCACCGCTTTGACCAGCCGCTCTTCGATCACGGAGATGCGATGTTTCAGCGTGTCAGCGAGCAATTTGACCATTCGCCCTTTCGACGGCAGTGAATCGATCAGCACCCGCAAATACCGAATCCCTGCAACCTCTCGCTGGATATAACTCTGTAAAGGCTCGAGCACTTCAACGTCACCGGCCGGGATGGCATCCAACGCGTGGGACGCGTTGACGCCCTCCGAATCATGCAGGATGCTCAGCAGCACGCGTCGCGACTCAGGCCAGACCTGCTTCAGCGATTCTGACGCCGTGCGTCTCACCCCGACATCCTCATCTTCTAATCGTTTTGCAACAGCCTCGATCAGCGTTTCATCTTTGAAAAAGGTAGCCACGATCAATGCCTGCCGCCGCACCTCAGCGCGCGAGTCATTCAGTGCCTCTAATATCAAATTGATGTCGAAAGATATGGGGATTTTGGAAACCAGTGCAATCGCGCGGTAAGCCTCCAGCGCAACCAGCCGTTTCGCATCATCCTGCAGCAACTTTGAAAAGAACGGTCTGCCTTTATCCGTTTCCCCCAAATACAGCAAGACCACCGCTGCACGAGCACTGACCCGAACATTGGAGTGCTTCAGCAAATGCTCCAGTGTACGGATCAGTTCGGGTGAAGAGGTATCCGCCAGCTTGGGTACAGCAGCCAGGGCTTGTTCCCGGACCGAGTCGTCCACATCTTCCAATCCCAGGACAATCTGACTGAGGATGCCTTTCGCATTCAGATTTGCAAGCGCCCGGATGGCTGTCGCACGGACGGCTGCATCGGGGTCCGATAATCGCTCTACAAGATCAGGAACCGCCAGCGGACTGTCCATTTTCGCGAGCATTTCCGCAGCCAGCCTTCGGACGTTTGGCCGCATGTCACGCAGAGCTTTGAAGATCGCTTGCAGCGCGGCAGGGTCATTCCGATAGCCTGTAAAAGTAACCTCTTCATCGCTAAAGACCTCGGCACGGCCAGCTTGCAAGGCGGTGATGAGTGCCTTGCCATATTCATCGCGCATCTTCCAGGTGAAATAAAAGCACGCCAGTGCGACCAGTGCACCCATCACGAGAATTTGTTGGGTGGAGGTGAAAATGCGTGTGCCTACAATCAGCAGTAGACCGGAAAGGATGACACCCATCTGCGCCGGAACTCCATTGATGAACGCCAGCACCTGACCACGTCGTTCGATAGGTACCACATTGAATAAGGCGCTCCAGGCGGTACCCATGATACCTCCCAGCACAACCTGCTGCACAAAGCGGAAAGAAGCCGCCACTTCAAAGCGATAGAAAACAAAGAAGGCCGCGAAGCCCAACAGGTACGTGATAGGCATGAGCAAAATGCTGTTGACAATTCCAACCTTGGCATATAACCGGTTGGCAATCAGCAGGGAAACAAAAAACGTGACCAGCGTCATGCCACTGGTGAACAGACCTTTGAAGTTTGCCACGGCCACTTCATCACCCCTATAGGTCCTGGAGACGAACTGGCTGAACGGAAAATCCACTGTGAAAAACAGCACCGAATACAGGATCGCGGAAAACGCCACGAGCCGAAACAACCCGGAAGCGCGCACAAAATCGAAACCCGTCCGCAAATCTCCAATGAGATTGAATTGGGGTGGAAGCGGAGTTAGCGGTTCCGGCTTGAAGTAGGCACGCGTAATGTTTCTCAGTAACCACCACGCGCCCCCCAGTACAAGCGCGAATACGACGATCAGGTTGTTCGTGCCCAGGATGCGCGCCAGCAAACCCGTCAGTGAATTTCCAAATACACTGCCAAGAATTGCGATGCTCGTAAACAGAGGAAACAATCGTTTTGCCTGGCGTGCATCACATACTTCGCCTGCCACGGTCCAGACCAGGGTACCCAACACCACGCCCATTCCATTGACCGTCAACCAGAAGATTTGGGTAATGGGAAGCTGAAGCAACACGATGGCCGCCCATTCCACCAGGAGCAGAATCACAAATCCTGCCAGGAACCAGTTTACGACAGCTGCATTTTGAAAACGACTCAGGCTGGCGCTGTAGGTGAGTGAAACAAGAAAGACAATCAGGCCCAGCGGCACATACAGGTAGGGCAGGCGGTCGACATTATCGGAAACGAACAAGGCAAACGCGGCGGTATCACCAAACCCCTGTCCCGCCTGAATGAGTAGAAATAAAGCCGCCATCCACGCGACCATGCGAGTCTCTTCGGGACGAATCTGGAGGAGCGTGACGGCTTTTTCTTTCAGCATATACAAATAGGAACGGTCTTCCCGCTTCGGGATTTGATTGTAGCATATTCAACAATCAGCTGATAGCCGCATTGTTCTGCACGCGTTGCTTCGAGACTCCATGGCAAAAGTACCGTTCCTCTATATATAATTCAAGCATGCAGGCCTATTTCCGTAAACATATTTACCTGCCGCAGGATCACGGCTCGTGGATGTTCATTATCAGCCCACTACTCGTCGGCTTGTTTGCAGGGCATTACTTCAATGACGGCTCTCTTTATCTCATCGTCGCGGCGATATCCGCCTTTATGATGCGCCAGCCTATCACCGTCGCGCTCAAGGCATTTTCCGGTCGCCGCACAAGGGCGGACCTTCCAGCCGCACGATTTTGGATCATTGTTTACGGCCTCATTCTTGTACTGACGCTCATTGGCTTAATTACTAAAGGTTTTCTATTCGTTCTCTTTCTTGTTATGCCTGGAATTCCTGTGTTCGCATGGTATTTATGGCTGGTTAGTCGCCATGAAGAACGGCGACAGGCTGAGGTTGAAATCCTTGCAACCGGTGTGTTATCCCTTGCAGCACCCGCCGCTTATTGGGTCGGAATAGGCCAGTATGATGTAACCGGTTGGTGGCTGTGGATTCTTGTCTGGATGCAGACCGCGGCGAGCATCGTCTACGCGTACCTCAGGCTTGAACAAAGGGAATGGAAATCGATGCCAAATCGCTGGAAGAGATTTCGCGCGGGTTCATGGGCTTATGCCTATAT
>Ga0114129_10006953_pt1 | contig 16098 bp, 15 predicted proteins | sample RhiMetdeltSRZDD1_FD_80071 | JGI IMG/M metagenome (GOLD analysis project Ga0114129, IMG submission 80071) | Populus rhizosphere microbial communities from Tennessee, USA - Rhizosphere MetaG P. deltoides SRZDD1 (version 2) (version 2) | ecosystem: Host-associated > Plants > Roots > Rhizosphere >... | reverse complement strand
CGGCGCAAACGACCAATGTGCCCGAGAGGTTCTCCGCGATTGCCGTGAACCTGGACGGGATGACCGCGCGCACCGGCATATCGACTCTGGCAATCACCATCAATCGCTGGTCGACCGCCGCTGAACGCGAGAAGTTGCTCCGCGCTGTCGTCGAGAAAGGACCGGAGAAGCTCCTGGACGTCCTGCAGGACATGAGGCCTGTCGGCTCCATTCGCACCCCCAACTCGCTCGCCTATGATCTGCGGTTCGCTCATCGAATGCCTGACGAAGAGGGCGGCGAGCGAATCATTCTCGCGACGGACCGCTATATGAGTTTCTGGGAGACTGTAAACCGTCCGCGATCGATCGATTACCCCTTCACACTCATCGAGCTGCGCATCAATCGAAATGGTGAAGGCGAAGGAAAGATGTCGATCGCCACGAAGATCATTGCTGACAAAAAGAGCAATGCGATTGTGCTCGAGAACTATGGCACTCAGCCGGTGATGTTGAACCACGTGAAGCGCGAAGTGACTCGCTAAGGAGTGATGGGCTCGACGAGGTGCCGGTCAACGCCGTTGCCCACGGCGCCGATGTCGCGATGCCGGGGTTGCAGGTGCAGATGATCGGGAAGTCGGGATCGAACCTGTACCACGGGTCCTTTTCGGGAACTACGAAGACGGGCGTTTCCAGAGCTTCAACATCGACGCCGAGCAGATCGCGCAAGGCATCACTGCCGGCGGTGGGCTGACGCCTCGCGACATCAACCGACTGTCGCACTTCTACGATGTGGACGCGGGAGTCGGTGGATATCTGAAGAAGGATCGGGTCTGGTGGTACGGGTCGACGCGCCTTGGCGAGGTGGCGACACAGGTGCCGAGCCTCCCTGGAGAACTGTTCCTCATCGTTTTCGCATCGCAGCTGGCACGACCGTCGGCGCTTTCCTCGATGTTCTGAATCTGACGAACGCCAACCCGGAGCAGCAGGTCATCACGACGTCCGGGCCGAACTTCCTGCGGCCCACGCAAGTCCTGTCGCCGCGGATTCTGCGCCTCAGGACGAGACTCGAATGGTAGGTCGGCGTGGTCCCTCCGACGCTAGCGAGACGGCTGCGCGCTTGCAGCAACCAGCCGAACAGCGGTCACCTCTCTCGGGATGACGAGTTCCTGCACGACGAACGCACCTGTCGCTGACGGCTTTTCGTTCCCCGTGTAGCTGAAATCCGCAGTCGTCGTTGCTCCGGATTTGACGTCGACCGTCTGTGTGAGCGGTCCGTACAGCTCGTGCCACACTTGAACTGTTTGTTTTCCCGCGGGTACGTTCGCGATTCTGAAGGTACCGGTCGCATCGGTCACCGCAAAATATGGATGGCTGACGACTCCTATATATCCGACCATCCACGGGTGCACGTCGCACTTGACGCGCAGCATCACTTCTTCCGCCTTCAACGCGAACTTGAACACCAGTCCAGCCTGCGGCTGTCCGGTATTAAAGGCGTTGCCCTTCGTCGTCAGGGAATGGATGTTGTGGAGTGTCTGATCGCTGTTCTTGACTTCGAGCGTCTGCCCGACGCGCGCACCCTGGATGCGCGGATGGTAGACGCAGCCTTGCTGATCGATGACGACCGAGGTGAACGGCGCGGGCGACTGAGGAAACGTCCCTTGCACGTGCACGAATACGTTGCCAAGACTGCCGTCCGCTGCCTGGAGCACGGTCTCCTGGACGACTCGCTTGCCTGCGTTGATCTTCAGGCAGCTGGGATCGGCGCCCATTCTGATCGGGACGTTCGGCGGCGGCATACCCGACAGCTTGACACGTCCTTCGATGGTACCGCCTCCAGACTGAGCCGACATCGAAACGGGGGTTGTTGTCGCGAGAACTGCGGCAAGGGAGCAAGCCGCCGACGATAACCAGATGCTTTTCATGATTGACTCCATGACCGGTAAGTAACACTGCGAGTTCATTCACTCCTATCGGGGAGCAGCGAGTTGCTCCTGGCCTTCAGATACTGATAGATGAGCGCGACCTGCTCTTCGGTGACCGTGCCCCGAAGTGGGGGCATGCTCTTCTCCGGTCGACCGTTGAGGATGATGTAGAGGAACCCGGGATACGTGAACCGTCGAACCGAGGTCCGGAGGTCAACCGGCGCGAGACCCTGCGGGTCGGCGACGGCGTTGGGACCATGGCATGTCGAGCAGGTCTCATTGAACAGCGGTTGGCCGTTGCGTGCCGCATCGAGCGAGAACTTCGGCGCCTGTCGCATCAGCAACGTGCGAATGTCGATGGGCACGAGGAGCTCGCCGGGCAGTACGCCGCTCGCATCGAGCTCGTCTGCAATTGCCAGGGCGCACGGATGCGCCACAGCCTCCGCGTGGAGTACGGCCGGGGCATCGCGGGGCCTGTCAACCGTGAACAGCGTTACCGCACCTTCGAGACCCAATTCGATAATCGCGAGCCCGGCGAGTGGTGCCCATATGATTGCGGCATCAAGCTTTTCATCGGCGATGTCTTGAAGCGGCAGTCCCGCAGTGGGCAAGTCGAGCCCGTATTCGCGAATCTTCGTCAGGCCGAGCGCTCCAGCGACGTCGACAGCTGGTGTGCCCGACTGGACACCCACCTCGATCTCTTTTACGGCCGGCGCGTCGGCCGCGGGAACGGTGTCAGCAAGCCTCTGCGGGATGACGAGGACGTACGTGGATGCGTACTTCGGTACACCGGACAGCACGGGCGGGATGCGATCGGGGTTCGACAGCAGACCCTTGCATGTGGCCGGATCTGGCGCCGGCTGTGCTTGAGCACGCACACCGTTCGCGTCGGCAGCGGCCTGTACCATCGCTGCTGTCAGCGCAAGGATTCCGAGACGCTTCATGCGCATGGTGGTCAGAACCCGACTTTCAGCCGCACGTACGCCACGTGGTTGTCGTACGCGGGCGGGAGAAGGGCACCGGTTAACTTCGGCACCACCGGAACGACACCGAGAAAATTCAGCACGGGGACGTTCGAGAACCCCTCGTAGTTGAAGTCGGAAATGCGCCACCTCTCGTACGAGTACGCAGCGGTCATCGCAAGCCGCTCGGTCAAGCGCAGCTCGAGTTCCGGATTCAGCGCATGCAAGCGCACGTCGTCTACGTGCTCGGCCGGGGCGGGGTCGAACGGATTGAGGTCGATCGCGTCACCGATCGGACTGTCGAACACCCATCGCCCGTCGGTGTTCGAGAACGTGTACTGCAACTGGCCGCGCAGCCGTCCGGGAATCAACTGGATGTCGAGACCGACACCGGCTCCATGAATGTTGTCGCGCGAGCGGTTCTCCCAGTTACTTGCGGATTCGAACCCCGTGTCGGTGACGTACGGATCGCCCGGTCCCGCGGGGAACCATTGACGTCCACGGATGTGATTCGCGAACCATTCGTAGCTGTAGTCCGCAAACACGCTCACGCGCTCGGCGAGCGCATAGCTCGCGTCGACGGACGACAGGACGTGACGATCGTCGAGGACGCCGAACGGCGAATCGTGATAGTCGGTGTTGCCGTAGACCGCCTGTCCCGAGACGCTGATGTCGCCGCGCGTCACCGTGGCCATGACCTGTGCGTCGTGTCTGCGAAACGGCGCTTCGTCGAATTTGCGAAGAAACGGCATCATCGGCCGGTCGTCCAGGCCTTGCACCCGTTGGGATTGAGCGAAGTCGTAGGCGCTCGTACTACGGGTGGTATAGGTGTAGGACGTTCGCAGATCCAGCCATGACGTGGTGCGCCGGTCGAGCGAGACCTTGACGCGGTGGTCGTTCATCCACGCAACCTCGCGCAGGCTGCGATTCATGCGATCGAGCGTGTAGCTGACACCAATCCGCGAATCCGGTCCGAGCGTGTACGTCGTGTCGACCGAAGCTGAATGCTGGTTGTAGCCGGGGGCGACAGCGTGAAACATGCCGCCGGGGGTACCCTCGGTCGGGCGCGGGTCGGCATCTTCACGGACGAACTCTGGAAAGACGAAGGGCGCGGCGTGGTTCTGCAGCGCGTAGAGGCGATATTGGCCCGCGAGCCGCAGATTCTTCGCGGGCTGGCTCGTCCACCGAACCTGCGCCGTCTGCGTGTTCATCGACGTCTCGGCCGTCAGCCGCGGAAGCCCAGAGGGATCGGTTGCCCTGAAGAGCCGGCCGTCCGCCGCAGTGAGGAACGCCTCGCTGTTGGTCGAGAAGGGGATCAGCGGTTCGTTCTGGCGCATGAATCCCGCCGAAACGAACGCCGACAGTACGCTACGAGCCGGGAGGTTGTTGACTACGGTCGAAACGGACCCTTCCTGGTACCCGTTACTTGGATACAGCGCGATGCGTCCGGTCGCGGGCCCGCCACCGCTGCTCATGACAACAGCCGCCACGCCGCTGCTGTCGACGACGCGGTAGGGATTATCGAAGGTCAGTGACTGAATGTGGTTGTCAAACAACGACAGTCGGTATCCGGCGTTGACGCTGACGCGGCTCTCCGGCCTTGCGCGTTCGGCGCTGATTCTCAGCTCGCGCGTGTCGTACGCGACTGGCCAGGGAATGTCCTGGATGTTGCCGAAGCCGAAGGATCCACTCCACGGGCGGACACCGTCACGCGATTCGTTGGTAAAGGACGCCTTGAGAATGAGCGGGTACGCCTGAACGAGGGTGAATTCGCCGCCGGCCTTCTGGCGGCGCAGCGAGAGGTCCACCTCGTGCGCGCTGTCGACGTATGTCTGCGTGCGTGCGGCCAGCGCCCGTGGATCGCTGATGCTCTGGAGATCCGTCTGAATCGGATCGGCAATCGTAAGCCGGCCGGTTCCGATGCCGCCATAGAGCGACGGCACGCCAAACGCGTAGTTGTGCGGCGTCTCGTCGTACAGCACGTTGAAGTAGTACCCCCCGCCTCTGCCGCCGTCGATGGCGAGGTCCTGGTCGCGGCGTCCAAGCTGGCGCCCGACCACGTTGAAGAGATAGTCGCCCTGGCGATACCGAGCCTCGAGACCCGCCGTCACGCCGTCCCGCAGATCGCGAAATTCCTGGAATTTCGAGGATGCGCGCTCATCGGCCACGCCGAAGAGCGCCATCGACGCGCGGAGAGACCAGGGCGTCGATGGACCGGCGGGCCCGAGAAAGTCTGGAGCGACGGGCGAGAAGGTCGGGACGAGTGGTCGCACGCGCAACCCGGCATTCGGTGCCACGCGTGGATCGATGGGATGTATGGCCTGCACGCGCCATTGGGGAAATTGCGTGTTCGGCTGTGCAGCGTCCTGGGCAAGGCGCGGCTCAGTGGGCGCTTGAGGCGATGTCGGCACTTGGGCCTGGAGGACCGTGGGCATCAGCACGAGAGCGATCAGCATCGCTCCAGCGGTGGGTCTGGCGAATGCGGGTTGATTCATCGGACGCCTCCACTCACCTGTGCCAGAACTTTCCCGAAGGACTGTTGCTGCCGTGAATGTTTACGTGGCAGTTGGTGCACGCCCGGTAGGCGATCTGCGGCTGACTTTGAGAGACAAGCTGGCTCGCCCCCGGTCCTGAACGCGGAGTCGCATACAGGCCTCCCGGGTGCGCAAAACTTGAGTGACAGCGCTGGCACAGCAGCGGCTTCTTGGCCACGAGCAGCGGCTCGTGCGACGACCCGTGCGGGTCGTGGCAGTTCAAGCAGCTCTCGCGGACTGGTGGGTGCTCGAACAGAAACGGTCCGCGCTTCTCGGCGTGGCACTCGACGCATTTGTCGTTGACCGAGTTGGCCGCGATGAGCTTCGCCGTCTGACTGCCGTGCGGGTTGTGGCAGCTCGTGCACTGCATCTTCTCTTCCCGCAACGGATGGTGGGACGGTTTCATCACCGCCAACCGGATCTGCTGGTGACACTGCGTGCACAACTGCAGCTGGGTCTTCTGGACGAGCAGCTTAGGATTGCCGCCGTGCGGTGAGTGACACGTCACGCACGCGAGGTTGCGCGACTCGTGGGTGCTGCCGTGCCAGAGGGACACCGCGCCCCGCGTGTGACATGTCACGCAGGGGGCGTTCTTCTCCGCGACCGGGACGCTGGCCGCGAACGTCATGAGCCCACCGACGCCACGGCCACCGCCGCCCGCTACATGCTTGGACGCCGGCCCATGACAGCTCTCACACCCGAATTGACCCGCCGGCGTGCGCGGATCGCCTCCGATCGCGTGCGCGCTGTTCTGATAACTGGTGAACTTGTCGTAATGGCACTGCGCACACACCTCCGCACCGACATAGGTCGCGCCGTTTGCTGATCCGGTTGGCGCGATTGGCACGACCGAGGGGGGCTGCGACGATTCGGGAGATGGCCTCTCCGGAACGCCCGTAGAAGGTTGCTGGAGAAGCAAGATCCCTTCTGGGGCTGGAGACGACCGCTGGATCTGCGACGCACTCGGTGGGGCGACCTGGCCTGCCGCACGCAAGCGCACCGCCGTAGCCGCGACCGGCAGGCAGATCACCAGGCTCCACGCCATCACTTTCCCGGCGTTTTTCACGTGCCCCCGATGGTCAAACGGAAGGTTGCCCATAGTTCGTCCTCAGTCCTCGGCCTTGAGGTACTCGAGCTCGACGTTCAGAAGAGGGCGGGGTCATCGGCGATCACGGTGGCCATTTCGCGCTTCGTAGCGGCAAGCGCGAAGCCAGCGGCGCATTAGGCGCGCGCGGCGGTATCTATCGGCCGGTGTGATCGCGAGTTACAGCTGTTGGTGGCAACGTGTGTCCGCCGGTGCGGACGCGCGACGAGTGTGCGGAGTCACGCAACTGCACGCACACCACACACTCACTCTCGGGTCCAACACATCTGGAAATTCACTGCGGCTCTTGACGTCCTGCAATAAGCCCGGCGGCACTGTCGTCGGTCTTCAGGCTGCAGCGGTGAACCCGTGGTTAATTTTTCGCCGATCGCCCCGGACTCGTTTCAGACCAAGAAGATCTGGGCGGTATCTTCGGCTCGTGAAAGGGTCTTGTTCCGCCGACGTTCACGCCAACGCGCAGCGGTACAACACCGAGATGGAGCTCGATCCCGACAACCTCCTGAGCGGCAATGACAACCGTCACTGGTTGCGCGAGAAAGCCCTGCACCTTCGCCTCGATTGAACAACTGTCGAAAGGCACGTTCAGAAATCGGAACACTCCGTGGTCATCCGCCACTTCGGCTCTCATCGTTTTGTCAGCCCCGCACGTCAACACCACGCGAGCGCCATCACCAGCCCACGTGTTTCCATCAGCGGCCGCCAGCGTCACGGTGCCAGCAACCGTGGCGCTCGGACTGTCGGCTGCCGAGGCGGGCGCAAGAGCGAACGCGGTTAGTGCTGTCGCAAATGAGACATTAAGCAGAAACTTCACTGAATACCCCCTCCTTTTGCAGCGGAACGTCCGGCCGATGCAGTGTGCGAATGCGGCGGAGCAGGTGCGCTCATTCCAGGAGGAGGGCAAGCAATGGGCCCGGTCACCGAGTCTCGCCAGAAGGCTCACATCTCTGCCTTTGCTGGGGATTACCCGAGTCTCTCTACGTTAGGCAGTTGGGGCAACTGCGAGTGATTGCGCGGCCACGAGCAGTCCGTTTATGGGCGAGCAGTTCGTCGCCGACCACGCCAATCAGATGGTGGGGTTCGCGTCCGTTGTGGAGCCTCACTGACCCAAGACTCCGACCCATCTCGAGTGCCCGGCGTAGGGGATCCCTCGGCACGCAGAACCGAGTGCACGGAGAGGCGCAGCTTGCGTGTACCCGCTCATCGCACCAGCCGCCGATTGCGGTGATTGCGGCGATTCACTAGTGGTTTCGCCGTTCTTCCTCGAGGCATTGAGCTTGCCCTTCCGACACTCCAGTGGCAATTGGGCCCCAAGGAGGCTTCTATGATTCGTTCGACTGCAGTGCTCATCGGCGTGTTGTTAATTGGTGGCGTGCCTCGCGCGCACGCGCAGGAGACGTCGCCCAGCCCGGGTACCGTCGAGATCACCGTAATTCCCGGTGGCACGACGTATTTCAAAGGCGGGGACCGCGGGTCCAAGTTCGGTAGCTACGATCTCGGCGGCGCTCTCACTTTCAACGTCAACCGCATCGTCGGCGTTGAAGCCGAGGTCGTCGGTTCGCTCGGCATCGAACAGGATCTTCAGTTCGACGGAAAGACCTCCAGTCAGAAGCCGCCGAACACGCTCGCGTACACCGGCAACGTGGTTCTCTCGGTGCCAACCCACTCATCGTTGGTTCCGTACGTCACGGGTGGCGCCGGCGGCCTCACGATGTTCAAACGGGCAAGCCTCGCCATTAATAGTGCCGAGACGTTTCTGACCGGAAACGTTGGCGGCGGCGTGAAGTGGTACGCACCGAGTGGCAGGTGGGGACTACGCGGTGATTACCGGTTCATGGCCACACGGTCGAAAGACGACGCGCCGGCCTTCTTCGGTCCGGACGCACGATACGGCCATCGCGTGTACGGTGCCGTGATCATCAACGCGGTCCCGTAGCGGACAGCACCACAGAAGGGAAGGGAGCGCGTGCCAGTCCCCTAAGGCGGCGGTGCCGATGGGCACCCCCGCCTCCGCTTCCACCGTCAGTGTTCTCAAGGTCGTCGGACGCCTCACGCCGCGAGTGAATGGATCGCGCCCGTTCCGCGGCTTAATGCCGAATTCGCTCTCGAAACGTCCAGGACATTCAATCCCTGCCACCTCGCATTGGTCTTATTGAGCTCGTGATCGTTCGCGGGTCGGCGCTTTTCTCGATGTTCTGAACGTGACAAACGCCAACCCGGAGCAGCAGGTCATCACGACATCCGGGCCGAGCTTCCTGCGCCCAACACAAATCATCTCGCCGCGGATTCTGCGCGTCGGGGCGAGGCTCGAATGGTAGGCCGGGGACGCGGTCTTCGCACGTCGGCTGCGCAGCAGCACGATTGATCCCCTCCACATATGACGTCCGTGCTCGCTCCAGGGATAAATCGGAGCAACTCGAGGCCGCTATCAGCCGGTTCCGGATCCGTTCGACGATACCGAAGTCTAATTGACGTCCGGCTTCGACTACGCCATCCTCGGCGCCAGGAGAGCGCTGTCAAAAAAAGGCGCAATGGAGAACGAGCTCACTCTTCGGCAGATGGTCGACGGGATTTCGGCCCTCCTCGCGGTCATGACACCTGATGGAGCGCTCGAAATCGTCAACCGCCCGATTCTGGACTACTTCGGCAAGACGCTCGAAGAACTGAAAAAGTGGTCGACCACAGACGCGGTTCACCCGAATGACCTTCCTGGTGTGATCGCCGACTGGGGGCAGTCACTCAAAAGCGGGCAACCATTCGACAGTGAACACCGCCAACGGCGCGCGGATGGCGTTTATCGGTGGTTCCACGTGCAAGGTCTCCCAGTGCGCAACGCGGGTGGACACATCATCCGCTGGTGCGTTCTGCAAACGGATATCGATGAACGAAAGCGCGTCGAAGAAGCGCTGCGAGAGAGCGAACGCGAACTCCGCCAGATCATCGATAGTGTTCCCGGGATGATTGTGGTCGTCGATCCCACGGGCCAACAGGTATCCGCCAATAAACGGTTTCTCGACTACACGGGTACCACCGTTGAGCAAGTAAGGGGCTTCGACGGTCTCAAACTCATTCACCCCGAAGAGCAGGAGAGCGTGACGAACGCATGGCTGCGGTATAACGCACTCGGACAGCCGCTGGAACTTGATCATCGCTTGAAGCGTTTTGATGGCGTCTATCGGTGGGTGCACGTCCGCGTGGAGCCCCTTCTGGACGATCGAGGTCGCATTGTCCGATGGTATGGTTTGCTCACAGACATAGAGGATCAAAGGAGGGCCGAGGAGGCACAGCGACAGAGCGAGCGTCACCTCAGGCTGCTCGTGGACACGATCCCGGCACTCGTCTCGCGTTCGGGACCAAACGGCAGGCTTGAATATGTTGACGGGCGCATCGTGGAGTACACCGGCCTGGAGTTGGAACAGATAGACCTCGACGTCATCCATCCCGACGATCAGAAATCTCACGTACAGAAATGGCAACACGCGCTGGAAGCCGGAGAGCCGTGGGACGACACGTATCGAATCCGCCGCGCCGACGGCGCATTTCGCTGGTTCTACGACAGAATCGAGCCGTTGCGCGCTCGAGACGGTCACGTGGTGTGCTGGTATGCGGTGAAGATCGATATCAACGACACGAGGGAGATGGAGGAAACACTCCGGAGCACCAGGCGAAAGCTGTCCGCGGCCATGCAGGTCGCAACCGTCGCAGAACTGTCCGCGTCCATTGCTCACGAAATCAACCAGCCGCTGGCGTCAGTCGTGACCAATGCGCACGCGGCTCAAACGTGGCTCTTGCACGATCCGCCGAACCTTGAGAGGGCGCAGGCGATCCTTGAACGGATCATCCGCGACGGGCATTCCGCGGCCGAGGTCGTGCGAAGAATTCGCGCCCTCTTCAAGGAGGCCGCACCGGTCAAAACCCTCCTGGATGTGAACCAGATCGTCGCTGAGGTGCTCCGCGTCCTCGCGCACGAGCTCCGTGACAACAACATCAGTGTTGCAACAGACCTGGGGGCCGATCTGCCGATGGTTGCAGCCGACCACGTCCAGATTCAACAGACGCTGATCAACCTTGTCCACAACGCGATCGAAGCGATGGACGGTATGACCGAAGGCGCGAAGTCCCTCGTGCTCAGCTCACGGCGCCAGGGAGAAGAGATCCTGATTCGGGTCCGCGACCACGGTCACGGCATCAAAGACCCGACCCTTGTGTTCGAACCGTTCTTCACCACGAAAGAGTCAGGTATGGGCATGGGTCTGTCTATTTCTCGCTCGATCGTCGAGGCGCATGGCGGCCGGGTCTGGGCAACCGCGAACGAGGACGCCGGTATGACATTCAGCTTTACTCTCCCGGTGCCTTCGAGCGCCGCGGCATAAGCGCCCCCCGAACGGCTGCCAGCAGCAGCTGTCCGTCAAATGGCTTTTCAAAATAGCGATCGCGTTCGATGATCGATGAGTACTGAGCCCGAAGCTCGGGACGACCAGTAATCAGGATGACCGGTAACTCTGGCCGCTCAGACAAAGCCAATCGTCGCAGCTCAATTCCATTCATGTCGGGCATGCTGATATCCGAGATCAAACAATCGATGTCGGACAAGCCGCCACGTTTCCAGATCATCGTGCCCGACGAGTACGGGCGAACGTCGTAGCCAGCAGCCTCGAGCAAATCGGCAAGGGACTCGAGAGTCCGATGGTCGTCATCAACGACGGCCACCACAAATCTGGCGGGTTCGGCCATGTCATTGCTGCTTCCGGCGCTCGAGCGCTATGTTCAGCTGTCCGGCCATTCGAACAAGATGGGCGAACGACTCCGCGGCCATCTTCTGCATGATCCGGCTTCGATGAATTTGGAGCGTGACTTCGCTGATGCCGAGCTCCGCCGCCGCCTGCTTGTTCAGAAGGCCGCTCACGATCAATGGCAGCACTTGGCTTTCCCGCGGCGTGAGCGACGAGTAGCGCTGCTGCAGTCGAGCGCGTTCGGCTGTCTCCAGCCGCGCGTGTCGGTCGCGCTCGATGGCCGCGTCTATCGCGGCCACGAGGTCCTGCTGGCTGAATGGTTTCACCAGAAAGTCGACGGCGCCGTCTTTGATCGCGCGAACCGACGAGGGGATATCACCGTGTCCGGTGATGAAGACGATCGGTGGATGGTAACCGTCGCGAAGCTGTCGTTGAAAATCCAGCCCATTGATATCCGGCAACTCCAAGTCCAGGAGGAGACAGGCCGGCAGGTCGGCCTTCGTATGCTCGACGTACTCGGCAGCCGATCCGAATGTGACTGCCGGCACGTCAAGCGATGCGAACAGCTCGCGCAACGCCTCACGCACGCGAACGTCATCGTCCACAACATAGACGATGTATTCTGCTGAGCCCATTGGGATTCTCGGGCGGATGAATCACGACATTGTCGCACGCACCTTCGGAGTCTCGGATCCGATTTGTCTCATCGTGACACCGGCCTTCCGAACGCTAATGGCGCCGCGCGGAACAGGCTAGCGCCCACGCCTCCACCTGTCGATCATGGAAATACGTGATATCCCACGAACATCAAACGCCCCTACGCTGATGGTCGACGCTTTGACAGCAACGGCCACGCGAGCGGAGGACGGTCCGGTATGGCAATCTCAGCTATCCGTACAACGGTTGAGTCCGTGGACAATTGGGCTCCGGCTACAGCGACCGTCGAGGTATCGAACAGCCTGGACAGCCGCATTCTCCACCTGACGAAGGCCAGCGAAGGGCAGCCGGGCGCGTTTCGTGTGATTGGACAATCACGGGAGTGGCGAGAGGTGCTGCGAAAGGCCACGCAAGTGGCCGTGACCGACACGACGGTGTTCCTGCAGGGCGAATCGGGCACGGGGAAGGAAGTGGTCGCCCGCTTGATTCACCGGGTCTCGCTGCGGAAGCACGGGCCGTTCGTCGCGATCAATTGCGCCGCCCTTCCCGAGCACTTGCTCGAATCAGAACTGTTTGGGTACGAGCGTGGCGCATTCACAGGGGCCCACCAGGCGAAGGCGGGCCAGATTGAGCTCGCGTCAGCGGGAGTCTTGTTCCTCGACGAAGTGAGCGAGATGACCCCGATGGCCCAGGCGAAACTGCTGCGTGTCCTGCAGGAACGGGAGTTTCAGCGCCTCGGTGGCACGCGGCTCGTCAAGGCCAATGTCCGCGTGATTGCCGCGAGCAACGGGGATTTGCAGCGGGCGGTCGCGGACGGGAGCTTTCGGCAGGATCTGTTTTATCGGCTGCATGTCTTCGACATCCGCATGCCGCCCTTGCGTGAGCGCCGAGGCGACATCCCGCTGCTGATCGACGCGTTTCTGTATGAGTTCAGTCGATCGACGGGATGCTCGTCGGCCGGTCTGACACCAGACGCGCTGGAGATGTTATTGGCCTATGAGTGGCCTGGCAACATCCGCGAGCTGCACAACGCCCTCGAGCGCGCCGCCATCTTGTGTGAGGGTGGACTCATCACGCGGGAACATCTCTCTCTTCGGTCCACGAGCGTCGCGGCGCCGCGGCGGCCGCCGAACCTGTCTGAGGTCGAACGGCGAACCATCGAGCAGGTGCTGCACGAGAGCGACTGGAACAAGGCCAGGGCCGCGCGCCAGTTAGGGATTACACGGACGCAGTTGTACTGCCGGCTGCGCAAGTACGGACTCGAAACGGCCCGAAAGAAATGAAGAACGTTGCCCAGCCGCGTACCGACACGAGCGGCTTTCCTTTACAGATGGCGGGACCTGGAGGACGTACATGAATGACCTGGCGACACTTGCGATTAATGCCCATGGTGGCCTCGACCGATGGCGTCAGTTGAAGACCGTTTCCGCACGCCTGAAGCAGGGTGGCGTCCTGTGGCAACTGAAGGGTCAGGGTGGCGTGCTTGACGATGTCGGCCTGACCGTCGATCTGCGCAGGGAGTGGGCCTCGCATCGGCCGTTCGGACAGGCGAATCGACACTCGTCCTTTCAACCCGAGCGTGTCGCGATTGAGAAGAATGGCGGCGAGGTCGTGGAGGAGCGAGCGAGTCCACGCGAGTCGTTCGCCGGCCACAAGTTCGACACACCGTGGGACAGTCTGCACCTGGCGTACTTCGCCGGCTATGCCATGTGGAGCTACATGAACACGCCGTTTTTCTTCGCGCTACCTGGAGTCGAGAGCGACGAACTCGAATCGTGGCAGGAGAACGGTGAGACGTTGCGTCGCCTGAAGGTCACGTTTCCGGAAAACATCGCCACACACTCCGCAAGGCAGACGTTCTACTTCGATCGGCAGGGCCGTCTCAAGCGCCACGACTACGAAGTGGACGTCGCGGGAGGTACGTCAGCCGCGCACTACGTCTCCGGCCTCACCGAGGTCTCGGGAATCCTCGTTCCGACCAAGCACATGATCTATCCGCGCCAGCCGGACGGGACCGCGGCGCCATCGCCGCTTGTGGTGTCGATCGACATCAGCGACATTGAATTCAAGTAGGCCTTATGACTCGTCTGGAGACTGCACCAACGGAATTCGTCGAGAACGCAGGTATCAATTTCGCGTATCGGAGGCTGGGAACACCCAATGGAATCCCTGTGGTGCTGCTACAGGGTGGAGACATGGTGGAAACGGCTGACGACTAAGCCGTGGAAGTCGTTGGGAGCGCTTGGGATCGCTACACTCAGCGGCGGGAGTCGGTCTGCCTGTTCCTTCGAATTCTCGAGCAATTTGAATAAAACGAAGCGCCACATCGGCGAGATTCGCCACAAAGCCGAGGTCCAGGTACAAAAGAGGTACAGCGACGCCACGGTCCCAGGTCCACAAAGCCGTCAGAGATTACATCACTCAAGAAGTTCGACGAAGAGTCGTGTTCGCGGGCGATCCCAACCTTCATGCGCGCGGAAAACCACGTTCAGCCGATCGCCGGTTGGACTCCGGGTAATAGCGTGCGGGTAGCGCGGCAGGTTCTTCGTTTCCTCGCGCTGCACCAGGAAGCGCTCGTACTGTTTCTTCCAGCCTAGAAGCGAAACGCGTCGATGACAGCCTCGCCACATTCGACCCGGCATGCGCCTCGATGCGCACACGCCGGGACGATCTGCGCGGCCGCCGTCCTGAACAGCCGAAGGTAAATGCGTGGAGACATGCTGGAAGCCTACACGCGTTGGTGATTCCCAGAGGGCTGCGTTTTCTACATCCCGGGCGAGACGCGCTGGCTCTTTCTTGGCTTTCAGCCGGTTCCACGCGATCTGTTCCGCGAGGCTGCGTTTCGGGCTGGGCATAGAGTTGGGACGGAGGGGAAGGAGAAGGGGTGGTTAAACGCGCCGAAAAACGGAGCTTGGATGATGGTTTGGCGGGGAGCCTCGGCAGGGAGTATCCGGCTCAGCTTTTGCTTTTGGGTATCTTTCACCCGGAATTGCACACAATTTGCGAATCAAGATTACAAAACTCCTTCAGGGGAGTATTGACGGAATACAACTGAGTCGCTTCGAGGCCGGTCGCACCTACGACGTTGGGACGACCTTGGGCAACTGCCTACTGTCGATGGGTGCGGCGGTGCCTGTGGATGACGAGCACCATGTGCAGGGACTTCGGCTCGATGAAGTTGCGAAGTTACTGTTCAAGCCCAACACGGGTTCGGATGCTGCCGACGACCGGCCGAAGCGAGTAAAGCGGAAACGCCAGCGCCGACCACGCGAGGGTAGCTCCGACATATGAACTGCTCTGAGTCCGCGAATCGCTAGCGTCCCTTCACCCGCGCCCGCAGACATCGCTCCACTGCCTCCACCAACGCCTCGGGCGAAATCGGCTTCCGCAAGATGCAGGCGAAGTCCTTTGGGTTCAGTTCGCCAAGAGTGCCAGTCACAACCACAATCGGGATGCCTCGTGTCTCGGTGTGCGATGCGATCTCGCGCTGCACATCAAGTCCACCCATGCGTGGCAATTCGATGTCGAGAACGACGGCGTGCGGTGTGCTTGCTTCGATATGACGTAACGCATCAACACCATCTTCCACCGCCGCGACGTTGTAACCGGCGATCATCAAGGACATGCGGTAGAGGAAGCGCAGTTGTGGATCGTCTTCAACGACCAGAATCGTCGCGCGATGTGCCGGGGGAAGCACACCGCAGTGTGGATCGTGATTCGTTCCGTCCTCAAGCTGAACCCTGATTTCATTGGTTGAGTTTAGGGATCGAACAAATACTGGTATGCTCCCGTTCCAGTTCCCTCATGGCTGCAGTCGAACCGCCGTCACCGACCGTTCGCTGCACGCACTGCCAGTCCATTCAAATCGTCAAGACCCAACAACTCGTCACCCGTGACCTGTATTTCTGTCTGGGGTGCGGCAAGTCATTCGAGCGCAAGACGGCGAGCTAAGCGTGCTTCGGAGGCTGCATCCTTTCTGGCGGTTCTACCGCGATGCTCGCAGGCTAGGGTTCGTTGCGGCCTGCTGGTCGGCATGGCCACGCAACCCGCAGATTTAGGATTTGGCGGTGGCGGGAGGAGGCCAAAGGTCGGGGGTTCAAATCCCCCCCTCGCAACCAACCTTTTTCTGCCCTTGCTAGTGAAGGGGTGACATTTCATTCCGGAGACATGGGTGACACTCTGCCCCCGAGGAGGGGGCATGCCCTG
>Ga0114129_10006952_pt1 | contig 16099 bp, 14 predicted proteins | sample RhiMetdeltSRZDD1_FD_80071 | JGI IMG/M metagenome (GOLD analysis project Ga0114129, IMG submission 80071) | Populus rhizosphere microbial communities from Tennessee, USA - Rhizosphere MetaG P. deltoides SRZDD1 (version 2) (version 2) | ecosystem: Host-associated > Plants > Roots > Rhizosphere >... | reverse complement strand
GCGTGGCCAAGGCGGATGATCACGGCGCGCCGGGCGCCGCCGGCCCACGTCGTGAACCCGTAGCGGAACAGCAGAACGCATACGGTGAGGGCACCGGCGGCGCTGACGATGATGCTCACGGCAAGGGCGTTGTGAGCAGATGGGTGCATGGTCTCTCCTCCGGCCCCTTCTGCGCTACTGCAGCGAGCGTACCAGCGAAACGGGAAGCGCGCGACCCCACCCCGCGGGTTGCCCGGGCGCTACGCGAGGCCGAGCGTCGTGAGGCGTTCGCGGCCGGGCACGCCGTCGGGGTCCCAGCCGCGGATCCGGTAGTACTCGTCGAGCATCCGATCGAGCTCGTCGGGGGGACAGTACATCCCGGCCGATGGCCCGTCCGGAATCGGCTCGTGCATGACCTTCCAGGGCAAGGTGTCGTTGGGGCGGCGGACGCCCTCACGGACGTTGAAGAGGCGCTCCAGATTGACGATTCGCTCCCCGATCCGCTCCAGCTCCTCGGCGGTGATGTCCCAGCCCGTGACCGCGCGCACCATCGCCGCATAGGGCTCGCCCACGAAGAGCCCGAAGCCGCGCTCGGACGTGAAGCGACAGAGGACGAGCGAATCACCGACCGCGGTGAAGTGCTGACTGCGCACGGCGAAGTCGGGCTTGTCTTTCGTAGAGCGCCGGTCGAAGCCGGGCGCGTACTGCGGTGTGGGGCGCGTGTCGTGATGGCTGCCGCCGCGGGTCGCGGTCGCGTACCCGATCGAGAGGCCCTTGAGCGCGCGCGCGGAGTGCGCGGGCAGCTCCAGGCGCTTCACCGCATACACGAGATTCGTGGCTTCCGGGTGCACGGACTCCGCGAGTCGCCACGCACCTTCGGCGAGCCGCGCGCCGAAGCCCTCGCGACGCGCCGTCATCTCGATCAACGCGAGTATGCCACGCCAGTCGCCCCAGCCGAACGGCACCCCGACCTCGGCCTGCGTCAGCCAGCCGCGCTCGAGCGCTTCGGCGACGAAGGCGAGCGTCACCCCCATCGAGATCGTGTCCATGCCGAGCAGGTCGCACAGATCGTTGGCGATGATGAGCGACTCCGCGTGGGCGTTGCCGACCATGGGGCCGAGGGCGAAGATCGTCTCGTACTCGGGCATCTTCGCCCGCCGGCCCGCGAACTCGCCCTCGCCGATCGCATATTGCTTGCCGCACGCCACGGGACACTTGAGGCACGTCGTGTCGCGATCGTGGTAGTGCGCCTTCATCTCCTCGCCGCCGACCGCACGCGCCTCCGCGAACGTCTCCGTCTTGAGATTGAAGGCACCGAGGCCACCGAGCGCGTTGATGGGGCCGACCAGGAACGGCGTCCCGAACGTGGACAGCGCTTGCGTCCCCGCGCGCAGCGGCTCGCGCGTGGTCTCGAGCAGCGCCTTGAGGGCGGCGGGATCGGCGACGTCGGTCTTGCGGACGCCGCGCACCACCACCGCCTTGAGGTTCTTCGAGCCGAGCACCGCCCCGATGCCGCCCCGCCCGGAGACACCCTCCCGGTTCTTCCAGTAATGGGCGAGCGCGGCAAAGCGCACGCCGCGCTCACCGGCAGGCCCGATGGCGATGGCGTCGGCGTCGGCGCCCTCCGCGGCCACGAGCGCGTTGACGGCGTCGCGCGTGCTCATGCCGGAGAGCGCGGCCGCCGGCTTCACGGTCGCGCCCGTTTCCGTCACGAGCAGGTACGACGGCGCGGGCGCACGGCCGGTGATGACCACCGCGTCGAACCCCGTCCGCTTCAGGGTGGCGGGAAAGCGGCCGCCGAACGTCGAGTCGAAGAACAGCTCCGTGAGCGGCGATTTCGACGCCACGCAGGCGCGACTGTTGCCGGGCACGGTGGTGTCGGTGATGGGCCCGACCGCGAACACCACCGCGTTGGCGGGATCGAAGCTGTCTATCCCCGCCGGCACCGTGTCGTACAGGAGCCGCGCGGCGAGGCCGTTGCCGCCGAGGAACGCGCGCGCCGTCGCCTCCGACAGCGGCTCCACGCGCGAGGTGCCGCGGGTGACATCGACGAAGAGGATCCGGCCGCCGTAGCCGCGCACGCGGGGGGGGTCAGCGCGGCGGGAGCGCCGCGAGGCCTTTACGTGCGGTTTCGGCGAGGTCGGCGGGCACGTCCGTCTGCGCGAGCAGCTTCCGGTACGCGACGGCCGCCGCCGCCGGCTGCTTGACCGCGGCCAGGCTCTGCGCCGCTCCGAGCAGCGCGCGCCGGCCCGTCGGGGACTCCGGATCGAGATAGGCGGCGGTCATGAAGTATTCCGCGGCCGCGAGCTGATCGCCTTCGCCCTGATACGTCTGCCCGATGGCAGCCGCGGCCTGCGCGGTCACCGCCGTGTCGTCGGATTTCATCAGACGCTCGAGCACGGTGCGGGACTGACCCCACTGTCGCTCCTCGGCGAGCAGGCGCGCATGGCGCAGCGTCGCGTCGGTGCTCCACTGCGCACCGCTGTCGCGCGCCGCGCGCGCGTACGCCTCGAGCGCGGCGGGGCGATCGCCCGCGGCCTCGCGTGCCCGCGCGAGCGCGAGGAGCGCCTGTCCCAGACGCGGATCGTTTGGTGACGCCGTCACGAACGCTTCGAGGTCTTGACGCGCCTCCTTCACGCGGCCCGTTTCCATCTCCGACAGCCCATACGAGAGGCGCGAGGCCTCGACGAACGGGCTCTTCGGATATTTCTGGCGGAGAAGCGCGTAGCTCTCGTAGGCGACCGGCCACGCCGCCGCGGCAGCCGCGCCCGCGCCTACCCGCTCCAGCGCGTCGTCGGCGGCCTCGTCGTTCGGGAAGTCGCTCACGAGGCGCTTGGCGTTGGTGAGCGCGGCCTTCCAGTCCTTGTCTTCGACCGCGATCCCCGCCAGCACATAGATGATTCGCGGCGCCATGGGACCGCGCGGAGCGGCTGCGAGCGCGGCCTCGGCAGGCGCCTTGAAGTCCGCCGGCTTGCCGCGCTGGAACGCCGTGACCGCCAGTCCGTACTCCGCGGTGACGACCACGCCCGGGGTGCCGGTATCACGCGCCTCCGTGAACTCACGGGCAGCGTCGTCCCAGCGCCGCTCGAGGAGCCGCACGGCGCCGAGCCCGAGCGCAGCGAGCGCGCTGACGCCCTCCCGGCGCGCCGCCGTGAACTCCTTCGCCGCCTCCGAGGGAACATTGGCGGAGAGCAGCGCGACGCCGAGCGCCGCGTAGGCACGACCGAGCAGCGGCGCAAACGGTGTGTTGGTGATCCAGTCGCGGAGCTCCGGCTGCGCTTCGAGCACGCGGCCCGCGCGCACCAGCATGATGGCCCGGTTGAGCCGCGCAAAGGGCGCGCGGGGGTGCTGTGGATACGCGGTGAGGATCCGATCGAGCAGCTGCTTGCCGCCCTCGAGATCTCCTGCCGTCAGCGCCACGTCGGAGGCGAGCAAGAGAGCATCCGGGGTTCGGGGATCGTCCGGCATCGCCTGCGCGAACTCCTGGAAGATCCGCCGCGCGGTATCACCCTGGCCGCGACGCAAGGCTGTCCACGCGAGCGAGAGGCGAGCCACCGGCGCCTGTGGCGTGCCGGCGGCGTCGGCGAGCGCGCGCGTGAAGGCGGCCTCCGCGGTGGCGTAGTCGCCGGCCGCGTACGCGGCTTCGCCCCGCAGCAGCCACGCGGCCGTACGCATGTCGGCGGCGACCGGCAGCGCCGCCACGCGCCCGGCGTCGTTGACGGCCTGCGTGAACTCGCGCATCTCGAAGTTCGTCTGGGCGAGCCGGAACGTCGCGTAGCCGGCGGTGGGGCCGGTGGGATCGGCGTTCGCGGCGAGCTCATACTGCGTGCGGGCGTCGTCGCGGTTGCTCTCCGCTCGGTACGCTTCCGCGTTCGCGAGCAACACCCACGCGCGCGCGCGGGGGCTCAGGGTGGCGCCGAGCAGGTCCTGGACGAGCGCGCGCGTCTCCGCGGGCTTGCGTTCCTCCAGGGTCACTCCTGTCATGCGGATGCGGACCGGGGTGACGAGCGGTGAGCGCCGGGACTCGAGCGCACGCAGCTGCGTCTGGGCGCCCGCGGCATCGCCGGTCGCGATGAGCGCGAGGCCGAGCCCCGCCTCCGCCCAGTCGCGCTCCTGTGGAGGGGGCGCGCCGAGTCCGCGCTGGGGCGCCGACACGTACGTGCGCAGCGGCGGCACCGCGTCGGCGAAGCGGCCGGCCGCGAGCCGCCACCACCCGAGGCGGAGCAAGCCGGTGTCGAGCAGTGGATGGGCGCCGCCCCGCGTGAAGCGGTCCAGCTCGGCGTCCGCGCGCGCGAAATCGCCGGAGCGGGCGAGCGCCTCGCCGTACCAAAAGGCGGCGTCGCGGGCGAGGTCGGCGGGAATCGTTCGCGCGCGGACGTCCGCCCACGTCGCCAGCGACTGGTCGTTCTGACCGAGCTCGTAGAGGGCGATCGCGAGGCCTGCGCGCGCCCACGTCCCGAGTGTCGGCGGCGACGCATTGACGATGGGGGCGAAGCCGTCGCGGGCACGGGCGGCGTTCCCGCGCCGCAGCGCCGCCCACGCGCTGCTGTGCTCGGCCCACACGCCGAGGCCCTGCCGCGGCGTCTCCTGGGCGACCTGACGGAAGAGCGTGTCCGCCTGGTCGACGCGCCCGAGCCGCCAGAGCGTCTCGCCGAGCCAGTAACGCGCCTCGCGGGCGAGCTCCTTGTCCTTGTCCGCCGCCGAACGCACCGCCTGCTCGAGGACCTTCGCCGCGTCCTCGTACTCTGCCTTTTGATAGCGCGCGCGGCCGCACTCCAGACGCTCGGCCGCGATGCCGAGCCAGCTCGCGGCGCACGGAAGCGCGCGCGGCGGCGGGATCGGCGCCACCGGCTTGTCGACGGGAACCTCGACACGGGCGAGCGGCAGCGTCGGGAGGTCATCCGGCGTGGGCGGGAGCGCGAGCTCGGGCAGCGTCACGGGCGGCTTGTCGATCGGCGCGGCGGCGAACGGCACGAGGCCGCGGAGATCCGGCGGCGGCGGCGTGAGCGGCAACGGCGTCGTGGTCTCGGCGCCCACGGGCGTCGCGAGCGCGATCAAGAAGACGAGAAGCCACGCCGCCGACGTCCTCCGCACTAGCTACCCTTCTTCGGCGGCGCCGACGGCGCCGAGCTTTTCGGCGCCGTGGGGGCGGACGTCTTGGGTGGGGAGCTGCCGTTGCCGAGGCGCGCTTTCACGGCCGTCGCGCGCTCCTTCGCCCACTCGCGCAGGGTGGCGTCGGGGCTCCGGCTCGCCACGCTCTCGTACGCGGTCAGCGCGGGGCGCCACGACTGCTGCTCCTCGTGGGCCAGCCCGAGCCCGGCGAGGGCGCGATAGCGGACGCCCGGCTCCGCGCCCTTCACGGCGCCGACAGCCTCGAACGCCTTGATGGCGGGCGTGTAGCGCTTGAGCTTCAGCTCCGACTCGCCCGCGAGCAGCCAGCCCTCGGCGCGGATCGCCTCGTCCTCGCTCTCCGCGGCCGCCTGCGCCATCGTTGATGCATCTTTCCAGTCCTTGCGCTTGAACGCCGCCGCGGCGAGATCGAGCGCCCCTCGGCGCCCGAGCGGGTGATCGGGAAACTCGGCGCGCAGCTTCCGCCACGCCGCCTCCTGATCGCGCGCGCGACCGAGCCGGCCGGCAATCAGCGCCGCGTCGTTCAGGGCTTCCGGGGTGGCGGGAGTCTGCGCCATGAGCGCCGTGTACGTCTCCGCCAGCTCCTCGCGGTCGCCGTGCCGCACCACCGTCTCGTTCAGCACGCGCCGCGCCTCCGGCACCAGCGGATGGCCGGGATTGGCGGCGATGAACGCGCGGAGGTCGGTGGCGCCATTGCGCTGATCACCGGCGGCGACGCGCGTCCAGCCGAGCAGGTACTGCGCGTCCGGCGCCAGCGGCGCATTCTGGTACTTGCCGTAGCTGGTCAAGAGCGGCAACGCTTCGCTGTAGCGCTTGAGATCGACGAGCGCGCGCGCCAGGTAGTACGCCGCCGACGGCGCGAGACGGTGGTCGGGCCACGTGGAGAGGAAGTCGCGGAACGCCGTGACGGCCGGCTCCGGCCGCTGGAGCTCCAGCTCCGACCACCCGAAGCCGTAGAGCGCATCGGCCGCGAACGGCGAGGCGGCGTTCGTGCGAAGCACCTCGTCGTACGCGCTGCGCGCTTCCATGTATTTCTTGAGTCGGAAGAGTGACTCCGCTTCCCAGAATCGGGCCTCGAGCTGCGAGCCTTGCGCGTTCGGCATCGTTTGCAGGCGCCGGAAGGCGTCGATGGCGGCGGCGGGGTCGTTCAGCGAGAGCCGGCTCTTGCCGAGCAGCATCAACGCGTCGGGCAGACGCGTATCGGCGGGGAACTGGTCCACGAAGCGGTCGAGCGCGCGCCGCGCCACCGGGTAGAGGCCGTCCGCGAAGGCCCGATCACCGACGAGCCAGAGACGGTCGGCCTCTTCGAGAGCGGCGGCCGACGAGGCCGACACGGCCAGAAGGAACGCGGCGAACGCCAGGAACCGCCACGAACTCCGCTTCATCGACGGCTTATGGTAGCACGCAAGGGGCGTATGCTAGTCGGTCGTGCGTCTCTGCGTCTTCGATCTCGACCATACGCTGGTCCGCTCGCCCCTCGACCTGGCGGCGATGGCGCTCGACATGCGCGCGCTCATCGAGCGGAACTGCGGCACGCTGCCCGCGCGCGCCGAGCGTTACCGCGTCGGGGAGCTGATCGCCTACTGCCGGAGCCAGGCGCGCCACATGGAAGCCGACGCGTGGGCGCTCGCGCTCGACCACGAGCGTCGCGCCCTCGGCGAGGCGTCGCTCGAGCCGGGCGCCCTGGAGGCAGTGACCGGCGCGCGGGCGGCCGGGTTCACCACCGCGCTCTGGACGAACAACGCGCGCGAGGTCACGGTGGAAGCGCTCGGGCGCTTCGCGCTGCTCCCGCACTTCGACCTCCTCGTCACGCGCGACGACATGCGGGAGCTGAAGCCGGATCCCGACGGCTGGCGCGTGATCGCCGCCCGCTTCGGCCGCGTCACCGACGCCGTCGTCGTCGGCGACTCCTGGGTGGATGGCGTGGCCGCGTCCGCCGCCGGCGTCCCGTTCGTCGCCTATCGGGCCAACGAGGCCGAGCTGGCGCGCTGGAAAGTGTCGCCGGTTGCGCATCTGACCGATCTCGGGGCGCTGCCGGCATGGCTGGTGGGGCCGCGGAGCGCCGGGTGAGCGCGAGCATGGATCTGTTCGGCGACGAGCCGCGGGGGCCGGCGGCGCGGGGGAAGGCGGCGACGATGCCGCGGCCCCTCGCGGATCGGATGCGGCCGCGCACGCTCGACGAGATCGTCGGCCAGGATCATCTGCTCGGCCCCGGGAAAGTCCTGCGCGTCGCCATCGAGAGCGGCGAGCTCCACTCGATGATCCTGTGGGGACCGCCCGGCTCCGGAAAGACCACGCTCGCCTCGCTCATGGCGCACGTGACCGGCGCGCACTTCGTCGCGTTCTCCGCCGTCCTCTCCGGCGTGAAGGAGATTCGTCAGGTCGTCGCCGAGGCCGAGGCGCAGCGCTCCCGCCACGGTCAGCGCACGATCCTCTTCGTGGACGAGATCCATCGTTTCAACCGCGCCCAGCAAGACGCCTTCCTGCCCCACGTGGAGAAGGGGACGATCGTGCTCGTAGGCGCCACCACCGAGAACCCGTCCTTCGAGGTGAACTCCGCGCTTCTCTCGCGCTCGCGGGTCTACGTCCTGCACGCGCTCACCGAGGACGATCTGCTGACGATCCTGCGCCGCGCGCTGGCCGACCGCGAGCGCGGCGTGGCCGCCCTCGGCGCCGACGCCGACGACGATGTGCTCCGTCTCATGGCCCGTCTCGCGAACGGGGATGCGCGCGCCGGCCTCAACCTGCTCGACGTGGCCGTCCATCTCACGCCGGTCGTGAGCGGACGCCGGCGCCTCACGGAGCCGACGGTGCGCGACGCCGCCCAGAAGCGCACGCTGCTCTACGACAAGGCGGGCGAGGAGCACTACAACCTGATCTCCGCACTCCACAAATCGTTGCGCGACTCCGATCCCGACGCCGCGCTCTACTGGATGACCCGCATGCTGGAATCGGGCGAAGAACCGCTCTACATCGCGCGCCGCCTCGTGCGCTTCGCATCCGAGGACGTCGGCAATGCCGACCCCGCCGCTCTCGGCCTCACCCTCGCCGCCAAGGACGCGTACGACTTCCTCGGCTCTCCGGAAGGCGAGCTCGCGCTTGCCCAGGCCACGCTCTACCTCGCCCTCGCGCCGAAATCGAACGCGGTGTACGTGGCGTACGAGGAGGCGAGAGAAGACGTGACCGAGCGCCCGGCGGAGCCGGTGCCCCTCCACATCCGCAACGCGCCCACCCCGCTCATGAAGCAGATCGGCTACGGCGCGGGCTACCAGTACGCGCACGACGCCCCCGACGCTCGCGTCGATCAGGAGCACCTGCCGGAGGCGCTGCGCGATCGGCAGTACTACCGGCCGCCCGACCGCGGCGCCGAGAGCGAGATCGCCCGGCGCCTCGCCGAGTGGCGGCGCTGGCGCGCGGAGCGCCGGCGCGATAGTGGCGGTGCCAGCGCGCGATAGTCGGTTAAAATCTCACCATGGCCCCGCGGCGCGTGGGCGTGATCTTCGGCGGGCGCTCGGGCGAGCACGAGGTATCGCTGGCGTCGGCCGCGTCGGTGATCGCGGCGCTCGAGCAGAGCGGCCACACCGTCGTCCCCATCGGAATCGCCCGCGACGGGCGCTGGGTGGTGGGAGGCGATCCCCTGCGCGCCCTTGCCGACGAGGCGCGGGTGGCGCTGCCGTCCGGCGACGCCACCGGCTCCGTCAAGAAGGCGCTCGCCGACCGCGCGGAAGCTCGCGCGCGCGTGGGCGATACCGCGCTCGCGCGTAACGAGCCCGCCGGCTCCGTCCCCACCGAGCTCCGCCACGGCCTCGAAGTGGTCGTGATCATGCTCCACGGTCCCTACGGCGAGGATGGCACCATCCAGGGGATGCTGGAACTCGCCGATCTGCCCTACGTGGGCGCCGGCGTGGCCGCCTCCGCGGTCGGCATGGACAAGGCGCTCATGAAATCGCTGTTCCAGTCGGCCGGGCTGCCGATCGTCGAGCACACGGTCGTGTTGCGCTCGGAATGGCGCGCGCGACCGCAGGCGGTGGCTCGGCGCATCGCGGAGACGGTCGGGTTCCCGTGCTTCGTGAAACCGTGCAACCTCGGCTCCAGCGTGGGGATCAGCAAGGTGCCGAGCGCCGCCGCCCTCCCCGCCGCCGTCGACGAAGCGGCCCGGCACGATCGCAAGATCATCGTCGAGCGCGCCGTGCGCGCGCGTGAGCTCGAGGTGAGCGTGCTCGGCAACGACGCGCCGATCGCGTCCGTGCCCGGCGAGATCCGCTACGACGGCGACTGGTACGACTACGCCACCAAGTACACCGAGGGCCAGGCCGCGGTCGTGGTGCCGGCGCCGGTGTCGCCCGCCATCACCGCGCGCCTGCGCGAGCTGGCGCTGGAGGCGTTTCGCGCGATCGACGCCGCCGGCATGGCGCGCGTCGATTTCTTCCTGGAGGGCGACCGCGTCCTCGTGAACGAGATCAACACCATCCCCGGCTTCACGGCCACCAGCGCCTACGCGCGGCTGTGGGAAGCGTCGGGCCTCGAGTACGGCGCGCTCGTCGAGCGGCTGATCGAGCTGGCCATCGAGCGGCACCGGGAGAAGGGCGGGCCCTGAAGGTCGACGTCGTCATCGCGGGCGGCGGCACCGGTGGCCACACGAGTCCCGGTCTTGCCGTTGCCGCTGTGCTCCGCGAGCGCGGTCTCACCTGCGCCTGGATCGGCAGTCACGGGGGAATCGAGGCGCGCCGGGCGCCGGAGAGCGGGCTCCCCTACCACGCGATCCCCACCGGTAAGCTGCGCCGCTACTGGGCCTGGCAGAACGTCACCGACCTCACCATCAACGTCCCGTCCGGCCTCGTCCGCGCCTTCCGGCTTCTTCGGCAGCTCCAGCCCCGCGTGGTCTTCGCCACCGGCGGTTTCGTCGGTCTCCCGGTGGTCTTCGCCGCCGCGGCCTCCCGCATCCCGGTCGTGATCCACGAGCAGACCGTCGTGCCCGGGCTCGCGAACCGTCTCGCCGCCCGCTTCGCGCGACGCATCGCGATCAGCTTCCCGGACTCGGGGTCGGCCTTCTCGCCTGCCAAGGTGGTGCTCACCGGCAATCCGCTCCGCCCGGAGCTGCGCGCAGGCTCCCGCGCCGACGCCGTGGCCCGCTACGGCCTCGATCCGGCCCTGCCGCTCATCTACGTCACGGGCGGGGCGCTCGGCGCTTCACGCGTCAATCGAGCGGTCGGCGAAGCGCTCCCCGTGCTGCTCGAGCAGGCGCAGCTGATCCACCAGTGCGGCAGCAACGCCGTCACCAACGAGCGCCGCTGGCTCGAAGACCGGCGCGGGCGCCTGCCCGCGCACCTGGCGCGGCGCTACACGGTGGTCCCCTACGTCGGCGCCGAGCTCGCCGGCATCTACGCCGCCGCCGCGCTCGTGGTGGCGCGCGCGGGCGCCGGCACCGTGAACGAGTGCTGCCATCTGGGCGTTCCCGCGCTCTACATTCCCCTGCCGGGGACGAGCGGCGACGAGCAGACGGCCAACGCGCGCTTCGTGGAGCGCGCGGGCGGCTGTGCGATGCTGCGCCAGTCCGCGCTCACGCCGGAACGCCTGATCGAGCGCGTGCGTGCGCTCCTCGCCGATCCGGGGGAGCTGAAGAGCATGGGCGAGCGCGCGCGCGCCATCGCCATCCCGGACGCCGCGGAGCGTCTGGCACTGGTGATTCTCGACGAAGCCCGTGTCACCTGAGCGCCGCCGGCGGTCGGCCCTTCAGGTCGAAGCGGAGCGGACAGTCACGGCAGAGCGGCACCGTCCGACAGTACGCCTTGCCGACGGCGACGATGAGGGCGTGGTACTCGTTGAACAGCGCGGGATCAGAGGGCAGGTGCGCCTCCATGAAGCCCCGCGCTTCGTCGTAAGCCGCGCGGTAGGCGAGGATGCGATGGCGGGCGAGCACGCGGCGCAAATAGGCATCGACCACGAAGACCGGGCGCTCGAGCGCGTAGAGCAGGATCGAGTCCACGGTCTCGGGACCGAGCCCGGATACGGCGAGGAGTTCCCGCCGCAGCGCCGGCAGCGGCGCGCGCCGGAGCGCCACCAGGCGTCCGCCCGAACGGACGAGCAGCCAGCGCGTGAGTGCGTGGAGGCGCCGGGCTTTCACGCGGTACGTCCCCGCGGCGCGGATCAGCGTCCCCAGCTCCGCCTCCGGCACCGCCGCCAGCGCCGCCGGCGTGAGGAGTCGGCGGGCGCGCAGCGCGGTCAGGGCGCGCGCGGCGTTCGTCCAGGCCGTGAACTGCGTGAGCACGGCGCCCACCGCGATCTCGTACGCCGAGCGCCCGGGCCACCACCGCTGCGCTCCGAAGCGGCGCAGCAACGCCACGTAGAGCCGGAGCAGGCGCGCCTTCGCGACGTCGCGCGGCGGGCCGGGGATCCGGCGCCACGCGGCGAGGACGGGTCGCGCTGAGGTGATCGTCGGTCTCATCGCGCTGCTCCAGGCGCTCACGGTGGCCGTGAGCGGGCCACCGACCTCAACCGAGTACCTGCCGGTGCGCGTGGCCATCGCCGAAGGGTACTTCACGCGCGAGGGCCTCGACGTCACGCTGAAGACCACGCGGGCGGAGATCGGCGCCGCCGAGGCGCTCGCTCAGGGCCAGGTCGATCTCGCCGTCACCTCGCTGGAGGCCATGCTCCGGTTCGGGCTGCGGCCGAAGACGCCCGCGCCCCGGCTGATCTTCGGCCTCACCGCGGCGCCGCCGGTGGCGATCGTGGTCGCGGCCGAGCCGCGCCTCGTGCACGGCATCGAAGACCTCGCCGGCCTTCGCATCGGCCTCAGCTCGACCGGTGCGCCGGAGCACACCTGGCTGCTCGCCATCCTCGCCAAAGCGCGGATCCAGGCGGGTCAAGCCGAGATCGTCGGCCTTGGGGCACGCGGGGTGGCGGCCGGGATCGAGGCCGGAGAAATCCAGGCGGCCGTCCTTGGCGATCCCGTCGCCGCCCGCCTCCTCGACGAAGGGCGCGGGGTGCTCCTGGCCGATCTCCGCACCGCCGACGTCGCCGCCACCACGCTCGGCGTCCCCACCGTCAACGCCGCCGTGTTCGTCCGCCGCGATCGCAAGCTGCGCGATTCCGAGCTCGCAGGCTTCGTGCGCGCGCTGCTCGCGGCCGAGGAGCGCATCCGGACCGGGGAGGCCGACACGCTCGCGGCCAAGCTGCCGGCGCCGGCCGTGGGACCGGGCGAGCAATTCGGGAACCGGCTGCGCTCGGCCCGGGATCTCTACCTGCCCCGCGGCGAGGTGTCCACGGAGGCCGTCGAGCACACGATCGCGATGATCCGCGCGCACATGCCGCTGCCGGTACTGGTGACCGTTCCCAAGCCCTCCGAGCTCGTTCACTCGGAACCGCTCCGCCGCGCGCTCAAGTCATCCCCGGCGCGCTGACGCGCACGCCGAGTTCCGCGAGCAGCGGCCGCAGCGCTTCGAGCGGTAGACCGATCACGTTCGTGTAGGAGCCGATCAGGCCCGTCACCAGACGCCCGCCGCCCTCCTGGATGGCGTACCCGCCCGCCTTGTCGAACGGCTCGCCGCTCGCCACATAGGCCTCGATGTGATCGTCGCCGTAGGCCGCCATGCACACACGGCTGACGACCGCCGCCGACAGCTCCCGCGCCGCCGCGACGTCGATGGCGGCAAGCCCGGTGACGACCTCGTGCCACCGACCGCGGAGCGCACGCAGCATCCATCGCGCGTCCGCGGCGTCGGCCGGTTTCCCGAGGATCTTGCCGTCGAGCACGACGATCGTGTCGGCGCCCACGACGACACCGTCGCGACGGCCCGCTGCCACCGCCCGCGCTTTCCGGAGCGCCAAGGCCACCGCGGCCGCCCTTGGATCATCCGTATCCAGGGACTCGTCCACCTCGCTCGGGGTCACGTCGAATTCGGAGACGAGCCGACGCAGAAGCTCCCGCCGCCGCGGCGAGGCGGAGGCGAGGATGACAGCGCGGGCGCTAGAGATAGCGGAGGGTGACGGCGGCGAGCAGGATGCCGAGAACGCCCACCAGGTTGACCTTGACGATGAGGCCGAAGGTGAGCGAGAGGAAGCGAAGGTCGAGTGTGACCGGCTGCGTGAGCCCGATGCTGGGCCCTTGCGTCAGCAGCTCGTGCGCCCAGCCGGAAGAGAAGAAGCTCCCGAAGAGCTCGCCCAGCAGCGATCCGACGAGGAGTCCCGCGACGACGATCAGGAGCAGGACCGCAATCCCGCGCCGCGCGGCCACCCGGGGGCGCCCTAGGTGACGATCAACGGGTTGGCGTCGGTGACGACGCGAGTCTGTGCCTCGATCTGGGCCCGAATGAACTTCGGCAGCCCGAAGGAGTGCTGGTGGGTCTGTCCGTCCCAGTACGCGAGCGGGCCCTTCACCCGTTCCGCGACGAGGCGGTCAACGGCGGCGACGTCCTGCCGGCGGGGATCGACCTTCCTGGTGGCGGCGATGAACCCCCACGGGGTGCCGAAACACGACACGAAGGTCTGGAAGCCGGCCACGACGGGAAACACGTCGCGCAGCGTGCGGTGGATGGCCGTGAAGAACCCGAGCTCACCCACCTTCGTCATGCCCGCCTGCATGGTCATGGCGCCGCCCGGCGTGAGGCGGTCACGCACGAGCGTGTAGAACTCCCGCGTGAACAGCATGCACGCCGGCCCTTCCTCGAGGGGCTCGACGAGGTCGATCGTGATGAAGTCGAAGCGATCGGACGTCTTCTCGAGATAGGCGCGGGCGTCCTCGTGACGCACCTCCGTGCGGGCGTCGTCGAAGGCCCCCTGGTGCATCTCCGGCAGGTGACGCTTGCAGAGCTCGACCACCTCGCCGTCGATGTCCACCATGAGCGCCCGGCGGATGGACGGGTAGCGGAGGATCTCGCGCAGTGTTGCGCCCTCGCCGCCGCCGATCACGAGGGCGGTCTGGGGCGGATGCTCGGTCGCCAGCATCCCGGGGTGGACGAGCGCCTCGTGGTAGATGAACTCGTCCCCCTGGCTCGACTGGATGCGCCCGTCGAGGACGAGACACTTACCGTAGGAGGCCGTCTCCATGATCTCGACGTGCTGGAACTTCGTCTGCGCCTCCACCACCGTGCGCACGATCGCGTGCATGTGGCCTTCGACGGCGGTGGTGGTCTCGAAGAACCACTTGTAGGACTGTGGCTTGATCAACTGACGGTCACCGCGCTCGCGTGCTTGTTCACGACGGGCGTGGCGGCGTTCAGGAACATCCCGCGCTGCATTTCCACCACCGAGGTCCGCTCGGCGGCGAACTGCTCGACCAGGTAATTGGCGGCGACTTCCGGCTTGAGGACGTCGCCGCAGGAGAAGATGTCGACGGCCGCGTAACGGTACTCCGGCCACGTGTGGATGGACAGGTGGGACTCGGCGATCACGACCACGCCGCTGATCCCGAAGGGGTTGAACTCGTGGAAGACGACGTCGACGATGGTCGCTTGCGCCCGCTTGGCGGCTTCGACCAGCGTGCCCTTCACGGCCTCGAGGTTGTTGATGGCGTCGAGATCGCAATCGAACAACTCGATGAGCAAGTGTCGCCCGAGCGCGTTCAATCCAGTCGTCCTCCTCTCGAACCCGTTCATCTACCGCACGTCTCCTGCGACGCCGTACGTCGCGTTGTTCGCGGCAAAAAAATTTCCGCCGCGTGAAAAGTTGATTCACTCTATGGCCCGGTTTTTGCGATTGCAAGAAAAAAACGCGTCTCGACCGCGAGTTTCTCGCCGCCGCGTCGCAATTTTCTCTTGCATTCGTCGAACGGGCCGGTAGAGTGACGAAGGAAATTGACGCACCGGTTGCATCGGCCAGCGAGATTGGAGGGTGAGAAGGAGGAACGGATGACCAAGCGAATCACCATGGCGGCGGCGACTGCCGGTCACGCGGAAGGCGGCACCCCACTCAACGCCTTCGACAACGCGCTGCTCGCGGCAGGCATCGGCAACATCAACCTCGTGAAGATCTCCAGCATTCTCCCCCCGGAAGTGCCGGTCCTCGACTTGCCCAAGATCAAGCTCGGCGCGCTCATCCCCACCGCCTACGCGGCGATGACGAGCGACGTGCCGGGGGAGACGGTGGCGGCCGCGGTCGGCTACGGGATCCCCGATGACCCCGCCAAGAACGGCGTCATCATGGAGTTCCACGGCCACGCCACCCAGCGCGAGGCCGAGCAGGCCATCGTCGCCATGATCGAGGAGGCGTTCCGCGTGCGCGGCGAGCCGCTCCGCGAAATGCGCGTCTTCGCCGCGGAGCACACGGTCGAGCGCATCGGCTGCGCCCTGGCCGCGATCACGCTCCTCGCCGACGACGACCTCGTCTAGCGGCGCCGGCGTCGGGCGGGCGCCATGCGAGCGGTTTCGCCGAGGTTCATCGCGTGCCACCGGCCGCTCGCGGAAGCGCGGATCGTGCTGTTCGGCATCCCCTTCGAGGGCCGGGTGAACCTCCGTAAGGGTGCCGACGGCGGCCCTCGTGACCTTCGCCTCGCCTCTGACTCCATCGAGACGTACTCGCCGCTCCTGGACCGCGACCTCGAGGATCTCGCCCTCGCCGACATCGGCGACTGCGAGCTGCCGGACGGCGCGCCGCCGCGCGAGCAGCTGGACGCCGCGCGCGAGCAGATGACCGCCTGGTGGCGGCCGGAGCTCCGGCCCTTCATGCTCGGCGGCGACCACACCGCCACCGTTCCTGTCGTGGAAGTGCTCGCCGGCTTCTTCCCGGATCTCCGGGTCGTCCAGTTCGACGCCCATCCCGACCTCCGCGAGTCCTTCCTCGGCGAGCGCTACAACTACGCGTCCGCGATGGCGCGGGTCATGGACGTGGTGCCGCCCGAGCGCGTGTACCAGGTCGGCATCCGGACGGGCGCTCGCGAGGAATACGCCCGCCGGCGGCCACGCTTCTTCCCCGGCTTCGAGATCGATCCCCTGGACGCCGTGCGCTCCTTCCTGCCGGAGCTGCGCGGTCATCCTGTCTACGTCACCATCGACGT
>Ga0114129_10006951_pt1 | contig 16099 bp, 12 predicted proteins | sample RhiMetdeltSRZDD1_FD_80071 | JGI IMG/M metagenome (GOLD analysis project Ga0114129, IMG submission 80071) | Populus rhizosphere microbial communities from Tennessee, USA - Rhizosphere MetaG P. deltoides SRZDD1 (version 2) (version 2) | ecosystem: Host-associated > Plants > Roots > Rhizosphere >... | reverse complement strand
GATCGTGGAATGATCCGCGTGCGCAGCGAGACGCGAAATCAGCACGGCGAGACTGTGCAGATTCTTATAGCGAGGCTCGTCGTGCCGAGACGCGCGGGCGCTGCTGTTCCGGCCTGACATGGAGGAGAATGGTGATGTCTGGTCGCATGGTCGCTTGCAGATCGTTCATATTCGCACTGGGCATCGCCACTTCCTGCGGCTTCGCCGCCGCCCAAAGCGCGCCGCCGCCGCCGGCGGTTTCGGTCACTCCGGTGGTGACCCGGGAGGTGACGGAAACCATCGATTACATCGGACGCCTTACCGCCATCGAGAAAGTCGATATCGTCGCCCGCGTGCAGGGCTTTCTCGAGGAGCGGAACTTCAAAGAGGGACAGTACGTCAAGACGGGCGACCTGTTGTTCCGGATCGAGCAGGCGACCTACAAGGCGGCCGTCGAGCAGGCGCAGGCGACACTGGCCAAGGCCAAGGCGACCGAGGTCAACGCCAAGCTGCAGTTCGAGCGCGGCAAGGAGCTGGTGCGCAATCAGAACATCCCGCAAAGCATCCTCGACCAGCGCGCCGCCGACGAGGCAGCGGCGCGGGCGAGCGTGATGGAGGCGCAGGCTGCGCTCGACCAGGCGGAAATCAATCTCGGCTACACCGAGATTCGCTCGCCCATCGATGGACGAATCGGGCTCGCCATCGTCACCAAGGGCAATCTGGTCCAGACCTCCTCCGGCAAGCTCGCGACCATCGTCAGCCAGGACCCGATCTATGTCACCTTCCAGGTCAGCCAGCGCAATCTCCTCGACTACTTCAGGCGTCGCGCCGAAGACCCCGGCAAGAACACGCATGTCAACGTTCGCATCAAGCTGCCCAACGGCACCATCTACCCGCATCCCGGCATGAGTGACTTCCTCGACGTGCAGGTCGACCCGACGACGGACACGGTGACGGTGCGGGCGACAGTGCCGAACCCGGACCATGTGCTGATCCCGGGCGGAGTTGTCGGCATCACCGTGGAGCGGGGCGCGCCGAAATCGACGCTGGCGATTCCGCAGGCCGCCGTCCTCCTCGATCAAGCCGGCCGCTATGTTCTCGTTGTCGGTTCGGACAAGAAGGTCGAACAGCGCCGCATAACGACCGGTGCCGACCAGGGCCGCGACATCGTGGTGAGCGACGGCCTCAAGGAGGGCGAGCAGGTCATCGTTGAGGGGATTCAGAAGGTCCGTCCCGGTCAGGTCGTGACGACAACCGTCGTGCCAGGGACCTGATGCTTTCCGGTATCTTCATCGAGCGGCCGCGGCTCGCCATCGTTATCGCCATCGTCATCACGCTTGCCGGCGCCATCGCGATTTTCGCCATCCCGATCGCGCAATTCCCGGAAATCGTGCCGCCGCAGGTCACGGTCAACGCGACTTATCCGGGTGCCGATGCCGAAGTGGTCGAGACCACGGTGGCGCAACCGATCGAGCAGCAAGTCAACGGCGTCGACAACGCGCTTTATTACCAGTCCGCCAGCGCCTCCGACGGCAGCTACATTCTCACGGTGACCTTCGCGCTGGGCACCGAGCCGGACATCAACACCGTCAACGTGCAGAACAGCGCCAGTCTCGCCATCCCGCTTCTGCCCCAGGAAGTCTCGCGCTCCGGGCTCAGCATCCGCAAGAAATCCGCCGCGCTCCTTCAGGTGATAAACGTCTATTCCCCGAACAATACCTACGATGCCGTTTATCTCAGCAACTATGCAACAATCAACCTCATCGATCCGCTGGCGCGGATTAGAGGCGTCGGGCAGGCAACGCTGTTCGGACCGCTCGACTATTCGTTACGCGTTTGGCTCGATCCGGACCGCTTGACCGAGCTCAATCTGACGCCGAACGACGTCATCGCTGCGGTCCGGAGCCAAAACATCCAGGCCGCGCTGGGCCGCGTCGGCGCGGCGCCGATCACGACCGAGCAACAGGTCCAAATCAACATCAAAACCAAGGGGCGGCTCACGCAACCGGAGGAATTCGCCGCCATCGTCTTGCGCGCCAATCCCGATGGCTCGGTGATCCGGATCAAGGATGTCGCGCGGGTGGAAATGAGCGCAAAGTCGCAAGACCGCTATAGCCGCTTCAACGGGGCGCCGGCGGCCGCGATCGGCATCTATCAGACCCCTGGGTCGAACGCAGTGAACGTGGCGCGGCAAGTGCGTGAGACCTTGAACGAACTGCAGAAGCGCTTCCCCGACGACGTGGCTTACACCGTATTCTGGGATTCAACGGTCTTCGTCACGGAAACGATCAAGGAAGTGATTCGCACGCTCGTCACCGCGATCGTCCTTGTCGCCGTGGTAGTGTTCTTGTTCCTGGGCAGATGGCGGACGACGCTGATCCCGCTCATTGCCGTGCCGGTGTCGATCGTCGGCACCTTCGCGGTCATGCTCCTCATCGGCTATTCCGCCAACACCGTTTCGCTGCTCGCGCTCGTGCTCGCCATCGGTATCGTCGTCGACGACGCCATCGTCGTGGTCGAGAACGTCGAGCGGGTGATGGAGGAGAACCCCGAGCTGCCGGTGCCGGACGCCTGCAAGAAGGCGATGACCGAGATCACCGGCCCGATCATCGCCATCACCCTCGTCTTGCTCTCGGTGTTCGTGCCCGTGGCCTTCATCCCCGGCATCAGCGGACAGCTGTTCCGCCAGTTCGCGGTGGCGGTCTCGATCGCGATGCTGATCTCCGCCGTCAATGCGCTGACCTTGAGCCCGGCGCTTTGCGGGGTGTTGCTCAAGCACGGCCAGAAGGCGAGCGGTCCGATGCGCTATGTGCTTGGTGCGATCGACCGCACCCGCGACGGCTATGTATGGGTGGTGCGCCGCTTGGCGCGCATAGCGATCGTCGGCATCGTGGTCGTCGCCGGGACAGTTTCTCTCGCGGCGTTGCTGTTCAGCCGGACCCCGCAGAGCTTCTTGCCCGACGAGGACCAGGGCGCGATTTTCGCCACGCTGCGTCTGCCCGAGGGTGCTTCGCTCAACCGCACCCAGGCGGTGGTCAAGCAGGTCGAAGACCTCGTGCGGCCGATCCCGGGCGTGCAAGGCATAATCTCGGTGGTCGGCTTCAATTTCATCGATTACGTCGCCTCATCCAACCAGGCGTTCTTCGTCATTCGGCTCAAGCCCTACGACGAGCGTACCGATCCGGCGCAAGGCGTTGCCGCGATCATTGCGCATCTGCGGCCGCAAATGTCGGCCATCCAAGGCGCCGTCGCATTCCCGTTCAACCTGCCTCCCATTCTGGGCCTGGGCAACACCGGAGGTTTCCAATACGCACTGGAGGCGCTGCAGGGCCAATCGCCCTCCGACATCGCGGCTGCGCTACGCGGGCTGATCGTCGCCGCCAATGCCGAGCCCGAGCTCGCCGGCGTTTACAGCACCTATGCCGCCGACACGCCGCAGATCTATCTCGATATCGACCGCGACAAGGCCCAGGTGCTCGGAGTGAAGATCACGGACATATTCAATGCGCTGCAGTCGACGCTCGGGAGCTTTTACGTCAACGACTTCAATGTGTTCGGCCGCACGTGGCAGGTCAACGTGCAGGCCGAGACGCCGTTTCGGGACAACATCGACGACATCTACGCGATCTACGTGCGCAACGCCCAGGGCGGGATGGTGCCCATGCGGGCGCTCGCCGACGCGAAGCTCGTGCAGGGGCCGCAGACGCTCGTGCGCTACAACGGATTCCGCGCGGCCATCGTCAACGGCGCGGCCAAGCCCGGCTACAGCTCCGGCCAAGCGCTCGCCGCCATGGAGCGCGTCTCCGCCGCCACGCTGCCGGCGGGCTACGGCTTCGAATGGACGGGGACCGCGCTGCAGGAAAAGGCGGCAAGCGGACGCACCGGGATCGTGCTCGGGTTAGCCATCCTGTTCGCCTACCTCTTTCTGGTCGCGCTTTATGAAAGCTGGAACATTCCGGTCCCGGTCCTGCTGTCGGTCAGCGTCGCGATCCTCGGCGCGATCATCGCCATCATGCTGGCGCGGCTGAGCTTCGACGTCTACGCGCAGATCGGGCTCGTGGTGTTGATCGCGCTCGCTGCGAAGAACGGCATTCTGATCGTCGCCTTCGCGGTGGAGCAGCGCCACCAGGGGAAGGACATTCAAGCTGCCGCCATTGAAGGGGCAAGTTTGAGATTTCGTCCGGTGATGATGACGAGTTTCGCGTTCATTCTCGGTTTGCTGCCGCTGGTTGTCGCCAGCGGCGCCGGCGCGATCACCCGCAAGGCGGTGGGCACGCCTGTATTTGGCGGCATGCTCGCGGCATCGCTGTTCGGCATTTTCATTATCCCGCTGCTCTACGTCACGGCGGAGCGTTTGCAACAATGGCGGCGGGCCAAGAAATGAACCGTATACGCGACGCCGCGGCCGGCCGCCCTTCCGCGGGCGGCGGCCGAAGCACCTAGGGAGCCGGAATGAAGTTTCTCCCGAGGCTCGTCCGCCTTGCACCGCGCGCACCTCCAGATAAGATTGTGACAGGGGCATGACTGGGACCGGCCGAAATTTATGCGCGTGGACTGGTTGAGTTGGTCAAATCCGGTTTCGGTTTGGTGGGGCTTCCTGCTCGTCGTCAGCAGCGTCAACGTCCTTTTTTGGCTGAGCCTCAATCGCTACTTGCGCAGGATAACGCTCCGTTTCGAGCTCCTCGTCGTCCTGTCGGCCGCCTATGTCTTCGGCTGCGCGTTCCGAGCGATATTGCCGCGGGCCGACGTTCAAAGAATCTGCCTGTTCGACACCTGGCTCTCCAGCGTTTTCCTCGGGCGGTCCGTCGCGACCGTGGCGGAAATTTGCTTCGTGACGCAGTGGGCCATCATCCTTCGCCACCTCGCGGGAACAGCAGAGTCGATCACCGCTCGAAACATCGCCAATGCCATCGTTCCGCTGATCGTCCTTGCGGAGTGCTGCTCCTGGTACGCGGTGATCACGACCAGCTACCTGGGGAACACGCTCGAAAATTCGCTTTGGGCGGTGACCTTCTTGCTGATCGCGGTCGCGCTCTTGCTGCTGCTCGATAGATTCGCGGGCACGATGCGGCTCGCGATCGCAGCGGCATTGCTGGGCGTGCTCGGCTATGTGTCGTTCATGTTCACCGTCGATGTGCCGATGTATTTCGAGCGGTGGCAAACGGATCTGGCGAGCGGAAAGGAGCTGCTGGGACTCTTCGCCGGCTTATACGATGTAACCACGCGTTGGGTGGTCACTCACAGGATTGCCCTGTGGAGCGACGAGATTGCATGGATGTCGCTTTATTTCAGCGTGGCGGTATGGACCAGTTTGGCGCTTTGCGGTTTTGTCTTGGTCAAGGACCGATTGTCGCAATACCGTGCAACCGCCGTGTGGAGCCCGCGCCTCGTGGCGCGTTTGATCGCCGTCGAGTTGACGGATGCGATCCAATCGAGCACGGCCGCCCGCGATCGAATGCGTGGGATGGATTGAGCGCAATCCATCCGGCTTCGCGGAACATCTCTCGTGAGGTCTGCCAATCGTCGAAGCCCGCGGAAAGCCTGTTCGGACAGGAACCTTTGAACGTTTAGAGCGCTCGTCTGCCATCAGACCGGCCGCGTTTGCCAAGCTGCCGCGCATTGCAGTCATCAGGCTTAGTCGTCGATCGGGCGATCAACCACAATTCGCGCAAGCCAAGCAACACGGCCGCGAAAGACAGTGGAACAATGAAGTACATAAACCGGAAGATCACCAGGGACGCCAATAGTTCTTCCTTGGGGAATTGCGGAAGCCCGACCAGCATCGCCACTTCGATGACCCCGAGACTTCCAGGCGCGTGGCTAGCGAATCCAAACAGAATCGCGGTGACGAAAACCACGAGCAAGGTGATGAAATCGACCGAAGGATACGCCGGAAGCAAGGCATACATGGCGATCGCGCCGGCGCCGAGATCCAAAATCCCGATCCCGATCTGTACGAGCGTCGAGCGGGGACTCGGCAGCACGATTTGCCAACTGGATCGGCCAATGATCCGCGGGCGTGGCATGAGCCAGAGGAGATACGCGACGATGATCACGAGGCCGCAGACGCCGATCGCGCGATTGATCCACGGCGGCAACTGATTGACTGCGCTGGCGGCGTCGGGCGCGTATGCCATGCCGACCCCGAGCACAAACGCATTGCCGAGCCAGAACGTCAGTCCTGTGATGAAGGCAATCTTGGCAATGTCGATGATGCTCAGGCCCCAGGCGGAATAAATCCGCAGCCTGATCGCGCCGGCGGTAAGCACGGTGGCACCGAGATTGTGCCCGATCGTATAGCTCGTAAAACCCGTGAACGCCGCAATTCGGTACGGCACTTCATTGCGGCCGATCGTGCGCAATGCGAAAAAATCATAAAATGTCAGGGCGACGTATCCGATTGCAACGAAGATACCGGCAACCAAGACGTCTTGGATCGATTTTGCCCGTAGCGCGGCGAGGACCTTATCGACCTCGATGTCGCGTAGCAGCTGAACGAGGATAGCGACGGCGATTATCACGATCAGGATGCTGATCGCGATGCCGATCCTGTTCCAGCCGACTCGCTCTCGTATCGTCCGCGAGATGACGCTCGTCACGTTTGCCATGGACCAGGGGCGATGAGCGTCAACGCGGAGGAGCGAATCACTGGCGCAACTGTCCCATCCGTTTGTAACACCGTTGTTACAAATCGGCGGCCAGCGCTGGCCAAAATCAAAATGGGTCGGTGACAGATTTGCGAAAGTCTTTATCGCAGATTTGTGACCGCCGTCACATGGCTGAGATATCAATTCGCAATGTTGTCGCATGCGATTCGAAAATGAAACGCCTCAGCCATCCCGACCGAGAGCGGCCTGATGCGGGTTCTGGTCGCAACAGACGCCTGGCACCCTCAGGTGAACGGCGTGGTGCGCACCTTGACATCGCTAGCGCATAGCGCGCGACGTCTCGGCGTCAGCATCGACTTTCTTACCCCGGAAGGTTTTCCGACCTTTCCGATCCCAACCTATCCGGGATTGCGGCTGGCGTTGCCGCGCCGGCACCGGGTCGCCCAGCGAATCGAAGCGGCCAAGCCCGATGCCATCCATATCGCAACCGAAGGACCCATCGGTCATATGGTACGCGGCTATTGCCGAAGGCAGGGCCGGCGCTTCACGACCAGCTACACGACGCGCTTTCCCGAATACATCTCGGCGCGTGCACCGATCCCCGAGGCGTGGATCTACGCGGCGCTGCGACGGTTTCATGCCGCCGCGACTGTGACGATGGTCTCGACCCAGTCGCTCATGACCGAATTGAGTGAGCGGGGATTCGCCAACCTTGGAATGTGGACGCGAGGCGTGGATACCGACTTGTTCAGGCCGGAGCGCGCGAGCGAACTCGACTTTCCGCGCCCGATCTTTGTCACGATGGGGCGGCTTGCGGTGGAAAAGAACCTCGAAGCATTCCTGTCGCTCGACTTGCCGGGCACCAAGGTCGTTATCGGCACGGGGCCGCAGGAGACGGCGTTGAAGCGACGCTTTCCCGACGCAAGATTCCTTGGATTGCTGGAGAATGGCGCATTAGCCGCGCATCTCGCGGCCGCAGACGTGTTCGTGTTCCCGAGCCGGACCGACACGTTCGGCGTCGTCCAGCTCGAAGCACTCGCAAGCGGCGTTCCGGTCGCCGCCTTCCCGGTCACGGGCCCAAAGGACGTTGTCGGCGGCCAGCCCGTCGGAGTTTTGAACGAAGACCTGCGCGTGGCGTGTATCGAGGCGCTTCACATTTCTCGCGAGGCCTGTCGCGCCTTCGCGCTTACTCGGTCGTGGGAAAGCAGCGCGCGTCAATTCATCGGACACGTCCAAACAGCGGCCTCAGGCGTGTGCCGCGAACCCGAAGGGGGAATTGCGATGACAGCACCCTCTGCAGGGCTAATGAGCACCTAGCGAACGTCTTAAGACGGATGGGGCGGCAAAAAGGATCGACAATGACCAGCTTCTCGTATGCGGAACTCGACAAGCAGACGATTGCAAAGGCCTACGCGCGATGGGCGCCGGTCTATGATCTCGTCTTCGGTGCGGTTTTCGAGCGCGGCAGGCAGGCCGCGATCGCCGCCGCCGAACTCATCGGCGGACGCATCCTCGAGGTGGGAGTCGGGACCGGCATATCGCTTCCGGACTATTCACGCGTTAACCGTATTTGTGGCGTCGACATCTCCGAGCCCATGTTGCGCAAGGCACAGCAGCGTGTGGCCGGACTGGAACTGACCCACGTCGAGGGGTTGTGGGTTATGGATGCGGAGCATCTTTCGTTTCCGGATGCGTCATTCGATGTGATCGTCGCGCAATACGTCATTACGACGGTTCCGAACCCCGAGGCGACACTCGATGAATTCGCCCGCGTGCTAAGGCCGGGCGGCGAGATCGTGCTGGTCAGCCGGATCGGGGCGGAAGCGGGATTGCGTCGCGCGTTGGAACGGTGGTTTGCGCCTACGGCACGCAAGCTTGGCTGGCGAACGGAGTTTTCTTGGGAACGCTACGAACATTGGGCTAAGCACTCCCACGGCATGCGGCTGGTCGAGCGCCGCGCGATGCCGCCGTTTGGACACTTCTCGTTAATTCGCTTCGCAAAGGCCGGGAGAATGACGGCCGCACAGGTGAGCGAGCAGGCGGCGCACGCCGCCGCTTGATCGCTCCCTCTGGCGGTGAGCCAATGCCCCCGCGCCGGGTATGCTCGCGTCTGTCACAGCAGATTCATCGAATCACCATAGCATCGACATCCGAGCGCAACACGGAGAGCTGATATGCAGCGCTTTCTCGAGGCCCTTAGAGTGCAGCGTTGGGACGATCATCGCTTCTATCATCACAGCCGGGTCAATCAATCGCTTCATCTACTGAGCGCTGTCAGCTTCCTATGTGCATACGCATTGATGTTCGAGGATCCGGCGATGGCGGCCCTGATCGGGTGGCTCGTGGCGATGACCAGCCGACAGATCGGGCACTTCTTCTTTGAGCCGAAAGACTACGACGTGGTTAACCAAGCGACTCATGAGTACAAGGAGGAAATCAAGGTTGGCTATAACCTGCAGCGCAAGGTCGTCCTGATGACGATCTGGGCGGTGTCGCCGCTGCCGCTCTACTTCGATCCCACGTTTTTCGGCATCTTCACGCCCCATGCGAGCACCATGGAGTTCGTGCGCCACGTCGCCCAGATTTGGCTCGTCGTCGGAATCGGCGGCTTATTGTTCCGGACGGTTCAATTATTCTTCATCAAGGACGTGCAGACCGGACTGGTATGGGCCGCGAAGATTCTGACCGACCCGTTCCACGACATCAAACTCTACTACAAAGCTCCGCTGTCGCTGCTGCGCGGCGAGTGGATTGATCCGCATCACGGCCAGAGCCACGAGTGGATCGCCGAGGATGCCGCGGAGGCTGCGAACCCCAGCTGACGGCTGGCTGAAAGCCTCAGCGAGGCATGGCGTGGTCGCCTTTCGGCGAGAGCCGGTGCGCGATCATCTCCTTCAAGATGCGGCGCTTGATCGACGCATTGGTCGCCGCCGGAGGGTGCCACCACCAGCCATCCTGCTCCATGGTCCTGGCCGCGGCAACGAAGCGATCAGCCACCGCCTGGAAGTCGGCGTTCGTGTAGTTCAGACTGAAAATGAGACGGCCGGTTCCGATCCAGCTCAGCGCCAGCGATTCGGCACGCAGATAGTATTGCAGGATCCAATTGTAGCGCGACGGCCGCAGATAGCAGATCGTCCAGATCGACGACATGTTCGCTACCTCGACGGGCAACGCTTCATCGCGCAGGCGCTGATTAAGGTACTGCGCCCGCGCATTCCAGGTTCGATCGAGGTCGCGATAGAGTTCGCGGGCGCGCGGAGTCTCGAGGTAGCGGAGGAACTCGTTCATCGCCCCCATGACATAAGGGTGCGAATTGAACGTGCCGCGGGCGAAGCAGATATCGGCTGGGCGGTCCTCGCGATAGCGCTTCATCAAATCCTTGCGGCCGCAGAGGACCCCGACGGGAAGTCCGCCGCCGAGTGTCTTGCCATAGGTGACGAGATCGGCGCGGACGCCGAAATATTCCTGCGCCCCGCCCATGGCGAGCCGGAAGCCGACAAACACTTCATCGAAGATCAACACGATATTTTGCTCGGTGCAGACGGCGCGCAGGCGCTCGAGCCAATCGATATAGGCATCCTTGTCGAAATGCGCGCTTCGCGCGCCGTCGACCAGCGAGGAGTCCGCCGGCGCCGGCGCGTTGGGATGCAGCGCTTGCAGCGGATTGACGAGCACGCAGGCGATGTCGCGCCGCGTGCGCAGGACGCGCAGCGAGTCGTCCGACATCTCCTTCAGCGTGTAGGTCTCATGCACCGGCAACGGATTGCCGATACCCGGTTGCACGTCGCCCCACCACCCGTGATATGCGCCGCAGAAGCGCACCAGGTGCGATCGGCGGGTGTGATAGCGCGCGAGCCGCACCGCCTGCATGACCGCCTCCGTACCCGACATGTGGAACGAGATCTCGTCGAGTCCGGAAATCTGTTTCAGGCGGCTCACGTTGTCGGCGATGACGGGATGATAGGGGCCGAGCACGGGGCCAAGCTCTCCCACACGCTCGACGGCGCGCGCGATCGTCTCCTTGTAGAAATCGTAGCCGAAGATATTGACCCCGTAGGAGCCGGTAAGATCGTAGAACTCATTGCCGTCGAGATCGGTGAGCATAACGCCGGCCGAGGATTGCACGAACGCTCCGTATTTGAGGTGCTGGCGCACCAGGCGGCTGTACTGGAATGGCACGCGATACGCGTCGGTGAACTGCAGATCGGAGATGCCTTCGGCCACCTCGGCGGTGCGTTTGGCCGTTTCGGCAAAGCGCGATGCATAAAGTTCGGACAGGCGCATGAAGGCGGCACGCCGGCGCGCCGCAATCTCTTTCGGCGGATCGTCGGAGCAGAAAAACCGGTCCCCGTCATAGTCGTAAAAAGGAACGAGCGAGGCCAGCCGCCGCGCCAAGTTCGCATGGCCGGTCAGCGTCCCGTGCTTGGCTTTGGACAGCTCCAGGCGGCGCCGCAACGTCATCAGCGAGGTTGCCACTGCCGCCGCGCCGAGCCCGTAGAACCCCAGCGTCGTGGTGCTCCATTCCATCGAATCGTGCCTTACCCGACGCAGGTTACGGCACGATGACGCTCCGATCCCAGATCCTGCGTCTGGTCGAACAGGAGGACCTCAACTTCCTGCTCACCAACCGCATCCCCCGTCGGCTCCTCACCCGGTTCATGGGCTGGTTCAGCCGGATCGAACAGCCCTTGGTGCGTGACCTCTCGATCGGGCTGTGGCGCTTCTTTTCCGACCTGGATTTGAGCGAAGCGAAGAAAACCCACTTTCGCAGCATGCACGATTGCTTCATCCGCGAGCTCAAGGACGGTGCACGTCCGATCGACTGTAATCCCGAGATCCTCGTCAGCCCCTGTGATGCGATCGTCGGCGCGTGCGGTACGATCGCCGGCACCACCGTCTATCAGATCAAGGGATTTCCCTACACATTGGCGGACCTGTTTTGCGATCACGGTCTGGCCGATGCCCATCGCAACGGCCAATACGTGACGTTGCGGCTGACCTCGAGCATGTACCACCGTTTCCACGCGCCGCACGATTGCCGCGTCGATCAAGTGACCTACATCTCCGGCGACACCTGGAACGTCAATCCGATCGCGCTGCGACGCGTCGAAAGGCTGTTCTGCAAGAACGAACGCGCCCTGTTGCGGACGAAGCTTGCCGCCACCGGCCATACCATCGCCCTGGTGCCGGTTGCAGCGGTGCTCGTCGCCGGCATACGCCTGCACTGTCTCGATGTCTCACTGAGCGTCAAGCACCGCGGACCCAACATCATCGCCTGCGATGCATCATTCAGGAAAGGTGAGGAGATGGGCTGGTTCGAGCATGGATCGACCATTCTGGTCTTTGCCCCCGAGGGTTTCTCGCTGCATGGGGATGTACGAGAGGGCGCCAGAATCAGGGTTGGCGAGCCGCTGATGCAGCTGCCATGAATGCGAATCGGTGCCCGCGCTGCCTCCCGACGCCCTAGGTCGCCGTTGGCAGCCCCATTGCTTCAAGGCCCGCCTCACGGGGTATCAGCTGGAGCTCGGTCCACCTCACGATCTCAAACTGTCCATTGAAATCCTCGACCACTGCCGTGCAGCTTTCGACCCAGTCGCCACAATTGATGTAGCGCAGTCCGAGATCGTCGCGGATCACGGCGTGATGGATATGTCCGCAAATGACCCCGTCGAGGGCGCCCCTGCGCCGAGCTTCCGCGGCGAGCGTCCTCTCGTACTCTCCGATGAAGGTGATCGCATTCTTGACTTTCAGCTTGGCCCATTTCGACAGCGACCAGTAGGGCAAACCAAAAATGCGTCTGATTCTATTGAAATAGGTGTTGACCCAAATCGCGAGGTCGTAGGCATTGCTGCCCAAGAGCGCGAGCCAGCGCGCGTGGCGAATGATCACGTCGAAGAGGTCGCCGTGAACGAGGAGGTAGCGCTTACCGTCGGCGGCGACGTGGATGGTGTCCTCGAGCACCTCGATGCCGCCGAAATGGGTACCGTAATAGTCGCGCAGGAACTCGTCGTGATTGCCGGGAATGTAGAACAGGCGCACGCCTTTGCGCGCCTGACGCAGCAGCTTCTGCACGACGTCGTTGTGAAGTTGCGGCCAATACCAGGAGGATTTCAGTTGCCAGCCGTCAACGATGTCGCCGACCAAATAAATGGTGTCGGCTTCGTAACAGCGCAGCAGATCGAGGAGCTTGTCGGCCTGGCAGCCGCGCGTTCCGAGATGGATGTCTGACAGAAATAACGTTCGTACCCGCTGCGGGCTACTCGACACCCGGTCAAGCATTCGTCGTCCTGCGCATGGCGCGCTTATCAGTGATTTCTATTGCAAGCAAATGACAGGCGCGCTCACATAGCGGTCGTATAACCGGGTCGTGGAGATTTTGAGTCCACAATCCAGCGGGCGCAGATTTGCGCCTCGAAGAGGGGGCCGCGGCATGCCGAAAAAAGAAGTTCTCGACCGTATCCAAAAATATGTCCACCCGTACCGCATCACCAAAGGCAAGGGCTTCCGGCTCAAGGACTTCGATCCGGGCGACACCTGTGGCTTGAAGTTGGACAAGGGCGAGGCCGCGGAGCTCCTTCAACGCGGCACCGCGTGGTTGGCGGAAGAGCAGGACATGCTCTACGCCCAGGACCGCTGGTCCTTGTTGCTCATCTTCCAGGCGATGGACGCGGCCGGCAAAGACAGCACCATCAAGCACGTCATGTCGGGCATCAATCCGCAGGGGTGCCAGGTGTTTTCGTTCAAGCAGCCCTCATCGGAGGAGCTCGACCACGATTTCATGTGGCGCTACGTCAGGCACCTACCCGAGCGCGGGCGCATCGGCATCTTCAACCGCTCGTACTACGAGGAAGTGCTCGTCCTGCGGGTGCACCCCGAAATCCTGCATGGGCAAAAGCTGCCCCCGCAACTCGTCCGCAAGGGAATCTGGGACGAGCGGCTCGCCGACATCGCGCGTTTCGAGGATTACGCCACCCGACAGGGGACGAAAATTCTGAAGTTCTTCCTTCACGTGTCGCGTAAGGAGCAGAAGAAGCGCTTCATGGACCGCCTCGACGAGCCCGAGAAGAACTGGAAGTTCTCGGCTTCCGACGTGCAAGAACGGAAATTCTGGGACGACTATATGCACGCGTTCGAGGAGGCGATCCGGGCGACGGCGTCAAAGCACGCACCGTGGTTCGTCGTGCCTGCCGACAACAAGTGGTTCACCCGGCTACTCGTCGCCGCTGCGATCGTCGATGCGGTGGAGGACCTCGGCCTTGCTTATCCGAAAGTCGAGCCGGCGAAGCGGAAAGCGCTCGCAGCCGCGCGGGCGGCACTTGCCCGCGAGCGGTAGGAGGAACCAGCTAAGATCCTGTCCCGCGGTCTGCCCCGAGCGCGCCGCCGCGCGCCGCAGCGATGGCTTCATGCAGCGTCGTGAAAATCCGCGCCTCGCCGATCGCCGCGGTAATGCCGTGCCGGTCCATGTCGGACCGTAGGTACGGACTCACACGCGCGAACATCATATCCACCTTGTAGCGCGCCAGATCGTCGAGTAGCTCGCGTATAGACCGCGCGGCGGAGTAGTCCAGATCGGTTATCGCACCCGCCTCGACGATGAACCAGCGGACTGGCGTGGGCGCGTGCTCGATGAGGCTGCGCACCTCGTCGGTGAAACGATGATCGTTCGCATAAAACAGATCCGCGCCGAAACGATAGATGATGAGGCCGGGTTCAGTCTGTGCACCAGGGATTGCTGGCACCAATCTCCACCGGCCGGCGGCGTCCGGCGCCAGTACCGTCGTGTGCGGGCGATAGCTGTGACGTACGTGTCGGAGAAGCGACAAGACGATTGCCAGTACGATACCTTCCTCGACGCCGACCGTCACAACCACCGCGGCGGTGCCGACCGCAAGGTAGAACTCGCCCGGACTTTCGCGGCGGATGTCACGCAGGCCGGTTGCGTCGATCATCCCGATCGCAATCGTGAACACGATAGCAGCCAACACGCAACGCGGCAGGTACTGTAGTGGGCCGGTAAGAGCCAGCAGCACCACCAGCACAATGCCCGCAAATACCAGTTGTGCGAGCTGGCTACGCGCGCCCGCGCGATCCGCCATCGCGGTTTGCGTCGGGCTGCCGTTGACCACGAATGCCCCGCTCACGGCGGCGGCGGCATTCGCGGCCGACAGCCCGAGGATGTCCGCGTTCTCGTCGACCCGTTCGCGATATCGCAACGCGAATGCGCGCGAGGTCGCGGCGCTCTGCGCGATGATCATCACGAAGCATGACGCGGCTACCGGCAGCAGCGCCAACGCTTCGCTCCAGGTCACCTCGGGTAATGCGATCGCCGGCAGCCCGCCGGGAACCGGGCCGATGACTGCTATGCCCCACTCGGCGAAGCCAAACGCAGCGCTCGCCGCGATCGTTCCCACGACTGCGATCAGCGAAACAGGCAAGCGTGGAGCGATACGATCGGCGAGCAAAATGCTTCCCGCCACGAGCGCGGACAAACACAAGGTCGGAATACTGAGCCGCGGCAGGCCTTGCCAGATCTCCCATGCCTGAATGAGCGTCCGGTGCGACTGCACTGCGATACCGAGCATGTCGCCGAGCATCGCCACCCCAACCTGAATCCCGACACCCGTGAGAAAGCCGACCAAGACCGTGCGGGAGAGGAAATCGGCGAGGAATCCAAGCTTCAAGATCCGCGCCAGAAGCAGAAGTCCGGCGGTCAGCAGCGCCACCATCCCGACGAGCGCCATGTACTTCTCGCTGGCGGGCGCCGCCATCTCGGACAGCGAGCTGGAGAAAATGGCCGCTGTGGCGGAGTCGGCAGCGACGACGAGATGGCGGGAGGAGCCAAACGCCGCGAACGCAACAAGCGGCAGCAGCACTGTGTAAAGTCCGGTGACGACCGGCGTGCCCGCGATCCGTGTATAGCCGAGGACCTGCGGGATGTTCATCGACGCGAGCGTCACTCCCGCCAGGACGTCGCGCATTGCCCCGCTGCGGCTGAAAGGCTGAAGGCTCGCAAAAAGCCTTAGTCGCATTGCTGACCGGCGAAGTGACAGGGATCAAACGGAGCGGGGCTGGGGCGCCACTTGGAATCCTATGGCGACGCGGTTCCAGGCGTTCATCAGCGCGATGGCGTAGACCTCGCACCGGCAGCCGTCAATCTGCGATCCAATGAGATAAAAAAGTCCGCATCGGCGTCGCTCACGTACTTCATCGAGGTGTTTTTGCTGCATTCCAACGCACGCGAGGCTGCTCAAGCAGCTCGCGAGCAAACCCGCGTGCTCGCCTGCCGATTGTGACCACGCATCAACTACACTATTGACTACATTTCGAATTGATGCTAGGAGATTCGTCAGCCTCGCTCATCGAGGGGCGTCTCCGGAGACATCCTGAAGGCGGAGCGAGGTGTGGCGTCCTGCGGCGGCGGCTCGCAACCGCTGCCCCGGGAGGCAGGGACCCCGCCCGCCAGGCACTAAGACCTGGACGCGAGGAGCTCGCTGTAACCGATCCGCCTGCCG
>Ga0114129_10006950_pt1 | contig 16100 bp, 8 predicted proteins | sample RhiMetdeltSRZDD1_FD_80071 | JGI IMG/M metagenome (GOLD analysis project Ga0114129, IMG submission 80071) | Populus rhizosphere microbial communities from Tennessee, USA - Rhizosphere MetaG P. deltoides SRZDD1 (version 2) (version 2) | ecosystem: Host-associated > Plants > Roots > Rhizosphere >... | reverse complement strand
GACTTCTACAGCGGCAGCATCGCCGCCGTCCGCGAACGGATGGCGGAGCTCACGGCGAGACATCGCTGGCTGCGCTGGATGAACGCGGCGGGCGTCGTGCCGCTGACCGAGGAGACGGCCCTCGTCGGCCACGACGGATGGGCCGACGGCCGACTCGGACACGGCGCAGAAACGCCCGTGATGCTCAACGACTTCTTCCACATCCGGGAGCTGATCGGCCTCTCGACGGAGGATCGGTTCGCGCGCCTGGGCTACCTCGGGGACGAGGCGGCCGCGCATTTCCGCGAGGTGCTCCTCGCCGCCTTCACGCGCTTCCGGACGGTGGTGCTGCTGACGCACGTGCCGCCCTTCCGCGAGGCCTGCTGGCACGACGGGCAGATCTCAGGCGACGATTGGCTGCCACTCTTCGCGTCGCTGGCGCCGGGCGAGGTCCTGCGCAGCGTGATGTCGGCGCGGCCGGACCGCAAGCTCATCGTCCTGTGCGGCCACACCCACGGCGAGGGCTACGCGGACATCCTGCCGAACCTCCGCGTCCTCACCGGCGGTGCCGACTACGGCGCGCCCCAGCTCCAGCCCGAAGTCGTCGTCTCGTAGAGTCTCCTTCGGACCGAAGCCGCAATAACCACAAAGGCACAAAGGACACAAAGAACGCACAAAGGACGGAAGTTTTGTTCTCCCTCCGTTCTTTGTGACCCTTTGTGCTCTTCGTGTCTTTGTGGTTTATCGCGGTGAGGCCGACGCTACCGTTGCCGACGCTACTTCGAGAAGACCTGTTCGACGGGGATGATCTTCACCGCCTCCGGCCGGATGCCGAGCTTCTTGGCCCCGATGAGCTTGTCTTCCGCGGCCAGCTCCGGCTTCGGCGCATCGTAGGCCACGGCCGACGGCTCGTCGGCCAGGAGCTTCGCCTTCAGCCCTTCCGCATCCTTGGCGATGATCACGATCCGGAGGTTCTTCGGCGAGAGGTGCTTCTTCACCGCGGCGTTCACCTCGGCCCGGGTCAGCTTCGTGAGCCGCTCTCGCATGTGGGAGGTGTACTCGCCGATGCCATACCACTTCGAGTCGAGGGCGTACCCCAGCTGCTGGTCCTGGGTCGCGGTCAGCAGATAGACGTTCTTCATCAGGTACTGCCGCGACGCCTCGAATTGCTCCGCCGTCAGCCCGTTCGCGACGAGCTTCTCCAGCTCGTGCAGCGCGATGCGTACGGCCATGTGGGCGTTGGGCGGCATCACCGGCCGGATCCAGACCTCGAAGAGCTGCGCCCGCCGCGCGATGTTGGGGTCGGGGAAGAACTGGAACATGCCGCGCGGGAACGCCTCGACGTAGGCGTAGTCCCCGTAGTTCATCCCGCGCACCTCGCGAATGCGGTCGTAGAGGTGCGACATCGACGACCGGTGCTCGCCGAGCCACGCCCGGGCGACCCAGAGCGCGACGAAGTCCGGGTGCGACCGCGTGACGTCGATCGGGTGGCCGAAGGACATGGCCACCGCCCGCGACTCCTTCGCGATGATCTCCACCTCCAACCCCTTGGGCATCGCCGCCTTCACGTCCGCGTGCGTCGCCGCCGGCCCCGCGGGCAGCGCGGCCAGGTCCTTCTCGAGCCGCGCGAGGACGTCGTCCGGAACGTCACCGGCCGCCCCCAGCGTGAGCGCCGCGCGCGTGTAGGCCGTCTTGTAGAAGGCCTTGACGTCGTCGAGGGTGATCGCCTCGATCCCCGCCACCGTGCCGAGCACGGGATGCCCGTACGGCGTGCCCGCGAAGAGGCTCGCCTGGAGCTGCTCCTTGCCGAGCTCCTCCTCATTGTTGGCACGCAGGTCCTCGACCAGCGCGTTCTTCTGCTGATCCTTGACGCGTGCGAAGTCCTCCTCACGGAAACCCGGGTCGGTGAGCATCGGCAGCACGGTGTCGGCGAATGCCGGCCAGTTGTCCCGATGCACGCCGGCCGTGAGCGTCGTCATCTCCTTGTCCGTCTGGGCGACGAAGCTCCCGGCCATCGGGAACAGGGCCTTCTTGATCTCGTCGATGCGCATCGCGCGCGACCCCGCGTCCGTCACCATCGACGCCGTCAGCGCGGCCAGCCCCTCCTTCCCCTTCGGGTCGTGGGCGGAGCCGACGCCAAAGAGCAGCTTGACGTCGAGCTGCGGGAGCAGGGACTTCTGGACGATCTTCGGCACCGAAACCGCGGCGGCCTTCGGCTCGAACGTCTCCAGGGCGGGGATCTGCCCGAGGGCCGCCGGCAACGCTCCCTTCGCGAGCGTCGTCTGCACCAGGCCCGCGTCGACGAAGTACTTCCGGGCGACGGCGTGCAGGTCCGCGGGGGTGAGGGAATCGTAGAGCCGATAGACGTTGTTCAGCGTCTGATACTCGCGCCGGTGTTGTACGAAGTTGGCGAGGGTGTAGGCGATCGACTCGGTATTGTCGAGCGAGCGTACGAGCCGGTACCGGGCGTTCGCCTTGGCCTCCTGGAGCGCGCGGGCCGAGACGGGATCCCGCCGGGCCTGCGCGAAAGCCTTCAGGATCTCGTCACGCACGTAGACGGCGTCGCTCGCCGCCTTGAGCCGCGCGAAGATCGTGATCAAGTACGGGTCATTGTGGTCGGGCGCATCCGGGGCCAACACGTCGACCTTCTGCTCCTGCTCGACCAGCCGGCGATACAGCTCTGACGTGGGCCCGAAGAAGAGGGTGGTGAGCATGTCCATCGACGCCATGTCCTTCTCCGTGTCGGAGAAGGCGGGCCCATGGAAACCGACGGTGACCCACGGAAGGGTATCGGTCGGCCAATCGACGTGAGCCTTGACGGGGCCGCGCACCGGCGGCTCGGCGGGGATCTTGGCCACGTAGCTCCCGCGCTTCCAGCCGCCCCAGTACTTCTCCACCAGCGGGAAGGCCACCTCCGGCGTGACGTCGCCGGCCAGGATGACAGTCGCGTACTCCGGCCGATACCAGCGGTCGAAGAACACGCGCGAATACTCGAACTGGTTCGGCATGTCCTCGACGTCCTTCAGGAAGCCCATGGTCGTGTGCTTGTAGGTGTGGGCGGAGAAGGCCTGGTCTCGCTGCACTTCCCTGAGCTTCTCGGTGGGATCGGCGCTGTTCTTGTTGTATTCCCCGAGGACGGCCCGCGACTCGGTCTTGAAGGCCTCGACGCTGTATTCGAGGTTCTGGAACCGGTCCGCCTCCATCTCGAGGATCTTCTCGAGGTCCTCCTTCGCGAACGTCGCGTAGTAGTTCGTGCGGTCGTCGCTCGTGTCCGCGTTGTTGCGCGCCCCGGCCCGGGTCATCACCGCCTGGTATTTCTCCGGCGGATACGCCTTCGTGCCGCGGAACATCATGTGCTCGAAGAAATGGGCGAAGCCCGACTTTCCCGGCTCGATCTCGTTGCGCGAGCCCACTTGCACCGGGATCTGGATCGACACCAGGTTCGGGAAGCCGGTGTTCACGACGATGACCTTGAGCCCGTTCGGGAGCGTCTTTTCCGCGGCCTTGAAGGGCAAAACGTCGGTGGGGGCGGCACCGGCGGTGAACGACATCAGGCCGAGGCCCAAAGCGGGTAGCAACAGCCGGCGGAGAAACATGGTGCGGCTCCTTTCATGACGAGCGCATTCCCGTTCCAGTTACAGTAGTATTTTCACGTTCTACGCCTCTTCGGAGAAACGCCATTCATGCCCATCCGTGACCTCTTTCGACCCAAGCGCGAGCCCGAGTGGCGGAGCCCGGACGTCAACGTCCGCCTCGCGGCCGTGCGCCAGATCGGCTCGGAAGAGCAGGATCTCCTTCGTGAGCTGGCCAAGGACGACCCGGCACCCCCGGTGCGTCGCGCCGCGCTGCGCAAGATCCCCGATGTGGGCGTGGTCGCCTCGTACCTGACGGACGAAAAGGACGAAACCGTACGGGAAGAAATCTACTCCATGCTGGTGGCGGTGGCCACATCCAACGCGGACCTCGCCGCCGCCGAGACGGCCATGGCCGCCCTGCAGGAGCCCCGCCACGTCGCGCTGGTGGCCAAGGCGGCGGTGCTGGAGCCGGTGCGGCGCGCCGCGCTGGCGCGCGTCGCCGATGCCAAGCTCCTCGGCCAGGTCGCCCGCGACGCCCACGACGCCGAGATTCGGCTCCAGGCTCTCGCGCGCATCGAGGACACCGCCGTCCTCGGCCACGTGGCCACGGGCAGCGAGCACAAGGACGTCGCGCTGGCCGCCGCCGAGCGCCTGACGGATCCTGAGGCGCTCAAGCTGGTGGCCGCCCGGGCGCGGAGCAAGGCCGCCGCCCGGCGTGCACGGACGCTTCTCGAATCGCTGGCCCCCGCCGCCGCCACCCCGTCGAGCCACAGCCCGCACGAGCGCCGCCGTCAACAGCTTCGGCTGTGCGAGACCTTGGAGACGATGGCGCGTAGCAGCGACTGGACGCGCCTCTCGCGCGAGCTCGCGGATTCCGAGACGACGTGGGCCGAGTACAGCGAGGGGGCCGAAGCTGCTGTGGCCACCCGCTACGAAGCCGCCCGGCACGTGCTCGCCGCGCGGGCCGCCGCCCACGAAAAAGAGATCGCGGAGGCGGAAGCGAAGCAGCGCGAGCGCGAGTGGCGGCTCTCCGCCCGCGTCGATCTGTGCACGAAGGCCGAAGCCGCCGCGGGCGGTGACACGAGCCTTTCCCTCGATGAGCTCCGCGCGAACTGGGACCGTCTCGAGAAGACGGACGATGCCGAGGCGCAAGCCCTGGCCACGCGGTTCGACCAGGCCCTGGCGAAGGCGCGGGCGCGCCAGGAAGCCGAGGCGGCGGCAGCGGCCGTGCGCCCACAGGCGGAGGCCCTGTGTCTCGAGGCGGAGGCGGCCGCGGACGAGGCCGATCCCCGTGAGGCCACGAACCACTTCAAGGCCATCGAGCGGCGCTGGCACGAGCTGCATACGGGGCACACCGCCAGCCCCGAGCTCACCGACCGCCTGCGCGCCGCCGGCACCAAGCTCAAGGAGCGGCAGGCGCTCTCCAAGGCCGAGCGCGACAAGCTGAATCAGGACAACGCCGTCCGTCTCGAAGCCGTCTGCGTCCAGATCGAGAAGCTGGCGGCGCGGGAGAAGCCGAACGTCCGCGATGCCGACAAGGCGCTGCGCGAGACGCGCGAGGTGCTCGACAACCTCGGGCCGCTGGCCTCGAAGGAGCAGCGCGAGGCGTTCGCGGCGCGGCTCAAGCAAGCGCGCCAGACGCTCTATCCCAAGGTCCAGGAGCTGAAGGACGCCGCCGACTGGCAGCGCTTCGCCCACCTCACGATCCTCGAAGAGCTGTGCGGGAAAGTCGAAGCCATGGCCGCGCGGGAGGACGTCGAGGTCATCGCCCACGAGCTGCGCGACATCGACACTCGCTGGAAGCAGGCCAGCGCGGTGCCCAAGGACAAGGGCGACGCCCTCTGGAAGCGCTTCCAGACCGCCCGCGAGCCGCTGCGCGCCCGCTGCGACGCGTTCTTCGCCGCCCGAGCCGCCGAGCACGCGGAGAACGTCAAGAAGAAGGAAGCGCTCTGCGCCAAGGCCGAAGCGCTTTCGGAGAAGAGCGACTGGGTCAAGACGGCACAGGAGATCCAGGCCCTCCAGGCGGAATGGAAGACGATCGGTCCCATGCCCCGGGCCGCCAGCAATGCGCTCTGGGAGCGCTTCCACAAGGCCTGCGATACGTTCTTCACCCGGCGCAAACAGGACCGCACGCAGCGCAAGGAGGAGTGGGGCAAGAACCGCGAGCAGAAGGAAGCCCTCTGCGTGCAGGCGGAGGCGCTGGCCGAGTCCTCCGACTGGGATCAGACGGCGGCGACCCTCTAGAAGCTGCAGACGGACTGGAAGGCGGTCGGCCCCGTCGACCACAAGCATTCCGAGGCGCTCTGGCAGCGTTTCCGCGCTGCGTGCAATCGCTTCTTCGAGCGACACAGCAAGCGCCACGACCTCGACCGTGCGGCGAAGACGGAGGCCCTCGAGGCGCTGTGCGTCCAGCTCGAAGCGGCGGCATCCGAAGGCCCCGACGGTCTCACCGAAAAGCTCGCGACTCTTCAGGCTTCGTGGAAGGAAGCGGGCGGCCCGAATGACCCCACCCTGGCCGCGCGTTTCGCCGCCGCACGTGCGCGCGTGGTCGCCGCGCATCCCGATGCCTTCCGAGGCACCGATCTCGACCCCGAAAATAATCGCAAACGGATGGAGAAGCTCGTCGCTCGCATGGAGGCGCTCATCGACGAGCTGCTGCCCAAGCGTGCGGAGAGCACGGCCGACATGGTGGCGCAGCTCCGGAATGCGCTGGCGTCGAACACGATCGGCGGCAAAGAAGCCGCTCAGGAGAAGTGGCAGGCGGCCAGCACCGAGATGGAGGCGGCTCGCGAGGCGTGGCAGCGCCTCGGCCCCGCGGGTGACGAGACGGCAGCGCTCACCGAGCGCTTCGAGAAGGCCTGCCAGCGCCTGGTGAGCGAACGCCCCCGCCCCGTGGAAAGACCGAAGCCGCCGCGGTCCGAGTCCCCGCGCCACGACCGCCACGACCGCCCGCCTCGCCCACGATCATCACGACCGCCACGCTAGAGTTGCCGACCGCGCGGTCTCCAGCCGGCGGCTCGATACGGCGGTTGGTTACCGCTCAGCGCAGTCGGTGCTTCTGATAGGCTGCCCCACCGCCGGCACCCCGCCCCGTCCGGCCAGTCCGTCCCCTCGAGCACGAACGGGAGTTCCGTGGCTAGGCTCTTGACAGCGCCCTCGCCTCTCCGCAAAGCACCTCCACCCTGACGCGAAGTTCGACGGGAAGGCGTCGAAGGTACTCGTCACGCTCACACCGTGCGGCGGCCGTCGAGTATCCACGGCCTGGCGGATGTACGGCAGTAACCGCATAGTCCCGCACGCAGATCTGGCCCGCAAGGTCGGCCACTGCCGCTAGAGTAGGGCTGATCCCCCATCCGAAGCGGTTCACGGCCGTGTCGATCCTGGGGCTCCGTCCTATGACCTCACGCTTGATCAGCCAACACGTGCAATCCGACACAGGAATTCTGTATATCTCCGGCTGGATCATTTCGAGGCGCGACCGATCGTATCGGGAGTAATGAGTAGTCCTGATGTCGGGCTCGTAGATCGCAACGCGGCTCAGCGCCAGAAGCGACCTCGCGCGAGCGCACAGCGCCGGCACATCAAGATCGCCGACGTCGGCTTGGACGTGGAACATGACATCAGCCTTCAGGCGGTCAAGCGCCGCATTCCACTGCGACGAGAAGTATGCGTCGTCACCCAAATGGACCCATTCGGGATGGGCGTCCTCGACGCCCTCCTCGCTATTGACGACGGTGACCGGCATCGAGGATGAAATGGCGCGGGCCAAAGCGGCGGCCCGTGCCGCGTGCCCTTTCCAATTGAATACGAAAGCCTCGATGGTCATCTCCGCCCTCCGCCACGCCTCCGGGCGCTCATTCAGGTCGAGGGCAATCGTATCGGAACCGAGGGTAAGAGTCAGCGACTGCGGAACGAACGACGAATCGGGCGGTCGTGACGGATAGGTCTCCAGCTTGGCGACCATGGCCGCACGGCTCAGGGGTGGCTGTGCGTTGCGTCGCCGCAGCAACACCCGCGCCCGTCCAGTTAGGTATTGGGCGCAACGTGGGCGGCGCCCAGGGCGGCGCCCGACTCGCTCAAGATGACCCGGTGGCGGCGGAAGGCCACGGTCACTTCTCGAGCTATCTCTACTGTGGGATGCGTCCGCCATGTCCGCGGATTCATGGCCCCCCGGTGACCCACCACCGCACATGCCAGCCAATGGACACCGGCGCTCAGGGACACTTCGAGCGCGGGCAGGAGAGTCCGTGCGTGAATCACGTTCGTGTTCGGCGACGGACGCAGCAACGCCGCCTTTCGACCGCCCATCAGGTCGCGGATACCCGTCGACAGCCCCACCGAGAAGACGGCAACGGCGTCGCTTGACATCAGGACCGTCTCACCTGGATCGTCACGAGGTACTGCGAATCCGCCCTCGCAACTCCGAAGCGGGCGTTCGGTGGCGACACGATGAACACGCACGTGCCACGGCAGCAACGGTACCAGCCAGGTTCGTACCTCGACATCGGGCCAAGGCATCCACACCGAATACGCCTGTCGAGAGCAAACACGACGCTCCAGGCACTCGTTCCGCACGCGAAAATGGTCTGCTCCATCACTGAGGCCGAGCATGCTGTCGAGCCCCGCCTGTCGCAAGCCGACGTCACCCGCCGGTACGCTGAAGCCGAACTCGCTCGAATAGGCGAGCTTCCCGTACTTGGCCGCGCCATGGCGCACCGTTGAACGCGGCGCCCCAGCGTTCAAGAGGAATACGTGCTTGCGCCCCGCATCAGCACAGACGATCCAACCCGGTACATGCGCGCGAACCCGCGGTCGCGGAGGCAGGCTTTCCTCTGGTGCGGTCCAAAAAGGATGGCGAGCAGGAACGGCGAGTGCCCAAAAGGCCTTGAAGGCCCAATATGGCGACGGTCCGGCGTTGTAGTCCTCCGCGATATTGAGGTTCGGATAGGCGTAGCCGATGCTCAGCGTACCATCGGCGTTGAAGATGGGGCGGCGGAACCACCAGCGGAGATGGCGAAGATAGAGACCCTTGATCACTCCCCAGGACATGGCCGGCACGCCAGCGAACGCGAGAGCTCCCCAGAGAGCTCCCTGTGCGAAGCGATAGGTGAGACTACGTCCAAAAGGGATGGCCGCCCCATCGGCATCGAACAAGTCTGCGAAGCGCCTCGCGAACTCGGCTGCCCGCTTGCGGAACATGGCGGCCCGTTTCGGATCTTCTTTCGCGGCAAGCCGCGAATAGAGAAGGCAATAGTAATGAAACGTAAAGGCCCCGTAGTAGTCGTAGTGCCCATTCAGCCCATCGCGATACCAGCCATCCCGCGCGTACATTGACTCGATGGCATCAAGGGCCTCCTCGTTGGCCTCCGCACCGATCGGAACACCGACGGCCTTCAGCCCGAGGTTCACCAGCGGGCGGAAGAGCTGCCAGTTGTTGACGTAGAGAGGAAAGCGGTTGATCTCAGACAGCCATTGCACGAGGTTTCGTCGGACGCGTGCAGGCAGCGGCTGCCACAGGCGTTCCGGTGTCAGGGCCAAGCCCATTGCGATCGGAACCATCTCGACGAAGCAATGGGCATACTTCGATGGCGCGCCCCAATACTCCTCAGACATTGGATCGGTGCCGTGCGCCAACCGTTTCCGCACCAAGGCCGCAACGTCAAGCTCGCCCCCACCCGCGAGCAACGGCACCAGGCCCCACAAGGGCCGCGCGAAGCCCTCTAACTCGGCATCGCGCAGGGAAAAATGTGCGCCGGTAGCCCCAAAACGGAGGGCGGCGCCACCTGACGCGTACGCCGTCCGGAGTGGACGCCACAAGGCCACGACGAGCCGCTGAAGATCCCGTCGTCCTCGCAGCGGGTTGTCCTGCACGTCACGCCGGAACGCCGGATCACGTACCATGTTCCGCGGCGGAGCTTAGCATCCGCTTGGGCTCCAGAGGGAACTCCACCACTATCTACGTCGGCACTCTCCTCCGAGGTACAACCGCAGCCGCTCGACCGCCTTGGCAACCTGAACGAGCACGATGAGGACCGCCATGCCAGCGCCCGCACCCAATCCAAAATGCTCGCCGGCATGGACTCGCCTCCAGTAACGTGGGATAGCCAGGGCATCCGCGAGCAGCTCACGAACCAACCGCGCCACACCGTAGCGGTTGCGCTGCTGAATGCGAATCGCGCCTCCGACGACACGCGCCGCCTTGCGCAAGACTCCAAAGAGCGTCGGGATCGCCGGATGTCTTACGACAACGTCACCGCAATAGCGGGGGATGACGCCACACCGACTTGCCCTCCGCCCCCATTCCCAGTCGCCGCCGCTTCTCAACTCGGGATCGAATACCCCGACGTGAGCAAAGACCTCAGCGAGAACCATCAGATTCGCGGTCACACCAAATCCGCGGGAGACGTATCGCTCTTGATCCATCCAAACTCGCGCGTCGTACCGCTCCGAGAGCCGCGGGTGGGAGGGATCTGCGGCAAACAGGTCCACCCTCCCAGCGACGACCCAGCAGGGCGCGGAGGTGATGAACTGCCGGACACCGGTCTCGAGCCAGTCCCGCGCCGGAATGCAGTCTGAATCGGTAAAGGCGAGCAATTCCCCTCGCGCATTGGCGATTCCGAGGTTCCTCGCCGCGTACGAACCAGGCCGATCTTCACGAAGAAGTCGGACTTGGGGGCTGAGCAGCCACCCAACCGTTATCGGTGGCTTCGACCCGTTGTCCACCACAATGACTTCGTAGCGCGAGCGAGGATAGGACTGACCCTCCAGGGCTTCAATACAGGTTCGAAGCCGATCGGCATCGTCGAACACCGGCACGATAACGGAGACGAACGGATCTTCGTCATCGTCCCCCGCCTCTTCGCTTCCTTTCACCGAACAGTTCCCACCTCGTGGAGGCCACTATGATGAGACAATTCGAACCCTCAAGCTATGCTGTCCGCAGACGGCCATGAGTACAAGGCGCTGGAACATACCTGCACTCGTGTCGGCGGAGGCAAAGCCGTCTTCTACTTCCCGCTCCTGGATCGCAGCCACGTGCTCCCCGCGGCGCTCGCAACCGTGCTGGCGCGATGCGATCGCTTTCTGACACTCGACGCCCACGTGAAGCGTCTCCAGACCGAGGGAGCGCTGGACAAGCGGGCCGCCGCCGAGGTACTGCACGCGCTCGAGTGGCTCGTCGAACACGGAATCCTGATCTCCCGAACGAGCACGCTCCACCTCCTGACTTCCGGTAGGCGAAGCCATTCACGCGCTTCGATTCAGGTGATTGGCATCCCGACTGCGGATCGTCCAACTCGATTGGCAAGAGCTCTCAAGAGCTACCTCCGCAATACGGAGCGGTATGGGCGCAAGATTGTCTTCGTGGTCGTGGACGACTCACGCAGCCCGAAGGCGAGAGCGCACAATCGAGACATCGTGGCGGCGACGGCCCGCCGAGGCGGGCAAGTCTACTACGTGGGAAGTCGCCAAAGGCTCCGGCTGGTCCAGCGTCTCGCGGCAGTCACCGGCATCGACGAACCCAACCTCAGGTTCAGCTTGCTGCAGTCGTCACGCCATCGAGTCACAACCGGTGCGGCCCGCAACACGCTCCTGCTTCTGACGGCAGGCGTTCCGTCCCTCCAAGTCGACGATGATACGGTGGCGGCGACGGCCTCGCGCCCCGGCACGGTCGATCCCGACGCCGTGGCCTGCTCCTCTCGGCGGGATCCGACCTCGTTCTGGTTCGATACCTGGCCAGAGCTCAAACGCCTTCAGAACGCCGATTGCGACATCCTTGCCCTGCATGAACGGCTGCTGGGACGCACCGTCGCGGAATGCCTGTGCGACCGCGGGTTTCACGAACAACGGGTCGACGACGCGGAGACGCCATTCCTTCTGAAAGTTTCGAGCGGTAAGTCTGTCATACGGACGACAACCCTGGGTGTGCTCGGGGACCCGGGAATCAGCGCGGCCAACCTGCTCCTGTGGACACCGCCGGAGGCGCGTCCCCAACTGCTGGCGTCACGTGAGACATACGACACCGCCCTGCGACACCGGCGGCTGTACCGTGCCGCACCGTGCCACACCATCAGCGATAGTCATGTCTGTTTGGCCATGAACCTCGGGCTCGACGGCAGCGAAGCGGTGCCACCGTTCCTGCCGATTGGGCGTGGGCAAGACTTCGTCTTCGGCGTGCTCGGGCATCGAACCGGCGCGCTGGCCGGCTTCCTTCCCTACGGCATACTCCACCTTGGCGCACGCAAGACCGCGCGACCCACGCCGAGCACCATTGGGCGGATCAGCTTGCCACAGGTGAGTCATCTGCTGGTGCAGATGCTTGAGCCCGCGGCCCTTCCGACTGATCGCGCCCCTGAGGGCACGCTGCATTCCCTCGGCACGGGGCTCCTGAGGCTCTCCACGCTATCCCGGGGGGATTTCAGGTCACTCGTCCAAGCCAGTGCCGACGCCACGCGCCTCCGCTGGCTGTCGCAGACATACTCGCTCGCAGAGGAGCCCATGACCGCCACGGATGATACTTGCTCCGCGCAACTTCGAGAGCTGGCCAACCAGCTGGAATCGGCTATCACCGCGGGCAACCACACTCCCACGGAGCTCGTCCAAGGCTTCGCCGCACCACTCGACGAGCTGCGGCGCCTTGCGGTCTGCTTCGGCCAACAACTCACATCGTGGGCCGACCTGATCCGGACGGCCGCACGGCAGGATCTACTCCACGAGATTGGAGCCAGGATCAACGGCTGAGCCTTTGCTTGCGCCCGCCCGGGCCAGCTCTCCTCGGTAATGTTGACGCAACAGGTCGAGCAAGATGTCCTCGTCGGCGCCCACCACGGCGCGAAACATCCGATTGAGGTGCATGTGAGTCAGGCTCGCCCATATCGAACGCAGCGAGCTCCACAGCGCGCCGCGATCCGAAAGCCGTCGCAACCCCTGGACGGCGCGCGCGATGCGTTCGCCTCTGTGCTCGAGGATCCGCCAGACGACTTCATCCTCGGAGCGAGGCGGCCTCCGCAGCAGGCTCCGAAGTCGCGGCAGTTCTCGCCGACAGTTCACTTGCACCCAGTCAGCAAACGCCGCTTGGGTGGCCATCCGATGCTGAAAGGGACCCAGCTGTGCGCCCAAGAAACGGATTCGCTTCTCCGCGTCAGGCTCGAAGCTCGAACAGAGCAAGTGCAGGCCGACCACCGCTGCCTCCCAACGCGTACGCGCGTCGCGCATCGAAGGCTGCTGAAGCAACTCGAGAACGGCCGCGCTGTCCGCGCCGAAGATCGACGCGGCGAAGCAGAGGGCCCGAGGCCCTCCGTACCGAGCGGTCTCGGGATCGTAGGTGTCGAACCGAAGGCGCCATAGACCATCCTCGGCTACGATCGATGCGAGCGATCGCGCCAGACGCAGCGCGATCTGCTCGGCGGCGTCCCGATTGCGTCCTTCGACGCGTATTCTCAGGTGCCAGGCCGGCTTGCCGTAACGAACGAAGAACCAGTTCCGAACTAGGCCCGTTCGCTCCAGATCACCGAGAATCTCTTTCACCGGGCCCCTCAGAGCCTCGTCCACCGCGTCCGGACCACCGAAGAGTCGCGCGTCTACCCACCGTGAGCCCGGCACCTGGCGCTTCCACGTCCCTTGCCGGGATGGGGCGCGTTTCCCCGCAGGCAGACGATCTGGCTTGGCCGAGGGGGCCTGCTGACCTACGAAAGGGATGAGCAGGTCGTGCACGAAGTGTCCGTCTGGCGACTCAACGCAGCAGTCCTCCGGCGACGGGAGTCGTTCGAACACTCGACTGTCGGGATTCTCCCGGATCAACCCTCGGAAGCTCGACAGACACGCAACGTTCTCCAGATCCACCAGAATCTCCGTCGCGGCCCTGTCCTGCACGGATATCCAGCGCGGGATCTTCAGGCTATCGCGCCAGGCCCGAACGACCCGCAACAGCTCCACGTCACTTCGCGCACCGCCGATCCTCGAGAGCCAAGGCGGGCCCACTGACCACTCCGCCCTGGCCAGGATGGCTCGCCCGACGCGGACCCGCGGCAATGACGGAACGGCACCCCAGGCACGCCATGACCAGGAGGCCCCGCGCAGGCCGTTCTGAAACTGCAAGGCGACGAGAAACCGATAGACCGTCGGGTGCGATGGCCCGGGCACATGAGCACTGCTCAAACGGGGCACAATCCACCGGTTGAGGCGTGCCGAGCGCAGCCGGATCGTGGGTCCTCGAACAGAGACCCGCAGATCAGCAACCGGAATGTCCGCTGGATCTCCTGTCTGTGGTTCTCCGGAGAAAATGAGCCGGTACTCGTATAAGTGAGGCCGGCCCACGACGTTGGCTGCCTTTCCCGTAGGTATGTAGGAAATCTCGGCAAACGCGCAATCGGGGTCGGCCGCCGTCTCGCGGGCCACCGCACGCTCGCAAAGCGCGCGAACATTCGGATCGACCGCAGCCATGCGGCCGAGCATTCGCGAGGCCGGCGATGCGCTTACCGACTTCAGCCACACGAGGAATTGTCCGGAATCGATCGCCGCGGCGGACGAGGCGATCACAACCGCCTGCGCCACAAAAGAGTGGCCGGGCAGAATCGAAGCCGGTGCCCCCCGCCGTACGCTTGCCACATCGACCCACACTTCCTCGATGCCCCGGGGCCGCTGCCTCAACAGACTGGCCAGGATATCCACGCGTGGTGGCGCAACGGCCCGCGGAGGTGAAGACTCGAAAGGCGACACCTCGAGGCGGCGCCACCTGCTGCCACCAAATCCGATCCCGGCGTCGGGATCGAGCGCCACCGTCAAGGGTACCTCCCGATCGCCGTACCGCTCCACGAACTCGTCACGAAAGCGATCCAGCGTGGTGCGGCGCCGGTGACGAAGGCGCCACAAGATCTCAGCGGCGACACGGATTTCGGTGACGACGTCGTCCGCTAGACGAAGATCAGCCTGTGGCCGGATGAGCTCGACGCGAAACACGCCGGCGGGAGCGGACTCCGACTTCGGAAGGCGGCCCCGCACCTGCTCATACAACTCCGGAGCCACGCCCAGCGGCAACCTCTCCAATGCCCGGATGTCGCAGAGTGCAGTTCTGGCCCTCGCCGCCAATGACGGTGCGGAGGTGTCGAGCACTGCCATCAGCCCATCGGCCGGATCCGGGTCCATTGGCGACAACTGGGTCTTCGGCGCCAGGATGCCATCGTCCACGAGGCCGGCCACGAAGCTGGCGGCGTCGGCCGTCGAGACATCGTCGAACCGCCGAGTCAGAGCCTCCGTGAGTTGGGCAGCGGTGCCCCCCCCTTCCGCGGCCGCGAGCACGACATCGAGGCACTCGTTCGGCTCTACGCCGACGAGGCCGGCCTTGCCTGCATAACACAAGCGACCGCGAAGTCGGTAAACGCTAGCGGCCGGAAACAGCGGTTCTCGTTGTCCGCGGCCGGATGCCTGCCGCGCCTCTTGCGCAAGCAGCTGCACGTATTCCATGGAGAGACGGCAGCGCCGTGTGTCTCCCGCTGGCTCGAGGCGCATCCGACTACTCGCGCCGATCGTGCCTGTAGACCACCCGGCGAACAGACCGAATAGCTCGGTGCGCGCCGTCATGCGGGCGAAGAAGCGGACCATTGATCGAAGGAGTCGAGCCGGAGGAACGGCGGCATCGCCGAGCCTGTCTAGCGCGCGGCTGAGACCGGGAGAGGACAAATAGATCGCCTCCCGAATCATCGGCTGCGAGAAGAGCACGCGAAGCCGGGCCGCCAACGTCTCACGGTCGGCTCGCAGTGCCGCTGCCAGCTCCTCCGTGGTGGCGCCGTCGCCGGTCTCCGGCGCCAAGAGTCCGCTGCTCCAAGCCACGGACGCTGCGACCGGCAGGAGCGGCGTTCGCAGAACAAACCCCTCACAGTGCCTGAACAGCGCCGGCTTTTCGCCTCTCGTGGGCGCCACTACGGAGAAACATCTCCAAGAAGCATGAAATCCCACATCGGCTCATGCGCAGAAACCGCAGCCAGGAGGGCCAATCCCACGCCGATGGCGCCGCTCAGGACCAGCGAGGTGCCCACCGTGCGCGCCGGCACTGCGACGTCCGTGCCCTGGTCACACAGATCGAGAGTCCTCTCGTACCAATATAGTGCCGCCTCTCGAAAGGCATCCCGTGCGGTCAGGTCGAACATGCGGCGAAACTGATGCGCAATCCCCGCCGTCCCGTGACAGAGGCAGGCGAGCTTCACGTTTGGCCGAAACGAAGCCGCCTCCTCTGCAACCACAACGGCGACGCCCGTCCATTCGGCGTTCGCCGTGGCCCGGCCCGCCGCGGCCAGCGCCAGTGCAATACCGAGATCTCCCCAACACCAAGTGAGGCGATTGCCACGCCCATACCGTCCTGGCTGCACGATGTCGGGAAAGCAGCTGGGATCCGCCACCGACGATGACCGGTGTGCCAGGAGCCCGCGGACGGCTTCGTCAAGCAGCTCGACGGCCGCGGCGTCTCGCCTCCCCACGTGAATGAACGTCGCCAGAAAGGCTACGACGCCGGCGGCGCCGTGCGCCATGCCGAGCCGATAGTGGTTTCTTCTT
>Ga0114129_10006949_pt1 | contig 16100 bp, 15 predicted proteins | sample RhiMetdeltSRZDD1_FD_80071 | JGI IMG/M metagenome (GOLD analysis project Ga0114129, IMG submission 80071) | Populus rhizosphere microbial communities from Tennessee, USA - Rhizosphere MetaG P. deltoides SRZDD1 (version 2) (version 2) | ecosystem: Host-associated > Plants > Roots > Rhizosphere >... | reverse complement strand
TCGACGGCGGGCGGAACGGCGAGGGGTCGAGCGTGGCGAGCGTACGCTCGGCGTCGTCGACGCGTCCGATCAGGAGGAGGCGTCGCACCTCGAGATAGCGCGCATACGCCGCGTTCGCGCGGTCGCCGTGCTCTTCGAGGGTGGCCCGCGCCGCGCCCAGCGCCTTCGCGGGCCAGCCCAGGTCGCGCGAGACGAGCGCGATCTCGGCCTCGGCCACGATGCACCTGGCGCGGGCCATCGCCTCGTTCGGACCGAAGCGACGGGCCGCGCGGCGCAGCAGCGCCTTCGCGGCAACGAGATCGCCGAGCTGCGCCATGGCGATGCCCCGAAGTGCGAGGGCGGCCGCGTCGTCGCGCAGGGCCACGCGGTTCAGGGCGCCGAGGGGATCGCCGAGGGCGAGCGCACGCGCTGCGGCCGTGATCAGCGAGTCCATCCGAATCCCGTCACACTTGTCACTCCCACGGTGTCGACATCGGCGGTAAGTCTATCTCGTGAGCAGCAACGAGCGACGGATCGAGGAAGCCTCGAGGAGGAGACAGCGGCTATGACCACGCACAAGACCGGGACACGGAAGGAATGGCTCGCAGCGCGGCTCGCGCTGCTCGAGTCGGAGAAGGAGCTGACGCGGCGCAGCGACGAGCTGGCGCGGCAGCGCCAGGAGCTGCCGTGGGTACGGATCGACAAGGCATATCGATTCGCGACCGACGAAGGCAGTGCTTCGCTGACGGAGCTCTTCCGCGGCCGCTCGCAGCTCCTCGTCTACCACTTCATGTTCGGGCCGGACTACTCGGCCGGCTGCCCATCCTGCTCGGCGATCGCGGACGGCTTCAATGGAATCGCCGTGCATCTGGCCAACCACGACGTGATGCTGTGGGCGGTGTCGCGGGCGCCGCTCGCGACGCTACAGGCATATAAGCGGCGTATGGGCTGGACGTTTCCGTGGGCGTCCTCGGCGGGCAGCGACTTCAACGCCGACTTCAACGTCTGGTTCACCGAGGAGCAGCAGCGCCATGGAGGCGTCGAATACAACTACCGGCGCGAGCCGGTCTTCGCATGGCGCGCGGGGCAGGAGGGCGGAGGCGCGAAGGTCGAAGACGAGTTCGCGGCGATGTGTGGAACCGACGCGCCCACCTACCATCGCGATCGGCCGGGCCTCAGCGCCTTCGCGCTCGAGGGTGGCGTCGTCTACCACACGTATTCGGCCTACGCGCGCGGCGTCGACGGGCTCTGGGGCATGTACCAGTGGCTCGATCGCGCCCCCAAAGGCCGTAACGAGACGGGCCTCTGGTTTCGGCGCCACGACGAGTACGGGCGCAAGGATCGATGACTCCTCGAGGGCGCGGGACTTGCTGACTGCCTCTCTCCAAAGGAGGGAGTCCTATGAAAGCTGCTGCAGTTGCATTCATGCTTTTGGCGCTTGCGGCCGGGTGTTCGCGACATACGTCGTCGCCGAGCGCCTCGCCGGGGTCGTACACATCGAAGTCCTCCTGCGAGCGCGCCGGCTACGCCTGGGATTCGGCTTCGGGGATCTGCAAGTAGTCCGCAGTCGGGCGCTACCGTCCGAGCTTGCTGTGACGCGAGCCCGGACGGTAGGCGTCCTGCCGCGCCACAGCTTCAGCCGCAGGCCACCGCCAGTCTATGATCGGGACGGGGAGGGCCGGTCCATGGCCTGCGATGCGACAGTCTTTGCCGACATCCCGATCTTCTCGCTGCTCGACGCCGACGAGCGCGCCGTGCTCGCCGAGCATGTCGAGCTGAAGCGATTCAGCGCTCGAACGCGCATCTACAAAGCCGGCGAGCCGGGCGAACGCGCATACGTCATGGTGCGCGGCAAGGTCGACGTCATCATGCTCGACGTCGACAACCAGGAAGTCGTCATCGACCGACCCGGGCCGGGAGAGATCTTCGGGCTGGCGTCGATGTTGTCGGCGTCACCGCATCAGACGACGGCGATGGCGCTCGACGACACCGCGGCCGTCGAGATCGACCGCACCGACATCGCACAGCTCCTGCAGCGCAAGCCGATGGCCGGCCTCGACATGTTGACGATGGTCGGCCGTCAATTCCGCGCGGCGCAGGACCTCGTGCGGATGCGTGCGGGGCGCAATCCCAACGAGGTCATCGACGAGCAGCTGTCGCTGGGCGACGAGGTCGCCGACAGGGTGGCGCGATTCGGAGGCTCCTGGGCGTTCATCATCTCGTTCGCCGTCGTGCTCGTCGCGTATGCGGGACTCAATGTCGCGCTCGCGGCGCGCGCGTGGGATCCCTATCCGTTCATCCTGCTCAACTTGTTCCTCTCGATGCTGGCCGCCGTCCAGGCGCCGGTCATCATGATGAGCCAGAACCGGCAGGACGCGAAGGATCGGCTGCGTAGCGAGCTCGACTTCGCCGTCAACCGCAAGGCCGAGCTCGAGATCACGCAGCTCGCCGCCCGGCTCAATCGCATCGAGGATCACTTGCACGACATTCGCCAGGCGGTGACGAACCCGGCCCGCTGAAGGCGCGAAGGCCGGCGCCGCGGGTCAAGCTTGGAGAATGACCCTCGTCGCGTGCAAGATCACAGCGATGCGTGGACGCCACGTCGGTGTCTGTGTGCTCCTCTTCCTCGCGGTATGGGGCGCGTTCGCGGCATCGTCTCGGGCCGACGGCGCGCGGTTTCGGCGCGTGGCCGCGGGCATCGAACACGCGACGTTCGAGGTATCCCCGCGCGACTCCGAGCCGTTTTCGGGGCACGCCTTCAAAATCGACCTGGATGCAGCGAACCTGCGTCTGGTTCCCGCGGGAGAACCCACCGCGCGGAGAACGATCGAAGAGATTGCGGCGCCGTATCCCGCGGTCGTCGCCATCAACGCGAGCTTCTTCGACCGAGAGGGGCGGGCCATGGGCCTGGCCATCTACGATGGTGGGGCCGCGGGCGGCAGCAAGCTGAAGAACTGGGGCGCCCTCGTGATCAGCGACCGAGCGCGGATCATGCTGGGCGCCGATCTCCAGGAGCCGGTGACACATCGCCTGGTGGTGCAGGGCATCCCGCGTCTCGTGATCGCCGGAAAAGTCCCGCAGCTCAAACCCCAAATCGCCGAGCGAACGGCCGTCTGCGCCGAGGGGAGCATCGTCATCTTCGTCGTCACGACACGAGCGGAATCGACTCCGTTCGCACGCTTTCTCGCCGAACGGCCCGAAAACGGCGGACTCGGATGCGTGGACGCGCTGAATCTCGACGGGGGGCCGTCGACGCAGCTCACGGTGAGGCTCCCATCACTGGCATTCTCGTCCGCGGGTCGGTGGGGCGTCCCAAACGCGTTGGTCGCCGCGCCGGGTAGGAAGTAACCCCGAACCGAGCTATCCTCACGGCGGCAAGGGGGCTCCATGACGTTCCCAAAGATCGCGGACCTCAATCGCCTGCACGAGATCATCTGGGTCTTCACCCTGGCCGGGTTCGGGGACGTGTTCAAGCAGATGGGCCTCGAAGCGGCGGCGGAGCGCGCCGGCAAGCTCATGGGCTGGAAGCACGCCGATGAGTTCGCGCACCTCGAGCGTCCGCAACGCGTCCGTCGGGTGCTCGAAATCCTCGGGCCGACCTTCATCAAGCTGGGGCAGATTCTCGCGACGCGCCCGGATCTGTTCGGACCCGACTGGATCGCCGAATTCGAAAAGCTCCAGGCGCAAGCCCCGCCGCTCGACTTCAAAGAGCTCCGCCCGCAGATCGAAGAAGATCTCGGAGCGCCGCTCGAAGAGATCTTCGAGGACGTCGATCCGACACCGCTCGCGGCCGCGTCGGTCGCCCAGGTGCACCGCGCGATCCTGAAAGACGGGACGCAGGTGGTGCTCAAGATCCAGCGCCCCGGGATCCGGCCGAAGATCGAGTCGGACATGCGGATGTTGGCGTATCTGGCGTCGCTGGCCGAACGGCGGGTGCCTCAGCTCGCGGCCTATCGCCCCCAAAAGGTCGTCGAGCAGTTCGTGAAGTCGCTCCAGAACGAGCTCAACTTCATGACGGAAGGCCACAACGCCGAGCACGTGGCCGCCAATTTCGAAGGCAATGCGCAGATCGTCGTTCCCAAGATCTATTGGGAATGGACGCGGCAACGCCTCAACGTCCAGGAATTCATCGACGGGATCCCAGGCGTGAACATTCGCGCCATCGATGCGGCCGGCATGGACCGCAAACGCATTGCCCAAACCGGCGCCAGTGCCGTGCTCAAGATGATCATGATGGACGGGCTCTTCCACGCGGATCCGCACCCGGGAAACTTCTTCATCTTGCCCGGCGAGCGGATCGCCTTCATCGACTTCGGCATGATCGGGCGCGTCTCCGAGGTGCGGCGGCAGCAGATCATGAGGCTGCTGCAGGCGTTGCTGCAGAACGACGCCGAGGGACTGTGCGCGATTCTGTTGCAATGGTCCGAGCGTGAAGGCGACGACCCGGGCGAGCTGTCGGGCGCCGTCGAGGAGTTCCTCGGCACGTATGCCGGGCAACCGATGGGACTCACGGACCTGTCGGCCATGGTCGGCGACTTGTTGGCGTTGGTCCGCGACAACAAGCTCACGATGCCGCCGGATCAGGCCATGCTCCTCAAAGTGTTCGTCTCGCTCGAGGGAGCATTCAAGAAGCTCGATCCCGAGTTCGACATCATGGTCGCCATGCAGCCCACCCTTCAGGAAGCCGTCGTCGACCAGTTGTCTCCGACGGCCTTGGGAAAGCGCGGAATCAAGCTCTTCACGCAATACCTGGAGCTCTTCGCCGACCTGCCGAAGGAGATTCGCCGCGGTCTCTATACGGCGAGAAGCGGCAACTTCAAGCTTCGCGTCGAGCTGACCCAGCTCGATCGACTCGAGCACGCCGTGATGCGCGCCGGCCGCCTGCTGGCCGTGGCCGGCATCACGTCGGCCGCGCTGATCGGAACGTCGATCGTCATGGCGCTCACCAAGAAGTCGAAGGACTGAACGCCGCCTGGACAACGCCGCGCGCGGCGCCCCGGAATCGCTCTACGCCTGGGCTCGGCTCGTCGCCGCGCTCCTGCTCTCGACCATCGGCGGTGTCGGCATGTGGTCGGTCATCGTGGCGTTGCCGGCGGTCCAGGCCGAGTTCGGCGTCGCACGGTCGGCGGCGTCGCTGCCGTACACCGTGACGATGATCTGCTTCGGCTTCGGCGGCATCGTCATGGGACGACTCTCCGACCGGTTCGGTATCATCGCGCCGGTCATCGGTGGCGCACTGTCGCTCGGCCTCGGCTACGCTGCCGCCAGCCAGGCGGCGAGCCTCTGGCAGTTCGTCCTCGCTCAGGGATTGCTGGTCGGTGTCGCGAGCTCGGCCACCTTCGCGCCCTTGATGGCCGATACCTCGTTCTGGTTCACGCGCCATCGCGGCGTGGCCGTGTCGATCATCGCGAGCGGGAGCTATCTCGCCGGAACGGTGTGGCCACCGATCGTGCAGCACCTGATCGCCGCGGTGGGCTGGCGGCGGACGTACCTGGGCATCGCCCTCTTCTGCATCGTGGCCATGCCGCCGCTCGCGCTCGCGCTGCGGCGCCGATCGCCGCTGAGCGACACCCCGTTTGGCCGGCGGACGTTCACGTCGTACATCTCCCGGCCGCTGGGGATGTCGCCGGCGGCGCTGCAGACCGTGCTGATCATCGCCGGTCTGAGCTGCTGCGTGGCCATGTCGATGCCGCAGGTTCACATCGTCGCCTACTGCGGCGACCTGGGCCACGGCGCGGCGCGCGGCGCGGAGATGCTCTCGCTGATGCTGGGCTTCGGTGTGGTGAGCCGCCTCGTGTCGGGCTGGATCTGCGATCGCATCGGTGGGCGACGCACATTGCTCTTGGGGTCGAGCCTCCAGGCCCTGGCGCTCGTCCTCTTCCTGCCATTCGACGGCCTGGTGTCGCTCTATATCGTGTCGGCGCTGTTCGGCCTCTTCCAGGGCGGAATCGTGCCGGCCTACGCGGTCATCGTGCGCGAGTTCTTTCCGCCCGAAGAGGCCGGCGTCCGGGTGGGCACCGTGCTGATGGCGACGGTCTTCGGCATGGCGCTCGGCGGCTGGATGTCCGGCGTGATCTTCGACCTGACCGGCTCGTATCAGGCCGCGTTCGTCAACGGCATCCTGTGGAACCTGCTGAATCTCGGCATCGCCGTGGGCCTGGTACGGCGACCGGGCAGACCGCTGGAGCACGCCCGCTCATAGCCGCGGTCGTTGAAGCTTGCCAGCCGTTGCATCACGCATCGGCAGGCGATCGCGGCGTGGCGTGGGAGAATGGGCGGCACTCATTCGGAAGGAGATCATGATGGCTATCGCGAGCACGCAGCCGGCGTCGCGACCACCGGCCGGAATGTCAGCCGAAGAATGGCAGACGCGGATCGACCTGGCGGCCGCGTACCGGCTGGCCGTCATCTACGGCTGGACCGACCTGAACAACACGCATTTCTCGGCGCGCATCCCGGGCACCGAGCATTTCCTGCTCAATCCGTTCGGAATGCTGTTCGACGAGATCACGGCGTCGTCGCTCATCAAGCTCGACAAGGGCGGCAACATCCTGAGCGATTCGGACTATCCGTCGAATCCCGCCGGCTTCGTCATTCACAGCGCCATTCACATGTCGTCTCCGGATCTCAATTGGGTCATCCACACGCACAGCCGGTTCGGCACCGCGGTGGCGACGCAGAAGCAGGGACTGCTGCCGGTGACGCAAAAAGCGCTGACGCTGATGGGCTGGCTCGCCTATCACGACTTCGAGGGCGCGGCGTTCGACACCCACGAGCGCCCGCGCATCGTGAGCGATCTCGGCGAGCGGCGGATCCTGATCCTCCGGAATCACGGTCTGATGACGGTCGGCAAGACGGTCGGCGAGGCGTTCGTGTGGATGTATCGCATCGAAACGGCCTGCCGAATCCAGATCGACGCCCTGTCGGGCGGCAGCGAGCTTCAGCCGATTTCCGAGGCCACGCAAGCCAAGACCATCGAGCAGGGGCGCCGGATGTATGGCATCGGCGGCTTCATCGAGACGGGCAAGGAGTGGCCCGCCCTGCTGCGCCAGCTCGAGCGCGTCGACGGCGTCGCGTATCGCGCGTGACGATGCTCGCCGATCAGATCGCCTACGTCGCGCTCATCTCGAGCGACCCGACCGTTGCCGCCCACGTCTTCGAGCGTCACTTCGGCCTTCCGCGCGCCGAGCTATCGAGCCCCGCGGGACCGGTGCCCGTCTTCGCGGTGGGCCGCAGCGCGCTCGCCGTGTTCCCACCGGCGCATCCGCTCGTCGAAGGCGACGCACGGCCGGGCGTGCATCACATCGCCCTCGGCGTCGATGACGTCGACGCGGCCAATGCTCCGGTCGACGGCACGCGACAGGTCGGTCTCGGCGGTCGACGCATCCGCCGGCTTCCGCCCGAGGCGATGAACGGAGTGCGGGTCGTTCTCACCGAGCGGCTCGGCCTCTCGCCGCACGGCGCGGGCCCGGTGGAGCGTCTCGACCACATCGGCGTGGCGAGCAGCGACGTCGCCGAAGACGAGGCGTTGTTCTCGGACACGTTCGGCTTTCCCGTCGAGAGCCGCCAGACCGACATGGAAGTGTCGCTGGCCGTCGAGAGCTTCACGTCCGACAAGTACGGCGTGGTCTACCACACGCGCGCGCCGGAGCCGGTCGGCGGCTTGCGCGTGATCTTCATCACCATCGGAGACTGCGAGCTGGAATTCCTGGCCAACTTCGATCCGCGGCAGACGGGGCGCGTCGATCACGGCCGCGCCGGCACCACGCGGCAGGACCAGGGCGCGGTCAGCCGATACATCGCTACGCGCGGGCGCGGCCTTCACCATTTCGCGGTGAAGGCGCGCAACGCCGACGCGCTGCTCGGCGGCATGGCGGCCGCTGGGCTACCGATGATCGACACGAAAGGCCGGCCGGGCTCGCGGCGCGCGCTGATCGGCTTTCCGCATCCTCGAGCGCTCGGCGGCGTGCTGATGCACGTCGTCCAGCGCGACGGGTGAGAGGCCGGCTCAGGGCACCTCGGCTTCGACGAGCTGTGCGAGAAGCGTCAACGACTCTTGCCAGCCGAGATAGCACGCCTCGGCCGGGATGGCCGCGGGTATCCCCTCCTGCACGACGTTGACCTCCGTACCGACGGACACCCTCTTCAAGGACACCGTCGTGTGCATCTCTCCCGGCAGGTTCGGGTCGTCGAACGTGTCGGTGTGGCGAATGCGCTCATTCGGCACCAGCTCGAGATAGGTGCCGCCGAAGGAATGACTCTGGCCGGTGCCGAAGTTCGTGAAGGACATCTTGTACGTGCCGCCGACTTTCGCATCGATCTGGTGAACCTTGCCCGTAAAGCCGTTCGGCGGAAGCCATTTGGCCATCGCGGCGGGATCGAGGAAGGCCCGATAGATTTTCTCGGGCGTAGTACGGAGCACGCGATGAAGCCGCACGGTGTTGGTTGGCATGCTGACGTCTCCTTTCGGGCTGCCACCGTTGAGTCGAACGAGGAGCCGCGGAATCGACAGCGGACGTGATCGGCCGTCGTTGGGCCGGCGTCGGCGACGATCAGAAGCTGGTGCGGTTCAGCGCGTTGTCCGGCGCGCCCACGCGATACCAGCGATGACCATACGGGGGCAGCGTGATCTCGTGCATGCCGCTCTCGGAGCGGCTGTGGTTCTCGTCGAAGACGTCGACGAGGAGCCCGCTGTTGTCGGTCTTCGGGTCGACGCCGACCGTCTGCCGTCGGCCCGAGAAGTTGTGGAGCGTGAGCATGGAGACGCCGCGGAAGTCGTAGCGGATGGCCAGGACCTCGGGGGCATCGAGCCGTAGCACCGAGTACTCGCCCCAGCCGAGCTCGGGACATTCCTTGCGCATGCGGATGCGCCGCTCTGTCCAGTTGAGCAGCGACTCCGGATCGCGGCGCTGCTGGGCGACGTTGACCTTCTCGTATCCATAGACGTCGTCGCTGATCACCGGCCGCACCGTGCGCTCGCCCTTCGAGAAGCCGGCGTGGGGCTCGTTCGTCCACTGCATCGGCGAGCGGGCGCACTCGCGCTCCTCCATGGTGAGATCGTCGCCCATGCCGATCTCGTCGCCGTACTGCATCATCGGCGTGCCGGGCAGCGAAAACAGCAGGCTGAAGGCCAGCTCGAGGCGCCGGCGATCGTTCTTCAGCATCGGCGCCAGCCGGCGGCGAATGCCGCGGTCGTACAGCTGCATCGACTTGTCCGGCGCAAACTCCTTGAACACCGCGGCGCGTTGTTCGGCCGACAGGCGGCCGAGGTCGAGCTCGTCGTGCGAGCGCAGGAAATGCACCCACTGCGCGGCGTCCGGCTTCTTCGAGGTCTGCTGCAGCGCCCACGTGAGCGGTCCCACGTCGCCGGTGGCGAGCGCGTAAAACAACCGCTGGTTGACGGGGAAGTTGAGCATGAGCTGCAGCCGGTCGCCTTCGTCGCCGAAGTAGTCCAGGCTCTCGTCGGGCGGCACGTTCGCTTCGGCGAGCAGCACGGCATCACGGCATCGCCACTGCAGAAACTGCCGCAGCTCGTGCAGCAGTCCGAGATCGCGCTCGGTCGGGATGGCCGTGCCCTTCTTCGCGACGATGAACGGCACGGCGTCCATGCGGAAGCCCGAGATCCCGAGCTCGAGCCAGTAGCCCATGATCTTCATGATCTCGTGCCGGACGGACGGGTGGTGCGTGTCGAGATCCGGCTGGTGATCGTAGAAGCGATGGAAGTACCAGCGACCCGCCGTGTCGCTGAACGTCCACGTCGACTTCTGAGTGCCGGGGAACACCATGCCCTTGTCGTAGTCCTTCGGGCGCTCGTCGGCCCACACATACCAGTCCCGGAACGGTGACCGGGGATCCGAGCACGCCGACTGAAACCACGGATGCGCGTCGGAGGTGTGATTGACCACGAAGTCGATGATGACCCGTAGCCCCAGCGCCTTGGCGTGGTTCATGAACTCGACGAAATCGCCGGGGGTGCCGTGCTTGGGATGGACGCCGTAGAAGTCGCTGATGTCGTAGCCGTTGTCCCGGTTGGGCGATGGATAGAAGGGTTGCAGCCAGAGGCACGTCACGCCGAGGCCCGCGAGGTATTCGAGCCGCCGGTGCAGGCCCTCGAAATCGCCGGTCCCGTCGCCGTTCGCATCCATGTACTTCTCGACGTCGAGGCAGTACAGGATGGCGTTCTTGTACCAGAGATCATGCGCGGCCATGCTCAGCACTCCTGTGGGCGGCCGCGGCGCGGCCGCCGCTCCAGCCGTATGTCAGTCGTGCAAATGCTGGACCGCTATGCGGCGGTTTTGGGGGTGAGCCGCCGTCAGCGCCGTTGGCGCGGGCGGCTCAAGCCAGCGGCGATCAGGTGGTCCAGGTACCGAAAGTCGAAGGGCTTGGGGACGTAGCCGAACGCTCCGCTGCGAATGGCGTCGATCGTGAGGGGCAGCTGGGTGTTGCCCGTGACCATGATGACGGCGATGGAGTCATCGAGCCTGAGGATTTCTCGCAGCGCATCGAGGCCGCTCATGCGCGGCATGTGAATGTCGAGCAGCACGATGTCCGGACGTTGCCGCGACACGGCCGCGACCGCGCCCGCGCCATCGGTCGCGGTGTCGACCTCGAACTTGGCCGTCAGAAAGTACGCCATGAGTATGTCGAGTAAGTCCGGGTCGTCGTCGGCGATGAGGATTCGCGCCACGCGCGCGGACGTCTCCGGCGTCGGGACATGATGCCGTGAAGGAGCTGGCGTCGCAGTCATCGGTGCGGTGGCTCCGATTCAGCCGGCCCCCTAAAGGTGCTCGAACCTCGGCCGGGAAGGGCCACACGATGACGAGCGAGCAACCGCAGTGCCACCCCCGCTGCCCGCTAACGGTTCGAAAACGCGAGCGCGGGCGCCGAACGACGGCATCCGTGGCCGGATTTTGTTCGGCGTCGGTGGCGGGAAGACACGGCGTATCTAGCTGACGCGCCGCACGGTCGTCGGCGCCTGCGCCTCCTCCCGCGAATCGCGCCAGATGATCCGCGCCGCCGCGAGGACCGGGACCGCAAGGAACATCCCGACCGGCCCCGCGAGCTCGCCGCCCGCGAGGATCCCGACGATCACCAGCCCCGGCGGGAGCTCGATACCGTGGCCCATGACCAGTGGACTGGTGACGTAGTCCTGCACGAGCCGCCACGCAATGGCGAAGCCGGCAATGAGCAGCGGATGCGCGTAGCCCGTCGTCATCGAGACGAGCACCGCGAGGACGCCGGCCACGAGCGGCCCGACGAGCGGCACGAACTCGAGCAGGGCGGCGACGGCGGCGAGCACGAGCGCGTACGGGACGCGCGCGATCGAGAGCACGAGCGTCCACACGACGAGCGTGGCGAGTGACAGCAATAGCAGCGCGCGGACGTAATGGCCGAGCGCTTCGTGAAGATCGCACGCGACGCGACGCCACAGCTGGCGGTGACGGCGTTCGGCGAAGAACTTGCCGGCCGTGGCCGCGATTTCGCCGTTCGCCAGCAGGATGAACGCGAAGATGGGCACGAGGACGATGCCCCAGACGCTCGCCAGCCAGGCGATAACGGCGCTGCCGAAGCGCTGCGCCGCGCCGATCCACTCGCCGGCATGCGCGCGAATCGCGCCGTCGATCGACGCGATCACATCATCGGGGACGCCGAACCGCCCGAGCACGCTCTGCAGCAGCGCGCCGCTCTGCAGATCGGTGGCCATGGCCGGCAGGCGCTGCACCAGGCTGCGGACGTCTGCGCTGAGCCGTGGACCGAAGACCATGGCCGCACCGGCGATGGCCACCACCAGCAAGGCGTACGTCAGCAGTAAGGCGAGGACGCGGCGATGTCGAGTCGGCAGTCGCGGCTCGATGCGTCGGACCAGCGGATACAGGAGGTACGCGAAGAACACCGAGAACGCCAGGAGCACCAGCAGATGACGGAGGCCGTAGACGAGCGCGAGCGCCGCGGCGACGAGGAGGATCGTCCACACGATGCGCAGAGTGCGCAGGTCGATGCCGAGGGGCATGCCTCCGCTATTCGCAAGGAGCATGCCGTCAAATCTGCCGGATGGTGACGCTCTCGAGCTCGGCGCTCTGCTCTCCGAGAAGCTCGCGCAGCGCGGTTTCGAAGATTGGGAGGGACACCGGCTGCGCCTCGATGATCAGCCCGGCCGCGGTGATCTCGCCCGGGACACACATGGCGCGCTCGGCCGCCTCGAGAAACAGACGCAGCAGTGCCGGATCTCCCAGCGATGGCGGCCGTATCACGCTCACCGACACGAAATACGTCGGCACCCGTGACAACCGTACGAAGCGACGAAGCCGCGATGCAATCGGAGCGTGCCTGACCACTGGATCGGGAAAGGCCTGATGGGCGAGCTGCGTTTCGCGCTGTGCCGACCTACCAGCGGTGTTCCATCTCCTGCGTCATGCCGCTCGTTTGCCCGCGCGGCGCCTGGGCGGCCCCTTCGGTGCTCGGCCGGCGGCCTTGGCGGGTTCCTTACGTGCGAGGCTCTGCTCGAGCGCCTTCATCAGATCGGTGACCGGCCGAGGACGTTCCTCACGCGCCGGCGCGATCTCTTTGCCCTCGACCTTGGCCTCGATGGTCTTGCGCAACACCTCGGTGTAGGTATCGCGGAACTCTTCGGGCTTCCACCGATCGGCAAGGGTGTCGATCAGACGGTGGGCAAGGTCCATCTCTTTCTTCGTCCAGCCTTCGCCGGCTTTGGGAAGATCGAGATCCTTTGGCGATCGGATCTCGTGGGCAAAGCGCATCAGCGACAGGACGAGGGCGTCGCCCGACGGCTCGACGCCCGCCACGTGCTCGCGCTGGCGGAGCACGACCGTGCCCACACCGATCCGGCCGGTGTCCCGCAAGGCGTCGCGGAGCAGAGCGTACGCCTTGACCCCAGCGCGGCCGTTCGGCTCGAGATAGTACGGCTCGTCGAAATAGAGGTCGGCGACCTCACCGGCCGGGACGAAGGCGCGAATGTCGAACGCCTGCGTCGCGGGCGTGCGCGCCTTCTCGAAGTCCTCGTCGGTCACGACGACGTACTGCCCCTTTGCGTACTCGTATCCCTTGACGATATCGCCCCACGCTACCTCGACGCCTTCCGCGGAGCAGAAGCGCTTGTTCTGAATCCGGGCGTGGTCCTTCTCGTGCAGCAGGTTGAACGACAGCGTCTCGCTGCGCTCGACGGCCGAGTACAGATTCACCGGGATGGTGACGAGGCCGAAGGTGATGGAGCCCTTCCAGAGTGGACGTGGCATGTCGGTCGCAGGTCAGCGATCAGGCCGCGCGATCGCCGCGGTCACCATAGCCGGACTTCACCCGCTTCGTCGCCTTGCGACGGCGATCAGCCTTCAAGGACCGGCCCTTTTCGTCCATTTCCTTGAAGCGCCCTCGGGCGGTCCGCTTGCCGTACAGGGTGGCGCTCTTCGTGCGGATAGTCTGCCGCTTGCCGGTCGAACGCTTTTTCTTCGCCATGCGGCCTTGTTCGGAGCAACGCCGATGCCAGCCAGAGCCCGATGGGAGCGGAAGCTCGCGATGCGGCAAGGCTCGGAGCAGACAAAAAAACACGGGGCCCGGCGGGAAGCTCGCTTCCCAACCGGACCCCGCGGTTCGCGTAACTCTCGAAGTTAGGCTCGAGCAGCCTTCCGGCGGCGCAGCGCGACGCCGAGACCACTCAGACCCAGGCCGAGCAGAATCAGCGAGGCCGGTTCCGGGACCGTCTGCGCCGAGATCAGGTGCAGCAGGGTGTCGCCAGTACCAATTGGAGCGTCCGTGCCGAAGAAGATGAAGCGACCCGCGTCCGGCAGCGGGTGATTGACGAGCTCGTCCGTGCCCGTTCCGAGGTTGACGCAGCCGACGGAGCAGGTGGCGTCGGTGCCGACCCACACGTGCCAGGTCTCGCCGCTCGTCGTCGAGCCCATCTGGAACTGCCAGTTCGTCAGCGCCAATGAATCGCGGTCGATGCGCAGGATGTCCCGCGGAGAGTTGTCGATCTCATTGGCGGGGCCGCAGTTGCCGGAGCCCTGGCACGCGCCGAGGCCGTTTTCGTCCCCGCCGAAATTCTTCACGAAGATCGGCTGAGTCACCGCGCCGAACGGCGGCACGGCCCCGTTCGGCGTAATGCTGGCCGCGGAGAGCGTGAATCCGCCGGAGTTGAAGGTGGTGCCGGCCGGCTGCTCACCGGCGGGCCCGATGACGCCGAAATCCCAAGTAATCGTCGCGGCGCTGGCCGGCACAGCCAGCAGAAGAACCGCGAGCACCACCACCGCTGCCTTTGCGATCATAGCGACCTCCTGTTGTTGTTTAGGCCCGTTTGCGTGCTCGCGTACCAGAGCATGCCCGATGCCAGAGTTAAACGGCCACGCTTTCAGGTACTTACGAGGCGGGCCTCGCGCGACGACGCCGGAGCGTAAAGCGCGCCGACAATCCCCCGTCGATTCCCCGAATCTTCGGGGTGTCCGGGGCGGTGGAACGTCAACGGCCCTGACGATTCTTTGAGGCGCCGGTGGCGGGGTCTGCGAGAGCAGAAGACGGCGTAACGACCGTCAAACTGCGCCTTCGGCGAGGGCATCGGCCAGGAGGTGGGCGCCAGCTACATAGTTTCGCGCATCGGTGCTGTCGGAAAAGTTTCCAAACAACTGACGAGTAGAGTCCCGCCAATGCCCCGTTTTCGCGACTGTTCCAGTGGACGAAATGTCGATCAGCGGTCGCCGAGCCGACCGCTTCGCCAGAGCTCGAGCACGAGGATGGCCCACAAGAGTCTCGCGTGGTCGCGTCGTCCCGCCACGTGCTCGTCGACGAGCCGCGCGACGGTCGCGTCATCGAAGATGCCACCCCGGCGAAGCCGATCGGGCGCGAGCTCGTCTCGTAGCACCTCGAGCAGGGGACCGCGGAACCACGCGGCGAAGGGCACGCCGAACCCCTGCTTGCGTCGATGAAGCGTCTCGGGAGGCAGTCGGTTGGCCAGGGCGCGCTTCAGCAATCGCTTCCAGTCACGTCGGCCCAGGCGGGCCGCACGGAGTGAGAGCGGCACCGTGCCCAGCAGCTCGACGAACGTGTGATCCAGGAATGGCGCGCGCAGCTCGAGACCGACCGCCATGCTGGCGCGATCGGCATTCGCGAGATTCTGGCCGGCGAGGTAGAGCTTGCAGTAGCGGTACATGAGCCGCGCGGTGGCGTCGGCCGACGGGCAGTGGAGCATGACGTCATCGATGTGGCCGTACGCATCGAAGTCGCCAATGGCGGCCCTCGCCTCCCGCGCGAGGAGCGACGTCTGCAGAGCGGGCGCGAGGCCGCCGAGCAGTGCCTGGTTGCGCGCGTCGCTCTGGTAGTCGAGCGTCGCGAAAAAAACGCGCAGCGGTACGGGGGCGGCTGCGCTGGCGCCGACGGCGCGCAGCGCTGCGCGCAGTGAGTGCGGCAACCGCGCGAATCGATCGTGCCACCACGCGGCGGCCATCGTCGGATAACCGCCGAACAGCTCGTCACCGCCGTCGCCGGTCAGCGCCACGGTCACGGTCGGTCGCGCCGCACGGGCCAGCAGGTAGAGCGGGACGAAGCTCATGTCGGCGATCGGCTCGTCGAGCAGGCTGCCGAGCCGCCGCACCACGTCGCGCGCGTCATCAGGGGACACGACCAGCTCGTCGTGGCGCGTTCCAAGGCGCGCGGCCACGACCCGGGCGAACGGACGTTCGTCGTGTGGCGTATCGGCGTAGCCGACCGAAAACGTTCGAAGACCCGGGGCATGGGTGCTCGCCAGCGCGGTGATCGCCGTCGAGTCGACGCCGCCGCTGAGGAACGCTCCAAGCGGAACGTCACTGTGCAATCGTCGCTTCACGGCCGCCTCGAGGTGCACGGCGATCCGCTCGGCCCACGTCGACTCCGCCGCCTCGCCGTTCCCGATCTCCGACCCGAGCGGGATGTCCCAGTACCGACACAGCGACGTCTTGCCATCCGCGATGCGGAGCCAGTGGCCGGGCGGCAGCTTCTGAACGTCTCGAACGATCGTGTACGGGTCGGGAACGAAGTCGTACGCGAGATAGCGCGATACGCCGTGTGGGTCGAGCTCGCTCGCGACCGCCGGGTGCGTGAGCACGGCACGAAGCTCCGAACCGAACACGAGCCATCCG
>Ga0114129_10006948_pt1 | contig 16101 bp, 16 predicted proteins | sample RhiMetdeltSRZDD1_FD_80071 | JGI IMG/M metagenome (GOLD analysis project Ga0114129, IMG submission 80071) | Populus rhizosphere microbial communities from Tennessee, USA - Rhizosphere MetaG P. deltoides SRZDD1 (version 2) (version 2) | ecosystem: Host-associated > Plants > Roots > Rhizosphere >... | reverse complement strand
TCAATACAATCAGCAGTTGTGTCCCGCTTTATGCCGCAGGGATCGTCACTTACTTTGAGCCAGATTAAAAGTATCAATTGCTGGGTCAACGCCGGCGCTCCCAATAATTAAAACAGCATTTTATACATGACAAAAAGAAAGATCATCATTGCCGGAATTGCAATCGTAGGTGTAATAGCAGCAGCATATATTTATTACCAATATAACCGTACCGTTCAGGGGCTGAATGATGTACCGGCCGATTACTCGGTAAACGCCACTGAATTGATCAATGAATATGTTAGTAACGAAACAGTGGCCAATCAAAAATACCGGAATAAAATTTTAGCCGTAAAAGGAACTATAAAAAAAGTTGAAGATGCAGGTGCCGGCGGTATTGTTGTTTTGGGCGATACTACCGATATGTCGTCGGTACGCTGCGTGTTAGACAGTAATACCAATGCTATGGGCGCCGGGCTGCAAAGAGGCGTTGTTATAACCATCAAAGGAGCCATCACCGGTTTTAATAAAGACGAAACCGGGCTGCTTGGTTCAGATGTTCAACTGAATCGTTGTGTTATTGCTAATTGATATTAAAGCTCAAAATGATACTGCCTTCGGCAGAAGGCTTTCACTTAAAACAATTATTAAATCAAACCTTCGAATAATGAATTTCGGAATTAAAAAACTGCTGGCAGGGCTTTGTTTTATTGTTACAACCACTTCGTTAACTGCCCAGGATAAGTATTTTACCAAAAGCGGCTCTATACATTTTACTTCAAAAGGCGCCATAGAAACCATACAGGCCGGTCACCGGAGCATTACCTGTGTGCTTGATTCAAAAACCGGCGCCTTGCAGTTTGCTGTGCTGATGAAAGGATTTGAATTTAAAAAAGCCCTGATGCAGGAGCATTTCAATGAAAATTATGTGGAGAGTGATAAATATCCCAAAGCTGAATTTCGCGGACAAATTGTTAACAACAGCGAAATTAATTACACAACGGATGGAACTTACAACGCCCATGTAAAAGGAAAACTGACCCTTCATGGCCAAACCAAAGAGGTGGAGGCCGATGGAAAAATTACTGTAAAGAATGGCAAGCTGCTCGCTAATGCTGATTTTACCATTCAGATGTCGGACTACAATATCAGCATTCCAAAACTGGTAAAAGAAAATATGTCGAATACGGTAAGCATTAATGTTAACTGCGCATTGGAACCATTGAAAAGCTAGTGGGAAATAGCACCAAGTAAAAAACCAACCAAAAATGAAAAGAATAACCTGTACGTTACTGGCCACCTGTTTTGTTTTATTAGCCGGTAATAAATTAAAAGCACAGAACGAAGACCTGTTAAAACTGGTAAAAGAAGATACCGTTAAAAAAGAATGGGCATCCGGCGCATTCAAATCGTCGCGCGTGATCAATGGCCAGTCGATGGAGCTAATTGGCAAAGGTGTATTGGATGTGCGCATACTGCACCGTTTTGGCCTGGTGAGCAATGGGGCCAAAGAATTTTTTGGCCTCGATCAGGCCAGTATGCGCATGGGCTTCGATTACGGACTGGGAACCAATTTAACCATTGGTGTGGGAAGAAGCACATTGAACAAAGAACTGGATGCATTTTTTAAATACCGTCCTGTTCGTCAGGGCTCGGGTGATGGCGGTTTTCCGTTTTCGATAGTATGGGTATCGGGAGTTACTGTTTTTACCATTCCCTGGGTTGATACCACCCGCAAAAATTATTTTTCATCACGCATAGCTTATTATAATGAAATTATCATCGGCCGCAAATTCAGCAATGCATTCAGTTTGCAGGTGAGCCCTGTTATGGTTCATCGCAATATGGTTACCAATGGCGATGATAAAAATAATACCTGGGCTTTAGGCATAGGGGCCCGTTTGAAATTAACGAAGCGTACTGCTTTTGTAGTGGATTATCATCCCATACTTTCTGGCCGCGAACCCGGTACAAAAGATCCGTTATCCGTGGGCTTTGATATCGAAACCGGCGGTCACGTATTTCAGTTACACTTCAGCAACAGCACCGGCATGAATGAAAAAGCATTCCTTACCGGCACCACATCCGATTTCTGGAAAGGCGATATACGATTTGGGTTCAATTTATCGAGAGTATTCCAGGTGGGAAAGAAGCACTAATGTGCCAATGTGCTAATTAGCCAATTTGCTAATGAAAAAAAGGGGTCTCTATTACTGAGACGGCGGCCTTTTTTCATTAGCAAATTATCACATTAGATAATTTGCAAATTATTGGGGTCTCTATTACTGAGACGGCGGCCTTTTTTTCATTAGCACATTATCACATTAGCTAATTAGCAAATTATTGAATTAGCAAATTATCGAATTACCAGCTCCACCTCTCCAAAATCAAACTCCCTTTCCATTACATCTTTCGTTAATAGTCGGCCGGTATCAGAAACACCCTGGATAGTAGTTTCAAACAAGATATTTCCTTTTTTGAGTGTTACAGACTCATTCATCCTGTATAATACCGTCCGGTAAGCTTCCAAAATTGAATCGGCGCCACCGGTAACCAAAGCCTGATACCTTAATTCCAAAGCCTGGCATAATTCCTTAGCCAATTCAACCGCATCAAAATCTTTTCCTGTAATTTGTTTAAGCGAAACGGGGTTGGGCAACGACGCATCGAATTGAGCCTGGTTGATATTGATCCCTATACCCACAACAGCAAACAGCCAGTCGGCTCCGCGAAAAACATTTTCTATCAAAATGCCTCCTGCCTTTCTGTCACGCCAGTACAGGTCGTTAGGCCATTTAATACGTGTTTCATCACCGGCATAATTTTTATAAAAATCATAGCAGGCAAGGGCCACTGCGGCCGACAGCCAGAATTGCTGGCCGGGCAATAATCCGGGCTGAACAACTGTACTAACCATAATATTCTGGTTAGGAGTAGTTAACCAGCTTTTTCCACGTTGTCCTTTACCGGCAGTTTGTTCGCGGGCGAACCAGGTAATGCCATGACTTGCCAATCCGGCCTGAATCTGCCGCATGGCATAGTTGTTGGTGCTGTCAACCTGTGGTAATATTATGAATGGATGACCAATGGAACCGGCATTAACTCTGTTAACAGGATGTGCCAAAAGATTATTAATTTTGAGAAGTGCGAAATTAGGGATAACTATTGATCGTTTTAGAAAGGAAGAAATGTTGCAAAAAGCGAATTTATTCGTATTTTAAATATCAGAAGTTTAATCCCTGAAGCAGGGAAGGAATAACAAATTAAAATATTCTACTTCCCGCTACGTCTGTCAGATAAAGAAAAACACAATTGATCATTAAAATACTGGATTATTGGAACAACTTTCATTGTTAGCTACCCGTCGTAAACGAAAAAGTGTAGCGCGGTTAACAAAAAATTCAAAGTTTTTTAAAGCAATTATTCACGCCATAAAGGAAAAGAAGGGAGAAAACATTAATTCTCTCGACCTGCGAAAAATTCCCGAAGCTGTTGCCGATTTTTTTATTATTTGCGAAGCCAGCAGTACCACACAGGTAAAAGCTATTGCCGACTTTATAGAAGAGCATATTAGAAAAACGCTTAACGAAACCCCCTACCATAGCGAAGGCCATCAGTCAGCTCACTGGATATTAATCGATTATGTAAATGTTGTGGTGCATATTATGCAGCCCGAAACCCGCAAATTTTATAAGCTCGAAGAAATGTGGGGCGATGGAGAGAGGGAAGAATATTAAACTCCTGCGCAAAAATTAATGTTAAAATGCGGGTATCTGCAAAATAATCATTAACTAACAGCTTTTTAGAGCGAACAATTTGATGCCATCAGTTATTAATTAATTAAAGAAAAAAACAAAGGACAAGTAACAATATATGTCACAGGACGAGTCAAGACAAAACGACCGCAATTTTCCCCGCTTACGTCCCCGCGATGACGGAAGCCAGCGAAAAGGTCCGAAATTCAATATTTACTGGGTTTGGGCTATCATTTTCGCTGTATTGGTAGGCTTTCAGCTATTTGGTTCCTTTGCTCCCGAAGCAAAAACAATTACCGACCTCGATTTTTATAAAATGTTGGATCAGGGGGATGTAGAGAAGCTCAATACGGTTACCAATAAAAATACGGTACGTGTTTTCATTAAAAAAGACCGGTTAGATAAATATAAAGACCGGCTTTCGAAAAACTGGCCCGCCACAGGCGATAAAGGCCCCCATTTTGAATTTAAGGTCATTAAAGCCGATGATTTTAATAAAGAACTGAACAGCTATTACGAAAAGCACGCCGACCTTGAAAAGGTGCCTAACGTGCCTATTCAGGAAGGTGAATGGTTTGGTTCTATTATTCAATTCTTATTACCACTGGTAGTAATTGTACTTATCTGGGTTATGCTGATGCGTAAAATGGGCGGCGGCGCTTCGGGCGGCAGCGGTCCAGGCGGCATATTCAACATAGGTAAATCAAGAGCTACCCTGTTCGATAAAGGCACTAAAGTTAACATCACCTTTGCCGATGTGGCCGGGCTCGATGAAGCCAAGGTTGAGGTAATGGAAATCGTTGACTTCTTAAAAAATCCCAAGAAATACACTTCACTCGGTGGTAAAATTCCAAAGGGAGCTTTGCTGGTTGGCCCTCCGGGAACCGGTAAAACCCTGCTGGCAAAAGCCATGGCCGGTGAAGCGCAGGTTCCGTTCTTTAGCATGAGCGGTAGCGATTTCGTTGAATTGTTTGTTGGGGTAGGCGCCAGCCGTGTTCGCGACCTGTTTAAACAGGCCCGTGAAAAAGCACCCTGTATCATTTTTATCGATGAAATTGATGCCATCGGTCGTGCCCGCGGTAAAAACGCTATCATGAGCAACGACGAACGTGAAAGCACCCTGAACCAGTTACTGGTTGAAATGGATGGTTTCAGCGGCGAAAGTGGTATCATTGTTCTGGCAGCTACGAACAGGCCCGATGTACTCGACAGCGCTCTGCTGCGTCCCGGCCGTTTCGACCGCCAGATTTCAATCGATAAACCCGATCTGAAAGGGCGTGAACACATTTTCAAAGTGCACCTGAAGCCCATTAAGATCTCTGAAAAAGTTGATATACATAAATTGGCCGAACAAACGCCCGGTTTTGCCGGCGCCGATATTGCCAACATATGTAACGAAGCTGCCCTGATAGCAGCCCGTAAAGGAAAGCAATCAGTTGAAATGGACGATTTTCAGGATGCGGTAGACAGGGTGATAGGTGGTTTGGAAAAGAAGAACAAGATCATTTCGCCCGATGAAAAACGCATCATTGCCTACCACGAAGCTGGTCACGCCATTTGCGGCTGGTTTTTGGAACATGCTTATCCGTTACTGAAAGTTACCATTGTGCCACGCGGCGTAGCTGCATTGGGATACGCACAGTATACTCCTAAAGAGCAATACCTGTACAATACCGATCAGCTGATGGACCAGATTTGCATGACACTCGGCGGAAGGGCCAGTGAAGAAATTTTCTTTCATAAAATATCAACCGGCGCTCAAAACGACCTGCAGCAAATTACCCGTATTGCCTATTCGATGGTTACGGTATATGGTATGAATGAAAGAGTAGGAAATGTAAGTTTTTACGATCCTGCCCAGGAAAATTCATTTACCAAGCCATACTCCGAAGAAACTTCAAAGCTGATAGATGAAGAGGTTCGTAAGCTGATTGATGTTGCTTATGTGCAAACCAAAAAGTTACTTACCGAAAAGAAAGAGCAGGTAGAACTGCTGGCTGAAAAATTACTTGAAAAAGAAGTATTGTTCCAGAGCGATGTTGAGGCCCTGATCGGTAAACGTCCTTACAGTGATAAGAAAACGCTCGATGTAGATGGCGAAGGACATGCCGAGGGAGCTATCAGTGAAGGAGTGCCGCCTTACGATAGTAATGTAACAAATCATCCTGCTACCTAATTCGGCTATATGAACATTTCTCCGGCTAAAGAAAATATTTTAAAAAAAATAAGGAAGGCGTTGAGTAAATCAACGCCTGTTCCTTTTCCGCATAGCGAAGGCAATAGTTTTGTTTTTAAACCTTCGCAACAGGAACTTGAAATGGAATTTGCCCAGCGGTTCAGCAGCCTGCAGGGTAAATTTGTTTTTTGCCTAAATGAAAAAGAACTGGCCGTTCAGCTGAATACAGTGATCGCCAATAATAAATGGGAGAAGATTTTTTGCAGGGAAGAACAGTTGCAGAAAACGCTAACCGACAACCAATTCAATAATTTTTCTTACAACGATCTGGCTACCTGCGATGCAGCCATCACCACCTGCGAATGGATGGTAGCGCGCACCGGCAGTATTGTACTATCGGCTGCACAACCCAGTGGTCGTACCGTAAGTGTTTATGCTCCTGTGCATATTTGCATTGCATACATGCATCAGTTGGTATATGATGTAAAAGATGCCTTACAGCAGGCCAGGGAAAAATACGCCGGCAATCTTCCTTCATTGATCACATTTGCCACAGGCCCCAGCCGTACAGCCGATATTGAAAAAACACTGGTGGTAGGTGTGCATGGTCCCAAAGAAGTATACGTATTTCTGGTAGATAAATAATCTCATGCAATCGAACATTTACCGGTTGTTTGTATATGGCTCGCTGCGCAGCGGTTTCCATAATGCGGTATATGCGTATATAAGCCGTTATTTTATATTCAACGGATTAGGCGCCGTGCAGGGAAAACTGTACGATATGGGCGAATACCCTGCTGCTATTCCCGCCACTGAGGAATATTTTATAACCGGCGAACTATATCATATTGCCAGCCAGGAAACGTTTGAGTATGCTATGGAACAGCTCGACGATTACGAAGGACTTTATATTAGTAACGGCGAAATACCGTTATTTCGCAGAGAGCCGGTAAATGTGTTATTCAATAATACTACCGTAATTGCCTGGATATACTGGTATAACCGGCCCATTACACATCAGCCCCGTATTGAATCGGGCGACTATGTTGCCTATAAGATGGGATTAGGAAAGTAATTGACCATTTCACCTTTAACGATGGACCCAAATAAAAAAATATACTTTATTTCTGATTTTCACCTGGGCGCTCCCGATCATGCATCGAGCCTGGTGCGTGAAAAACGCATTGTTGAATTTTTGGAGGAGATACGAAAAGAGGCCGCTGTTATTTTTATTGTAGGCGATATGTTCGATTTCTGGTACGAATACCGCACAGTAGTGCCACGCGGATATGTACGCTTATTGGGAAAATTAGCCGAAATAACCGACGCAGGTATACCGGTTTATTTTTTTGTAGGCAATCATGATATGTGGATGAAGAATTATTTGCAACAGGAATTGAACATCCCTGTGTATTTTGAACCACGTGCCTTTGAATTTAATGATAAAAAATTCTGGATTGGTCATGGCGACGGGCTGGGACCGGGCGATCATGGTTATAAAATGCTGAAGAAAATTTTTCGCAGCCCTGTGTGCCAGTGGTTGTTTGGCGTTTTACCTCCTTATATCGGTATGGGAATTGCCAATTATATGAGCCGCCGCAGCCGCGCGGTAACCGGCGCAGCCGATGATAAATTTTATGGCGAAGAAGGGGAGTGGTTGATTACTTATTGTAAGGATATTCTGAAAGATCGTCATTATGATTACCTGATATTCGGTCACCGGCATCTTCCCATTGATTTTACATTAAAACACGGCAGCCGTTATATTAATCTGGGCGATTGGATACGTTATTATACATATGCTGTTTTCGACGGCGAACAGTTAAAATTGTGCAGCCGTTATCCCGATCTGGAAAACAAAATCGTTCGCTATTAGTGTATAAACCATTCATCATATTATCGGCCTTTTTATTTTGCAGCGCTATTGCACGTTCGCAAACAGCCGATACTTTTTTTGTATTCAACAAACTGGTAAGTGGTACCGTAACCGATTTTACAGTTGATAATTTAGGCAACCTGTACGTAGTGAACAATACGGGGCAAATTAAAAAAATGGGCCCTGCCGGTGATTCAATGGCCGTATTTAACAATGTTCGTCAATACGGGAAAATATATTTGATAGATGTTACCAATCCGCTGAAAGTGTTGTTATACTTCCGCGACTTTGGTACCATTGTTGTCTTAGACCGCTTTTTAAGTACACGAACTACCATTGATTTACGTAAGCAGCAATTGTTTCAGGTAAAGGCAATTGGCCAGTCGTACGATAATAACATATGGGTCTTTGACGAGCTCGAAAGCAAATTAAAAAGGGTTAGCGAAGAAGGAAGAGTGCTTGATCAGAGTACCGATTTCAGGCAGATACTTGATTCAACCATATCGCCTCAGTTTATTGTTGACCAAAACCGGCTGGTGTATTTATACGATTCGTTAAAAGGTGTTTACCTGTTTGATTATTATGGGGCGTTTAAAAACCGTATTCAATTAAAAGGATGGACAGACTTTACCGTAATTGGCAACGCTATGTATGGCAGAGATGAAAATATGTTATACCGCTACGAACCAGGAACGTTAAACCTGCAACATTACCAAATTCCGGCCGCTATGCGCGATGCACAGAAAATAAAAATTACATCCGGTTATCTGTATGTGCTGCGCAATAACCAGCTGGAAGTTTTTTCATATAGATAGTGCCATTCATAACGTTCCCTTCTATAAACGATTGCAAAGTTTTTACCTTTGAAGAACTTTTAAAGCAACTGAACACTTTAGCATGGGATCATTTCTTGATAAAATCTTTCTCGATAATTCTATCAGAAGCTATCTTATAGTAGCAGGATCTTTATTATTGATATTTATTTTCAAGCGCCTGCTATCGCGCTACCTCGCCGGTTTATTATTCGGGCTGGTAAAGCGACTTGCCCGCGGGGTCGACAAAACTTCGTTTATAAAACTGGTTGTGTCGCCGTTGGAGATCTTTCTTTTATTTATGCTTGGTGTGATTGTGTTGGATAAGCTCACTTTTCCGCAGCTGCTTAATGTTATTATTTATAAAGTGAGTGTACGTGAGTTTTTCGATGCCGTTTCGGTAATAGTGCTCGTCATTTTATTTATCTGGCTGCTGTTACGGATTATGGATTTTATTGCTATGATCCTGCATCACCGGGCCGATCAAACAGCTGACCCGGCCGATAACCAGCTGATTGTTTTTTTTAAAGACTTTTTCAAAGTAGTGCTGGTGATGTTTGGCGGCATACTGATTTTAAAATTTGCCTTTCATTATCCCGTCAGTAATCTGCTCACCGGTTTAAGTATTGCCACGGCGGCTATTGCGCTGTCTACCCGCGAAAGTTTGGAAAACCTGATTGCATCCTTTATTATATTTTTCGACAGACCATTTACGCTGGGCGACATTGTAAAAGTACATGATATTACAGGCAGCGTTGAACGGATCGGACTACGCAGCACCCGCATTCGCACCGACGAAAAAACATATGTAACGGTGCCGAACAAACAAATGGTAGATAGCATTATGGATAACCTGTCGCTGCGAACACAACGCCGGGTGCTTATGCCGCTCGAGCTGCATGCCGAAACGCCGCACGATACAGTTAACCAGTTTATTCAAAGGGGAAGGAACATCTTTCTTCAGAAAAAAGATAAGATCGAAAACTTCAGCGTGTTCCTGTTAAACATCAGCAAAAATACCTTCGTAGTTCAGGTTGAATTTTATACAGCGCCGATTCCCCAGACAGATTTTAACGACCTGCGCCAGGAGATAAACCTCAATATTATAGGACTAATGGAAGATATGAATATTAAGCTGGCTGCAAAGGAACCTGAAGTTGTTAGATAAAAACGTGAGTCGACTGCCTACAGCCTATTGCCTACTGCCTTCTTAATGTAAACTTGCTTTGCTTGAACCCGGGTTCTTCGGATGGTATTTCAATGATCATTTGATTGGGTTGCAGCGCATGCAACTTTAACGCCATGGTTCTGTATGCTTTTGTTGCACCGTCGAAAGAAGTTAAAACAAGCTCATTGTTACTGTTAGCCAGTGCGTAGGTGCCTTTGTATTGCGCATTGTTATTGCCGTTGCCCGTCCAGGTAAAGGTTTTGTCTTTATTAAGACTAATCCTGAAGCGAATGGCCCCGGCGGCAGTAAGTATGCGGGTAACTTCCTGGCGAATATGTACGCTATCGTCTTTTGGGATCGTTTGAACTTTATTCTTTTGTTTGAAGTTGTCCACCATGAACTTAACGCTGGCGGCCGTGTCCTGAAAGTCAAGAAGGCGGTCCTGGGTTTCCCATCGAACGACCAGCCAGTTGCCCGCTAATAAATTTTCAGAAACATTTTGAGAGTAGGTTGTAAAGTGGCATATCAGCAGTATGCCAATAAACAGATGCTTCCACATAAGTAGTTAATTGTTGTACGGAATTTACAAACATTTTTTGTTGGTAGACACCAAAAGTTTTGTGACCAAATAACTACGATTACATGATAAATTCTTCTTCTACAACGCGGCTTTTATTTCATGTAAAAACCCCTTCAGCGACTGAAGTGATTGTATCATTTCAAAATGCTCTTTGGCCTTTGAGTTTTTCTTTAGGAAATCTTTGGCTCCTTCGATCGTAAGTTTACGACGGCGAAGCAGATCGTAGATCAATTCAAGGTTTTTGATATCAATTGGACGGAAATGTCTGTCGCCCTTGCGGTTTTTCCTTGGCTGGATAATATCGAATTCGTTTTCCCAGAAGCGCAGTAACGACTGGTTTACCCCAAACATTTCAGCAACTTCTCCAATGGAGTAATATTGGCGCTGAAACAGGGTTTCATCATCAGGAATATTCACGAGGTCGGCTTCTGCATCGAGCGCTTTTAATGATTTACGTCCGCGGGTCGATTTTTTGGCAGCAGGGGGCTGCAAGGTTTCTTCCTCAACCGTGGCGGGAATTTCATTTTTAGCGGCTTCCGTTTCAGGTTTCAGTGATTTTACCCGTACACCAATACCTGTTGGCTGCCCGCTTTCCTGTTCGGAGGGTACTTCACTGAATTCAAACGTTATCTGGGAGTAATTGCGGTTGTCCATAATCAATTGATAACTTAAAATCTAAAAAAGCTATCAAATATCGTGCAGTAAAGATACGGCCCGTTATTTCTGTTGTACTGCATAACTTATCAACTATTGTTAAAGAATGTGGAAAATTAGGTTCTTTATTCCTTAAAATACAGTCTGTTGGCGGGTTTCAGCTATTTAAAAAAGTTCATAAAAAGGGCACTGAAATAACGGCAAAACCCTTTAATTTTTAGTAAATTTGCAGGATTATTTTTTTTTAAACTGCAAGAGCATCTCACACGAAATTATGGCTACAGAAACAAGGGAAATTCCTATTACTGCCAATAATGGTTACGGAGCAGACAGCATTCAGGTTTTGGAAGGTTTGGAAGCGGTACGCAAGCGCCCTGCGATGTACATTGGAGACATTGGGGAAAAAGGTCTGCACCATCTTGTTTACGAGGTGGTAGATAACTCCATCGACGAAGCCCTGGCCGGCTATTGTAAAAATATTATGGTTACCATCCACGACGACAATTCGGTGTCGGTTGAAGATGATGGCCGTGGTATTCCTACAGGTATGCATTCCAAGGAAAAAAGAAGTGCGCTTGAAGTAGTAATGACGGTATTGCATGCGGGTGGTAAATTCGACAAAAATACCTATAAGGTTTCCGGTGGTTTGCACGGTGTGGGTGTAAGCTGCGTAAATGCACTTAGTTCAACGCTGCATGTAACAGTGCAAAATGAAGGAAAGATATTTGAACAGGAGTACAAAATTGGTATTCCTCAATACCCGGTGCGTGAAATTGGCGCCAGCTCTTCGACCGGTACGCTGGTACACTTTTGGCCCGATCTGTCCATTTTCACCGTATCAGTTTACAAAACAGAGATCCTTGAAGCCCGTTTACGTGAACTGGCTTACCTGAACAGAGGCATTCGCATTACATTGACCGATTTGCGCGAAAAAGATGATAATGGCAATGCTTATACTAAAGTTTTTTACAGCGAAGGCGGTATTGTAGAATTTGTTGAAATGCTTGATAAAAATGCAGGCCGTACTTCATTTTTGCCCAGTATTATTTATGTTGAAGGAAGGGACCCCGATACCAATGTAGCTGTTGAAGTGGCACTTACTTACAACGATAGTTATAACGAACATATTTACTCGTACGTTAATAACATCAATACCATTGAAGGTGGAACGCACGTGGCCGGCTTTCGCAGGGCATTAACAAGGGTATTTAAAAGTTATGGCGACCGTCAGAACCTGTTCGAAAGAGCGAAAGTAGAAATTGAAGGAGATGATTTCAGAGAAGGATTAAGCTCCGTTATATCTGTAAAAGTACCCGAACCACAGTTTGAAGGGCAAACAAAAACAAAACTGGGTAACAGTGAAGTGAGTGGTGTGGTTGATTCAACTGTTTCCAGAGTGTTGGAAGCCTATCTCGAAGAAAATCCAAAAGAGGCAAAGAATATTATTTCGAAGGTAATTCTGGCTGCACAGGCCAGGGCTGCCGCACGAAAAGCAAGGGAACTGGTACAACGTAAATCGGTGTTAAGCGGTGGCGGTTTACCTGGTAAACTGGCCGATTGCAGTGACCGCGATCCCGAACGTTGCGAGTTGTTCCTGGTTGAGGGTGATTCGGCCGGTGGTACTGCCAAACAGGGCCGTGAGCGTGCTTTTCAGGCTATTTTACCGCTAAGAGGTAAGATCCTGAACGTTGAAAAGGCCATGGAGCACAAGATTTATGAAAATGAAGAGATCCGCAATATGTATACGGCGCTCGGTGTTACCGTGGGTACGTCCGAAGATCCGAAAGCGCTGAACCTGGCGAAGCTGCGGTACCATAAGCTGATCATCATGACCGATGCCGATGTTGATGGTAGCCACATTGCAACGCTCATACTTACTTTTATTTACCGCTATATGAAAGAGCTGGTTGAGCAGGGTTATGTATACATTGCCCAGCCACCTTTGTACCTGGTGAAAAAAGGTAAGGAATCGGCCTATGCATGGAATGAAGAACAACGCAAGGCGCTTATAGAAAAGCTGGGTGGCGGAAAAGAAGAAAGCGTAGGCATACAGCGCTACAAAGGTTTGGGTGAAATGAACGCCGAACAGCTGTGGGAAACAACCATGAATCCCGCTACGCGCACGCTGAAAAGAGTAACAATTGAAAGTGCTGCCGAAGCCGATATGGTATTTAGTATGCTGATGGGTGATGAAGTAGCGCCCCGTCGTGAATTTATCGAAAGCCACGCAAAATATGCACGCCTCGACGTATAAAACAATTAGCTAATTAGATAATGTGCTGATGTGCTAATGAAAATACATTTTTTTCATTAGCACATTTTTTTCTGTATTTCATTAGCAAATTATCGAATTAGCCAATTAGCACATTCGTATTTCCGTTAGTAGCCCGGTTTGAATATTATCTTTTGTGTTTGATGCAACCTTTTTTAACAAGATGTTGTATTTACATATTCGAAAATGAACACAGGAATGTGTGTTTACAAAAAAGCTGTATATTTAAACACCATTTAACCGATCTGGCGAAGATTTTGTAAGAAAAGGATGCTGTTTTTTAATTTACTAACCTCGTAAATAAATTATTATGTCAGAAATAACGCTCACCGCATACAACGTTAAAACAAAAGAAAAGAATGTGCCTATTCAGGATGCAGTAATTACGAAAACTTCAAAAGGTGCCTATATGGCGCAGGGGCACGATGGCAAAGGAAATAAATTAACAACCCTGTTGGGTGAAGAAAAAGCATTGGCTGCTATTAAAGCGGGTGTTGCAAAACAAGGTTGGTCATAATAGTCGGAAAGCCAGTAAAGTCAGAAAGACCGGAAGTCCGAAAGTCCGAAAGAAAGTTCAAAATTGAGTGAAATTCTTTCGGACTTTCTGACTTTCCGACTTCCGGACTTATTTAAACGAAGTTTAAATATTCGAACTGACTGCCTAATATCTTTTTATCATCAGCATTCAGCCATTTATTTAATACGGTTGCATATACGTTTTTGAAATCTATTTTGTATTTCAAATCGCCTTCCTGTAAATCGGCTAAATCGGGCAGAGCGTTTAAAACGCCTTTTTGCTGTAAGCCCCCGCTTACAAAAAACATATTATTGGCAGTGCCATGATCGGTGCCACCGCTGGCGTTTTGTGATACCCGGCGGCCAAATTCCGAAAAGGTCATCAGCATTACATCCTGAAAACGGTTATTGGTTTTCAGATCTTTTACAAATGCGGTGATGGCATCATTCATTTCGGTAAATAATCTTTTTTGCTGCCCTTCCTGGTTTACATGTGTATCAAAACTTCCCAGCGATAAGTAATACACTTTGGTGTTGATGTCGGAAAATATAAGGCTGGCAATGGTTTTAAGGCTGTTTCCGATATCTGATTTAGGATATTCGGCGTTGGTGGGATGCATGCGGCTTTGTTTAAAGATATAATCAGCGCTGCTTACAGTTTCGGCCATTGTTTTGTACAGATAATCAACCGGTTTTTCTGATGCTTCGCTGCTATGATTTGCCGCAATTTCTTTAAAATATTTTTCGTTCGATGTATTGAACAACCGGCGCGGGTCTTTCATGGCCAGGCCTTTTATATGTTCGCCTTTCATGGCCAAACTTAATACATCGTCTATTTCAAGCGCCTGTGTTGGTTTATCGCAACCTGCACATTGCGCATCGAGATAGCGGCCAACCCATCCTGTGTACACATATTCATTACTGTTACTGGCGCTGTGCCATATGTCCATACTGCGAAAATGCGACCTGTCGGGGTTAGGATAGCCTACGCTGTTCAGTATGCTCAAACTTCCATCGTTATACAGGTCCTTTAAACCGGTTAAAGACGGATGCAGGCCCACTTCATCGGTCAACGATAAAGCCTGTTCTTTAGCAATACCTAAGCGGGGACGCGATTTATAATATATATCGTTACGAATGGGTATTACGGTATTAAGTCCGTCGTTGCCGCCGCTTAGTTGTAAAACAACGAGCACTTTGTTGCCTGGTGGTACCAGTGCAGTACCCTCAAAGGCTTTTAAAAACCGGGGTAGCATTACAGAAGCTGTGGCAAGCGACCCGATTTGCAAAAATTCTTTTCGTTTTATGAGCATAAAAAAAGTTCTAAGTAATAAGTTTTAAGTGCTAAGTTTCGTAAACGCAGTTTCTGCCTTCACTTTTTCATTTTTCATTTCTTATTTTTCATTCTTCATTTCCCTGCTTTCACTTCAAACTTCAACATTCTACATTCGGTATTCAATATTAACATAATTGGTATTCCGGCGTACTCATTAACTGAATGGTAGCCGTTTTTATAAAACTTTCGCGGCCCGAAGCATCGATGTACTTATTCAATATTTGTTCGCTTACCGGTTCAGCACCCTGTATCAATATGCCCGATAGGGCACTGAGTAATTTTTCGCGGGGCACTTTTTCAAATTTTTTCATGTAGGTATCCCAATCTACGTTGGCAGCAATGATCTGTCCGCCTTTTTTGCCCATTTTCTTCATGCCAGGCATATCTTTCATGCCCATCATCTGGTCGTCGTCGTCTTTGGGTTTCAGTGCTACTTCGTCGTTGTCGGAAATTAACTGAGGTATACGTAAACGAAACATTAGTGATGAGCTGTCTATCCAGTTTTTACCACCAGGCCATCCGGCAACATTGGGTGGATAAAATAAGATTTGGCCCAGCAGGCGTTGCAGCAGCAGTTGCGCCTGTTCATTTTCCAATTGCATAGGCAGCGTACGGCGAATGCCCACGATCAGCTCAACCGGCGATTTAATTCTGCAACCGATATTTTTAGCATCGTAAAACCAGTCGCTGGTAAAAATATCTTTCATTAATTCCTTTATGTCATAGCTGCTTTGATAAAAGCGGTTAGCCAGCCAGGTAATATTATTTTCATCGGGCACATCATTTACAAAATAGCGGTAAATTTTTCGGGTAATGTAAGTGGCTGTTTGTTTGTGTTCGAGTAAAATATTCAATACATCATCGCCATCAAAATTTCCTGTTTTGCCCAGCACCGTTTTTTGTGCATCGTCGTGCTGATTTTTTCTAAAGGCAAATTCACCGCTTATAGTGGCGCCCCAGCCGGTAAAGGCGCGGGC
>Ga0114129_10006947_pt1 | contig 16103 bp, 15 predicted proteins | sample RhiMetdeltSRZDD1_FD_80071 | JGI IMG/M metagenome (GOLD analysis project Ga0114129, IMG submission 80071) | Populus rhizosphere microbial communities from Tennessee, USA - Rhizosphere MetaG P. deltoides SRZDD1 (version 2) (version 2) | ecosystem: Host-associated > Plants > Roots > Rhizosphere >... | reverse complement strand
TCGCCGGACGCCGTGCGCTCGTCACGGGTGGAACAAAGGGCATTGGTCAAGCAGTCGCCGCGAAGCTGCGCCAGGCCGGAGCGACCGTTCTAGTCACGGCGCGCACGCGCGGAGCCGATCTCCACGACGATCAATTCGTCGCGGCTGACATCATGACCGCCGCCGGTTGCGCGGTGGTCGCGGATGCCGTGCGCGACCGATTGGGCGGAATCGACATCATTACCCATGTCGTAGGCGGGTCTTCGGCTCCCGCGGGCGGGTTTGCGGTCCTGGACGATACCGAATGGCATCGCGCGCTCGACCTGAACTTGTTCCCGGCCGTCCGCCTCGATCGCGCTCTGCTGCCGCTCATGCTCCGCCAGGGCTCGGGCGTGATCATTCACATCACATCGATCCAAAGCCAGTTACCACTACCGGAGGCCACGCTGGCGTACGCCGCCGCGAAGGCGGCCCTGTCGACCTACAGCAAGGGCCTATCGAAGGAAGTGAGCCCGAAGGGCGTGCGAGTCGTCCGGATCTCGCCAGGCTGGGTCGAGACTGAAGCGGCGGTCGGCCTCGTCGAGGAGCTCGCACGAAAGATGGGCACGACCTACGAAGGAGCGCGTCAGGCCTTGATGGCCTCGCTAGGCGGTATTCCCCTCGGACGGCCGGCGCGCCCCGAAGAAGTTGCCGAGCTCGTCGCCTTCCTCGCGTCGCCGCGCGCAGCCCCAATCACCGGGACCGAATACGTCATCGACGGCGGAACTGTGCCGACCGCCTGAAACCCGGCCAGCACCGAGGTCGGCATTCGCTTAGAATCTATGCCATGACAGTCTCCAACGGTCGCGAGTTCCTCAGCATTCCGGGTCCCACGAACATTCCCGACGTCGTGCTCGCCGCGATGCATCGGCCGGCCATCGACATCTACGCCGGCGACATGGTGGCGGTCACGCACAGCCTTCTCGAGGATCTGCCGAAGATTTTCCGAACGACGGGGCGTACCTATATCTATGCCGCGAACGGCCACGGCGGCTGGGAAGCCGCGCTCTCCAACGTGCTGTCGCGAGGCGAGACCGTGCTGGTGCTCGAGAGCGGCCTGTTCGCGCTCGGATGGGGCGACATGGCGCGGATGATGGGGGTCAAGGTCGAAGTCTTGAAGGGCGATCCGCGGCGCGCCGTCGATCCCGCGGCGGTCGCCCAGCGCCTCGCCGCCGATACGGCGCACGAGATCAAGGCCATTCTCGTCGTCCAGATCGACACCGCATCAGGCGTGGTCAACGATCTCGCGGCGATCCATCGCGCGATCACGTCCGCCGGGCATCCCGCGCTGCTCATGGTCGATTGCGTGGCGTCGCTGGGCTGCATGCCGTTCGCGATGGACGAGTGGGGTATCGACGTCGCGATGGCGGGCTCGCAGAAGGGGCTGATGACCCCACCCGGTCTCGCGTTCGTCGCGGCCAACGAGCGCGCGCACGCCGCGCATCAGAAGGCAGACCTGCGCACGCGCCACTGGGACTGGACGTTTCGCAACGGTGAAGCGCATTACCAGAAATACGGGGGCACGCCGCCGCAGCACCTGCTCTTCGGCCTGCGGAAGGCGCTCGACATGCTCTTCGAAGACGGCCTCGAGGCGGCGATCCGCCGCCACGCACTCCTTGCCGAGGCCACCCGCCAGGCGGTGAGCCGATGGGCGGAGGCCGATGCGCTCGCGTTCAACGTCGTCCGCCCCGCGGAGCGCGCGAACTCGGTGACCACCGTCCTCGTGCAGGGGCGCGAGCCGGGCGTGATCAGCGATTACTGTCGCGACAAGTGCGGCGTCGTACTCGGCCGCGGGATTGGTGATCTACAAGGCCGCGCGTTCCGGATCGCGCACATGGGCCACGTCAACGCGCCAATGATGTTCGGCGTGCTCGGCGCGATCGAGATGGGGCTGGCCGCTCTGGATATCCCGCACGGACGCGGCGGCCTCCAGGCGGCCGTCGAGTACCTCGGCCGCGAGGTGCGCCCCTAGCGTCTGTCGCCGCGCGGGCCAAAAGACTCACAACCGTCGTCATCGGGCGGCACCCAAGTAAATCGATAGGAAGCGATTGCGCTCGGATTCGAGAGTCTTTCGTCTCTCGCGTTCGAGCGTCCTCCTGATCTGCGGATTCCAGCGAGCCAGACACATGTCGTAGTAGCGCCTGAGGCCCTCGATGCCGCCTGCTGCCAGCGCACTTTCCGCGTGCTCCTTCAGCTCCCAACCGGGTATCAGGTCCTTGCCGCCTTCGTAGATTTCCAGGACAACCGCCAGCATCGCTGTTGCTCGGTCCATTTTCGGCCTCTTGGCCCCCAGTTCGTGTACGAGGGTTGCTCCGGTCAGCTGGTGCTGCGGCGCGGACGAGCCTCGCCGACGGAGGCGCGGAGCTACGCGTCGAGCCTCTTTCAACTCGGCGACGCGACGTCGTCTCGTAGTCGTCGGAGGCGTCGGACAGCTCGATCGGTTTCGAGTGCGTGGCCATAGTGCCTCTACGCACGGATAGGGCACGGACGCGTGATAGAGGACGTACGCGCGGCCGTCGAGCTGGACGACCTCTTCGCTCGAGCGAGGCGCCAGACGCTACGTTTTGATCTTTGCGAGTTCCTCCGCGCAGGCGCTCGCGAGGCCCGCGTGAGGCGCTTTGTCACCGCGCGGCGTGGCCCAGCCACCGGTCTCGATGAACTCCCGCTGTTTCCATGACTCGATCTTCTGAAACTCCGCGAGCTTTGCGGCCGCGCCCGGCTGCTGCATGAATGTCGTCACACAGGAGGGCGTGAGCGCGACGATTACCGCGGTGTTGGTTCGTTCCGCCGCGATGCGCTCCGCGGTGCTGCCAAGGGTCCAGCCCAACCAGGTAAAGCCGACAAACATCGTGGCGATGGAGCCGATGACCATACCCCAGGCCGCCGGTTTGAACCACGGTACTTGCAGATTCATGTGACCCCTCTCATTCTCGACGTGAGACTCACTTCGTGCGATGCAAGGCCCCGACCGCGGTTGCTCCCCCATCGGAGACCGTCGGCGCCGCTGATCTGTTGCATGAACACCCGCTGACACCTGTCGTCCCCGCAAAAGCGCCGGGAGACATCGGGAAGGTCCGCGCCGCAGATCTGACACTTCGCCATGTGTGGTGTGAGCCAGGCCGCGCTACCAGCGGCCGCCGCGCGAGGACGCGCCGAAGCTCCGCGTGCCACCGGTCGAGGCCTTCTCTACCCTCAGTTGGCGGCCGTCTAGGTCCTTGCCGTTGAACTGGACGATTGCCTGATCGGCCTCGTCGGCCGTCGCCATCTCGACGAAGCCGAAGCCCCGCGAGCGACCGGTTTCACGATCGGTCACGATGGCAGCCGACTCGACCCGCCCGGCCGTCGCGAACACCTCACGAAGCCGTTCCGTCGATGTGGAGAACGCGAGACCGCCGATGAACAGTTTTTGGGCCATGGAGCACTCCTTCTGCTGCTTCCGCTGTGGGTTCACGGGCTCCAGGTGGACGTGAGCGGGCGCTGGAGCCATGGCCTGACGAAGCACCGGCGTGCCGGAAGCAACTAGCCGCCAAGCGAACCAGATGATAGCATAAATTATATAAAAAATAAAACATATACAATATGAAGGTATGAAGGACGGTCGCGTTCGGCATGTATACTGAGCGTGCCTTCGCCGTCCGTTGCTCGGGTTGACGCATCAGGCGTCGTGGCCGCGGCGATCAGGGTTTCGCGCAACCGTCGTCCCAAGGGAAGAAGCACGTGGCCAAGCTCATCCAGATCTGGACAGGAGCAACCGAACGCCTGTCGAACGGCCGCTTCGAGGCCGAGCCGGCCTCTCGGCCAAACGCATGATCTCTCGCGCGCTGCTACGGCCGACCCGTCGCATCGTTATCGTTCTCGGCGTGGCTCTTCACCTGGGCTCAGCCACCGTCCACGCCGATGTTCCGTCCACCGTCGACATGACCACGTGTAACCACGAAGCGCGAGAGGGGTCTCGAGACCGTTCGGCTTCTCCGACCTCGAAGGACCGGGCTGACGCCGCAGCCGCTCGGCGGGGGCGTGAAGGCACAACGATCCGGTCGGAAGCGACAAGGGCGGCCACGCAGTCGGACGATCCCCAGATCCACGGGATGGATGTCCAGGGCGCAACCGACCCAGCGTACCGGGCGGCGTACCGTGTGTGTATGCGAAAGAAGGGGTTTTAGCGCGGCGCGAGCGAGCTTTTCACTCGATTCATTGACGCGATCGCTCGTACGGTTTGCGACGTCGGCCTGCCGGCTCCTCGGGTATCGCCACGAGCACGCAGCGGCAGCCCGGATGAAAGGGTGGCATCGCGTCGAGCGTGATCCCCGCTTCGCGTAAGTTGAAGGGCTCGCACGCGGGGCACGGCAGACGCGTGTCCTGCCGCGCGACCCGGGTTCGGATCCCCTGACGCGTGAAATGCGCGTGCGCAGTCGACCGACGGGCCAGCATATCGAGCCATTCCACGAGCAGATCATGTTTGCGCCGCCGATACGCCTCCGCTTCCGGCGTGTCCGCCGGAGGGGCTCGATGGAGGCCTTCCCACCGAGCTGGAAAGAGGCGGGCGGCGGCAAAGACCGCTTGCCAGCGATCGAAGTCGGGCCATGCGAAATCCGGAGTGCTGGTTGCCATCGCGGCGTGTTCAATCAGCCGCGGCGACGCCATGGTGGTCACGGCGGAGCCGGACGATCGCGTTCGACGCGGAGTTGAAGTCGTTCGGACCCCGCGGCGATGGCTTCGGCGATCGTCTGGAAACGCGCTGAGGACTCCTCCACAGTCTCGCCCTTCAGGTTGACGATGCGCCATCGCCAGTCGGCGGCGCGCGCAGTGGAAAAGGCAACAACGTTCACGGCGTGCGCCGGCCCGCGACGACGCCCGCCCATGCGACCGGCGGGTCCGCGATGACGAGCAGACCCGTCGCCGCGAGTGACCGGATGATCGGCCACGACGGATCGAACTCCGACCGGCGCAAGCTGAACTTCGCGGCTCGCGGGTGGGCGTGATGGTTGTTATGGAGACTCTCGCCCCCCGTAACCCAGGCCAGCAGACGCCAATTGTAGGCGGTGTTCTCGAAGTTCTTGGTGCCGCGCCAATGGCCGAGCGCATTGATGAGTGGCGCCATCACGAAAACATAGAGGACCGCGTGCATGAGCCCGGCCATGAGGCCGGGCCACAGCCCAATGAGCATACAGAGCAGGCTCAGCCCCGCCCCGGGACCCACGAACCCACGTGAGAACAGCAGACGATCGAGCCAATCCGGTCGGAGATCAGGGGCGAACGCTTCAAGGGTCTTCGCGTTTCTGGCCTCTCGCATGTAGTAAGCGACGTTGAAGAGCTGGACACGCCAGAAGCCCAAGAGGCGTGGGCTGTGCGGGTCTCCCGGGCGATCGGTGAACGTGTGGTGCTTGCGATGGACCGCCACCCACTCTCGCCGGCACTGGCCCGTCGTCAACCAGAGTGCGATGCGGAACGTCAGGTCGGCGATCGGGTGCACTTGCAGGGACCGATGCGCCAGCGCTCGATGCAGGTAGATGGATGTCGCAATGACAGCGATCTGGGTCAGCGCGATGCCCACGCACAGCGCGGCGCACGTCATGCTCATGAGCCGGGTCTCGATCGCGGCCGGCTCGCCACGCGGTGCGGCCGCTGCGGCGCCGTCGGCCGGCGGCGCGCCTCGCTGCGAATCCGGCGGACCGTCTGGGCCTGGCGGCTTATATTGGCCAGGAGGTCGGGATTCGTCGGCCGCTTCAAGCCCTCTTCGATCAACGCTCTGAACACGATCTGGAGGCTCACCGGCAGCTTCACGGATATCGTCGCCCGGCCGGCTAGTTCTCGGGCACGATCCACCAGCTCACGGGGCAGGATGATGAGGACCCGCGTCTCGCTTTCGAACACTCGCACGGCCTCCTTCCTTGGGATCGATCGATCGATCGATTCCGATATATATCATATATCTCAAATATAAATTATTCGATAGCGACCGAGAAGTTCTGATACGCTCGGTCGGCGCCGGCGTCACTCCGCAGGACCATCGGGTCGAAAGGCCATCCGCCTTCTACCGGCGGAGTTTGAGAGCGGGCTTGCCGCCTCGCGAGCCCGGACACCGACGGCGGAGTGCTCTACCGGAGCCAGAAGATCGAATAGCACAACGACGGGACAGGTGACGTGTCAGGCGACCGCTTGCGTGATGGCCTCTACGAATTTTTGCAACAGGCGAACGGACAGCCCTTCTGTGACGGCTGCCTTGCCGTCGAGCTGCGCGTCGGCCGTGGAGACGTGCAGCATTCGCTGGATGTCGATGCCGCCTCGATGGACCGCGGACACGGGCGCTGTTCTGTCTGCGGTCAAACGTTGATCGTGACGCGCGCGCTAGGGCCCTGACACACGGCGCGGGACAGTGGCGAGTGGGCATGGCCACCTCGTAATGAAAGGAGCAGACCACGATGCGTGTCGCGGCGTTCAACACCTCGATCGATGCCGATTGGCGATGGCGGATCGTCAACTATGCAGGCGAGACGATCGCCGAATCTCGCGAGCGATTCCCGTCCATCGGCGCCGCGGTGGCGCATGGGGAAAAGAGGCTTGCCGCGATGAACGTGATCGACCGATCCGAGCCCGTGAAGTGGCGACGGTCGACCTCCCATTGGCGACGGCGTTGAAAATGCGCTGAGCATCTGAGCGCGAATCCAGAAGTCGCAAACCGCGACACCCGAGCGATTAGCGACGGCGAACGGTTCGGTCGCGACCCGGAGGCCTTCGAAGAAGGCTCGGAACTGCTTCAGCGATTTCACGAATTCGTGGGCAGCGTCCCTCCAAGCACGTCTTGCGTGGACGTGAGAAGAACGCACATGCACCCGGTCCCACTCCAGACAAATTGATCACCGGTGCCAGGTTCCGCGCGGTTGTAGGCTCCCGGATAGAGCGTGCGGTCTTCGATCATCAGCTCACCATGAAGCAAATACAGTTCTTCGATGCCGGCATGGGTGTGAGGAGGATAGGCGACTCCGGGGGCGAGCCGTACCAGCATGGCCACTCGATGCAGCGCCCTATCCGTCGCGAGGAGCTCGCATGAAATGCCAGATGCTACTTCTGTCCATACGCGTTCTGTCCGCCCGGCGGGCAATAGCATCAATGGCTCGCCTCCCGTCTGCGCTGCGATGCGTCGCGATAGGGACACCCAGAGCGAAGCAGACGGGCGCAGCACATCGGTGGGCGGCGAAACGACCGTTTCGAGGGTCGGGGTCAACGGAGAGCGGTGTTCGGACCGCGGCCGATCAATGGCTCTGCACCTTGCCTGATTCAGGATCCATCCGACAACCGAATCACGCGCCGCATCGTGTGTCGACGCGCTTCGCCACACATCGTGAAACACCTCAACTGTCAGTGCTTCGGCGGTTTTCGGGTCGCAGACGAATCGCACGAGCCACGTGAACACGATGTCGTGCATTCGCGTGTACAGCGCATGCAGCGCGAGTTGATCGCGTTCGGCAACAGACTGAACGAGCCCGACCCAGGTGTGTTCCGATACAAGCACCTGCGTATTGTTGGCATAAAGCAGATCGCCGAGGCGCGCAGGGGATTCAGACTGTTCCATGATCACATCATGGCATCGTGGACGCTCTGTGACGATTCAGCAAACACCTGAGATTACTCCTCCAATTGCCTCGGTAGATGGGCATGTCGCTGTCTAGGCGCTACGCCTCTCGGAGTCCCAGATCTGGAAGCATCGCACGTGGAACTGGAGGGCTCTCCTGCCTGATCTCACCGTGGTGCCCTCCATGACCAACTGTTCCTTCACAAGGATCGTCTCACAGGCAACGCACGTCTCGTTGTCGCTGGCGCTACTCCAGACCCTCGTAACGCTGTCATGAGGCAAGCGTCCGTCGCGGACTTTCCGTTGGATGAGTAGTCGGAGTACTTCGTGATCCATCTTGGCCTCTCGAATGTTGGGCGGCGGGAACAGTGCCAGATTCACCAGGGTCCTGACGCCCACAGCGTCAAGCCATGAGGCCAAGGTGCAGGCGCCTCCCAGACTAGCACGGGAGGCCATCGCGTGCGCTTGCTAACGCGGCGCGTGATCCTGGGATCGCGAAAAAGCCGACTTCTGATCAGGACGGCTTCAGGATCAACACCGCAAGAGGTGGCAGCGTGAGCACGAGCGAGCATGGCTGTCCCTGCCAGGGCGTCGCCTCGGCCCACGCGCCGCCCGCGTTGCCGAGATTGCTACCACCATAGTTCTCCGCGTCGCTGTTGAGTAGCTCTCGGTAATAGCCGAGTTGCGGGGCTCCGACCCGATAGGCATGGCGCGGCACCGGCGTGAAGTTGCATACGACGAGCACGAAGTCGCCGGCCTCTCGGGCGCGGCGCACGAACGACACCACGCTCTGCTCCGAGTCCGCGCAATCGATCCACGCGAACCCGCCCGGGTCCGCGTCGAGCTCGTGGAGCGCGCGCTCGCGCCGGTAGAACCGGTTGAGATCGGCCACCAGTCGCTGGAGCCCGCGGTGGTAGAGGCCCTCGCCGAGCACATGCCAGTCGAGGCTGCGGTCGTGGTGCCACTCCCGTCGCTGCCCGATCTCGCCGCCCATGAAGAGGAGCTTCTTGCCCGGGTGCGCCCACATGTATGCATAGAGGGCGCGAAGGTTTGCAAACTGCTGCCACTCGTCACCGGGCATCCTGCCGAGCAGCGAACCCTTGCCGTGCACGACCTCGTCGTGCGAGAGCGGCAGGACGAAGTTCTCGGTCCAGGCGTAGAGCAGGCCGAACGTCAACCGGTTGTGCTGATACTTCCGGTGCACCGGATCGAGGCTCATGTAGTCGAGGACGTCGTGCATCCAGCCCATGTTCCACTTGAACCCGAAGCCGAGCCCCCCGAGATACACGGGACGCGAGACCATGGGCCACGAGGTCGACTCCTCGGCGGCGACGATCACGCCCGGGAAGTTGCCGTGAACGATCTCGTTCATGCGGCGGAAGAAGGCGACGGCGCCCAGGTTCTCACGCCCGCCGAACTGATTCGGCACCCACTCGCCCGGTTTGCGCGAGTAGTCGAGGTATAGCGCCGACGCGACGGCGTCGACGCGAAGGCCGTCCACGTGATAGCGGTCGAGCCAGAAGAGTGCGCTGTCGAGCAGGAAGTTCGCGACCTCTTTTCGCGCGTAGTTGAAGATGAGCGTGCCCCAGTCGGGATGCTCCCGCTGCCGGGGGTCGGCGTGCTCGTAGAGGTAGGTGCCATCGAAGTACACGAGCCCGTGCGGATCGCGCGGGAAGTGCGCCGGCACCCAGTCGAGGATCACGCCGACGCCGCGCCGGTGGAGATGGTCCACGAAGGCCATGAAGTCCCGTGGGTCTCCATAGCGGCGCGTGGGGGCAAAGTAGCCGATCGTCTGATATCCCCACGAGCCGTAGAACGGATGCTCCATCACGGGCAGGAGCTCGACGTGCGTGAAGCCCATCTCGTGGACGTAGTCCGCCAGCTGATCCGCCAGCTCGCGGTAGTCGAGGAATCGGTCGCCCTCTTCCGGCACGCGGCGCCAGGAGCCGAGATGCACTTCGTAGATCGAGAGCGGCTCATGGAGCGGATGGCGGCGGGCGCGCTCATCGAGCCACGCCTTGTCGCTCCATCGGAAGTCGTCGCGGCTCGCTATGACTGACGCCGTACGCGGCGTCTCCGCCTCGAAGGCGAGCGCATACGGGTCCGCCTTCAGCGCGAGGGGTTGCTCCGAGGGCCCTCGGATCTCGAACTTGTAATGGTTGCCCTCGGCTAGCCCGGGCACGAAGATCTCCCAGATGCCGTTGGCGGGATGAAGACGCATCGGATGGCTCCGGCCGTCCCAGTTGTTGAAGTCGCCCACCACGCTGACACGCCGGGCACTCGGCGCCCACACCGCGAACGAGATGCCGGCAACTCCGTCGATGACCGCGGGATGCGCGCCGAGCTTCTCGTAGGCGCGGTAGTGCGTGCCTTCGGCCAGAAGGTGGCGGTCGAAGTCGCTCAGCAGTGACGGGAAGCGGTACGGATCCTCGATCTCGGTGATGCGGCCGTCACGCGTTATCTCGAGCCGATAGGCAAACACGTCGCGCCGGTCCGAGAGAACCGTTTCGAAGAAACCGGCGGGGTGTAGCCGTTCCATCGGCGACGGCGGCGCGTCAGCGGAGAGGACGCGGACGGCGGCAGCGCCCGGAACGATCGCGCGTACGGCCACGGCCGCACCGTCCGGCGTCTGCACCCGGTGCGGACCGAGCACGGCGAATGGGTCACCGTGCTCACCTTCGACGACGGCGCGGATTGCGTGCTGATCGAGCGTCATGCGTGACACAGAATGACCGCCAGGTTGTCCCAGCTAGTGATTCTACGGGCCGGAACGGCACGATGCACGAGAAGGCGGTGCTCTTATGCGGTCTCGAGCAGCGCGACCGGAAAATTGGCCAGCACGCGCCCAAGCGCAAGGCCGCGGCCCTCAGCCGCCGTCGCAGGTTCCAAGATCTCGTCGGTCAGCACGTTACGGAAGCGAGCGCCGAGATCGTCCGGGATCGGCAGCCGAGTGCTACCCCAGTAGTCCGGACCGACGGGCGGCCCGTCCACCCGCCGCTTGGCGAGGTGACGTGGCACGACGGTCAGCGCGACCCCGCCGTCACCGACACGCGCGAACGCACAGACGTGCTCGGAAAGCGGGCCCTGCGCGTCCAGCGGCCGATATTCTCCGCGTTCGAAGAGGCCCGCGCGCGCGCGCCGGAAGACCAGGGCTTGTCGTGTCAGATAAAGCTTGATCCGCCCGTCCTCGCGGGTCTCGAGCAGGCTCCGCGCGAGCCCAGCCAGATTCGTGCTGCTCTCGATCTCTTTGACGAGATCGTTGAGCAGTCGCGCGCGCAGCGGCCACTCGACAGGTCGGCGATTGTCCGGGTCAACCAGGCTCAGGTCCCACAGCTCCGTTCCCTGGTAGAAATCCGGCACGCCGGGCGCCGTCACCTTGACGAGGACCTGGGCCAACGAGTTGAACGCGCCGAAGACAGCGACCCGTTCGTGGAACCGGGTGAAGTCGGCCAGGAACGGGGCCGATTGTCCGGGGTCGAGGACAGCCTTCGCAAAGCTCAACACGGCTTCATCGTAACGAGTGGCAGGATTGATCCAGCTCGTCTCCACCTTCGCCTCGTGGATCGCCTTGAGCAGATAGGCCTGCAACCGATCCACCGAGATCGGCCACGCACCGATGAGAGTCTGGTAGATCAGATACTCCTCGTTGGGACCTGGCACCGCCTGTCCGTCCACGACCCGGCGGTGCTTGCGGTTCAGGTTCTGCCAGACCCTCACCGTCGCGAGCCACTCGCCCGGAATCTCTGACAGCACGTTGATACGCGCCCGCACGTCCTCGCTGCGCTTGGTGTCGTGAGTAGAAGTCGTCGAGAGCGCGTGGGGGGAAGAGGCCTGGCGCGCCGCGTTGAAGGCGTGGAACTCGGCGACGGCGGTGCCGAATCGGCTCGGGTCGCCACCGACCTCGTTGAGCGATATCAGACGGTGGTATCGGTACTGCGCCGTATCTTCGTAGCCCTTGGCGGTGACCGGGCCGGTGGTTTGCTGGAAGCGCAAGACGAGATCGAGACGTTCGGCACGATCGGCCTCCTCCGCCCAGGCCGGTAACTTCAACACGAGAAGGTCGTGAATCCAGTCGTAGATGGAGACATCCATGGTGGGCGTGCGGCGCTTGGCGGCGGCGACCGCTCGCCGAATGTACTCGCGGTCGCGTTCGCTGGGGCCGTCGCCGCGGTCGCCGACATACGTGCGATAGACGGGAAAGTTCGCAATGATTTCACGCAGTGCCTGGGTCAGGCTGGCCAGTGTGAAGTCGCGCGAGGAGCGATGCTTCTCGGAGATGCGGTCGAATCGATGTCCGAGCATGCTGAGCTCGGCGGCCATGGACGTCTCCATGATGAGCCGCTTCGACTGATAGACGATCTCAGCAAAGGAAGGCCGCTGGCGGATGAGGCGCATGTAGATCCGTTCCATGGCGCCGGCCTGTTGCCGATCGATGAAGAGGCCGTTCACGAAGTTGAGAAATTCGTAGCCCGTGGTGCCGAGTACCGCCCAGTGATCGGGCAACTGCTCGCCGGGAGCCAGGATCTTTTCTGCCACGATGTAGAAGGGACGTAAGGATCCCCCTCGATCGTGCTGTGCGGCATCGTAGTGTTCGAGCACCGTGCGATCGCGCCAGGCGGTCGAGTCGGCAGCCGCTTTGGCGGCGACCTTGCCACGCACGATCTCGAGGTAGCAGGCGCGCTGGAGACGGCGGAAGTACTCGCCAGGAGCATAGAGTCCGTCGGGGTGGTCGATTCGGAGCCCGGTGACGATCCCCTCGCGGACGAGGCCTAGAATGAGGCGATGGGTCTCCGCGAAAACACGCGGGTCTTCCATACGGATGGCTGCGAGCTCGTTGATATCGAAGAAGCGTCGGTAGTTGATTTCCTCTCCCGCGACTCGCCAGTAGGCGAGGCGATAGACCTGATCGTGGAGCAGCCCGTCCAGGAGATCGAAACTCCGGGGGTCGCCGGGTGTGCCGTTGAAGAGCCGCACGTTCTCCGTGATGAAGTCGCGCACGTCACCCGACGCCTCCAGGAGCACCGCGAACTTCTGGATCGCGATCTCCGCTTCGCGATGGCGCGCGGCCAGTCGCTCGAGATTTGTCTCGGTGCGGCGAGGAATCGTGAGCAACAATTCATAGATGGCTTTCAGCTCGAGCAAGGCCAGATTCTCGCCCCCGAGCGCGGCCTCGAGCTCGCCCAGGCGGTGGCCGAGAATCTGGACGTACGTCCGCGGCGCCACCGGGAGCACCGTGTCGTAGTAGTGAATCGTGAAGCGCCCGTCGGAGAGCTGTACGCGCAGCTCTCCCCGGTCGAGGACAACTCCGTACTGGTCGCCGAGCAGCGGCAGGAGCACCTTGTTGGCAAGCTCGGCCTTGACCGGCGTCCAGTCGATGTCGAAGAACGAGGCATACCGCGAGGACGCTCCGTGCATGAGGACGTCGAACCACCAGGCGTTCCGGTTGCCCGCGATCCCCATGTGGTTCGGCACGACGTCGATCAGCAGGCCCAGGCTGTGATGACGGAGTGCCTGCGCGAAGCGGCGAAAGGCGGTCTCGCCTCCTAGCTCGGCGCGAAACCGGCCGTGGTCAGACACATCGTAGCCATGCGAGCGATTCGAGCTGGTTTCGAGAAACGGGGAAATGTAGCAGTCGCTTATGCCAAGGGTTGCCAGGTACGGAACCAGGGCCGCCGCGTCATCGAAGGTTAGATCCGGACCGAGCTGGAGCCGGTAGGTGGCCCTGGGCACGCGCAACAATGCTGCGGGGTCCGCGGTGATGGGCGGAAGATCCTCACGGCCGTCGGACGGCGAGGCTGGACCAGTCATCGGCCGATTGGACCGTATGAGGGGGCAACGTGCAAGCGGCGTAACGTCTGGGCCCGAGGCGTACTCTCAAGACCACTTCGACTCCGGATCCATGGACTTCAGAGGAGACAATGGCCATGAGTGACACCGCCAGCCGTCCCTTCCGGGTGAACTTCCCCGATTCCGACCTCCAGGACCTGCGCCGGCGCATCCTGGCCACGCGCCTGCCCGAGCGGGAAACCGTTACGGATTTCTCGCAGGGCGTACCGCTCGCCACCGCGCAGAAGCTGGCGCGTTACTGGGGCACGGAGTACGACTGGCGGAAGGTCGAGGCGCGGCTCAATGCCGTGCCGAACTTCATCACCGAGATCGACGGTCTCGACATCCATTTCATCCACGTGCGGTCGAAGCACGAGAATGCGCTGCCGCTGATCGTGACGCACGGATGGCCGGGCTCCGTCATCGAGCAGCTCAAGCTCATCGAGCCGCTCACCAATCCGACCGCGCACGGTGGAACCGCCGCGGACGCCTTCGACGTGGTGATTCCGTCGATGCCGGGCTACGGCTTCTCCGGAAAGCCGGCCACCACCGGCTGGGGACCGGAGCGCATCGCGCGCGCCTGGAACGCGCTCATGAAGCGCCTCGGCTACAAGAAGTACGTGGCGCAGGGCGGCGATTGGGGCGCGGTTGTCACGGACCTGATGGCGGCGCCGGCGCCTCCGGAGCTGATCGGCATTCACGTCAACATGCCCGGCGTCATTCCCCCGGACATCAACGCGGCGGCCTTTGCCGGCGCTCCGACGCCGGCTTCTCTCTCGGGTGATGAAAAGCATGCCTACGAGCAGGTGGCGTCCTTTTACAAGGACGTCTACTACGCCTTCTTCATGGGTACGCGACCGCAGACGCTGACCGCGCTCGCGGATTCTCCCGTCGGCCTGGCCACCTTCCTGATCGACCATGACCGTCGCAGTCTCGAGCTGATCGCGCGCACGTTCGATGGCGTGCCGGAGGGACTGACGCGCGACGATGTGCTCGACAACGCCACGCTGTTCTGGCTGACGAACACGGCGGTGTCGGCGGCGCGACTCTATTGGGAAAACAAGCTCGCCTTCTTCACGCCGAAGGGCGTCAAGGTCCCTGTCGCCGTGAGCGCATTTCCCGACGAGCTCTACCAGGCGCCGAGAAGCTGGGCGGAGCAAGCGTATCCCAGGCTCGTCCACTACAATAAGCTCCCCAAAGGGGGACACTTCGCCGCCTGGGAACAGCCGAAGTATCTCTCCGAAGAGATTCGCGCAGGCTTCAAGTCGCTGCGCTCATAGGAGCTTCGCAATGTCCGAGTTTCCCGAGTGCCTGCTGGTCGTGACGGTCGAGGTCGATGCCGCGATCGAGGGCGAATGGAATCGGTGGTACGACACGGTTCACCTGCCGGACGCGCTGAAATGCCCGGGAGTGCGGCGCGGCCGGCGCTATGTATCCTCGGGTGAGGTGTCGGAGACTACGGCCGGCAAAACGGAACGGACAGCGAGGCGGATCTACACGACGATCTACGAGCTCGACAGCCCCGCTGCCATCGCCACGCCGGAGTTCCGCGCCATGCGCGGCTGGTATCAGTTCGCGCCGCATGTCCGCTCGCGCACGCAGGTGATCGTGCCGGTCCAGGGGCGATCGGTCGGCTAGCGGGGCGGCTCGTCCCCACCGCCTACGTCGGGTCCAGGCCCGGACTCCCAAAGGTGCCTGCGCCGCGCGCGCGGCACGAGCATCAACGGCGTGTACTACCTCGCCCTGCGCGGCGATAATGCACCCTAGGGGAAATCACGATGACGACCGGTCCAACGCCCGCGCTCATGAAACAGATCAACGAGGCTTTCAACAGCCGCGATGTCGACCTGATCATGTCGTTCTTCGCAGAGGACTGCACGTTCCTCATGGCACGAGGCCCTGAGCCGGAGGGGCGGCGAGTGCACGGCAAGCCGGCGGTCAAGAAGGTGCTCGGCGATCGGTTCCGCGTCATCACCGACATGCGCTGGGACCACGTCGACTCGTTCATCACGGGCAACCGGGCTGTCACGGTGTGGATGGTGACCGGTACCGGAGTCGACGGCGAGAAGCTGAACTACCGCGGCTGTGACGTCTACGAGTTCCGCGGCGACAAGGTACTCAACAAGGACACCTACTGGAAACTGGTGGAGCACCGGGACCGCCTCTGAGCACGCGTCGGGCCTCACTGGCTCGTTGCGGAGGTTGAGACGATATGCGATTCGGTCTGTTCGGCAGCGCGTCGGCGAGACGCGGTGGTGCCGAGTTCGACAGCAGCGAGGGATTTCGCGATTTCATCGAATACAACGTAGAGGCCGAGGCGCTCGGCTTTCACAGTACGTTCGTCGTGGAGCACCACTTCACCGGATACGGCCAGGTCTCGGCCACGCTGAACCTCCTCACCTGGCTCGGAGCGCGCACGAGCCGCCTCCGTCTCGGCACCGCGGTGATGGTGCTGCCATGGCACAACCCGGTGCTGCTCGCCGAACAGGCCGCGACGCTCGATCTGCTGTCCGGGGGCCGGCTCGATTTCGGGATAGGCAAGGGCTACCGGTACAACGAGTTCGCGGGCTTTCGCATGTCGATGGAGGATGCCGACGCGAGATTCGATGAGTGCCTCGAGGTCCTATTGAAGGCGTGGACCGCCGACGAGCCGTTCAGCTATCGGGGCAAGTACTGGGAGTTCGAC
>Ga0114129_10006946_pt1 | contig 16105 bp, 12 predicted proteins | sample RhiMetdeltSRZDD1_FD_80071 | JGI IMG/M metagenome (GOLD analysis project Ga0114129, IMG submission 80071) | Populus rhizosphere microbial communities from Tennessee, USA - Rhizosphere MetaG P. deltoides SRZDD1 (version 2) (version 2) | ecosystem: Host-associated > Plants > Roots > Rhizosphere >... | reverse complement strand
TCGACGATTTCGCGCGTCGCCGTGGCCAGACGCTCGAGGAGCGCCCGAACCGCGTCGCTCCACCGCGCCGCGGGCGGCAGATCGCCGGCCAGCGCATCGAACCAGGCGATCAGCCCCGCACCGCCGTCGGCCAGGCCCTTGCGTGCCAGCAGGTCCAGCGCCTGGATCTCGTTGGTGCCCTCGTAGATCATCGCGATGCGGCTGTCGCGCACGCATTGTTCGATGCCGAATTCGTGGATGTAGCCGTGGCCGCCGAACACCTGCAGCGCATCGCTGGCCACGGCAAAGCCGTTGTCGGTGAGGAAGGCCTTGACCACCGGCGTCAGCAGCGCGAGCCGCTGCTCGGCCGCGGCGCGCTCGGCCGCGTCGGGCGATTGCGCCGCGAGGTCCAGCCACTGCGCCGTCTCGTAGGCGAGCAGCCGTGCGCCCTCGACGCGCGCGCGCTGCGCCCACAGCGTGCGGCGCAGCGCCGGATGCAGCGCGATCGCGTCCGCCGCGCCGGCGCTGCGCGCCGCGCGGCCCTGGCGGCGCTCGAAAGCGTAGCGCTGCGCGTTCTGCCACGCGCCTTCGGCATGGCCCAGCCCCTGCAGGCCGACGTGCAGGCGCGCCGCATTCATCATCGCGAACATCGCCGGCAACCCACGGCCGGCAACCCCCACCAGCCAGCCGACGGCGCCGTCGACGCTCATCACGCAGGTTGCGCTGCCTTTGATGCCCATCTTCTTCTCGATGCCGTCGCAACGCACTGCGTTGCGCGTTCCGTCAGGCAGCCACTTCGGCGCAAGGAAGAGGCTCAGGCCCCGGCTGCCCGCCGGCGCGTCGGGCAGCCGCGCAAGCACCAGGTGCACGATGTTGTCGGTGAGATCGTGCTCGCCGCCGGAGATGAAGATCTTGGTGCCCGTGAGGCCGAACGCGCCGTCGCCGAGCGGCCTGGCGCGCGTGGCTACGAGGCCGAGGTCGGAGCCGGCCTGCGGCTCGGTGAGGCACATCGTGGCCAGCCACTCGCCGCTGACGAGGCGCGGCAGGTAGCGCGCGCGCAGCTCCTCGCTCGCGTGGTGGCGCAGGCATTCGACGGCGCCGTGCAGCAGCCCCGGGTACATGGTCCACGCGTGGTTGGCCGCGGCAAGCATCTCGTACAGCACCGCGTCGAGCAGTTGCGGCAGGCCCTGGCCGCCGTCTTCACTGCTGCATGACAGCGCCGGCCAGCCGGCTTCGACGAAGGCCTTGTAGGCCGCGCGAAACCCCTGCGGCGTGCGGACGTCGCCGTCGCGCAGGCTGCAACCTTCGAGGTCCCCGCTGCCGTTCAGCGGCGCCAGCACTTCAGCCGCGAAGCGCCCCGCTTCGTCGACGACCTGGCGCGCCAGTTCGGCATCGACTTCGGCGAAGGCCGGCAGGCGGGCCCACTGCTCGGGTGCCCTCAGCACTTCCTCGATGACGAAGCGCATGTCGCGCCACGGCGGCTCGTAGTGCCACATGCTCAGGGCCCCTAGTCCTTGGAGCGAGCACCGAGGTAGGTGTCGATCACGCGCGCATCGCGCTTGAGCTCGGCCGCCGGGCCCGACAGCACGATCTCGCCCATCTCCAGCACATAGCCGTGGTCGGCCACCTCGAGCGCGGCGCGCGCATTCTGCTCGACGAGCAGGATGGTGACGCCGGTCGCGCGCAGGCCGTCGATGGTGCGGAAGATCTCGCGCACCACCAACGGCGCGAGACCGAGGCTCGGCTCGTCGAGCATCAGGAGCTTCGGCCGCGACATCAGCGCGCGGCCGAGCGCCAGCATCTGCCGCTCGCCGCCGGACAAGGTGCCGGCCAGTTGCGCGCGCCGCTCCTTCAGCCGCGGGAACAGCGTGAAGACGCGCTCCAGGTCCTCGCCAACCGAGTTCTTGCCACGCAGGCGCCACGCGCCGAGCAGCAGGTTGTCTTCCACCGGCATCGTCGCGAACAGCGCACGCGTCTCCGGCACCAGCGCGATGCCTTGCGCGACGCGCTCCTCGAGCATGGCGCCGTTGATGAGCTGCGCGCCGAAATGGATCTGCCCGCGCGACGGAATCACGCCCATCAGCGCATTGAGCAACGTCGACTTGCCGGCGCCGTTGGGGCCGATCACGGTGATCACCTGGCCTGCCTCGGCCTGAAGACTCAGCCCGTGCAGCACCTCGGCGCGGCCGTAGCCGGCGTGCAGGTCGTGGATTTGCAGCAGCGCCATCAGTGTTCCGTCCCCAGATAGGCAGCGCGCACCGCCGGGCTGGCCTGCACCTCGGCCGGCGTGCCTTCCATCAGCTTGGTGCCGAACTCCATCACCACGATGCGGTCGGTCACGTTCATCACCAGGTCCATGTCGTGCTCGACGAGCAGGATGCTCATGCCCTCGGCGCGCAGCTGGCGCAGCACTTCCGCGAGCGCCTGCTTCTCCTTGTGGCGCAGGCCCGCGGCCGGTTCGTCGAGCAGCAGCAGCGCCGGGTCGCTGGCGAGCGCCCGCGCGATCTCCATCAGCCGCTGCTGGCCGAGTGCGAGGTTGCCGGCTTGCTCGTGCATCAGCCCTTGCATGCCGATGCGCGTGAGCTGGCGCTCGGCCTCGCGCAGCAGGCGCTTCTCTTCGGCGCGATCGAGCCGCAGCATCGCGGCGACGATGCCCTTGACGCCGCGCCGATGGCAGCCGAGCGCGACGTTCTCCAGCACGCTCATGCCCGCAATCATCTTCACGTGCTGGAAGGTGCGCGAGACGCCGCGCGACGCGATCTCGCGCGACGGGTGGCCGCCCACCGGCACCCCGCGCAGCGTGACGTTGCCGCGCGTCAGCCCGAGCACGCCGGTGACGAGGTTGAAGGTCGTCGACTTGCCTGCGCCATTCGGCCCGATCAGCCCGACGATCTCGCCGGCGCGCACCTGGAAACTGACGTCGTTCACCGCCACCAGCCCGCCGAACTCCTTGCGTACCGCCTGCACGTCGAGCACCAGTTCGCCGTGCGCGGGCTTCTCGCGCTCGGGCAGCGGCGGCGCGTCGTGCCAGTCGACCGCGCGCGCCTTGCGCGGCAGCTTGGCGGCGACGAAGGCCCACACGCCGTCGCGCGCGTACTGCAGCACCAGCACCAGCAGCAGGCCGAAGACGATGATCTCGTAGTTGCCGCTGGAGCCGAGCAGGCGCGGCAGCCAGACCTGCAATTGATCTTCGAGGATCTTCGCGAGCCCCGCGCCGGCCAGCGCGCCCCACACATGGCCGACGCCGCCGATCACCGCCATGAAGAGGTACTCGATGCCCATCTTCAGGCCGAAGGGTGACGGGTTCACCGTGCGCTGGAAGTGCGCGAACAGCCAGCCCGACACGCTGGCCAGCAGCGCGGCGATGACGAAGGCGGTGACCTTCACTGCATAGGTGTTGATGCCCATCGCCTCGGCCATCGTCGTGCCGCCCTTCACCGCGCGCAAGGCGCGGCCCGGGCGCGAATCGAGCAGATGGATGACGAGCAGCGCGGACACGATCACCAGCGCCCACAGCAGCCAGTAGAAGCTGCGCCCGGTGTTCAGCGTGATGCCGGCGAGGCTGATCGCCGGCACGCCGAGCAGGCCGTCGTACTTGCCCAAGGCATCGATGTTGCCGAGCAGATAAAACAGCGACAACCCCCACGCGATGGTCGCCAGCGGCAGGAAGTGCCCCGACATGCGCAAGGTGACCCAGCCGAGGACGAGCGCGCCGATCGCGGTGAGCACGAGGCCCATCGGCAGCGTGAGCCACGGCGACCAGCCGTGCGCCACCGCGAGGTAGGCCGCGGTGTAGGCCCCGACGCCGACGAATGCCGCCTGGCCGAACGACGTGAGGCCGACGACGCCGGTCAGCAGCACGAGGCCAATGACCACCAGCGCATAGAGGCCGATGTAGTTCAGCTGCGTGATCCAGAACTCGGGCACGGGCAGCGCGGGCAGCGCCGCCATCAGCACGATGAAAGCAAGGAAGAACGGATTGCGCGTCATTCTTCGTCCTCATGAACACCGTGCTGGAACGAGCGCCACAGCAGCACCGGCAGGATGAAGGTGAAGACGATGACCTCCTTGAACGCGCTGGCCCAGAAGGAGCCAAAGGATTCGAGCAGGCCGACGATGATCGCGCCCAGCGCCGCCGCGGGATAGCTCGAGAGCGCGCCGAACACTGCCGCGACGAAGCCCTTCAGGCCGATGAGAAAGCCCGAGTCATAGAACATCGTCGTCGTCGGCCCGATCAGGAGGCCGGACAGCGCGCCGATGAAAGCCGCGAGGCCGAAGCTCAGCCGGCCCGCGCCGGAGGTGGAGATGCCCATCAGCCGTGCGCCGAGCCGGTTCACCGCGGTGGCGCGCAGCGCCTTGCCCTGCAAGGTGCGGCCGAAGAACAGCGCCAGCCCAATCATGAGCGCGATCGATGCGATGAAGATGATCAGCGCCTGGCCCGACAGGCTCACCGGTCCGAGGGCGAAGCGCTCGTCCCAGAAGCTCGGGTTGCGGAAGCCCTCGGCACCGAAGAACACGAGCCCCAGGCCGGTGAGCGCGAAGTGCACGCCGACCGAGACGATCAGCAGCACCAGCACCGTCGCGTCGGCGAGCTTCTCGTACGCGAGCCGATAGACAAGCGGCCCGAGCGGCGTGACGATGGCCAAGGTGAGCACGCTTTGCGCGGCCAACGGCCATTGCCGGGGCGCGGCCCAGGCGGTGACGACGGACACCGCCGCCGGCCACGCCAGCGTGAGCAGCGCACGCCGCGCCATCGCGGTCGGCGAGCGATGCGTGCGCAAGCCTTGCAGCAGCTCGAGCACGGCGGCCAGGCCGGCCAAGGCGAGCAGCAGCCACACGGTGCCCGGCAGCTTGCCGAGCTGCAGCATCGCGAGCGTGAGCGCGCCGAAGGCGACGAACTCGCCTTGCGGAATGAAGATCACGCGCGTGATGGCAAACACCAGCACGGTGGCCAGCGCGAGCAGCGCGTACACCGCGCCGTTGGTGGCGCCATCCAGCGCGAGGATGCTGGCGATCGAGAAATCCATACGACGTCGTCGAGGTCTTGTTGAACGGCCCGTCCGCGCTCGCACGAGCGCGACGGGCCGCGGGAGTGTGCCGTGTATCCGCGCTTACTCGATCTTCCAGTCGGCATTGACGACCTTCAGCATCACCGGCGTCTTGTTGGTGAAGCCCCAATGATCGTCCTTGGTCCAGTGCAGCACGCCGTGCGACACGACGAGCAGCCCCATGTTCTCGAACGCTTCACGCAGCGCGGCGCGGAACTCCTTGGTGCCCGGCTGGCCGCGCTGAAGAGCCACCGGCACGGCCTTCTGAAGCACCAGCAGCGCGTCGTACGCGTGGCCCGCGAACTGGTTGCGCGAGCCGGCGCCATAGGCCTTCTCGTACTTGGTGACGAAGTCGACCGCGACCGCCTTCGACGGGTGGCTGTCGGGCAACTGCTCGGCGATCACCGCCGGGCCGGAGACGACGAAGGTGCTCTCGACATCCTTGCCACCGATGCGCATCAGGTCGCGCGTGGCGGCCGCATGCGTCTGGTAGATCTTGCCCTTGTAGCCGCGCTCGACGAGCGCCTTCTCCGGCATCGCCGCACCGCTGCCCGACGCGACGACGAGCATCGCGTCCGGATTGGCCGACGCCAGCTTCAACGCCTGCGCGGTGACGCTGGTGTCCGAACGCGCGAAACGCTCGACGCCGACGATCTTGATGTTCTGCTTCTCGGCGAGTGCGGTGAACTCCTTGAGCCAGCTCTCGCCGTAGGCGTCGCTGTAGCCGAGGAAGCCGACGCTCTTCACGCCGTTCCTGACCATGTGCGTGATCATGCCGGTGGCCATCACGCCGTTGGACTGCGGCAGGCGGAAGGTCCATGTGTCCTTGCCCGGCGGCAGCGGCGCCGGCGATGCGGCCAGCTGCACGGTGCCGCTCTCGGCAGCCACGTCGGCCATCGGAATGGCCACCGGCGTGGCCGCCGAGCCGATGATCACATCGACCTTGTCCTCGGTGACGAAGCGCTTGGCGTTCTTCACGCCATTGGTCGGGTCGGTCGCATCGTCGAGGATGATGAGGTTCAGCTTCTGGCCGGCCACCGTCGTCGGCCACAGCTTGAACTGGTTCTGCATCGGCAGGCCGAGGCCCGACGCGGGGCCGGTGAGCGGCAGGCTGACGCCGACGGTCAGGTCGGCGCGCGCGCTGCCCGCGAACAGCGTCGCGGCCAGCAGGGCCAGGAGAGAAAGGCGCGATTTCAGGTCTAGCGTTGTCTCCGTTTGCTCTTGATGAAAGGGGGTCAGCTGCACAAGGTTTTGATGTCCTCGGGCACGGGAATGGCGCGCAGACGGTCCGGGTTGTCGGCGTCTCGCTTGACGAAGGCGCGCACCTCGCGGCCTTCGCAGATGAGCTCATCGCCGCGCATCACCTTGTGCATCTGGATGAACACCTTGTCGCGCCACTCCTCGATGTGCGTATGGATCGTGATGCGTTCGCCATAGGTCACCGACTTGATGAACTTGGTGTTGATCTCCAGCAGCGGCGTGCCGACGATGCCGCGCGTCTTCACCAGCTCACGCCACGGCGGCACGCCGCACTGCATGAAGTAGGCGAGCGACGCCGCGTCCATCCAGCGCGAGAAGTTCGGGAAGAAGACGATGCCGGCGGGGTCGCAGTCGCCGAATTGCACGTCGACGTGATGCAGGGTCGTCTTGGTCATCGCGGGGCCATGCGCAGCGCGCCATCGAGGCGGATCACTTCACCATTGAGCGAGGGATTCTCGATGATCGCTGCAGCCAGCTGCGCGAACTCTTCGGGTTTGCCCAGGCGCTTGGGGAAGGGGATGCTGGAAGCCAGCGACTGCTGCACCTCCGGCGGCAGCTGGTACAGCAGCGGCGTGAGAAAGAGGCCCGGCGCGATGGTCACGGCGCGGATGCCGAACTGCGCGAGGTCGCGAGCCAGCGGCAAGGTCATGGCCGCGACGCCGCCCTTCGATGCCGCATAGGCCTCTTGCCCGACCTGGCCGTCGAAGGCCGCGACCGACGCGGTCATCACGATCACGCCGCGCTCGCCGTCGTCGTTCACGGGCGGTAGCGCGACCATCTCGGCCGCCGCCAGGCGCGTGACGTTGTAGGTGCCGATCAGGTTCACGCGCACGACACGTTCGAACTCTTCCAGCGGTGCCGGCGAGCCGTCCTTGCCGACGATGCGCTTGGCAGTGCCGATGCCGGCGACGTTCATCAAGAGGCGCGCCGGGCCGTGAGCCTTGCGCGCGATCGCCAGCGCCTCGGTGAGGCTCGCCGTGTCGGTGATGTCGCAACGCGCGGCGACGCCACCGATTTCCTTCGCGATGGCCTCGGCCGCCTCGGCGTTGATGTCGAACACTGCGACCTTCGCGCCGCGCGAGGCCAGCTCGCGCGCTGTCTGTGCGCCGAGCCCGGAGCCGCCGCCGGTGACGATCGCAGCTTGTCCTTGGATCTTCATGTCAGGCTTCCGTGTTCTCGATGAGGAGTGCCATGCCCTGCCCGCCGCCCACGCAGGCCGACGAGATGCCGAAGCGCACGCCCCGCGCCTTCATCTCGCGCGCCAGCGTGAGTGTCAACCGCGCGCCGGTGGCGGCCAGCGGATGACCGAGCGCGATCGCACCGCCGTTGACGTTGAGCTTGCTGCGATCGAGGCCGAGCTCGCGTTCCACCGCAACGATCTGCGCGCCCTGCGCCTCGTTGATCTCGATCAGGCCGATGTCCTTCAGCGACAGCCCCGCGCGCTCGAGCAGCACGCGGATCGCCGGCGCCGGGCCGATGCCCATGATCTCGGGCGGCACGCCGGCCGCGGCGGCGGCGCGCAGCTTGGCCAGCGGCTTCAGGGTGCGGTCGCGCACATAGGTGCCGCCGGCGACGATGGCCGCCGCCGCGCCGTCGACCAGGGCCGAGCTGTTGCCCGCGGTCTGCACGCCGCCGGCGTACACCGGCTTGAGTTTTGCCAGCGTCTCGAGCGGCGTCGGCCGCGCATGGTTGTCGGCATCGACGCGCTCGACCTTGCGCGGCAGCTCGATGCCGCGCGGCTGGTAGCCGGCGAGCTCGAAGCGCTCGCTCGTCACCGGCACGATCTCGCCGGCGTGGAAGCCGCGCGCCTGCGCATCGAGCGCGCGGGCGAAGCTCAACGCCGCGAACTCGTCGACCGCCTCGCGCGTGATGCCGTACTTCTTCGCCAGGTTCTCGGCGGTCTGGATCATCGACACCTCGGCGGCCGGGTCGTCGAGCGCCTCCCACAGGAAGTCCTTGAACGCCACCGGCGCGCCGAGCTTGAAGCCGCTGCGGTGCGTGTACGCGGCGATCGGGTTGCGCGTCATCGACTCGCTGCCGACGCACAGCGCCACGTCGCAGTAGCCGCGCTCGATCTGGTCGCCGGCCTGGCGGAACAGCTCGAAGCCGGTACCGCAGATGCGCGCCACCTGGATCGCCGGCACCTCGATCGGCACCCCGGCATACAGACCGATGTGCCGCGGCAGCATGTAGGCATCGAAGCTCGCCTGCGCCATCGAGCCGGTGATCACCGAGCCCACGTCGGCCGCCGGCACGCCGGCCCGCTCGAGCGCCGCGCGCGCCACCTTGATGCCCATGTCGATCGGCGACAGCGCGCCGAACAGGCCGTTGTAGTCGACGAAGGGCGTGCGCGCGCCGTCGACGAACCAGACGTCGTCGAAGGTCGAAGCGAATCCACGGGTGGCCATCAGGAGTCCTTTCTCGGCAGCAGCACGTCAGCGCCCTGCGCGGCATAGAGTGTTTCGACCAGTGCGGCGCGGTGCGTCAGCACCGCGCGCTGGTTGATCGAGCCCTTGTCGGTGATCTCGCCGCGGTCGATCGACGGCGGCTCGGCCAGCAGCAGCGCACGCGCGACGCGGCTCGCGCTGCCCGTGCCCGAGGCCCACAGGCGATCGACCCAGCCCTGGAAATAGTCACGCACGGCAGGCGCCTGCAGCACTTGCTCCATCGGCGCGGGCAACGCGATGCCGGCCAACGCGCGCACGGTATCGACGCGCGGAATCACGAGCAGGCCCACGTCGTCGCGGTTCAGCCCGGCGACCACCACGTCCTGCACGTACGGGTCGCCCGCAGCGATGGCGCGCGCGCGCAGCGGGCCGACAGACACGAAGGTGCCGGTCGAGAGCTTGAAGTCCTCGGCGATGCGGCCATCGAAGGCGAAGCCCTTCTGCACATCCTGCGCGTCGACGAACTTCAGCGCATCGCCGCTGCAATAGAAGCCTTCGTGGTCGAAGTGCTCGGAGGTCTGCTCCGGCGCGCGCCAGTAGCCCGGCGTGACGTTGGGGCCGCGATAGCGGACCTCGAGCTTGCCGTCCACCGGCACCATCTTGAGCTCCACGCCCGGCGCCGGCAGGCCGACGTAGCCCGAGCGAACCTCGTCGCCGTTGGCGCAGATCGCGAACGGCGCGGTCTCGGTCATGCCGAGGCCCGTGATCATGCGAATGCGCTCGCCGCACTGCGCTTCCGCCTGCGCGTCGAGCCGGTCCCACACCGGCTGCGACAGCCCGGCGCCGGCGAAGAACATCAGCTTCACGCGGCTGAAGAACGTGCGGCGCAGTTCGTCGTCGCGCTCCAGCGCCGCTGCAATTTCCTCGAAGCCCTTTGGCACGTTGAAGTACACGGTCGGCGCGATCTCTCGCAGGTTCGCGAGCGTCTGCCCCACCGCCTGCGGCGTCGGCTTGCCGTCGTCGATGTACAGCGTGCCACCGTTGTAGATCGTCAAGCCGACGTTGTGGTTGCCGCCGAAGGTGTGGTTCCACGGCAGCCAGTCGACCAGCACCGGCGGCTCCTCGGCCAGCGCCGGCATGCACTGGCGGATCATCTGCAGGTTGCTGCACCACATGCGCTGCGTGTTGACCACGCCCTTCGGCAGCTTGGTCGAGCCCGACGTGAAGAGGAACTTGACGATGGTGTCGGGGCCGACCTGCGCGTGCGCGGCATCGACCGCGGCAGTCGGCGCTGTGCTCAGCAGCTCGGCGAAGCTCGCGCAGGCGAAGCCGTCGACGCTGCCCTCGACCAGCACCACCGGCACATCGTTCGGCACCGTGCTCGCGATGGCCTTGCCGTAGGCGGCGCCGCTGGACGCGAACACCAGCCCCGGCGTCAGCACGCCGAGGATGTGCTTGAGCTTGCCGAAGTCCTGCGACATCAGCGAATACGCCGGCGAGATCGGCGCGAACGGCACGCCGGCCAGCATGCAGCCGAGCGACAACAGGAGGTGCTCGATGCCGTTCTCCGAGAGGATGGCCACCGGGCGATCCACCGACAGCTTGCGCTCGATGATCGACTGCGCGATCGAGCGGGCGGCGCCGAGCGCCTGCGCGTAGCTCACACGCTGCCAAGGCCCGCTGCCTCGTTCGCGACGCGCGACCAGCGTGCGCTGCGGCGCCGCCTCGGCCCAGTACAGCAGCCGGTCGGTCAGCCGCGCGGCATATTCACCCAAGGGCTCGGTCGACGTGACCAGCGTCACACCATCGGAGCGCCGCTCGAAATGCGCCTGCAGCGAGCCGCCGAGCGGCACCGGCCGATAACGAATGTTCATGACTACTTGCCCACCTTGCCGGCCTTGCCGTCGAGAAAGTCGCGCATGCGTTGCTTGGCCTGATCGTCCGCCTGCGCGATGGCCGCCATCAGCGATTCGGTGAACAGGCCATCGCTCTGGCTCTGGTCGGCGATGCGCGGCAGCGCCTGCATCACGGAGAAGTTCGACAGCGGCGCGTTGGCCGCGATCTTCTGCGCCAGCGCCATCGCGCGCGCGAGACCCTCGCCGGGCTCGACGAGGTATTGCGCCAAGCCTGCGTCGTAGCCTTCCTGCGCATCGAGCACGCGGCCGGTGAGCATCATGTCGGTCATGCGCGCGACGCCCATCAGCCGCGGAATGCGCGCCGAGCCGCCGCCGCCAACGAAGAGCCCGCGCTGGCCTTCCGGCAAGCCGAAGAAGGCGCTGCGCTCGGCGACCCGCACATGCGTCGCCGAAGCCAGCTCCAGCCCGCCGCCGATCACCGCGCCGTGCAGCACCGCAACCACCGGCACGCGGCCGAACTGGATCTGCTCGAACGCCGCATGCCAGGCACGCGAGTGCAGCACGCCCTCGGCCGCGCTGCGCTCGGACAGCTCCGACAGGTCCAGCCCGGCGCAGAAATGCGCGCCCTCGCCGCTCATGACGACCGCGCGCACCTCGTCCGGCAGGTTGACGAAGGCGGTGTGCAGCTGCGCGATCAGCGTGTCGTTGATGGCGTTGCGCTTGTCCGGCCGGTTCAGCCGCAAATGCAGCACCGGGCCGGACAGCGAGACCTGCAACAGGTTCAGGGACGCCAGCACGGGCGGCAACGAGGAGTCGGAGGAGGGCATGGGTAGACCGGCTATTTATTTATTAATCGTAATCAAATAGTCGCCCGCCGCGATGCAGGTTTACCCTAGGAACCGGTTCACGTCATTCGTTCAATGACTTAACTGAAGTGGCCGCACGCCTCCGCAGCGTCTACGCTGCAAGCCCAGAACCTCGAGCGCCTAGGGGACAACATGAGCGACAGCTTCGACTACGTGATCGTCGGTGGCGGCAGCGCGGGCTGCGTGGTGGCTGCCCGTCTGAGCGAGGATCCCAAGGTCAGCGTGTGCCTGCTGGAGGCGGGCGGGCCGGACAGCAACGTGCTGATCCATGCGCCGGCGGGCGTGGCCGCGATCCTGCCGACGAAGATCTGCAACTGGGCCTACGAGACCGTGCCGCAGAAGGGGCTGAACGGTCGCCGCGGCTACCAGCCGCGCGGCAAGACGCTGGGCGGCTCGAGCTCGATCAACGCGATGCTCTACGTGCGCGGCCACCGCAGCGACTACGACCACTGGGCGTCGCTCGGCAATGCCGGCTGGAGCTATGCCGACGTGCTGCCCTGCTTCAAGCGCGCCGAGAACAACGAGGAGTTCGGCGACAGCGAATACCACGGACGCGGCGGCCCGTTGAACGTGAAGCAGCTCAGCTACAAGACCTCCTTGAGCGACGCCTTCCTCGCCGCCTGCGCGGCGCACGGCCTGCCGCGCATCGCCGACTGCAACGGCCCCGATCAGTTCGGCAGCTTTCTCTACCAGGTCACGCACCTGAAGGGCGAGCGCTGCAGTGCGGCCAAGGCCTATCTCACGCCGAACCTCGGCCGGCCGAACCTGAAGATCGTCACGCACGCGCACACCACGCGCGTGCTGTTCGACGACGCCCAGCGCGCCTGCGGCGTGGCCTACACGCAGGGCGGCCAGGCGGTGGAGGTCAAAGCGCGCCGCGAGGTGGTGCTCAGCGCCGGCGCGTTCGGCTCGCCGCAACTGCTGATGCTGTCGGGCATCGGGCCGGGCAACCAGCTGCAGCGCCACGGCATCGCGGTGCGGCACGACTCGGCCGGTGTCGGCCGCAATCTGCAGGACCACATCGACTACGCGCAGAGCTGGCGCACGCACACCGAGCGCGAGGCCTTCGGCTTCTCGGCGCGCGGCAGCGTCGCGTTGACGCGCGCGATCTTCGAGTGGCGGCGCCAGCGCACCGGCCCCATCACCAGCACGTTCTGCGAAGGCGGCGCCTTCTTCCGCTCGTCGCCCGACGTCACCGTGCCGGACCTGCAGCTGATCTTCGTGATCGGCATGGTCGACGACCACAACCGCAAGATGCACCTCGGCCACGGCATCAGCTGCCACGTCGACGCGATCCATCCGAGGAGCCGCGGCGAGGTGACCCTCGCCAGCGCCGACCCCATCGCCGCGCCGCTGATCGACCCCAACTTCCTCGGCGATGAGCGCGACCTGCAGGTGCTGCTCGCCGGCGCGAAGCTGCAGCAAGCCATCATCGAGTCGGCGCCGTTCGACGGCTTCCGCGGCAAGCCGCTCTACCCGGTGCAGCGCGACGACGCGGCGCTGATCGCCGACATCCGCGCCCGCGCCGACACGCAGTACCACCCGGTGGGCACCTGCAAGATGGGGCCGGCGAGCGATGCGATGGCGGTGGTCGACGAGCAGCTTCGCGTGCGCGGCGTGCAGGGCCTGCGCGTGGTCGACGCGTCGATCATGCCCACCATCACCGGCGGCAACACGAATGCACCGACCATCATGATCGGCGAGAAGGCGGCCGACCTGATGCGCGGCGTTTTGCAGGATGATCGAGCCATGAAGGGAGCCGTCGATGAGCCATGTGACGCATGAGGTGAGCAACCAGTCCACGCCGCTGGCCGACGTGAACCTGTTCAGCGGCGACCGCGCGCTGCACGATGCACTTCGCTTCAACCACCCGGCGTTCGACGAGGCGCGTTTCGTGCGGCTCGGCGCCGAGGCGGGTTCGGCCGCGATGCAGGAGCACGCGCGGCTGGCGAACCTGCACAAGCCGGTGCTGCACACGCACGACCGCGTCGGCCGGCGCATCGACCAGGTGGAGTTCCACCCCAGCTACCACGCGCTGCTGGGCAGTGCCTTGAGCCATGGCCTGCACGGCACGCCGTGGTCGGGCCCGAGCGGCGCACACATCGAGCGGGCCGCGGCCTTCATGCTGTTCACCGAGCTCGAGCCTTCGGTGCTGTGCCCGGTGTCGATGACCTATGCGGTGACGCCGGCGCTGCGCGCCAACGCGGCGATCTTCGCCGACTGGGGCGCGCGGCTCGGCGACACGCGCTACGACGCGCGCTTCGTGCCCTTCGCGCAGAAGCCGAGCCTGACCATGGGCATGGGCATGACCGAGAAGCAAGGCGGCTCCGACGTGCGCGCCAACACAACGCATGCCGAGTTCGACAGCGACACGCCCTGGGGCCGCGCCTACCGCATCACCGGCCACAAGTGGTTCTTCTCCGCGCCGATGTGCGATGCGCACCTGGTGCTCGCGCAGACGCCCGCCGGCCTGAGCTGCTTCTTCCTGCCGCGCCTGCTGCCCGACGGCACGCTCAACGCGCTGCGCATCCAGCGGCTGAAGGACAAGCTCGGCAACCACGCGAATGCCAGCTCCGAGGTCGAGTTCGACGGCGCCACTGCGTGGCTGGTCGGCGACGAAGGGCGCGGCATCCCGCAGATCCTCGCGATGGGCGCGCTCACCCGGCTCGATTGCGCTCTCGGCACCGCCGGCCTGATGCGCCAGGCGCTGGCCATCGCGCTGCATCACACGAGCGAGCGACGCGCCTTCGGCAAGCGCCTGATCGAGCAGCCGCTGATGAAGAACGTGCTCGCCGATCTGGCCATCGAGAGCGAGGCCGCCACCGCATTGGCGCTGCGCCTGGCGCGCGCGATCGACCGCAGCGAGCACGGCGGCGACGCGCACGAGGCGGTGATGCGCCGCGTGTTGACGCCGATCGCCAAGTTCTGGATCTGCAAGCGCGGCAGCCACTTCGCGCAGGAGGCGATGGAATGCCTCGGCGGCAATGGCTATGTCGAGGAAGAAGGCGCCGGCACCATGGCGCGCATCTACCGCGAGATGCCGCTGAACTCGATCTGGGAAGGCGCCGGCAACATCATGGCGCTGGACCTCTTGCGCGCACTGCGCGGCGCCGACGTGGCCGCGGCGCTGGCGCAGGAACTGGCGCCGGCGCGCGGCGCGCATGCCAGGCTCGACCGCCTGATCGCGCAGGTCGCCGAACGCGTCGACGGTTCCACCGACGAGATCGCCGCGCGCAGCCTGGCGCGCGACGTCGCGCTCGTGATGCAGGCCGCGCTGCTGCGCCAGCACGCGAGCGACGCGGTGTTCGACGCCTTCTGCGCCTCGCGCATCACCGGGGGCGGCGCCGACGCCTTCGGCCTCTTGCCCACCAGCGTTGATTTCGACGCCCTCATCGCGCGAGCGATGCCCCACTGATCATGCTTCCACCGCTGCACGGCCTGCGCATCGTCGAATTCGAAGGCCTCGGCCCGGGCCCGCTGGCCGGCCAGATGCTGGCCGACCACGGCGCCGAGGTCACCGTGGTCGCTCGGCCGGCGGCAGGCGCCGTGACGCAGGCGCTCGGCGGCGGCAGCGCGCAGCCGCTGCGCCGCGGCAAGCGCGAACGCGTGCTCGACCTGAAGACCGCCGACGGCGTGGCGCAGGCGCTGGCGCTGGTGGCAGACGCCGATGCGCTGATCGAAGGCAACCGCCCCGGCGTGATGGAGCGCCTCGGCCTCGGGCCGGAGGTCTGCCTGGCACGCAACCCGCGGCTCGTCTATGCGCGCATGACCGGCTGGGGCCAGAGCGGCCCGCTGGCGCAGGCCGCCGGGCACGACCTCAACTACGTGGCCTTGAGCGGGCTGCTGTCGCTGTCGGCGCATCGCGGCGAGCGGCCGATCGTGCCGCCCACGGTGGTCGGCGATGCGGCGGGCGCGCTGGGTCTGTGCTTCGGCCTCGTCAGCGCGGTGCTGGCGGCGCGCGCCAGCGGCCAAGGCCGCGTCGTCGATGCGGCCATCGTCGACGTGGCCGCGATGCTCGGCGGCCTCGTGCACTGGATCCACGCGGCCGGGCAGATCGGCGGCGAGCGGCCGAGCCCGTTCCACGACTCTCCGTTCTATGACGTCTACGAATGCGCCGATGGCCGCCACATCACGCTCGGCACGCTGGAGCCGCAGTTCTATGCGCTGCTGCTGCAAAAGCTCGGGCTCACGGACGTCGACCCCGCGGCGCAATACGACACGCGGCAGTGGCCGGCGTTGAAGGCCAGGCTCATCGCGCTGTTCAAGACCCGGCCGCGCGATGCGTGGAGCGCGCTGCTCGAAGGCAGCGACGTCTGCTTCGCGCCGGTGCTCACAATCGCCGAAGCGGCGCGCCACCCGCACAACGTGGCGCGCGGCACCTTCACGGTCTCCGACAGCGGCGCGGTGCAGGCCGCCGCAGCACCGAGGTTCTTGCCATGATCGACCCCGATGCTCGCGCACTGCTCACGCTGATCGAAGAACGCGGCGTGCCCGCGGTGCATACACAAAGCCCGCAGGATGCGCGGCGCTTCTATCGCGAGCGCCGCTTCTTCACACAACCCGAGCCGCCGGAAGTGGCGGCCGTGCGCGACATGCAGGCCGACGGCATTCCGCTGCGCGTCTATCGGCCGCTGGGCACGCTGGACGCCGCGCGGCTGCCGGTGCTCGTCTACTTCCACGGCGGCGGCTGGACCATCGGCGACCTCGAC
>Ga0114129_10006945_pt1 | contig 16106 bp, 14 predicted proteins | sample RhiMetdeltSRZDD1_FD_80071 | JGI IMG/M metagenome (GOLD analysis project Ga0114129, IMG submission 80071) | Populus rhizosphere microbial communities from Tennessee, USA - Rhizosphere MetaG P. deltoides SRZDD1 (version 2) (version 2) | ecosystem: Host-associated > Plants > Roots > Rhizosphere >... | reverse complement strand
CAGTTCATGATTGCCACGGCCAGACCCCGCGGACTCGTCGAAGTCGTCGTCGACGAACTCGGCCGCGTCGTCTCGATGACGATGCGCCTGTCGATCCATCCGTCCTACGACGCGATGGTGCTGGCGGCTGCGAAGGACTGGAAGTACCGCCCCGCGACGCTCGACGGTCAACCGGTCCGGTATCGCCGGCTGATTTCCCTCAACGTCAAGCGCTGACCGATCCTCGCGCCACAGTGGGATGCTCGTATGGTCCCGGTGTGTAATTTCGTGGAACAGTCGCCCTCTTTCCCGCTCAACCATTCGTCGCGCTGAGGTCTGCCTTTCTTTTTCTCCTCGGGTTTCAGCCATGCAGCAGCGCGCCGCCGTTCTGGCAGGGATGTCGCACTATCCCGGCCGATGCCGAGACCAAACGCGCCCATCTCGCTGGCTGATCTGGCGGCGGCGGGGGTCAAGCTCCGTCCGTACGAGGCGGTGACGATCGTCCGCGAGTTGCTGCAGGAGGTTGTGCGCGGGGAAGTTGCGGGCGTGCCGTCGGCACACGTGATCAGACTCTCGAGCGCCGGCGAGGTCTCGGTGGAAGGTCCGGTCGAGGCCGGCGGCCGGCCCGTCATTCGCGCCGCGCAACTGCTGGATTCACTGCTGCCGGCCGCCGATGCAGGACATCAATTCAGGGTTCCGGGAGGCTTGAAACTGGTGGTGGCGCGCGCGCTGGGGACGCTCGACCTGCCGCCGTTCCCGTCGCTGGAAGCGTTTGCCGACGCGCTTGCGCGCTTCGGCGCAACCGATCGCGCCGCCGCGGTCGCCAGTCTCGTGGAGTCGTGGAGTGCGTTCGTCTCGGCGCGCGAGCCGGACGCGATCGATGCGGTCCCGGTCGCTGCGGCTCAGGTGCAGCCATTCGTGTCAGCGCGTACGCAGGACATTCGCGCGCACCTCTCGCGCGACCCGCTGACGGTCTCGGACATCCGGCGCGCCCGGCGCGCGACCGGCTTGCCGCTCTCGGCCATTGCGCAACGCAGCCATATCCCCGTCGGGCTGTTGCGGCAGCTCGAATGGGGCTACTTCATCAACTGGCCCGCCGGCCAGTACGGCCGGTCGCAGCTGGTACTGTACGCGCGCGCCGCCGGGCTCGACGAGGATCTCGTTGTCTCAACGCTCGTCCCGCTCATCGACCAGCTGAACCGCCCGGTGCCCGTCCAACGGAGTGGGACCGCAATCGCCGCGCTGACGACCGACGAGCCCGCCATCCCGGGCGAGATCATCGAGCCCGGCACGGCGCTCGTCGTACCCGACCGGGTCCTGTTCCATCGAATGCCTTCGTCGAAGGAGAGCCGCTGGGGGTTGAGAACCGCGGCAGCTCTCGCGATTCCCGCCCTGCTGGCCATTGCGCTGCTTCCTGCCTGGTGGGCGCGGCAGTCGTCGGCGGTGGTGCCGTCTGCCGCGAAGACCACGGCCAGTGCGGCCGCACCAGCCCCGCCACCCGGCGCGCAAGCGCCGCGACCGGCTGAGGCGATCGTCTCGAAGGACACTGCGAAGAGCACTGCCGCCCGGCCCGAGGCCGCGGCCACTGCCGGCCGCCGCTCGGCGCCCGACACCCATACCGATACTCCGCGCCCGACTGCAGGCGATGGCGCAGGATACCGGCTGGCATCCGATCGTGGCGTCGCGCCGGCGTTCGCGTCGGTTGGAACCGCGATGTTCTACCGCGAGGACACCACGGGCGCGCCCGACGCGGTTCACGCCGACAGGACGAGCGATGGATCGACGCTCCGGATCACCCGGATCCTCGACGACAAGGCGAGCAACTTTCACGCGCGTCCGTCCCCCGACAGCACACGAATCGCGTTCGATTCGGATCGGGACGGCGTGCGCGGCGTCTACGTCGCAAATGCCGACGGCCAGAACGTGAAGAGGGTCAGCGGCGACGGGTTTGGCGCGGTCCCGAGCTGGTCGCCGGACGGCCGGCGTCTGGCGTTCGTGCGCGCCGACGCGGCGGATCCGCAGGTCTGGAACCTCTGGACGCTGGATCTGTCGAGCGGTGACCTGCGCCAGATCACGACGCACGATCACGGACAGCCCTGGGGCGGTTCCTGGTTCCCGGACGGGCGCCGGATCGCCTACGGCCACGAGCAGCAGCTCGTGATCCTCGATCTGCAGACCGGCAACGAGCGCACGTTCGCCACGCCGCGCAAGGGCCACCTGGTTCGCACGCCCGTGGTCTCTCCTGACGGACGCCGCATCGTCTTCCAGGTTCACGGCGACGGCACCTGGCTGTTCGACGTCGCCAACGGATCGATGCGCCGGGTGCTCGACGATCCGACCGCCCAGGACTACTCGTGGGCCCCCGACGGCCGCCGTCTGGCCTATCACAGCCAGCGTGCCGGCGGCTGGGGCGTCTGGGTGATGGCGGCCCGGTAGCCACGTTCCGCTCGCCTTCCAACTTCGAATTCGTAACGCGCGCGACAGTTTCGTTTCTTTGTCGGTCGTCGCTCGACTATTACCAAAAGATGACAGTGAAACCGGGCTACAGCCGAGCTCCGGCCGCGGCTGAGTCCTGTTACACTGCTGACTTCTCATGGTCAGCAGAGTCCTCGGGATCGCCATCGTGGCGGCGTCTGCCGCATCGTGCGCAGCGCCGGCACCGGCCCCGGCACCGGCGACGCGCGCGGTGACCGACGTCGTGATGCGCGCGGAGGCCGCGATCATCGAATCGCGCGTGCAGCGGCACGCGACCCTCGACAGCCTGCTGAGGCAGCATCAATTGTCGACGGACGTCGTCAATGCGGCGGTCCGCTCGGCGAAATCGGTCTTCAACCCGCGGCAGCTCCGAGCCGATCGGCCATACCGGCTGGTGCTCTCGTTCGACGGCTTCCTCCGCGAGTTCGAGTACGAGATCGACACCGACAAGTTCCTGCGCATCATCAACCGCGATCGCGACCGTCCCGAGACGCTCGACGCCGAAGTGCTGCCGTTCGAGAAGGAATCGAACGTGCTCGCGATCCGCGGCGACATCGACGCCCGGCACTCGTCGCTCATCGCCGCCATGGGTGTGACCGGCGAGAACACTCAACTCGCGATGGCGCTCGCGGACATCTTCGGCGGTCAGATCGACTTCAACAGCGACCTGCAGCAGGGCGATCGATTCGAGGTGCTGTTCGAGAAGTCGACGCGCGAGGGACAGTTCGCCGGCTACGGCAACATCCTGGCGGCGACCTTCGTGGCCGACGGCAGGACCCACCAGGCGATCCGGTGGGTGAATCCCGAGACCGGCAAGGCGGCGTACTACGACGAAGAAGGCCGGTCGCTGAAGCGTTTCTTCCTGGTGTCGCCGCTCAAGTTCGAACCGCGCATCACATCGCGCTTCTCGCGTCAGCGCCTGCACCCGGTCTACCACGACATCCGCGCGCACCTCGGCGTCGACTACGCCGCACCGTACGGCTCGGCCGTCGTCGCCGTGGCCGGCGGCACCGTCGTGTCGGCGGGCTGGGCCGGCGCCGGCGGCAACCAGGTCCGCATCCGGCACGATCGCGGCATCGAGACGTACTATTTGCACCTCTCGTCGTTCGCGCCCGGCATCCGTGCCGGCGCCACCGTCGATCAGAGTCAGGTCATCGGCCGGGTCGGCGCGACCGGCGCAGCGACGGGGCCGCACCTCGACTTCCGGCTGCTCAAGGCTGGCAAGTTCGTCGATCCGGTCTCCGAGCGCCGCCGCCAGCCACCCGGCGAGCCGATCCAGGCGCAGCATCGCGCCGCGTTCCTGTCCGCCCGCGACGCCCTGCTCCAGCATATCGAGACCAGCATCATCGCCGAGGCCTCCCGTCAGAAGCCTGAAGCCGTCCACGCTGCGCAGTGAGCGCTATTCGGAGGGGACGGAGGCACCGGATCGATGCAGTTGGCTTTCTCACAAACAAGTTGATACTCCGTTCTCTCCGTTGTTTCCGTTGCTCCGTTTCGGGATCCGGTGCCTCCGTCTCCTCCTGATCTGAGCAAGGCGGTCTAAAATACCCGGATGGCCCTCATCCATCCGTTCCGGGCATTGCGGCCCACGCCCGAGAACGCTGACGCGGTCTCATCCGTCCCCTACGACGTCGTGAGCACCGAGGAGGCGCGGGAGCTCGCCGACGGCAATCCCCTCAGCTTCCTGCATGTCAGCCGCTCCGAGATCGACCTGCCGCCGCACGTGGATCCGTACTCGAACCAGGTGTACGCGCGGGCGCGCGCGAACTTCGACACGCTCCGCAAACGCGCGCCGCTCGTCATCGAGGAGGAGCCAGCGCTTTACTTGTACCGGCTGAAGATGGGGAGCCACGAGCAAACGGGAGTGGCCGGCTGCTTCTCGATGGACGAGTACGAGCAGGACCTCATCAAGAAGCACGAGCGCACGCGCCGCGACAAGGAGGACGATCGCACGCGGCACATGATCGAGCTCGGCGCGCAGACCGGGGTCGTATTCCTCACCTACAAAGCGTCCGGCGCCCTCGACGCGATCGCGCGTCGCGTCGCCGCACGCCCCCCGCTGTTCGATTTCACGGCCGACGACGACGTCCATCACACGATCTGGACGGCGACGGCGGAAGAGACCCGTCAGCTGGTGGAGGGCTTTGCCGGGGTGCCGGCGCTTTACATCGCCGACGGCCACCATCGCGCCGCGAGCGCGGCCCGGACGCGGGCCGAGTTGAAGAGCAGGGGAGAGGCCGAAGAAGCCGGCCGCTTCATCGCCGTGGCCTTCCCCGACAACCAGGTGCAGATCCTTCCCTACAACCGCACGGTCCGCGATCTGGCGGGGAGGACGCCGCAGCAGTTCCTGGCGGAGCTGCGCAAGCAGTTCCACGTCACGGACGGGCCGGCGCGGCCGCGGCACAAGGGGGAAGTCGCGATGTATCTGGCCGGGCAGTGGTACACGGTCGACCTGGCGAAAGCGGCGCCCGAAGACGATTCGCGCGCGAGCGGGCTCGACGTCGCCCTGCTGCAGCACCACGTGCTCGAGAAGCTCCTGAAGATCGGCGATATCCGCACCGACAAGCGCGTCGATTTCGTCGGCGGCGCCCGCGGCACCCGCGCGCTGGAGCACGCGGTCAACTCCGGCCGCGCCGCGGTCGCGTTTTCGATGTTCCCGGTCACCATCGCCGACCTCATGGCCATCAGCGACGCCGGCGGGATCATGCCGCCGAAGTCCACGTGGTTCGAGCCGAAGCTGCGGGACGGGTTGTTGATCCATGAGATCTGAATCAGCCGCCAGATGAAGGTCTTGATCGCCGACACGTTCGAACAGTCCGGCATCGACGGCCTGAAAGCCGCCGGCTGCGAGGTCGTCAGCGATCCGGATCTGAAAGACGACGCGCTGCGGGACGCGATCGCGGCGACCGGCGCCGACGTGCTCGTGGTCAGGAGCACCAAGGTCACGGCGCCGATGCTCGATGCCGGCCGGCTGTCGCTCGTGGTGCGCGCCGGCGCGGGCTACAACACGATCGATGTGGCCGCGGCGTCCAGGCGTGGCATCTACGTGTCGAACTGTCCCGGGAAGAACGCGATTGCGGTCGCGGAGCTCGCCTTCGCGCTGATCCTCGCGCTCGATCGGCGGGTGCCCGACAACGTCTCCGAGCTGCGCGCCGGCAGGTGGAACAAGAAGGAGTATTCCAAAGCGCAGGGACTGTTCGGCCGCACGCTCGGGCTGCTCGGCGCCGGCAGCATCGGGCAGGAAATGATCCGCCGGGCCGCCGGCTTCGGCATGAACGTCGTCCTGTGGAGCCGGCGGTTCGACGGACAGCGCCGCCCGCTGAGCGATCAGGAGGCGCGGGAGCTCGGGGTCGAGGATGCGCTGCGGCGGATCGCCATCGAGCTCGAGCCGACGCCGGCCGACGTCGCCGCCCGCGCCGACATCCTCAGCGTGCACCTCGCGCTCGGGGACGGGACCAGAGAGCTCGTGAATCGCGACGTGCTCGGTCGGCTCAAGACCGGCGCGACTCTGATCAACACCGCCCGCGGCGAGGTGCTGGACCAGGCGGCAGTGGCCGCCGCCGTGCGCGACCGCGGGCTGCGTGTGGGCCTCGACGTGTTCGGCCGCGAGCCGGCTGGCGCGACCGGCGAGTTCGCCGACGATCTCGGGTCACTGCCAGGCGTGTACGGCACGCATCACATCGGCGCCTCCACCGAGCAGGCGCAGGAGGCGATCGCCGCCGAGACGGTGCGGATCATCACGACCTACAAAGAGACCGGGCGCGTGCCGAACGTCGTGAACCTCGCGACCCGCACGCCCGCCACACATATGCTGGTGGTGCGGCACCGCGATCGGCCGGGCGTGCTCGCCCACGTCTTCGATCACCTGCGCGCCGACAATCTGAACGTGCAGGAGACGGAGAACATCGTGTTCGAGGGGGCAGAAGCGGCGGTCGCGCGGATCAATCTCGACGGCGCGCCCACGACGGAGCTGTGCAAGCGCCTGAAGAGCGGCAACGAGAACGTGCTGGATCTGCAGGTCGTGGGGCTTGCGGCTGACACGTCTAAACCCAGCCCTGTCAAGGGAGAAGGCAAAAGGCAGAAGGCAGAATTCTAAGTGTTCTCCCTTTTCCCTTCTGCCTTCTCCCTTGTCGGCGACGCTTCCGCAATGGAAGATCAGTATTTCGCCCAGGAGAGGACGTCATGGCAACGACAACCGCAACACGCATTCATAACTTCTCCGCCGGACCGGCGGTGCTCCCCGTGAAAGTGCTCGAACAGGTGCAGCGCGATCTGCTCTCGCTGCCGGGTGTCGGCATGTCGGTGCTCGAGATCAGCCACCGGTCCACGCCGTTCGACGAGATCATCGATGGCTGCGAAGCCGACCTGCGCCGGCTCGCGAGCATTCCCGACACCTACAAGGTGCTCTTTCTCCAGGGCGGCGCCAGCCTCCAGTTCTCGATGGTGCCGATGAACCTGCTGCCTGCCGGCGGCTCGGCCGACTACATCGTCACCGGCGTGTGGGCCGAGAAGGCGCTGAAGGAAGCCAAGCGGGTGGGGACCGTGAAGGTGGCCGGCTCGACCGCCGCCGAGAAGTTCACGCGGGTGCCGCGCCAGGACGAGCTGAGCCTCGATCCGCAGGCCGCGTACGTGCACGTCACGACCAACAACACGATCTATGGCACCCAGTGGCGCGAGATCCCCGACACCGGCAGCGTGCCGCTCGTCGCGGATACCTCGTCCGACATGCTGAGCCGTCCAATCGATGTCTCGAGGTACGGCCTCATCTATGCCGGCGCGCAGAAGAACCTGGCGCCCGCCGGCGTGACCCTTGTCATCATCCGTGAGGACCTGCTCGCCCGGACGCCGGCGTCGCTGCCGACCATGCTGCAGTACCCGGTGCACGTCGAGAACAAGTCCATGTACAACACGCCGCCGGTGTTCGCGATCTACGTGATGCGGCTCGTGCTGGCGTGGCTGCTGGAGCAGGGCGGCCTCCCGGCGATCGAGAAGGTCAACGAGCGCAAGGCGCAGAAGCTCTACGCCGAAATCGATCGGACCGGCTTCTACCGCGGCCATGCCACGCCCGACAGCCGGTCGCGGATGAACGTGACTTTCCGCCTGCCGAGCGAGGAGCTGGAGAAGAAGTTCGCGAAGGAGGCGACCGCGGCCGGCCTCGACGGCCTGAAGGGACACCGATCGGTCGGCGGGATGCGCGCGTCGATCTACAACGCGTTCCCGGAGCCAGGCGTCGACGCGCTCGTGCAGTTCATGCAGGAATTCGAGCGCAAAAACGGCTGAAAACAGGCGGGTTTCGGCTCCCGCCGGCCCTTACAGAAGTCTTACAAACGGGCGCCGCACGACCTGTCATATTGGTTTATATGACAGCTCGCGCGGCCGCTCGTCCTGAGTACTCCTATTCGACCGTCAACTGGGTGACCGCGGTGTTCATGGTGGCGTTCCACGCCGCCGCGATCGCCGCCTTCTGGTTCACTTCCTGGACCAACGTCATCACGGCCATCGTGCTGCACTGGTTCGCGGTCGGCTTCGGCATCAGCCTGGGGTATCACCGGCTGCACACCCATCGCGGCTACAAGACGTCGAAGGCGTTCGAGTACTTCCTGGCCTTCTGCGGCACGCTGACGCTCGAAGGCGGGCCCATCTTCTGGGTCGCCACCCATCGGGTGCATCACCAGAACTCGGACCAGGAGGGAGACCCCCACACGCCGCACGACGGCGGTTTCTGGGCCCACGTCGGCTGGATCCTGTTCGGCGACACGCACCACAACAACACCGGCCTGATGTCGAAGTACGCGCCGGATCTCGCGCGCGATCCGTTCTACCGCTGGCTGAACACGTATCACTACGTGCCGCTGACGGCCCTCGGGTTCATCCTGCTCGCGGTCGGCGGCTGGGGCATGGTGCTGTGGGGCATCGGCTTCCGCGTCGTGTTCGGCCTGCACGCGACCTGGCTCGTCAACTCGGCGACGCACATGTGGGGCAGCCGGCGCTTCAACACCAGAGACGATTCGCGCAACAGCTGGTGGGTGGCGCTCCTGACCTTCGGCGAGGGCTGGCACAACAACCACCACGCGCACCCGGTCTCGGCCCGTCACGGCCTTGCGTGGTGGGAATTCGATATCAGCTGGATCACTCTCAAGGCGCTGGCCGCCGTGGGCATCGTCCGCGACCTGAAGGTCGCCAGGGTCCGCAGGGAAGAGGAGGAGCTCGCGCAGGCAGCGTAGGGCTTATCCTCTTGAGATGATCAGCGGCCGGCGGCGGTCGGTCATCTTCTTCACCGTCCTGGGCATCTGCCTCGTCGCCCTGGCGGTCACCCTCAACGTCAGCTGGATCGTCCTCAACTGGCGGCGCGGCATCCTCGCCGTGCTCGGCGTCATCTTCTTCCTGCTGCTCATCGCGGGCATGGTGCTGAACACCATCTTCCTGGTCCGCGAAATCCGGCGCAACGAACAGCACGACTCGTTCATCAACGCCGTCACCCACGAGCTCAAGACCCCGGTCGCCTCGATCCGCCTCTATCTGCAGACCCTCCAGACCCGCGAGCTGGACGATGCGAAGCGGCGGGAGTTCTACCGGATCATGCTGGAGGACAGCGACAGGCTGCTGCACACCATCGAGCAGGTCCTGCGCGCGGGAAGCGTGGCCTCGTGGCCGCGGCTCGGGCGCAGCGCCCGCACGCGCATCAATCTGCCCGAGCTCGTGGCGGAATGTGTCGACCTGGCGCGGACGAGATTCCGGCTGGATGGCGAGGCGCTCGTCTACGAGCCCCGGGTCGAGCAGGGCCGCGGCTTCGTCACCGGCGATCCGGAGGAGCTGAAGACGGCGGTCTGGAACCTGATCGACAACGCGATCAAGTACTCCCCGAACCCTCCGCGGGTGCGGGTGCTGCTCGACGAGACGCCCGAACACCGGCTCGCGGTGCGGGTGCTCGATAACGGCGTGGGCATTTCCCCCGCGGAGCTGAAGCGGGTCTTCCGCCGGTTCTACCGCATCCCCACAGCCGTGGCGGTCCGCGCCCGCGGCAGCAGCGGCCTGGGGCTGTTCATCGTCCGGTCCGTCGCGCGCCGGCACGGCGGCAAGGCGTTTGCGCAGAGTGAGGGCAGCGGCCGCGGCAGCACCTTCACGCTGCTGCTTCCGAGGGCCGCCGAGGCATGACGCCGTCCGCGCACCGCGTCCTCATCGTCGAGGACGAGCATCATCTGGCAGAGGGACTTCGCTTCAACCTGGAGGCCGACGGCTTCGAGGCAGAGGTCGTGGACACCGGCGAGGCCGCGCTCGAACGGCTGATCGGCCCCCCGCCGCGGCCGTACGACGTCGTCGTTCTCGACGTCATGCTGCCGGGCAAGGACGGCTTCGCGGTCGTCTCCGAGCTGCGCGCCGCGCGGCAGTTCGTGCCCGTGCTGATGCTCACTGCGCGCGGGCGCCCCGAGGACGTGCTCAAGGGGTTCGGGGCCGGCGCCGACGACTACCTGCCGAAGCCGACCGAGCTTGCGATTCTGCTGGCGCGCATCAAGGGGCTGGTGCGGAGGAGCGGCTGGATGCGCCGCGCCAGCGATCGATACACCTTCGCCGGCAAGACGATCGACTTCGACACCCTGGAGCTGCGCGTCGGCGATCGCACGCTGCCGCTGACCCTGATGGAAGCCAACCTGCTGCGCTACCTCACCGATCGCGAGGGCAAGGCGGTCTCGCGGAAGGCGATGCTCGAAGAGGTGTGGGGCGTCCGCGAGGACACGGATACGCGGGCGATCGACAACTTCATCGTCCGGTTGCGCCGGTACATCGAGAAGGAGCCGGCCGAACCCCAGCATCTGCTCACGGTGCGAGGCGTGGGCTATCGGTTTGTGGCGGAGCCTAAGGGGTGACGAACGATCTCTGGTTTATTCCTGCGGCGCGACGTAGGGGCTGCGCGGACGGCGGCGTCTGCGGCGGCGGCGCTGGTAGGGACCGGCCGTCGCCATCTCGCCCGGAGCGTGGTGATGCGGCACGGTTGGTGCGGTCTGGGCCTGCAGGTCGCGCCAGTGCTCGACGACGTCCGGCCGCTCGCCGTGAATCTCCAGCCAGGTGACGGCCTCCGCGAAAGTCGAGCGGTGGAGCAGGCCGCGCTGGGCGCGGACCGGGGCGTGGATGTCGAGCAGGCGGTGCTGCATGCCGATGATCTGCTGGAGCCGCTCGATGTCGCGGCGCGCGATCGGGAGCAGGCCGAGCTCGATGCGGCGCTCCAGCGGATCGGCGGCAAAGCGCTGACGCCGGCCGATGAGGCCGAGCGGATAGAGCAGCGAGCCCGCGAGAATCGCGTTGGTCAGCGTCTCGGGCGCCCCCTGGAAGCGCGCGCGATAGCGATCGAGTGACGAGATGGCGCGCCACAGCGGATCGGGCGCGGCATCGAGCTCCGGGGTGATCGCCTTGAGCAGGCCGGTCCGGTGCAGCTGGCTGAACGCATCGGAGGCGTGGCCGGAGCGCAGGATCTTGAAGTACTCCTCGAGCAGCCGTGCCGGCGCGCTGCGGGCGATCTCGTGCTTGTGGGTCTCGATCGACTCGAGAATCGGGGCGTCGATCGTGAACTCGAGCCGCGCCGCGAGCACGACGGCGCGCAGCATGCGCACCGGATCTTCGAGGAACCGGACGTCGGGATCGCCGATGCAGCGGATCAGCCGCCGGTGGAGATCTTCCAGGCCGCCGACGTAGTCGATGATCGAGAACGTCCCGATGTCGTAGAAGAGCGCGTTGACCGTGAAATCCCGCCGGAACGCGTCCTCCTCAGGGGTGCCATAGGTGTTGTCGCGCTGGATCAGCCGATCCTGGTGACGCCGCTCGATTTCCCGATCCAGGCGCTCGTCGTCGATGCTGTTTCCCGGATCGAGGCCGTTCAGTTCCGCTTGTTCGGCTTCGGCGATCTCGGCTTCGGGCGTGGGGGCGGCGGCCACCTGGCGCCGGAACGTGGCGACCTCGATCGTCTTGGTGCCGAACTTCACGTGGGCCAGCCGGAAGCGCCTGCCGATGATCCAGCAGTTCCGGAACAGCTTCTTGACCTGATGCGGATGCGCCGATGTCCCGATGTCGAAGTCCTTGGGACGGCGATCGAGGAGCAGGTCGCGGACGCTGCCGCCGACCAGATACGCGACGTAGTGGTGCTCGTGGAGCCTGTAAAGGACCTTGAGAGCGTCGGAATCGATCTGTCGCCGTGATATCGGGTGCGCGGACCGAGGAACGATGGTCGGTTCCACCATCAAGCCGCGATTATAGCATCACGACTCGATCGGCCGTCACTGGCCACCAGGCACTAAGCCCTTGCAACGGCGCAGGTTAACGCCGCCTTGCGCCGTCCGATCGGGACCGGAGGGGAGGTCTCCCGCGACCCGTCGAGGTGCTAGGATCGGGCGATGCGACACCTGACGGCGCTCGTGATCGTGGGACTGACGGGGACGTTCGCCGCGACGCCGGCCCGGGCCGCCGACCCGCTTGCCGAGGCGCGGCGCCTCTACAACCTGGGACAGTACGATGGCGCCGCCAAAATGGCGCGCGAGGCCATCAAGCTGACCGCGACCGCCGAATCCGCGCGCCTGGTGCTCGGGCGGGTCTATCTCGAACGCTACCGGCAATCGGCCGATCAGGAGGACAAGGTGCACGCGCGCGAGGCGTTGCGGGCCGTGAATTCTCAGGGTCTGGACCGCAGGGAACGGGCGGAGCTGATCATCGGCCAGGGAGAGGCCCTCTATCTCGACGATCAATTCGGCGCAGCGGTCGAGCTCTTCGAGCGCGCGCTCGACGGCGCCGAGCCGCTCGGCCCGGGTGCGCGCGAGCGCCTGATCGACTGGTGGGCCACGGCGGTCGATCGTCTGGCCCTGACCCGGCCCCGCGACCAGCGCGAGCCGGTGTACGCGCGGGTCATCAGCCGGATGGAGAAGGAGCTGGCGGCGGATCCGTCCTCGGGTCCGGCGTCGTACTGGCTGGCCGCGGCCTCGCGCGGCGCCGGCAATCTCGACCGCGCCTTGCATGCCGCGATGGCGGGCTGGGTCACGGCGTCGCTCGGCAAGGACCACGGCGCTGCCCTGCGCGCCGATCTCGATCGCCTCATGGTGCAGGGCATCATCCCCGACCGCGCCATGCGCCTCCAGCCCCGCGATCCGAAACAGGCCACCGCCGCGATGCTGTCCGAGTGGGAGGCGCTGAAGGCAGGCTGGACGCGCTGACTAGTGCCGCTGGAGCCAGTCGAGCAGCGACTCGTAGAACTGGTCGCGAACAGGTTCGAGCCAGGGGTAGTGGCCGCAGCGCTGCCACTCCACGTACTCGAGCTGCGGCAGGTACGGTTCGAGACTGGCGCGAATCATCTCGCCCGGGTGAGGGTCGTCCGCGCCGTGCATCATGATGACCGGCACGCGAATCGCGGCGAACGCACCGGGATACACGCCTTGCTCCTGCAGCCGCATCATGTCAGTCCAGGTTTGCTCGTGCGCTCGCGCGTCGGCTGACTCGAAGCCCGGATCGGCGGATTCAAGGTCGTAGGAATACAGGGGCAGCGTCAACCGGGCCCGCGCGGCGAGCCGCTCGTCCGGATCGGCGTACTCCAGGTCGAGCGTTCGGAGCCGCCTCCGTAGCGAGACATCGGTTCGCGAGTCGACAATCGCGTGAAAACGCTCGCGCGCCGCCACCGAAAACGTGCCGGAGCCGATCAGGACGATCGAGGCGATCTGGCCGGGGTGTCGGGCGGCATGGGCAAGCGCCAGCATGGCGCCCCAGGAGTGTCCAACCAGCGCCACCCGGCGGCCGCCGCACTGTGAGGTCAGGACCTCTTGAAGGTCCTCCACGTGAAGCGCCACGGTGAGCGGTTCACGGCCGCTGCCTCGTTGCAGCGGCTCGACCACTCGAAAGGCGTCGCCAAGCCGTCGCGCCACCGGCGCCATGTAGCCGGGAGCCCCGGGGCCACCGTGCAGCACCGCCACCAACGGTCCGTCGCTGCCGTACTGTCGAACGCGGATCACGGACGACCTCTACGCCGGCGGCACGAGGTGCGAGAGCTTTTCCGGATTGCTGACCGCATAGATCGCGTGCACCCGGTTGTCCGCGATTTCGAATGCGACGCTCTGGACCGAGCCATCCGGCTTGTAGGCAATCAGCCCAGGCAGCCCATTGATCGACGCGATCCGAATGATCGACCCTTCGGGCAGCCCCTTGCTGACCGCACCGACAACGAAGCGAGCCGCGCGGTCGGCGCCCTCGATGACGTTCAGCGCGGAGGGGACCTTACCGCCGCCGTCGGTCGTCACCCGCACGCCGTCCGCCAGCAGGCCCATCAACGCCTGCAAGTCGCCGGACCTGGCGGCGTCGATGAACGCGGACACCAGCCGCTCGTGATTCGAGGGCTCCGGACGATCGCGGGCCACCGCCGTGCCCTGCGGCCGCGCTTCACGCACGTGCGTGCGCGCGCGCGCGGCCAGCTGACGGCAGGCCGCTTCGCTGCGACCGAGGGCGCTGGCCACTTCGCTGAACGAGCAGTCGAACACATCGTGCAGCAGGAACGCGGCCCGCTCGAGCGCCGACAGCCGATCGAGCGCCAGCAGCAGGGCGATGGACAGATCCTCGGCCAGCTCGGTCTGTGCGTCCGGCGCGAGCGCGGCGGTGTCGACGACCGGTTCCGGCAGCCACGGACCGACATAGGCCTCGCGGCGGGCGCGCGCCGACTTGAGCGTATCCAGGCAGATCCTCGTGGTGGTCGCCGTCAGGAATGCGCGCGGGTCCGAGACGGCGTCGCGATCGGCGCCGTGCCACCGGAGATACGCATCCTGGACCGCGTCTTCGGCTTCCGAGACCGAACCGAGCATGCGGTACGCGAGTCCCAGCAGACGCCGCCGGTGCGGCTCGAAGCTGACCGCCGGATCCGTCATGCCGATCGGCTCGCGTGCGACTGGCCCGAAGTCAGACCCCATGGCTTCGACGTCACGTCCCGGTCGATCGCCACCGGCGCTCCCGCGACCACGACGCGAGTGCAGGCCTTTCCGTGTCCCATCGCGTACTTCACCGTCGGATAGATGCGCGCCGTCGTGATCGCAAACGCCAGGCTCACGACGGCTCGCGGACCCCAGCGCTCGAGGATCACGGCGCGGTAGTCGTCCGCCGCCGGATCGTGCGCGAGGATCGCCTTCGTGAATCGCCACGCCAGCGCCACATCGTCGGGCATCGCGGCGACGTCGTCTCTCAAGATGGCCCGAAGGATCTCCGGGCGCACGCCCCGCTTTTCAGCCATCGCCGTCCCCAGTTGCGTGCACGGGCCACAGTCTTCGGAGCGGACGGCGGTGATGCCGGCCGCGACCAGCGCCTCGGCCGGCACGTCACGGCAGTAATTGCCCAGCCGGGCTGCGTTCATGAACCGCCAGGCCGCCCGGGGGCTCACCTCTATCATCTCGCGGAGGTAACTCGCGTCGTAGTTCCATTGCCGCTCGAACGCGCTGACGCTGCGCCGGAATAGCCACCTCAACATGTCGTCCCCTTTCTGTTCTCAAATAGCAGGACGAGACAGCCGGGGCGGTTGTGACATCGGCGATCCGGCCGGCGCCGCCGCAGCCTGGCTCCGCCGGGCCGCCGAACGGAATGTTCCGTAGAATTTCTACACAACATTGTGTAGAGTTCCTACCCGATGACCCCGAAGGCTCCGTCCCGGCTCGACCTCCTGCGCGGCACCCTCGATCTCCTGATCCTGCGAACCCTGCTGCCCGGGCCGAGTCACGGCCACGCGATCGCGAAACACATTCAGCGCACCTCGGAGGACCTGCTGAAGGTCGAAACCGGCTCGCTCTACCCGGCGCTGTATCGCCTCGAAGTGAGAGGCTGGATCGTGGCGTCCTGGGAGCTGTCCGACAAGGGCAAGCGGGCTCGCTACTATCGCATCACCCAGAAAGGGCGGAAGCAGCTGGCCGTCGAAGAGTCGAAATGGACGGCGTTCGTCCGTGTCGTGGGCCTGCTCCTGAAGCCAGCCGATCAGGACGCCTCATGATCCCGCTGTTTCGGAAAGTGCAGTGGTGGCTGCAGCGCCGCCGCAAGGAAGACGAGCTCCACGAGGAATTGCAGTTCCATCTGGCGGAGGAGATCGACGAACGCCAGGAGGATGGGGTCCCGCCAGACGAAGCCGCCCGGGCGGCGCATCGCGATCTGGGCAACGCGGCCCTCGTGCGGGAAGACGCACGCACCGTGTGGTCGTGGGTGCTGGTCGAGCAGCTCGCGCAGGACGTCCGCTACGGGCTTCGCGGCATGTTCAAGAACCGTCTGTTCACCGGCCTGGCCGCCCTCTCGCTGGCGCTGGGGATTGGCGCCAACACCGCGATCTACAGCTTCATGGACGCGATCCTGTTGCGCTCGCTCCCCGTCGCCGATCCGGCGTCATTGGTCGTCGTGAAGTGGCGGAGCGCCCCGGTGAATCGCTCGAGCGGACGCGGGTCCGTGATGCGTTCCATGGATGGCCACACCTACACGGATCGCTCGGGACTCAACGCCCCGATCTTCCCGTTTCCCGCGTTCGAGCGTCTGTCCGACGTGTCAGCGCCAGTTCTGTCCAGCCTCTTCGCCCATAAGGCAGCCGGAAGCGTGAATGTGATCATCAACGGCGAGGCTGAACGCGTCCAGGGTGAATACGTGTCCGGCGACTTCTTCCGCGGTGT
>Ga0114129_10006941_pt1 | contig 16111 bp, 12 predicted proteins | sample RhiMetdeltSRZDD1_FD_80071 | JGI IMG/M metagenome (GOLD analysis project Ga0114129, IMG submission 80071) | Populus rhizosphere microbial communities from Tennessee, USA - Rhizosphere MetaG P. deltoides SRZDD1 (version 2) (version 2) | ecosystem: Host-associated > Plants > Roots > Rhizosphere >... | reverse complement strand
TTCATCATCGTCATCGTCGTCATCATCGTCTTCATCGTCTTCATCATCGTCATCGTCGTCATCGTCGTCATCATCCTCTTCATCATCTTCATCATCATCATCATCATCATCGTCGTCGTCGTCATCATCGTCGTCGTCGTCATCATCGTCGTCGTCGTCATCGTCATCGTCGTCCTCCTCGTCCTGGGCGGAGGCGATCGACGGCGACAGCAGGCTCCCTGGCCGCGCGACGGTGTTCAACGTGCCGACGCTCCCGGCCGGGCCGGGCGACGTCTGGGCGAGCGCGAAAAGAACGGCGACGACAACGGCCGCAACAAGTCGGAATCTCACGGTTGCTCCTTGATCTCCTGGTCGGCTCCGGTACGAACACCCGAGCCGGGCGACAGCCTCTGCTGTGTCCGCGATACGCGATGACGCGTCCACGGCACCGTCTCGACGCCCCCGCGCCCGGTGCCTTCATGAGAGCTGCCCGGCGCTCCGCCAGCCGCGACCCGGCATGGGGGCGCTGGCTGAGTTAACGAAACTCTCACCGCCTGGTCGCGATCACCATCGCCAGGAGCGCCAGCCGAGACGGCCATGAGATGCCGTACTCCTCGCTCGCCTCCACGCGCCGGCTCCTACGTGGCCTGTTCCAGCTCAATCGCGGTGCGCACCGATCGTCGCGCTCCTGGTCACGCGTGGCTCGCCTCGCGGTGTTCGGCTACCATCTCCCCGAGCACAAGGGGAGGGCGACGCGGCTGCTCGGCGGTTGCCGCGTCCGGTCGATGGTGTCCATAGCTCGCTGGTCGGCGCTCGATGCGCTGCACGATGTCGATTTTCGTCGCCTCTGGCTGGCCGGGCTCTTCGTCAACGTCGGGCGCTGGCTCGACTTCCTGGTGCTCGGCTGGCTGGTCCTCGACCTGACCGGCTCGCCGTTCTGGGTCGGCCTGGCAGCGTTCTGCCGCTTCGCCCCGATGATCGTGCTCGGCCTGTTCGCCGGCCTCCTGATCGACCGTCTGCCCCGTGGCCGGCTGCTCGTCGGCGTCCAGTGCGTCAACTTTGGCGTCAGCGTCCTGTTCGCCGTCCTCTTCGCTACCGGCCACGGCGGTCTCTGGTGGCTGATCGGCCTCGAGACCGTCCTCGGCATCGCCTGGGCCATCGACTTCCCGTCGCGGCGTACGGCGGTGTTCACGCTGGTTGGTCCGAAGCGAGTCACCAACGCCGTCTCGCTCGAGAGCGTCTCGATGCAGGGCACCAAGATCGTCGGCCCGGTCCTCGGCGGCGTGCTGCTGGCGCGGCTCGGTCCGGTCGCCTGCTACCTGGTGCTGGCGGCGCTCTCCCTGGGTGCCCTGCTGCTGACCCTCTCCCTGGCCCGCCGCGCCTCCTTCCCGGCCTCATCTCGGGGCGACGAGTCGATCCTGTCCGGGCTCGCAACTGGCTTCCGCGAAGCGCGCTGGCAGCCTGCCATCTTCGGCGTGCTGGTGATCACGATCGTCATGAACGGTCTGGTCTTCCCGTACCAGCAGATCCTGCCCGTCTTCGCGCGCGACGTCCTGGAGATCGGACCGGAGCTGCTCGGGGTGCTCGTCGCCGTCGGCGGCGTCGGCACCCTGGTGGGCGCCTTTTGGACGGCCGGGCAACGCGATTTCGTCGCGCACCGCCAGGTCTTCGTCGCCGGCTCGATGCTGGCGGCAGTGCTGGTGGTGGTCCAGTCGTTCTCGCCCGGTTACTGGACCTCGCTGCCGATCCAGTTCGCCATCGGGATTGCGGATGCGGGATTTGGCACGATGCAGAGCACGATCGTCCTGCTGGCCGCCCACGAGCGCGCCCGTGGCCGCGTGCTCGGCATCCTCTCGGTCTGCATCGGCACCAACCCGATCGGCTCGCTCGGGGTCGCCACCCTCTCGACGTACGTCGGCGCGCCGGTGGCGTTCGGCTCCGCGGCGGCGCTGGCGCTGCTGCTGATGGTACCGTCCGCCCTGCGCCTCCTCTCCGAGGGCACCCGCCCGCTCCGCGTCGTCCGCGAGGAGCAGCCCGCCTGACCCCTCGACCGTCGTCAGCGGGGGACTACGATTCGGCGCAGCGTGACGGCGCTGCGCCCAGTGCGTTGGCTGCGGGCGAGGCCCGGCTACGACTACTCCGGTCGCGTCAGACAGAACGGCTTGCTGGCCGGATCGACGTACACCCGGAACGATTTCCCGCCGCCCTCCATCCGCCTGGCGCCCAGGGCGAGCACCGCCCGCTCCGCGGCGTCAAAATCGTCCACGAGCACGTCAAGGTGGTACTGCTGCGGATAGGCCGGGTCCGGCCATCGTGGCGCCGTGTAGTCAGCTACCTGCTGGAACATCAGCGGCTGCTCGCCGTCATTGCCGATCATCGCCATGCCGTCGGCCTCGTACGTCACCGGCTTGCCGAGCAGCTCGGAGTAGAAGGCGCCGAGCACCTTCGCGTCCGGACAGTCGAGCATCACGCCCATGAGCGTGGTGTTCGGATCCTCCGCGTTCAGGCACAGGTCGAACGGGTGCCCGGCCGGATCGGCCACGGTGTGCCAGGTCTCGTTCTTTTTGAGCAAGGTCCCGCCGAGCTCGAGCGCCCGGGTCAGGCCGGCTTCGAGATCGGGCACCCGGAGGTCGAGGTGCGCTTGCTGTGGTCGGGCCTGCCCGGGCCACTTCGGCCGCTGATGGTCCGGAGCCAGTTGCAGGCCGATCCTCCAGCCATCGGGCGTGTTGAGCGTGATCCAGTCGTCGTCGGCAGAGGCCTCCACCCACCCGGCCAGCCCCCGGTAAAACGCGGACAGGCGGGCGATGTCGGGCGCATCGAGCACGACCGTGTCCAGCTTTCCGATCATCAATCACTCCCTCGTGCGGTCTGGCTCCATCCTGCCGCCCGAGTCTGACTGCACCGGCGTTCAGGAGTCCGATCCCTCTAACCCCTGCACCGTTCAGATCGTTGCACCAGAAGCGGGCTCAGACCCCCGCAAGACACGTACTCGCCGTAAGCGACCTCCGCCTTCGCGCCGTCAATCCACGGCCCCGATCTCCGCGAATGTCAGTCTCATTGTGTTGCATCCGACAGATATCGCTGCAATCCGGACGTACGATCACGGTCGTGGCCTGGTACCGAGTCGACCCGCGCTACCTCCGGCAGCCTGATCCTGACGGCCTTACCGTGGGCTACGTCAGCCACGGCGAGCGCGACGCCGGCCACCTCCTGCTCCACCTCGACAGCCACCGCGCCGTCGTGCGATTCGAGCTCAGCTACGACCGCTTCCTGAGCCAGCATGAGCTGTTCGCGGAGTGGGATCAGATGGCCGGCCTGCACGTCGGCGAGGTCGACACCCGCGGCCGAATCAGTCACCCCGGACCTCGCTACGCGATGACGCCGATCGTCCGCCGCCACCGTCACGCCTCAGCGGCAGATCTCGGCAGCCTGCTCGGCTACGTCAAGCGCAACGCCGACGTCCTGGACCCTCGCCATTGTCAGGTCGTCGTAGCAGCGCTACGCAGCGCACTCCGCCGCGCCACCGAACTCAACGAGTAGTCGCAATCAAGTCCGGACAGCGATACGTAGCATCAGATCAGGCCGCTCAGGCAGTGCGACGTCGAGCAGCCTTGGGTGGCGGCGCACCATGCTTCACTTTGGGGGACTCCACCTCGGGGAGTTCGCCAGCTTCTTCCTGGGCGCGCCACTCCTCGCGGTCGTACGCGGGCTCAACCAGTATTCCGAGCTTAGCCATCTTGACGACGTGCTCAACTCGCTTACGTCGCTCTTCGGGCGTCATGTCTCGCTCCTCTGCACACGATCATACCGCAACCCCAGACGGTCAGCGATCGTCAGCCAGATCTGATGCGTGAGCTCTCGGAGCGGCAGATCCGGATGCGCGTCTCTCAGGCGATTAAATTCACTCAGAAAGGCATCGGCCGCCTTGCGCGCAGGCGTCTTAGGCCCATCGACGCGACTCAGCGCATACCAGGTGCCATCGACGCCCACGGCCTGGATCTGGTCCCACGAAAGCAATACGGCAACATCGGCGTCCGAGAAGGACGTGTTCCCGGGATGTGTGTGGAACTGGACATAGCGTCGGTCGCGAACGATCGCGGCGACGTGAAGACGAAGATCGACTGCGTCTTCTTCCCCACTGATGACCCGTCCGACGGTAGTGCCGGTTTCGACGTTCACCATCGCGGCGTGCTCGAGTCCCCTGCGACGCGTTCGAGAACGCATCTCCCGACTCAGCCCCCAGATCTGGGAGATCGCGTCCCCGCTCAGGCCATGCCTGCGCAGGACGGCGATGACCGCCGATCTCTCAGGGGTACGATCGACGGCTGGAGGCACTTCCTGGACACCTCGTCGCTGAGTAGTCGTCAATGATGGATATCACGAGGCGCCTCCGTCTATCGCCGCGCCACCGAGCTCGACCAGTAGCGCGGAATTGAGACGAGGCTGGAACAGACCGTCGCCGAAACTCGGGTCGAGTTGACGTAGTGGCTGGTATCCTTGACGCGCAGGAACCAGCATTTGACAGCCCGCATCCTCCGAGTCGTCGCGCTCCTCCTCGTCGCCGTCGTCCTGGTCGGTCAGCCGGCCGTTGCGCGCGCTGCCGAGCGCGCCCAGCAAGAGCGACGGGCGGGACCGCTCGTCATGCGCTACGTCGGCGCAGACGACGCCGGCGGCCAGGCCGAGTTCGCCTGGTACGCGTCCGCCGTCGAGCAGGCGTACCAGGACGTCCAGGACATCTTCGCCGTGGCGCTGCGCGAGACCGAGACGAAGCCCCGGGACGAGATCGTCGTCACCCTCTACGGCGACGACGCCGCCTACGCCCGAGCCAACCCCGTCGCTGGGCGCGAGGAAGGCGTCCTCGGCCACGCCCAGCCCTCCGAGGGCGTCATCGGCGTCGCCGTCGCTCGCCTGCGCGACAAGTCCGAGGGCTTCCGCCGCGACGCCATCCGCCACGAGCTGGCCCACGTCACTCTCGGCGATCTCTCCAGCCAGAAACTGCCGATCGGCTTCCAGGAAGGGATCGCCCAGTACCTGGAGCGCGACATCGACCAGCGCCGACGTTTCGCAGCCGCCGTCCGTCGCGCCCGCGAGGCCGACCAGATCCTCTCGTTCACCGATCTCAACCGTCAGCGCCCGTTCCTCTCGAACGCTCAGATCGCCTACCCCCAGAGCTACTCGATGATCGTCTTCATGGCTGAGCGGTACGGCTTCGGCACCGTCGTCAAATTCGTCACGACCGTCCGCGAGGCGAAGACGCTCGACGAGGCGGTGCGCCAGGTCTTCGGACGCTCCCTCGCCGAGATCGAGACCGACTGGAAGGCGTTCGTGCCGGGCTATCTCGACCAGAGCTGGGCCAGGAACGACCTCGATCTCTGGGGCCTCGAAGAGCCGCACCGTCTGCTCGGCGAGGGCAAGTACGCCGAGGCGCGCGACCTCTACGATCGCGCCGGGGCCCTCTTCACCAGCATGAACCGACAAGACCGACTGACGCGCGCACAGGCCGAGCGCCAGCGTGCCGTCACCGGCCTCGAAGCGATCGACCTCACCCAGCGCGGCATGACCGCCCTCACCGCCGGCCAGTACGACACCGCCGCCGAGTTGCTCGCACAGGGCGAGCGCCGCTGGACCGAGCTTGGCGACACCCGCCGAGCATCGCTCGCCGGACTCGCCGCCACCCAGGCCCGCGACGGTCAGGCGGCCGTTCTTCAACTTGACGAAGCCCGGCGCCAGCTCGAAAACTGGCACTTCCAGGCTGCAGACGACCTGGCGTATGACGCCGGGCGCGTCCTTGCCGAGCTTGGCGACGAAGCGCGAACCGAGGAGGCCAGACAGGTCATGCGGGATGCCCAGCAGCTCCGGACGCGGCTTGGGATGGCGGCGGCAGGCGGCGGAGTGGTTGGCGTCGGCGTGCTCGGCGTCGCCTGGGCCGCCAGCCGCCGTCGGCGTGCCCGGCCGGTCCCCACGCCGCCAGGGGTGGCGGCCGTTGGCGGAGACTGGTCGCTATGAGCGTCGCACCAGCCCCCGTTCAGGACCCCCGCGAGGCGTTCACCTCCCAGCTCGGCGCGCTGCGTCAGCGCCTCTGGCTGGAGCGGGCCGGCGTCCTGGTGACGCGCGGCCTGATGCTCGGCTTCCTCGTCACCCTCCTCGTCGCCGTCGTCGGGTGGGCCGTGCGCTTCCCGATCCCGCCGCTCTGGTACGCCGCGCCGCTGCTGGTGCCGCTGATCCTCTCGCTGCTGATCTCGGCGTTCTTCTACCCCTCCGCCATGAGCGCCGCCCGCATCGTCGATCGTCGCCTGGAGCTCGCGGAGCAGCTCAGCACGGCCGTCGAGGTCATCGCCGAAGACCCGGAGGAGATGATTCCCTGGGCCCAGGTCATGTCTGCCAGTCAGGCCGCCGCCTGGGCGCAAGAGCACTGGCGCGGCGGGCCGCGCCTCGGACGGGATCTGGCGCTGACCGCCATCTTCGGCTTCCTGGCGGCGGGTGCCCTGCTGCTGACTGGCCCGGAGGGGCGGAACCTGCTGCCACGCTCGCCCCTGCCGTCGCCGCTCACCCAGGAGGAGCCGCAGCCGGCTCCGAGCCCGACCGCCGTCGCTGCTGCCCCGAAGCCGGAGCAGCCGCGCGCCGCGCCGCCGCCGCCCAACAACCAGCCGACCGGCCGCACGGCCGGCGTCCAGCGCGCCGTCCAGGAGATCCGACGCTCGCGTGAGGCCGGTGCCCTTGATGCCGGCCAGGCAGCCAGTCGGCTGGCCCAGGCCGAAGGCGAGCTGAGCCGCCAGACCCAGCAGTCCCGGACCGATCAGCAGGCGCTCGACCGGCTCGGGCAGGCGCTGGACCAGATCGCCGCCGGCCACGAGGCCGCCGAGGCGCTCCGACGCGGCGACTACGAGCAGGCCGCCCGCGAGATCGCCGAGCTGGGCACGGAGTCCGATCAGCTCTCCCAGGAGGCGAAGAACCAGCTCGCGCAGGCGCTGCGCCAGGCCGCCAACGACTCGTCAAGCTCCCCGGAGCTCTCCCAGGCCGAGCGCAAGGCCGCCGACGCTCTGGCCGGCCGTGACTATGAGCAGGCCGCCCAGTCCATGGCCGATCTCGCGGACCAGGTCACCACGCGCAGCCGAAACGTCATCCCCCAGTCAGAGCTTGGCCGGGCCTGGGACCAGGTCAACCAGGAGCGCCGCGCCCAGGGCCAGCCGGAGAGCGCCGGCAGTGCTCGCGGGCAGGAGGGGCAGCAGCAGTCGCGCCAGCAGGGCCAGGGCCAGCAGGGCCAGGGCCAGCAAGGGCAGCAAGGTCAGCAGGGGCAGTCCAACCAGCCTCAGAGTGGCCAGGGGATCGGCACCGCGCCGTCCCAGGGCGGCCCGCCCGGCGAGCAGCAGGCGGACGACCCGGCCCCGCGCCTGGACACCCAGGGGCAGGCGGTCGAGGTCGATCTGAAGCCCGGTGACCGGCCAGGCTCGCGCCCCGGCGACGAGAAGGCCGAGGACGACGACCAGCCGCGTGACGAGACCGGCCCGATCACGGCGGCCGGCACCGGCAGCCCCGGCCAGGTCAACTCGTCAGCGCCGCCGGAGATCAACTTCGTGCCGAGCAGTCGGCGCGACATCGTGCGAGAGTACTTCCGCGGCCCCGGCGAGGCCCGGAACCCATAAATCTGATCTAGGGAGAAACCGGTTGGCAGTGGAACGAGGAGGGGCGGCGGTGAGCGAGGCGCCACGTGAGATCGGCGATCTGCGGGAGACGGCCCGCCTGATCGAGCAGGAAGTCGGCCGGGTCATCGTCGGCCAGGAGACCGTCGTGCGCGGCGTCGTGATCGCCCTGCTGGCCGGCGGGCATGTCCTGCTGGAGGGCGTCCCCGGCCTCGGGAAGACGATGCTCGTGCGGACCCTGGCGGACGCCCTCCACCTCCAGTACAGCCGGATCCAGTTCACTCCGGACCTGATGCCGGCCGACGTCTCCGGCACCAACGTCCTGCTGGAAGACGCCTCGGGCGGCCGTCACTTCACGTTCCAGCCCGGGCCGATCTTCGCCAACCTGGTGCTGGCCGACGAGATCAATCGCGCCACGCCCAAGACCCAGGCCGCCCTCCTGGAAGCGATGCAGGAGCAGACCGTCAGCGTCGCCACCACCGTCCACAAGCTGCCCCGGCCGTTCTTCGTGCTGGCGACCCAGAACCCGATCGAGATGGAGGGGACCTATCCCCTCCCAGAGGCGGAGCTGGACCGCTTCTTCTTCAAGCTGAACGTCGGCTACCCCACCCGCGAGCAGATGAACGAGATCATCCGCCGCACCACCAGCGCCACCAGCGATCCCGTCCACCGCGTCGCCGACGGGCGCACCCTCCAGGCGATGCAGGCGCTCGGCCGGCAGGTGCCGATCGCCAGTCACGTCGCGGACTACGCCGTGCGGATCGTCATGGCGACCCACCCGGATGGCGAGGGCGCCCCGGACGTGACGAACCGCTACGTTCGCTACGGTGCCAGCCCGCGAGCCGCCCAGGCGATCGTCCTGGCCGCCAAGATCCTGGCGCTGCTCAACGGCCGCCTCAACGTCTCCTTCGAGGATATCCGACGCGTTTCGCCGCCGGCCCTGCGCCACCGCGTGCTGCTCAACTTCGAGGCCGAGTCCAGGTCTGTCACCCCGGACATCCTGATCCGCCAGGTCCTCCAGTCCGTGCCGGAGGGCGGCTGACCGTGGCCTGGCCCCGCTGGCTCGGCGGCCAGGGACGCTCGGGCGCCCGGACCGCCACCGCGCCTGCCCGTCCCGCCGGCCCGCTCGTCGAGGAGGCGTTGCTGCGGCGCCTGGAGCGCCTCTCCCTGGTATCGCGCCGTCCCGTGGCGGGAGGACTCGGCGGCGAGCATCGGAGCAGCGCCCGCGCCTCGTCCACCGATTTCGCCGACTATCGGCAGTACACCCCCGGCGACGACTTCCGCCGGATCGACTGGAACGCGTATGGCCGGTTCGGCACCCTCTACGTCAAGCTCACCGAGGCCCGCGAGCAGCTCCCAGTCCACATCCTGCTGGACGCCAGCCGCTCGATGGCCTGGGGTGAGCCCGCCAAGCTCCAGTACGCCAGCCAGATCGCGGCGGCCCTCGGCTACGTCGCCCTGGCCCGCTTCGACCGCCTGACCGTCACGGCCCTCGGCGAGGAGCCCCGCCAGCTTCCCTCCGTCCGCGGTCGCGGCCGACTGAACCAGCTCCTCCACTTCCTGAGCGACGTCCAGCCGAGTGGCGCCGTCGATCTCGCCGCCAGCCTCGCCGCCTACCGCGTCGATCGCCGGGCCGGCGGCCTCGCCATACTGATCTCAGACCTGCTCTCGCCAGACGGCTACGAGGACGGGCTGGACGCGCTCCTCCAGGCCGGGCTCGACGTGATCGTGCTCCAGGTGCTCAGTCCCCAGGAGCTCGAGCCGTCCGAGGGCGGCGACGTCGAGCTGGTGGACGCCGAGACCGGCGAGATCGTCGAAGTAAGTCTGACCCCGCGCATGATCGCCATCTACCGCGAGCGCCTGGACCGCTGGTGCGCCGAAGCCGAGGAGATCTGTGCCAGGCGCGGCATCTCGTACTGCCTCGTCTCGACCGACACCCCGCTCCAGGACCTGCTGCTCGATCAGCTCCGCCGCGTCGGCATCCTCCGCTGACCCCTTTCTCCCTCTCCCGCTGGGAGAGGGTCGGGGCCGTGGGGATGAAGGGGCCCCATGGTAGGGTGGGGAGGGTCGTTAGCTGGTAACCGCATCGCAACCTCGCGAACGCCCTGGCTCAATCGCCGCGCCGTACACTCGCGGCCGTCTGTGAGATCGGGAGGATCGCGCGGGCAGGCCCGGTGTGCGGGATTTGCGCCAGGACGATGCTAATCCCGCCCCTCGCCCCTCGTCGCTCAGCGCGTGCAGTTGACCGCACCCTCCGGCAGCTCGTAGACCGTGATCTTCGGGCCGGGCCGCGCGTACGCCTCCAGGTACCAGAACGGTATCCCCGTGTTGTCCGGGTGCGCCGGCGCCGACATCCCTGGCCAGAACGGGTCGAACGTCATCATCACCCGTCCCTGCCGGGTCAGGACGTCGTAGCCGCTCAGCTGCGAGCTTCCGCCACGACGTGCCAGCTCCCGCTCGGCGGTCAGGCTGACCATCAGGAAGTAGCGGTTGCCGTCGCACGCCAGGCGGGTCACCACCGACGGATCGACGAAGCTGGTGACGCGTTGCAGGCGAAAGCCGCGGACCGCCTCGCTGCCGGCCCAGACGAGCGGCTGCCCGTACACCTCAGACGCCACGCGGGCACCGTCCCCACGCTGCCGGAGCCACCGGCGAGCCAGGGTCCGCGTATCCGTCGTCGTCGCAAGCTGGTTGTGGCGGATCGTCGTCAGCGCCTCCGGTAGCAGCACGACCGCCAGCACGGTGAGGATCACCACCGTCTCCACCGCCCTGACCCCGATGGACCTGGCCCACGCGCCGGCCACGCCGAGCCGGGTCAGCCCCACCACGCCGATGCCGGCCAGCATCGCCAGCGGCGGCAGCAGCGGCAGCGCGAACCGCGCGAAGAACAACTCCTGGCGCAGCATCACCGCCAGGCAGAGCAGCGGGACCGCCAGCACGGCCGCCAGGACTCGCCAGCTTCGCCAGCCCAGCATCCCCGCGCCAACTGCCGCCGCCAGCAACGCCGGCCAGCCGAGGCCCTGGGCCAGCGTCTCGACATACAACTGCCAGACCGGCGCACCAGATTGGCCGTTCCAGCGTATGCTGCCCAGCCGTGCCTGCTCGGCAACCCCGGAGAGCACGTCACCCGGCCGCAGCACCAGTTCGGGCGCCCCCAGCACCCCGCCGAGCACGAAGCCGGCCAGCGCCACCAGGGCCAGCCCTCGTCTCGTCAGCAGCGCCGCCGCCAGCGGCAGCGCCAGCCCGATCGCGAAGCTGTACTTCGTACTGAATGCCAGGCCGGCTGCTGCCCCGGCCAGCAACAGATCGCGCCATGAGCCGCCCACCAGCGCCCTGCTGCCAAACAGCAGCGTCGCGGCCAGGAACAGCGAGGCCGTCGCGTCGTTGACGGCGTAGTGCGACAGGTGGACGTGCAACGGCGCCAGCGCCAGCACCAGGCCGGCCGCGAGCCCCGCCCAGGCAGCATCCCAGCGCCAGCCAGCGCTCGCCATCATCGTCTCGGGCCGAAGCCCGCCCGCCGCCCGCACGAGCGTGCTCGTCCCGAGCGCCGTCAGGAGGCAGGCCACGGCCCCGAGCACTGCGCTCGTCACACGCGCCAGCCACAGCTCGAACACGGCGGTTTCTTGCACGCTCGCGCCTCGCCGGGCCACTGACGCCATCGCGTACTCGGCCTGGAGCAGGTGGTGAAACAACGTCGGGTTGCGCAGGTCCGCCACCGCCGTGCTGGCGTCGTCCTTCGCCACGCCGGCCCAGCCAACGTACTTCAGCTCGTCGAAGTAGAGCGCCGCCGGCAGTTGCCAGTCGATCCCCCAGAACCTGACGATCAACGCCAGCAGCAGCACGGCGAGCGGCCAGAGCCGACTCACCCCCAAAAGCGGGGACGATACTGCCGCCGGTGGTACACTCCGGCCCACCTCGACAACCGGACCGCCTCCCTGGTGTTCACTCCCGGCCAATCCGTCCAGATCTCCACGCCGCCGGTCCTCGCGCCCAGTGACGACCAGCCCGCCGCTCCCGCGCCGGCCGCCAGCGCCCGATTCGCCAGCGTGTGGGAGAGCCTTCGTCGCTGGGAGAGCTCGGCCGCGCTGCTCCTGATCAGTACCGTCTACAGCTTGATCCAGGGTGCCACCCAGAACATCATCGGCATTGACGGTTACTACCACGTCAAGGTCGCGCTGCTCATGCGCGAACAGGGGTGGCGGCTCCTTGCGCCGCTCGACTTCCCCTGGCTGCAGCTCACGATCCTCGGGCCGGGGAGGTATACCGACCACCACTTTCTCTTTCACGTCTTGCAGACGCCGTTCACCTTCGGCGATCTCCGTATCGGGGCGAAGATGGCGGCGGTCCTGTTCGCGGTCGTGGGGTTGTACACGACCTACCTGTTTCTTGCACGCCTCGGCGTTCGGTACCCGTTTCTCTGGATCGCCGCCCTTCTCGCCTGCGCCCCGATCTTCCTCTGGCGCCAGTCGATGGCCCGCACGCAGTCGCTCTCACTGTTGCTGATCGTGCTCGGGCTCTGGGCGCTCTTCGCCGGGCGGCCGCGCCTGCTGCTGCCGATCGGGTTCGCGGCAGCCTGGCTGTTCAATGGCTTCTTCTTCGTGATTGGCGCGCCGCTGGCCGCCGTCCTGGTCAGCCTGACCCACCTGGCCGCCCGCCGCTGGTGGCTCCGGGATTGTGAGAGTGAAGGTCCCCGGCTCTCCTTCGCCGTCTCCGCCCTCGCCTGGACCCTGTTTGGCCTCGGCCTCGGGCTGCTGCTGCACCCGTACTTCCCGCGTAACGTCGAGTTCGCCTTCTTCCACCTGTTGCCAAAGGCCGTCCCCGCCGACCAGGGCACGGTCACCGTCGGCCAGGAGTGGTATCCGTACTCCTTCAACGGCTTCCTGGTGCGGGTTGGCCCGTCCGCCACCCTGACTGCCCTCGGCCTGGTGCCGATCTTCCATCAGCTCGCCCGACGACGCTGGCCGGACTGGCGGTCGCTCGTTCTCGGCATCCTCGCGCTCGGGTTCCTGACGATGGTCGCGCGCTCGCAGCGCCTGATCGAGTACTACCCGGCCTTCGCCGTCATCTTCTGCGCCTGGAGCTGGTCGCACGCGCCCGCGACGATCGCCGCCCTCGCCGGGCTCGCGCGATTCTCCCTGTCAGAGCGCATGTACCAGATCCTTGGCCGGCTCCGGCCCGTCGTGCCGTGGCTCATCGCCGTCGCGCTCGTCCCGTCCATCGTCACCAGCACCCTGATCGCCTCCCGCGAGGCCGACGACGGCGCGGACTGGAACACCTACCGCGATGGCGCCCTCTGGCTCGCGCGCAACACCCCGGCCGGCTCTAGAGTCTTCACGACGGGCTGGGACGACTTCCCGCAGATGTTCTTCTGGAACACTCACAACACCTACCTCGTCGGCCTCGATCCGACCTACACCTCGCTCGACGATCCCGAGCGGTACCAGCTCTGGCGCTCGATCACCCAGGGGCGCGTGATGGCGCCCTCGAAGCTGATCCTGGAGCAGTTCGGGGCGTCCTACATCCTGTCCGATCTCCGGCACGAGCGCTTCCTCCAGATGGCCGACGCCGATCCCGGCCTGGAGCGCGTGCTGCGCACCCGAACCGTCGCGATCTACCGCGTGCGCGGTGGCTGAGCGCGGCCCGGTGGTCGCCAACCGCGCCGCGCCGTCCGACGCGAAGCCGTCTGCGCCGCCCGCCAGCGGTGCTACAGGTCGCGCCGCCGATCGCCGCTGGCACCGGGCTCCCGTCGCGGCCGGGCTGGTGGGGATCCTGCTGGCCGCGCTCTTCGCTCCTGCCGAGCCGCTCCCCCTCCCGATCGAGCTGCGCTGGCTCGCCGCCTTCCTCCTGTTCGTGCTGCTGCCCGGCTGGCTGCTGGTCCGTGGCCTGCTTCTCCCCACCAGGAGCGGCGAGCACCTCGAAACGGCGCTCCTGGTCGTCGCCGCCGGCTACAGCCAGGCTATCCTGCTCGGGCTGGCGCTCCACGCCCTCTTCCAACCGGTAGCCCCGTGGCAGATTGCCGCTGGCGGCGGGCTGCTCGTGGTGCTGCTCGCCATGGCCGCCTCCCTACGAAGATCGCCGTTCCCCGCATGCAATGGAGGCATTTCGGTCCCTGGCTCCCCCTCTCCCACGGTAGGGAGAGGGGGTTGGGGGGTGAGGGCCATTCTCGCTCGCTCCTGGTCCCTCCTGCTCCTCATCGCCGTCGCCGCGCCGCTGCGCCTCGTCGACCTCGGCTGGAGCGAGTTTCAGGGTGATGAGGCCCGCGTCGTCCTCCGCGCGATGGCCGCCCTCCAGGGAGCAGACGGAGCCCTCGCGGCTCACCGCAAGGTGCCCGGCGAGATCCTGCTGGCCTATCTCTTCGCCGGCAGCCTCGGCCAGATCCAGGAGCAGACCGCCCGGCTCCCGTTCGCCCTGGCCGGCGTTGGCGCCGTCCTCGCCTTCTACAGCCTGGCACGGCAGCTCCTTGGCGGACCGGCCGCCCTTGTCGCCGGCCTGCTGCTCGCCGTCAACGGCTACTTCGTCGCCTTCGGCCGCATCCTCCAGTACGACAGCCTCGCCTTCTTCCTCGGCATCGCCGGGCTGCTCTGCTGCTGGCGATTCGGCCGGATCGCCCGGGCGCCGGCTGCCGACGATCGCGCAGCCGTCGCCTGGGCGGTCCTCGGCGCGCTGCTCCTGTCTGGCGCGGCGCTCGTGGCGCTCGGCGCCGTCTTCCTGGTGGCGCCGGCCCTGGTGCTGGCCTGGCCCGGCCTCCTTCACTCTGCCAGGTCGTGGCGCAGCGCCCGCTCCTGGCAGGTGCTTCTCGCCTGGGGCTGGCCTGTCCTCCCCGTGCTGCTCGCCGCCGTCATCGTCCTCGGCGCCAGCGATCCAACGGACGGTCCCAGCGGCATCTGGTCGTACCTCGGCCCCCGCTTCGGCGGTGACCGGCCGTACTGGCACGGCACCCTCTTCATGCAGTCGGCCAACCACTACCTCTCGACGCCGTACCTCCTGACGATGCTCGGCGCCGGCGCCCTCGCCATGACGCTCGGGACCTTCAACGCCGCTCGGGCGCTCGGCACGCGGGGGATCGTCGTTCGGCTCACCGTCGCCGTGCTGCTGGCCGCTCTCACCTGGAATCGGCCGCGCGTCGCGTTCGCCATCGGCGCGCTGCTAGCCCTGGCGCTCGTGATGCAGGCGGCGGGCCGGCGCCCTGGGGTTGCCCTCGGGATGCGCGTCGCCCTGGTCTGGGCCGCCAGTCCCCTGTTCGTCCACCTGCTCCTGATCAGAGTCCCCGGCACCCACTTTCGCGAGGCGTTCCCCGGCTTGATCCTGGTGCTCGCCGCACTGGCCGTCCCGGCTCTGGCCCATGCGCGTGCACGTCTCGTCGTCGGCCCGCTGCTCGCCGCCCTGATCGTTGGCGCCGGGCACTTCTCCTGGGTCACCCTCGTCCAACGCCAGCCAGAGTATCAGCTCGCCTATCCGACAATTCGTCATCCGCTGGATTGGACGGATCGTGACGGCCGAGGCATTGGCGGTGTGTTCGGCACTGTCCACCGCCACGGCTGGAAGGCGCTCGGGGTCCTGACGGCCGAGGGGCGCTTGCCGGGCGGCTACGGGACGAACGAAAGCCCTGCCATTTCAGCGTGGTACCTGCGCAAGCCGCAGGGCTGCGAGGGTGCCCTGGCGTACGTCTTCCGCGTCCAGCGCGCGCCACACGATCGTAACCTGGCCCTGCCGGTGCCGCTGCCCGCCGGCTATCAAACACGCGGTCAGGTCAGGGAGCAGGGCCGAGCCACGATCCTCATCCAGGCGCCGCCTTCGAGCCCGGACCGCTTCGGCGAGATCTCCGCCGAGGCGTACGAGGGCCGGTTCGATCGGGAGCTCGCCTCGGTCTGGCGCTCCGTCGGCGAACTGTACCGCGCCGACCTCGGTGCCGCCAGCGCCCGGCGGTCGTGCGTCGCCCGCAACCAGCCGTCCCTCGGCCCCGTTCTATCGACGTGACGAATCATCCATGACGCTCGCGTCAGGACGACGGCCCCGTGCCGGAATTGTGACAACAGTTTTACGTCTACCCCCCTGGCATTTGGCCCCGCCGAGCGACGACAATCGCCTTCTCTGTCCCAAACGACCGACGACACACGATGGATGCCGGGCGCAGCCGGCGCCGCTGTGACATCCCCAGCCTCCACCAAAGGACTCCCTGATGCCGTCTCGTTTCCTCGCCTGGCTCCGCGCCTCGGCTCTCGTGGTCGTGGTTCTGCTGATGGCCGCCGCGAGCTCGGGCTCCTTTCAGAGCTTGAAGTCCGGCGGGCTGTCAGGCCAGGCGCCCGTCAGCGGTGACGCCTCCCTCGAGCTCCTGCCGGTTCGTGTCGCGTCGGCCCAGGACGACGACGACGACGACGATGACGATGACGATGACGATGACGACGACGACGACGACGAGAACGAAGACGAAGACGAAGACGAAGAGAACGACGACGAAGACGACGAGAACGACGACGAAGACGAAGACAATG
>Ga0114129_10006940_pt1 | contig 16114 bp, 16 predicted proteins | sample RhiMetdeltSRZDD1_FD_80071 | JGI IMG/M metagenome (GOLD analysis project Ga0114129, IMG submission 80071) | Populus rhizosphere microbial communities from Tennessee, USA - Rhizosphere MetaG P. deltoides SRZDD1 (version 2) (version 2) | ecosystem: Host-associated > Plants > Roots > Rhizosphere >... | reverse complement strand
GAGCAGCGTGTACTGGAGACCGAGGTCAATATGAAACCTCGGCAGAACGCGCTTCTGTAAGAAACGCCTCGCGTATCGAGACACTACTGTCGCGACGAGGATAATCAGGATGAGAAGAAGCAGGCTGAGTATCGAAACTCGAAACTCTTTTTGATTGACGAAATAGTAGTTCAGATAGTAGACAATTCGCTCAACCAGCGAATCCCCAAATGAAGGGGCGGGCGGCTCGTCTTGCAATATCAACATTCACAGTCTCCTCATGAGGCGTCGCATTTCTGCGGGCACTCTCAAAAGCGCACCGATTAGGGGAGGGAATGCTGAGTCAGTCGGTAGTTCGAGATTCAGCGCTCGAATTTGAGCTGACTCCAATAAAACCAATATAACACCAACCGTCGCCCCACCCAAGTTGGCTGGTATCACGTTTTGGGCGGTTGATATAATGACACTTCGTCTTTTTGTTAGACTGGAGGTCCTCAGGATGGATAGCAAATCGCAGTCGCGCGAGCGGAAGAAAGCGCAGTTCTCGGAAGGCACTCAGGCCGAGCAACGAAAGAGCAAGACTACTTTGATCCTCGTAGCAGTCGCGCTGGTTCTCGCAGGGGTTGGCGCTTACGTGTTGATCAACGCGATCAACACTTCAGGGGACAACCCGCCCGCCACCGCCGTAGCGACCAACCCAAGTCCCAACGCGGCGGACTCTCGCGACATCAGAATCGCGCTTGCAGAGCTGAATGGTACGGCGAAGTTCTTCGACTACAAATTGTCCGATAACAAGCCGGTTCGGTTTTTCGTGATCAAGAGTTCGGACGGAGTCTATCGCGCAGCGCTCGACGCTTGCGATACCTGCTACCACGCGAAGAAGGGTTATCACCAGGAGGGCGATGACATGATCTGCAACAACTGCGGGCTGCATTTTCATTCGTCGCAGATCAACGAGGTCCACGGCGGATGCAATCCGGTCGGGCTTCCGAGAACGATCGAAGGGAATCAGCTTGTCATCAAGGCAAGCGAGCTTGAGAGTCGCGGGGGATATTTCTAACCAATGCGAATAAGCACAATCGCATTCGCGAATCTCAAGCGCCGCAAGGGGAAAGCTGTCTTCTTAACAATCGGAATTGCCATCGGCATCGGCACCGCGGTCGCGCTTCTCAGCTTGAGCTCTTCGATCAAGGAAGAGATCGGCTCGCAGCTAGATCGCTTCGGCGCGAACATCGTAGTAGTGCCGCAATCAAATAGCCTCTCGCTCGACTACGGCGGCCTTTCCGTCTCGAGCGTTTCCTTCGACGTTAAGCAACTGAAAAACGAAGACGCCGGCAGTGTTCTCGACATTCCCTATCGCGATCGCATCAGCATCGTCTCTCCAAAGCTCCTTGGAGCCGTCGGCGTCGAAGGGCGCGAGGTCCTTCTGGCCGGCGTCGACTTCGACAGCGAGTTGACGCTGAAACGCTGGTGGCACATCGCGGGGCGGAAGCCTGAATCGGACGGGGATCTTCTCGTCGGATACGAAGTCGCTCGCGCGCTTTCGCTCATCGAGCCCACCTCGGCGGCCACTCAACACGTCTCACACGGCGGCTCGCATCAAAGCGGCGAAGATCAGTTTCAATTCAAGATTGTGCGCGATCGCTTGCAGATCGGCGGACGCGAGCATCAAGTCGCCGGCGTAATCTCGCAGACCGGCGGACCAGAGGATCAAATAATTTTCGGCTCGCTTGGTCACGTCCAATCGCTTCTGAACAAGCCTGACCAGTTGAGCCTGATCGAAGTGAGCGCGCTTTGTAAGGACTGCCCGGTCGGGGACATAGTTGCCCAGATCAGCGAGCGAATCCCACACGCCAAGGTCTCAGCGATTCAGCAGTCCGTCCGCGCGCGCTCGGAGACAGTCGAGCGGTTGACTCGGTTCTCGGCCGCCGTATCGGCGGTTGTGCTGGCTATCGGCGCGCTGATGATCTTCACAACGATGATGGGCTCGGTCATCGAGCGCACAAAAGAGATCGGTGTGTTGCGAGCGATCGGATTTCGAAAGACGCACATCATCAAAGGGCTGATGATCGAGGTCGCGGTGATCAGCATCCTGGGCGGCGCTCTTGGTTGGGGCGCCGGAATGCTTGCGAGCTGGCTGGTCCTGCCTTACTTCGCGGAGACAAGGATCGTATTCGAATTCCAGCCGGCGCTCGCAATCATCGCCGTCGCGGCCGGGCTGATCATAGGCACTCTCAGCAGCTTCTACCCGATCGTTCGCGCGTCCCGCCTCGACCCCTCCGAAGCGGTTCGATATGTCTGACTTTGCGTCTTTGCGAGTCTTTGCGCCCTTTGCGGGAAACAAAGTCGTGCGCGCGAAGCCTGGATGAACGAAACGCGATGCGCGAAAGCTGATGCCCTTCGTTTCAATCGAGAGAGTCACAAAGATCTACGAAGCTGATGGCGAGTCCGCAGAGGTGCGCGTGCTCTCCGATGTTAACGCCGAAGTTGCGGAAGGGGAGTTCGTTTGCCTGATGGGTCCGTCGGGATCGGGCAAGAGCACACTGCTCACGATAGTGGGCGCGATGAATCATCCAACCGAAGGCCGCGTGCTTGTTGACGAAATCGACGTGTACGGTTTGGATGATGAGCGCCGCGCGGATTTTCGCCGCGAGTATCTCGGATTCGTGTTTCAACAACACCACTTGATGCCTTATCTGAACACGCTCGAGAACGCGATGCTGCCGCTTGCGACCGCTAACCTGGGCGCGAAAGAAAAACGCGTACGCGCGATGACTGTGTTAGAGAAAGTCGGACTCGCTGACAAGGCTACGCGCCTGCCGAATCAACTCTCAGGCGGAGAGCAAGGACGGCTTGCGATCGCTCGCGCGATAGTCAACGAGCCTCCGTTGATTCTCGCTGATGAGCCGACCGGATCGTTGGATACGAAGACCGGCCGCGAAGTGATGGAAGTATTCTTGAAGCTCAACGCGCAAGGGCAGACGGTTTTCATGGTGACTCACAACCCGGAGAACTCGTCGCTCGCACATCGAATAATCAACATCGTAGACGGCAGGATCGCGTGATTTGGAGAGCGCCGCCCTGTTACGGCCTCTCGCGACCGATACCTCGATGGCGGTGCTTTGGCTTTTAACTCCCTCGCGCATAAATCAAAGCCAAAGCGCCGCCGATGAACTATTGAATGCGCAGTGCCGTAACAAAGGCGGCGCACTGCAAACTAGAGCGGCGGATCGAACCTCCCATCCGCTGCCGTCCATCCTCCATCAACGAACAACACCGAACCCGTCACGTAACTCGACGCGTCCGAGGCGAGATAAACAACCGGTCCGGCCATCTCGTCAGCACTAGCCCATCGGCCAAATACGCTTTTGGAAGCGTACGCCGTATACCAATCGGGTTGATCCTTGATCGGTCGTGTGAGCGGCGTCTCGACTACTCCGGGAGCAATGGCGTTGACGCGTACTCCCTTTGGCCCGAGCTCCGCGGCCAGCGCCCGTACCAACTGCACGATTCCCGCTTTGGTGGCTGCATAAACGCCTTGCCCTGGTTCGACCACCTGAGAGCGGATGGAAGAGAACGCGATGATGCTGCCCCCGCCACGTTCCGACATTATTCGCCCCGCTTCGCGCAAGACACGAAACGTCCCTTTCAAGTTAAGCTCGATCACGCGGTCGAACTCCGAGTCTTGATAGTCTGCGATTGGCTTGCGAACGTTAGCACCCGGCGTCGTGACGACAATGTCGAGGCGTCGATGTTTTTCAGTTACCGCTTTGAACAGCTCCGCGACGCTTTCGGTGCGTGTAACGTCAACGGCAAACGCTTCTGCTTGGCCGATAACACGGGCAGTTTTTTCCGCGGCTTCCTGTTCCAGATCCGCGCAGGCGACGATTGCTCCGTGCGCCGCCAGTCCTTTCGAAGCGGCCTCTCCAATACCGGAACCAGCGCCGATGACGAGCGCAACTCGGCCGTCCAATCGAAAGAGTTTGTCGTAGTCCATCTAGTCACCTCACCGGTCGCGTCAGCGCACCACGGAGTTCGTATTCCGGCCTTCAGGTGGATGCATGGAGTTCAGGCTTTAGCTTGGTGCTTATCTTTCCCTACATTAAAGGCCAGGCTAAAGCCTGAACTCCATGCATCCACCTGAAGGCCGGACTACGAACTTCGATCCCTCGCAAGCGTGCTCGCGACCAACATCACCAAAGCTCCAGCGGCAACGCCAACGATCAACGACGGCACGCCTCGCGCCCCCTGCCCTTTGGAGATCACTTCGAGCACAAACGTAACGGCAACTGAAACAAGCATACTCGCAATCGCGGCGCGCGCATCTACCTTGATCGTGTACAGCCCAGCCACCAGAGGCAACAATAGCGCTGCGGGCAGCAGTGTATAGAAGATCGTGAGCGCCGAGATCACAGTCGGCAGCAATATCCCGATTAGAGCGCCGGCCGCTCCGCACACGATGGCTGACCATCTGGCGACTCGCATCAATCGCTCGTCAGCCGCTGCCGGATTCAAGAAACCCTTGTACAGGTCTTTGCTGAGCGACGTGCTCAACATGAACATCGCCGCGTCAGCCGCACTCAACTCTGCCGAGAAGATCGCTCCCAGCAGCAGTGCGCCCAGCCACAACGGCAGCGCTTCGGTCAAAAGCGTCGGCAGCGCCAGCTCGTGATTCGTCAGCCCGGGGAATCGGCCTCTCGCGATGATTCCTATCAATACCGGCACGATCGCGTAGGCGAGCAGGGCGATCGCGTTAGCTCCGACTCCTATTCGAACTGCGCGTTCGTCGCGAGCGCCGAATAGCTTTTGCAACAAGCCGGGCGATATGACGAACGAAGGTGCGAGTATCGCGAGGTACTTAAGGGCTGCCGGCCAGCCCTTGCCCACGAAGCCGAAATACGAGTCGACCTGATCAGCCCCAACTGCTGCTCCGGCCGAGGTCTTCAACCCCGCGAGTCCTTGACCGGCATTGAGTAAGAAAAGCAACGCGACAAAAAAGCCGACGAGCTTGACGGTCAACTGCAACACGTTCACACGAGCCGCCGCGTGCAGTCCGCCGAGCGTAAAATAAGTCGTTATCACCACGGCTGCGATCAGGCATCCCACCACTTTGGTAGTGCCTGCCACGACGCTGAGTATCCACGACACCGCAATCAACTGGGCCGCGAGAACAGTCAGCGACGCGAGCCATAACAGCAGAGCCATCAACCCTCGAACTCTTCGATCGTAGCGAAACTCCAGGTAGTCGCCGACCGTGTAGAGGTTGTGCTCTTTTGCAAGCCGCCAGATCTTCGGTCCGACCGTCAACGCGAGTATGACTGAGCCGATTCCTGCCGATCCAACCCACCACCATGCAGACATCCCATCGCGGTAGCCGAGTCCCGTCGCCCCAACAGTCGAGCCCGCTCCAATGTTGGCGGCGAGCAACGTGGAGAAGATCAACCCCGCGCCGAGTCCCCGGCCTGCAACAAAGAAATCGCTTGAAGCTCGGACCTGACGAGAGACGACCGCGCCAATGACGATCATCAACGCGGCGTAAGCGATGAGAATTAGAAGGAAGACCATCGAGTTCAGAAACCGCGTGTGCCCCGTGGTCAGCCAAGCCACGTCAGAAATCGCCGCGTGTGACAGCCACAAGGCAATTGCTGATTCGTACTTTTCGCCACGTCACCTTCCAAAGTAGAATCCGAGTGTGCCAGAATTGAGCAGATTCTTCGGTATCATTATTCGAATGTATGCGGAAGTCAACGCGCCACATCACGAGCCGCACTTTCACGCTTACTACCAGGAGCAAGTGGCGATCTATGGTCTCGATCCGATCGAATTGATCGCTGGCTCTTTTCCAAAACGGCAGGCGCGCCTTGTGGAAGCCTGGGCTGAAATGCATCAGGCCGAACTGCAGGCAGATTGGAATCTATTGCAGTCTGGTCTACGGCCAGTTCCGATTGCGCCGCTTAAGAAATGAAGGGAGTATGAAGCATTCAATCTATCGAGTGGAAGCGTTCGACAAAGTAGCGCCGTATACCTTGCGGGTGAGGTTCGACGACGGCACGGAACAGACGATTGATTTTCAGCCTGTTTTGGCCGGAGAACTCTATCGCGCGCTCCAGGACTTATCGCTGTTCAATGAGGTTCGGATCGATCCCGAGGTTCATACGCTAGTCTGGCCAAACGGGGCTGATTTCGATCCCGCCACCTTGCACGACTGGCCCGAGTACGCTGAGGCTTTGGCTCGCCGCGCGCGCGAGTGGGAACTGCAGCCTGCCTAAGTTGCGCAGCTATTTTATGTCCAACGCACTCGGTAAACGTTCGATCCCGCGGGCGGCGCGCACTGCGCGCAAGACGGCTTGAGCTATCGCCTCAGCCGCCAGCGCTCCGATCAGAGTCACATTAGCCTGCTTCGACGACTTGCCGGTCGCAAGCGCAAAGATCGTGTCGCCATCGTAAGCCGTATGCACCGGGTTGATCGTGCGAGCCAATCCGTCGTGAGCCATCTGCGCAACCTTCGAAGCCTGCACCTTTGTGAGAACGACATCGGTCGCGACTACTCCGATACTCGTCGAAGTTCCTTCAAGCAACGGTGGAAACGACTCGCCTCGCAGAAGCGCGTTCATCGTGTTCAGGAGCGAGCGGCCATCTTTCGTGCGAGCCCCGGCGATGACCTTGCCGGTTGCCGGATCAAACACGTCCCCGACAGCGTTGACGGCTACGATCGCGCCTACCGTGATGCCCTCAAGCTTGATCGCCGAAGTTCCGATTCCGCTCTTCATCGCGCGAGCCATCCCGAACAGCTTGCCGACCGTCGCGCCCGCCCCCGCGCCCACGTTGCCTTCAGCGGGCGTAGCATTCGTCGCCGCTTTGCAAGCTTTGTAGCCGGCTTCCGCATCCGGACGAATCTTCGCGTCGCCTACTCCGAGATCGAACAGAATCGCGGCCGGCACGATCGGCACGCGAGCCGAACCGACGCTGACGCCGATGCCTCGCTCATCGAGATAACGCATCGCGCCCGTAGCGGTGTCGAGTCCAAACGCGCTTCCGCCCGAGAGCATGATCGCGTGAACGGCTTGAACGGAATTGATTGGGTTGAGCAGATCAGTCTCGCGAGTGCCCGGCGCCGCTCCTCGAACATCGACTCCGGCGACCGCGCCTTCTTCGGTGAGAATGACTGTGCAACCGGTCGGCCTTCGTGTGTCGGTGAAGTGTCCGACTTTGAGGCCGGCAACGTCGGTGATCGAGCGTCCTTCAAGAGCCGCTGACGAAGACAGATGAGGGATGGCTCGCTTGGATTGATCGTTGGCAGCAAAGCCGATGCCGTCGTTGATCATGGTGATGCCCGCCGCAGCAACCGCTCCCCGCAGCAGATCACGACGCGTCGGTCCACTCATATGCCTTCTCCGATCTGATCGTTGGTGAAGCCGCCAGACGAAACTTGTGTTTCGGTGGAATTTTTAGAGCGATTCGCTTCAGCGTTGAACTGCCTCACGTTCTTCCAGCCACCGCTTGAATGAGTTCTGACTTTCCCCCGACGGCTTGCCGAGCAGCAGATTCTCGACGCTTATGTCTTCGTCAAGGTCAGGCCAGTGAATTCCTTCGTTATCGCCGATGAACCGCCAGTTATTTCGCTCTGCGTGGGTTCCGTGCATCAGCCGCGGATACCATGCGAGTGGCACGGAGATCGTGCGTCCATCGCTGAGGTCCACTGACAGACAGTCTTCCGTCAACTGAACATCCAGCGGCCTTCGCGGCAACCACTAAAGAACTCATTCCACCTCTCCAGCAAAGCTTACTCGATTCTCCTCTTACGTGGCGGTTCCCAACAATCGAATCGCTCCAATCGCCATCGTCTTGCAAGCTGAAATCAAATGCTCAATCTCGCAATACTCATCCGGCTGATGCGCCATCTTCAAAATTCCAGGCCCGTACGCGATACACTGCTCAATGCCGGCAATCCGCGAGAAGTGCTTCTGATCGTAAGTGCCCGGGCTTGCAATCAACGGAGGTTCGCGGCCAACGGTCTCCGTGATCACGGCGCGCATCGTTTTCACAAGCTGCGATTCGGGCGCGGTCATTGTTGGATGCACGATCATAAGATCCTTCAACTCGTATTGAAGCTCGGCATCTTCGACGCGCAACGCATCGATCAGTTCGGCGAACTCTTCGCGAACGGCTTCCAGGTTCTCTTCTATCAGAAAGCGCCGGTCGAACACAGCTCGACAAAGATCGGCTACACACGGAGTTTGAGGCGCGTCAGGGTCCTGTCCTCCAAGGACCGAATTGACGTTGATCGTTGCGGCGCGGGCGGCTTCGGGCTCAACCGGCATGCGAGTTCGACGCGAGGCGAGCTTGGGTTTGAGCGTACGCTGGACTCTCTCGATCAACCGGGCCATACGATCGATCGCGCTGACTCCTAGGAAAGGCATGCTTCCGTGAGCGATTCGCCCGCGCATCAGGACTTCAAACCAATACACCCCGCGATGCCCCAAACATATTCGATCATAATCCAGCGGCTCGGTGATGATCACATAATCGACCAGATCGGGTCTGACGTAACCGTGCTCGGCGAGATAAGCCACACCGGCAAATCCGCCGCTCTCTTCGTCAACCGTCGCGCTTTGTTCAATCGATCCGGTCAGCATCAAACCCGCGCGCCGAATCGCTTCGACTGCAAAGATGGACGCCGCGATGCCGGCCTTCTGATCGGTCACGCCGCGTCCGTAGATTCGTCCGTCGCGCATTTCGGCCGCGAACGGGTCGAGCGTCCATCCCGCGCCCGCCGGTACTACATCGATGTGACCGTTGAAATGAAGCGTCGGATGAAACTGCAAACCGCTTAGGTGACCGATGACGTTGACTCGCGGATGATCGGAAGAGCATTCGGGCCGGCCGGTCGCTTCGATGAAGCTCACCTCGTATCCAAACTCGCGAAGCTTATCGCCGACGAACTGAGCGCAGTCTCGGTAATTCTCGCCGGGCGGGTTGACGGTAGGAATGCGAACGATCTCGCGAAGCCAGTCGACCATCTCATCCGCGAGTTCATCGACGCGGGCGATAACCTTTGTCTCGTCGGAACTGAGCATAAAGCTACGTTCGTAGTACTGCCTTCAGGGGGAAGTTTGTTATCCCGCAGAATCACGGCCCGCGACTGGTACGAACTTCCGCCTGAAGGCCGTACTACGAACGCTTAAGCCGCAAGCCCCGAGCGAATCGTCTTCTCGACCGCGTCGCAGAACATATCGATCTCAGACAGCGTGGTGTAGACGTTCGGCGTGACTCTGATACCTTTGAATTCGTCGTGAACAATCGGCGTGACGATGATTCGATACTTCTCCCAAAGATGACCGACCAGCTTTGGCGGTTCGACTCCTTCGACACTGAAATTCGCGAGACCGCAGGACTGCTGAGGATCGTAAGGCGTCAGTATTCGCACGCCCTTAAGCGTTTCGAGTCTTCGCGCCCAGCGATCCTTTAGGAAGCGAAGCCGAGCCGCTTTACGCTCGATCCCGATGCCTTCGTGAAACGTGAGCGCTTCGGCGATCGCGTTGTGATTAGCCGCCGGGTGCGTGCCGATCTCTTCGAACTTTCGAATGTCTTCGTCCTGTTTCTTGTCCGCGGCCATCAGCGGCCACAGTTTTCCGATCTTTGATTTTCTGACGTAAAGGAACCCCGTGCCGTGCGGCGCCAACAGCCACTTGTGCAAGCTCGTACCGTAATAATCGCAATCGAGATCCGCGTGCTTGAACGGAAAATGCGCAAAGGCGTGCGCGCCGTCGACTATTGCTTCAATGCCGCGCTGGCGCGCCACCTGGCAGATTCGTTTGATCGGGAATATCTGCCCGGTCAGGTTGGTTATGTGACAAACGAGAATGACTTTCGTGCGGGGAGTGATAGCGCGTTCGAACCGCTCGTACAGATCGTCCATCGACGGAGGCGGAACGGGGAACGATAAGAACTTCAGCTTGATGCCGTCGCGGCGCTCGCGTTGCCGCCACGATGTGAGCATTCGACCGTAGTCCTGATTGGTCGTGAGCACTTCATCGCCGGGTTTGAGGTCCAGGCCGAAGATGCAGATCTCGAGCGCCTCGCTGGCGTTTCGCGTTATCGCCATCTCTTCGCGGTCGCAGCCAAACGCGGCGGCAAGCCTGCTGCGGACGCCCTCGATCTCCGGCTCGAGCACTTGCCACATCGTAATAGTCGGCGCTTGATTCGAGAACTCGAGGTAGCGTCGCATCGCATCTTGAACGACGCGCGGCGAAGGACTCACTCCGCCGTTGTTCAAGTTGATCAACGAGCGATCGACCGTAAAGGCTTGTTGGATTTCGCGCCAGAAGTCTTCATCGGCTGCGATCTTGTCAGGCGAGGTTTCGCCTGCCGCTCGCGACGCTGCAAGAATTGTCTCGACGCCACCCTCGCGAAATGACGCAAGCGTGGCTATCGCGGTGACAGTGCCAGCCGATCTGATGAAACTGCGTCGTGTTAACATGGATCACCCCCTAGAGAGAGATTGTCTATCACTGAAGGATCTGGGAGATTGAATGGAGCGCCTTTGGGGGCAGCGCTCACCGAAAACTTAGGTCTTCCTTCAATGCTTCCCAGGCACACGAAATCGCTTAACACGTTTTTTCTCGGGCTGATTACGAATCCGTACCCAGTATTCCTCCAAGGCGTCTTCGTCAACTTCGGCCTCAGTGGAATACAGCGCATTTCGCCCATCTTTTCTGCAACCGCTAATCCAGTATTCTTCTTTGGTCTCGATGTCGTAATAGTTAGACTTGAAACCGCGACCTTTGAGAGATCGGAACGATCGATCGCGATAAACCAGTTTCTTACCCTTCTCTTTTACTTCGACCCAACCAATCCGCGCGGGGCCGACTATATCAAGTTCTTTATATTCAATCCACATTACTCGCTTCATCGTGTTTGCCTCAGAAACGAAGGGCCGATTCTATCACACGGACTCCTTCATCGAAACAAGTCGAGCTCGGGCATGCGGATTAATTCCTTTCCCGAAGCATGCCCCGACTCGTAGCTGAAGCCTCGAATAATCGCGACCGGAATCCCCACGCTCTTCTTCATGACAAGCTCTGCTGCTGAAGCGAGTTCGTCGGCGATCGCGATGACCGTGACTTTCAAAGGCCGGCCATGCGAGTCTTCCTGGCCCCGGTAGTCGATCAACGGCGCAATGCCCGAGACTCCGAGCGCCACGTTTACAAGCCCTTCGCGCCACGGGCGGCCAAAAGTGTCCGATACGATCACCGCGAGCCTGACGCCAAACGCATCTTCAAGCGCCGCGCGAACCCTTTGCGCCGACGCATCCGGGTCCTTGGGCAAAAGAGTCACCGTGCCTTCCGCGACGTTCGATGTGTCTACGCCGGCGTTCGCGCACACGAAGCCGTGCTCGGTTTCAGAGATCAATACACCGCGCTCCATGCGGACGATTCGCTTTGACTCTCGAAGCACGACTTCGACCAGGCGAGCGTCCTTGTCGTAAGCAGAGGCCCACTCGCGCGCCCGGCTTGAAGGTTCAATTGAATCGAGTGAAACGATGCGGCCTTCGGCTTTCGAGACAATCTTCTGCGCGACCACTAGCACGTCGCGATCGACGATTTCTATTCCGGCTTTGCGCGCGGCTTCGGCGATAAGCGAGGCGACATCGTCGCCTTCCTGAACTTCGGGCATGCGAGGCACGCCAATCACTTGAATCGCGGGAGTATTCACAAACGCCTTTGCGCCCTTTGCGAGTCTTTGCTGACTTTGCGCGAAACACTGTTTAGTCTCTCTAAAACTCCGGTTTCAACTAGTGTATCAAAAGTCTCGGTTCCGCTACCGCGTTCGAGCAACATCTCTACATCGCCCGGCTCGTCAATGTCCAACGCAATGCGCGGGTTGTTCACGATCAAGGATTCGACGCCAACACGCGCGGCTTCCTGTTTATGCAGCGCGAGCGAGTCTGGCCCGAACCGCGACGGAAACAAGGTCGGCGGCGTGCGGATGATTGCATTGGTTCCAGTACCGTCGCGCGAAGGCACAAGAAGCGCGGCAGGCGCATCTGGCATAACCGACAGCAACTCGTCGATGTCTTCGCCTCGCACGAGTGGAAGGTCAGCGGGTAACCTCATCACCGTATCGAAGCCGCGCTCGGTGAGAACACGAGAGGCCCAATCGACTGATGCGCTCTCGGATTCCTGTGACTCCTCGATCAGGACGTCCCAACCCAAGCTGCGAGCTCGCTCGATCGCCGGAGCGAAACTGCTGACCAGCACGACTCGATCAGGCTCACGCGCGCCGATCACGGCTCTGCTGACGTCTTCAAACATCGCCCAGGCAAGACGTCGTCGATCGTCCGTCGATAGAAGATCAGCAAGACGAGTCTTAGCGTTCGCGGGATCTTTGACTGGGATCAGAAGCGCTTTCATCAACAGACTCCAACCACGGATGGACACAGATGAACACAGATATGCCTTTTCTTTCTATCTGTGTTTATCTGTGTTCATCTGTGGTTTGATCTTCTTGATCTGGAGTGCAGACTCCGCCAGCCTTCGCTTGTCATCGAGCGTATTCATAACCGTGTCGGTGCTGAACACCTCCATTCCGAGCACTCGAACGTCGTCTAGGATCGCGGCATCCGCTTCGTCAAGGAGGAACGCGTCGACAAAATCGCGGTACATCGTCGCCACTCCCTTTGCCGAAACTTCGTGACCCAGGTCGCGAAGCATCTCAGCCGCCGGTCCCTTGAGCGCGCGGCCCGCGATGATCGGCGTGACAGCAATGACCGTCGCCGGTGTCTCTCGGAGAGCATCTCGAACGCCGGGCACTGCCAAAATCGGGCCGATGCTGATGAATGGATTACTCGGGCAAACGACAACGGCGTCCGCTTCAAGAATCGCGCGGAGAACGCCAGGCGCGGGCTCGGCAGACTCGATGTTGTCGAAACGAATCTCGCGCACTCGCGGCTCACATCTTCGGCGCACGAAGTATTCTTGAAAGTGCATCTCGCCTTCGTCAGTGATAACTCGCGTGGGCGTGTATGAGTCGGTCATTGGCAGAATCGCCGGCCGAACGCCGAGCGACCTTCGGATTTGGTCGGTCACTTCGCTGAGCGAGCAGCCACCGCGCAGTTGATGAGTCCGGAAAATATGCGTGGCGAGGTCGCGATCACCCAGGTTAAACCACGAAGGCTCACCGTAGCGCTCGAGCCAGCGCAGCGACTCGAACGTATCACCTTTCAGTCCCCAACCGGTTTCTTCGTTGATCAAACCGGCTAGCGTGTAAGTGACGGTGTCAATGTCGGGACAGATACGCAGCCCGAACAACTCGATGTCGTCGCCGGTGTTCGCGATGATTGTGATGTCTTCGGGCGGCATCACGTCAGCAAGCCCGAGCAGAAGTTTTGAGGCGCCGATGCCACCCGCGAGTGCGGTAATTCTCATACTCATGTGTTCCGGGTTCGGGGTTCAGAGTTCCGGGTTCAGAGTTTAAGGTCAGGGTCTCACAGCAATCTGCCGGCTCGGAACTCGAAACTCTGAACCTTGAACTCGGAACCCTGAACCCTGAACCCTGAACCCTGAACGGTGAAGCTATAAGCCGATCACCCGATAGCGCGCGGTCTTGATTTTGTACCGCCGATTGATGCCGATCGCGAGCACTGTCATGCGCTCCAGCGTGCGCGCGCTGTATAGCGTTCCGGCATCGACGGCTCGCAAGCCTTCAATGAACCCGATCGCTTCAATCACTCGCGCCTTGGCTTCCTTCGAATCACTAGCTACGAACGAATCGCACTCGAGCGGTTCGTCGATCTCGGCGAGCAAGTGAGCCGGCTCGGTCTTGAATGCGGCAACCAGCGGGATGTTCTCCGGAAGCCGGGCTTTCAGATGCTCGCCGGCCGAGCCCTCCGGCAACTCGACGTAACGCACGCGGCCCTGCTCGAACGAAACGGGAACGGTTATGTCGATCAGAATAGAACCGTCGCGAAAATCTTGGCGGTGAGCTTCGAGCGTTGAAGCCGCGTGGGCAAAGGGCACAGTCAGGAGCACCAGTTCGGACGCCCCGATCACATCCCGATTCTCGCCGAACCCAATGCGCCGGGCCGTGCGACCTTCCAGGAGCAGATTCAATTCATCAGCCGTCGTCCTCGCCTTTTCAAGCGTGCGCGATCCGATCGACACTTCCGCTCCTGCCATCGCCCATCTGAGCGCAAGCCCGCGACCTTCTTCTCCGGTGCCGCCGATCAGTCCTACCTTAAGTTCGTTGATATTCATCGCAGGTCGAATCTCTCTTTTAGTCTCAGCACAACCGCGTGAAAACGCCTGGTCAAGGTTGCCATCGGCAGGGATGAGTGTCAACGCGGCGCATTGTCAGCTTGTAAGGGCGGTCCCGGCCCTTCTTGGCTACGACGACGCTAGCATGCGCTGAGGGGCGGCCACAGAGGGACCGCCCTTACAAGCATGCCTTGGCTCGAGTCCAATTCGTCGAACGCACTCCCACGATAAAGAAATCTGACGAGAAAGAAATCATTGACTGTTAGATTTACGCGCAGGTATGATCACAGTGAGCTTCCCGGTAGCACCCGTGGCGTTGCTTTCACGCGAATGATCGCAATCGAAATTGGATCTTGGGGCCCTTGAACAGGAAGAACCTATGAAGCACTTTGTGACGGCACTCTGTTTACTAGCCATCCTCACCGCAGTGGCGCTGGCTTCCGATTCAACATCAAACTCCAACTTAATGCCGCTTAATGAAGTTCGCGCTGGAATGAAAGGCCATGGCATCAGCGTCTTTCAGGGCTCCAAGCCCGAACGTTTCGAGGTCGAAATCCTCGGCACGCTCGACGGCATCCCAAATCCCAAGCAGAGTATCGTTATCGCGCGATTGAGCGGACCGCTTGTCGACCGCACTGGCGTGTTCGCGGGGATGAGCGGGAGTCCGGTTTACATCGACGGCAAGCTCGTCGGCGCTGTGGCGTACGCGTTCCCGTTCGCCAAGGAGGCGATCGCGGGCATCACTCCGATCAAGTACATGATCGATATTTTCGAGCAGGGACAAAAAGAAGAGCAGCCTCAGTCGAGCCAGCGGGTCAGCTTCAAGACGTTGATTGGACAGAGCGCAAACAATCCGTTTGATTCCTTACCCTCGATGCTTTCCGCGCAAATCGGCGCGCGAGCCGCGAGCAATTCTGCGCTCACTCCATATGTAGGTCAAACCATCGTTCCAATAGCCACACCAGTCACGTTTTCCGGAGTTCCTCAAAGCGTGCTCGATGCGTTCGCGGGAGATTTGAGGAAGATCGGAATTCAACCGATCGCAGGGGTGGGCGGAGGCTCGAGCCTCGGGCCCATGGTTCCGGCTGACGAGAACACGCTAGCTCCGGGGACGTCTGTCAGCGTGCAGTTGGTGCGCGGAGACTTCACGATAGACGCCGCGGGTACGGTCACCTATCGAGACGGAGCGCGAATCTACGCCTTCGGACATCCCTTCCTCAGCTCGGGCGCGACGAGTTGGCCGATGGCCGAGTCTTCGATAGTTACGGTTGTTCCAAACCTGAACAATTCATTCAAGCTTTCGGCGGGCGGGAATCTTGTCGGCTCGATCAATCAAGACCGGTCGACCGGCGTGTATGGTCAACTGGGCGACAAGCCACGAATGATCCCGGTGCGCGTCACGGTTCACACGAGCCGAAACAAAACCGAGGCCTACAACTTCGAAATAGTTTCCGATCCGTTTCTGACCCCGCTGCTGACCAAGATAACGATGTTCTCGGCAATCGCTGCGACCGAGCGGCAAATCGGGAGCCAGACTCTCAAACTCAGCGGCCGCATCGCTGTATCCGGGCAGCCCGACATACGGCTGGACAACAGCTTCACGTCGCCCAACGGCGCGGCGCTGTTTGCGGTCAGTGCAGTTGCGCAGCCGCTGGCTGTTTTGTTTGGCAGCGGGTTCAACGCGCTTGATCTCGGCGGAATTGAAGTCGACGTGACATCAACCGACAGCCGATCGAGCGGCAGCTTGAATCGACTGTGGATAGACAAGACCGAAGCGCGTCGCGGCGAGAGCATCGAGATGCAAGCGTTCGCTCGAAACGAAAACGGCAGCGAGTTCGTCGAGCGCATACCGCTGGTGATCCCGCCCGATGCTCCAATCG
>Ga0114129_10006937_pt1 | contig 16116 bp, 21 predicted proteins | sample RhiMetdeltSRZDD1_FD_80071 | JGI IMG/M metagenome (GOLD analysis project Ga0114129, IMG submission 80071) | Populus rhizosphere microbial communities from Tennessee, USA - Rhizosphere MetaG P. deltoides SRZDD1 (version 2) (version 2) | ecosystem: Host-associated > Plants > Roots > Rhizosphere >... | reverse complement strand
CTACATGGGCATCAACATCGGAGCGATGCTCGCTCCGCTCGTCTGCGGCTTCCTCGCCCAGAGCGCGATCTTCCGTGGTTTCCTCGAGCGCAACGGCATCGATCCTCGCCTCGGCTGGCACTTCGGATTCGCCATGGCCGGCTTCGGCATGGTCTTCGGCCTGGTGCAATTCACGTTCGGGCAGCGCCAGTTCGGCGCGAGCGCGGACGGTCCGCGAGGGCGGCCCGCCGCGCAGCAGGCGAAGGAGCACGCGCCGCTCACGCGCGAAGACTGGATGCGCATGGCGGCGATCTTCGTGCTGTTCGTCTTCTCGTGCATCTTCTGGAGCTCGTTCGAGCAGGCCGGCTCGAGCCTGAACCTCTTCGCCGACCGCATCACCGACAACCGCGTCTTCGGTCGCTCGTTCCCGTCGAGCTGGTACCAGTCGGTGAACTCCATCTTCATCATCACGCTCGCGCCGGTGTTCGCCTGGCTGTGGGTGCGGCTGCGCGAGCGCGAGCCGTCCAGCCCGGCGAAATTCGCCTGGGGCCTGTTCTGGGTCGGAGCTGGATTCGTGCTCGTCGCCGCGGCGGCGGCGGTCGCACAGAAGACCGGCCAGCGCGTCAGCCCATGGTGGCTGGTCGGCGTCTATCTCTGCCACACCGTCGGCGAGCTGTGCCTCTCGCCCGTGGGGCTCTCGACGGTGACGAAGCTCGCGCCCGTCCGTTTTGCCTCGCTCATGATGGGCGTCTGGTTCACCTCGCTCGCCGTCGGCAACCGGATCGGCGGCTGGGTCGCGGGCCATTTCGACCCGAACGGCTCGTTGCCGGGCCTCTTCCTCACCGTGGCGGTCTTCGCCATCGGCGCTGCGGTGGTGCTCGCCCTCCTCACCCGCCCCATCAAGAAGCTGATGGCCGGCGTGCACTGACGTCAGGAGACGAGCCCGCCACCTCGGGGCAGGACTTCGCGCGTCAGGTTGCGGACGCCGTCCTGCTGCACGATCACGTCGTCCTCGATGCGGATCCCGCCGAACGGCGCCAGCGCGTCGACCAGCTTCCAATCGACGGTGCGCGCGAGCGGTCCTTCGCGCAGCGGACGGAGCAGCGCGTCGATGAAGTAGATGCCGGGCTCGACGGTGAAGCATTGCCGCTCGGAGATCACCGTCGTATTGCGCAAGAACGGATTGTCCGGCCGCGGCTTCACGGTCGCGCAGCCCACGTCGTGCACTTGCAGGCCGAGCGAATGCCCCAGGCCGTGCGGATAGAAGGCGCGCGTCACGCCCGCGGCGACGCCCTCTTCGCCGGAGGTCTTGAGCAAGCCCGTCTCGCGCAGGATGCCGCCCACCTGCCGGTGCGACTCGTCGTGCAGCGCCTCGTAGGGCAACCCCGGCCGTGCCTGCGCGCAGAGGCGCTGCTGCATCGCCTCGACCTGCGCGACCAGCCCGGCGAACGCGGAAGCCGCGGCGCCGCTCCCTTTCACCCAGGTGCGGGTGATGTCCGCGGCGTAGCCGGCGAACCCGGCGCCGGCGTCCAGCAACAGCGACTGCGCGGGGTGCGCGCGCTTCGAATAGCTCACGTGGTGCAGCGTCGCCGAATGCGCGCCGAGCGCGACGATGTTCTTGTACGGCGTCTCCGCATCGTCCTGCCTCGTCGCGCGCAGGAACGAGAGGTGCAACTCCAGCTCCGACTGGTCGGACGAGGCGAACAGCCTCCGCAGCTCCTCGTGGCCCGCCGCCGCGCGGCGGTTCGCCTCCGCCACGCACTCCATCTCGTACGGCGTCTTGTGCACGCGCAGCCGATCGAGCTCCGCGACGAGCGCCGGCGGGTTCACTGCGTCGATCCCGCACGCCGCTGCCGCGGCGCCCTCGTCGCCGATGAACGCGACGCGCCCGCGGGGCATGAGCCCGCGCAACTTGTCTTCGGACCCGACCTCGGCGACGTCGAACGAGCCCCAGAACCAGTCCACCTCAGGCGGCGCCAGGGCTTCCCAGAAATTCGTCTCGACGAGGCGCAGCAGGCGCGGCTGGCGGTCGGCCTCGATGACGAGCGCGCATCCGGGCTCCGACAGCGGCAGCCAGCGGTGGAACTCGGGCGTGACGCGCAGCGGCCAGTAGGCGTCGTCCACCTGGGTGCGCTTCTGCGGCCTCCCCGAATGGATCACCAGCGCGTCGTAGCCGTTCTTCCGCAGCGCCTGCGCCGTGTCGGCGGAGAGCTTGGAGACGTGCGCCCGGTACAGCCCTTCGAGCTTGTTTCGATCCATCGGCGCATTCTACCCGCGATATGCTGGCCTTCGATGACGGACGAGGACGAAGTACTCGCCGCGAACGCGGCCTTCTACGCGGCGTTCGCCGACTCCGACGTGAAAGCGATGGACTCCGTCTGGGCCCACCGCGCGCCCGTCGCCTGCGTGCACCCCGGATGGGAAGCCCTGGTCGGCCGCGATCGCGTCATGGAGAGCTGGCGGCGCATCCTCCGAGGCGGCGCGTCGCCCATCTCGTGCGGCAGCGCCGTCGCGCACCTGCTCGGCGACGCCGCCTTCGTCACCTGCCTCGAGCGGCTGCCCGGCACGACCCTCATCGCCACGAACTTCTTCGTCCGCGAGGACGGCCGCTTCCGCATGGTCCACCACCACGCCGGCCCGGCCGCCCCCCCCCCCCCCGTCCCCGCCCCCCCCCGCCCCCAACTGAACTGATTCCGGGGACACCCATACGCAATTGCCACGTGCTCCTCGAGCCGCGGAATTGAGTATGGTGTCCCTGGATTTAGGGGGCGCGCAGCGCCAGCTTCCAGCAGGCGGTGAGCGCAGCCAAGGCCGCGAGGGCGAGCAGCGGCTGCAGGACGGTCCGACGCGGCGGCCTTCGCGCCAGCGGGCCAGCAGCAGCGCCGAGAACGCCGCCGGCGATGAAGCCGAAGAGGTGGGCGAACAGGTCGGCGTTCTGGCCCGTGCCGAGGAGACCCAGCAGGGCCGAGCCAGCGCCGAGGGCGAGGAGCGCCGCCCGACGGCGAGCCACGGCCTGCAGCAGCGCGAGCGCACCGAGAGCTGCGAACACGGCGGTGGAAGCGCCGACCGAGACGTAGCCGCGGCGCACCACGAGCGCCGTCAGCACGTTGCCGGCCACGCCGCCGACGAGCGCGATCCACGCCGCCGCTGCCGGGCCGATGCGGCGCGCGAGCGCCCATAGCAGGACCGACCCGGCGACGAGGTTCCCCACGGCGTGGGCGTAGTCCGCGTGCAGCGTGAGCGCCGTCGCTGCGCGCCACCACTCGCCGTGCCGGAACGCCTCGGCGTCGGAGCTCCCGCGCGCGAACCAGATCACCCTCTCGTCTCGGGGGCCCGTCGCCAGGTGGAACGAGGCGAGCAGCGCCGCGTACGCAAGCCACAGCAGACTGCGGCCATATTCCGGTGGCGGCCGCGGCGCAGGGCGCGCCCGCTCCGCGTCGTGTGCGGCGAGCGCGGCTTCCGCGGCCGCTTCGTCCTCGGGAAGCACGGCGATGGCGACGCCGCCGGGCTCGTCGCGCAGCTCGTGCAGGATGCCCAGCGCGGTGAGGACGTACGCCCATTCCTCGGCCTGCGCGCGGCTCTGGGTCCGGCGCACGACGCGGGGCAGCTCGGCGGGCCTCACTTCAGCGGCAGGCCATCGTGCGGCTTCTTCTCGCCGGGCTCCAGCCACCAGCGCGCCTCGGCGCGGCGGCCCGCGGGGTCATCGGCGTCGAACCGGATGATGGCGCCCTTGGGAAAGTCGATGCGCGCCGGCTCGACTTTCCCCAACGCGGCGGCGATGCCGCTGAGCTGAGGGTCGTGTCCAACCAGGGCCACGCGCTTCACGTCCAGCGTGGCCACCTTGTCGAGCAGCTTCTGCACCGGCACTTCCGGCCGGAGGTCCTCGAGCACCGAGACCTCGTCGAGCTCCAGCGCGTCGGCGAGGATCTCCGCCGTCTGCACCGCGCGGACGAGCGGGCTCGTGCAGAGCAAATCGACCCGCTCGCCCAGCTTGGCGAAGGCGCGCGCCGTGTCGCGGAACTTCCGCCGGCCCTTGGCGTTCAAGGGCCGTGAATCGTCCGGCCCCTTCCACTCGTCGGGATCGCCCGCGATGCCGTGCCGGACCAGGAAGATTTTCACGCCCGCGCAGCCTAGCGCGCGCTCTCGCCCAGCGCCAGCGGGAGCGGTCTCCGGTCCGAGATCTGCATCGCGCGGGTACGCTCCGGCCGGCGCCATGCTTCAACTCAGAACGTTCCGCCGCTCGCGGAAGTAGCGGCGCAGCGTCTCCTCGACGTCCAGCGGCGCGAGCGTGGTCGGCGGCCCGGTGACGGTCGCGGCGTTGGTCCGAGCGATGCGCGCGTTCAGCTCTTCGAGCACTGCGCGAGCGTCGTCTTCGGTGGGGATGCCGGCGAGGCTCTCGAGGACCGCTTCGGCTTCCCGCCGGATGGCGAGGGCGTCCGGCACGAAGGAAAGCTGCTCGCGCCGGAGCTTCCGCTTCACCCACCAGAACTCGTCGTACGGCTCGTCGAGATCGGCCAGCGGCCGGCCCGCTCCTTCCAAGGCATCGAACTCGCCAGCTTCTTGCGCCTCGCGAATCTGCCGCTCTGCGAACGACTCCCACGTCTCTGCTGGGGGCTTTCTCGGCACGGTCGAGATGGTACACGCGCCGCGCGCCCGCGGCGACCGCGCGGTCGTGGACGGCCGCGTCGCCCGGGATTGTCTTGCCGACCTGTCGTCAGGAGCCGGGGCCGTCCTCGCCGTCGCCGTCCTGCGGCATGGCGAAAAATCCGCCATCCTCGTCCTCGTCGCTGAGCGGTGGCTGCACCTTCGCCGGACCGGGCGAGGGCTTCAGCTCCGCGACCTGCGCCGGCGTCAGGGCGGCGGCCGGTGTCGTTTCCTGCGACGGGGCGACGACAAGCCCGACACCGAGCGCGATCGCCGTCGCCGCGGCCGTCAGTCCCAGCACCACCATTCCCAAGCGCGTCATCTCGTCCTCCGGAGTCGTTAACGCTCCCGGAACAGCCCTCTTTCACGTGGCGTGCCGACGCGGGGAGGCGGCGAAGCAGCCGGAGGAGGGCCGAGGCTCTCGCGTCGGCGCCCGCGTGACGCTCCAATCTACAGATCGTAGAGTCCGTTGACGCGGGCGCTTCTCCCGTGGTTTCGGAGGGGCGATTCCGCGGAGGAACTCATGGCCAAGAAGAAGACTGCGAAGAAGCCGGCGCGGCGGAAGGCGCCGGCGCGCAAGTCCGCTGCCCGCCGCACGAGCGCCGCACGCGGCGCGCAGCAGCGCCCGGCGCGCGCGGCTGCCCCGAAGGGAGCAGCGGGCGCACCCGCCGGGATGCACACGGTGACCGCGCAGCTCACGCTGCGCGACTCGGCCCAAGCCATCGACTTCTACAAACGGGCGTTCGGCGCGCAGGAGTTGATGCGCATGCCGGGCCCAGACGGCCGCGGCATCTGGCACGCAGAGCTCCGCATCGGCGATTCGGTCATCTTCCTCTCGGACGAGATGCCCCAGGGACCCACTGCCGCGCCGTCGCCGACGCACAAGCCGACGGGCTTGTTGCAGCTCTACGTCGCCGACTGCGATGCCGTGTTCCAGCAAGCGGTCCAGGCCGGTGCCCGCGTCGGCATGCCGCTCGCCGACATGTTCTGGGGCGACCGGTACGGCAACCTCATCGACCCGTTCGGCCACGTGTGGGGCATCGGAACGCACGTGAAGGACGTCAGCCCCGAGGACATGACCAAGGCTGCCCAGGAATGGGCAGCGAAGAACATGCCTCCGGGCGGGCAGCGGCCGCAGCAGACGCAGCTGAGCTGAACCGCGGGCGCAGCCCGCCGGCCGAGCGCTACCCCGCTACGCCTTTTGCGGCGCGGGTGCGCCGGACCCGGCCCACGCGCGGCGGTAGACCTGATCGGTCGCCCAGGTCAGCACGAACGTGCACGCGATGAGCAGCGCGACGAGGAGCCAGTACTGCGCCCAGTCGCAGTGCTTGCCCCACACGGCGTCGAAGGAGAAGCCGCGGATCTGTTTGTAGAGCAGCGCCTGGTGGAAGAAGTACCCCGCCAGCGAGGAGGTGCCGAACACCTCGACGAAGCGGACCGGCAGCGAGGTGCGCCAGCGTCCCTGCAAGCGTTCCGCGGCCATCAGCGCCAGGACGAGCGCGCAGACCTGGGTCCAGCGGCTGGCGTGATTCGCGGGGTTCGTCACCCAGAACTGGTGCGGCGGGTAGGCGGCCTCGAGCTGCGGCGAGAGAATCCACATCGCCGCGCCGACGACGAGCAGGCCGGCGACCCACTTCGCGAGCGCGCGCGCGTCGCCCCCCGCCGCGGTCGCTCCGGCCGAGGCGCCCAGATAGACGTAGCCTGCCCAAGGCAGGAGCGGAAAGACGGAGTCGGTGCTGCCGTTGGCGAGCGCCGCGAGCGGTCCATGGACGCGCTCGGCCAGTGGCGACACGCCGAAGGCGATGGCCGCCAGCGCGAGTGCGATCCAGCGCAGCACCTGCGGCCGCGGAGCGAGCGCGGCGAGGATCGGCAACGCGATGAGCAACGACAGCCCGATGCAGTGCAGGATGTCGATGCGGAAGATCCAGCGCGGCTCGCGCAGCAGCGGGAACCACATCCAGTTCACCAGGGTGGCGACGACCAGCACCTCGCCGAGGCGCCGCAGCGTCTTGCGCACGCGCGGCCACCGCGCTCCCGAAGCCGCGCCGCGCACCTGCACGAGTGCCAGGGAGAATCCCGCCGAGAAGATGAAGGCGGGCGCCACCAGCCCGTCGATCCACTGCAGCCGCGCCCAGAGCGGCCCGGTACGCAACTCCGGACGCAGCAGCGTCAACGCGTGCGTCTGGATCATCACGATCACGGCCAGGCCGCGTAGCCAGTCGAAGGCGAGTATGCGGGAGGCCTGCGCCACGCGTCGAAGCGTAGCCCAGGGCGGGCGGCGGAGCGAAAAAGCGGAGGGTACGCTACCGGCGCCGCCGCGAAGGCTGGACGCGAGGCGGCTCATCCTCCTGCTTCGAGTAATGCGGCGGCCACGGCGCGTCGCCCTGGCCGGCCGCGCGCTGCCGCTCGGATAGCTCGAGGAGCTTGTCGAGCGAACCGGCCCGATCGTCGATGGCAGCGGCCGGGTCTCCCCGCTCCGCGAACCGCTTCGGCACGGTGGCGACGGTGAAGTCCGCCGGGTCCACGTCGGGCACCTCGCTCCAGTCGAGCGGCGTGGACACGCGCGCGTCCGGAGTGGGGCGCACCGAGTACGCCGAGGCGACGGTCCGGTCCTTCGCGTTCTGGTTGTAGTCGAGGAAGACTCCGTGCCGCTCTTCCTTCCACCACTTGCTGGTCGCGATCGCTGGCGCGCGGCGCTCGACTTCGCGCGCGAGCGCCAACGCGGCGGCGCGCACCTCGCCGAACGTCCAGCGGCGCTCGATGCGGACGTTGACGTGCATCCCGCGCGAGCCGGACGTCTTGGGATGGCCGCGCAAGCCGTTCTCCTCGAGGACTTCGCGGGCCAGCAGGGCGACGTCGCGCACCTGTGACCACGGCACGCCCGGCACCGGGTCGAGATCGACGCGCAACTCGTCGGGATGCTCGAGATCGTCGGCGCGCACCGGGTGCGGGTTCAAGTCGATGCAGCCGAGGTTCACCACCCAGGCGAGCTGAGCGGCGTCGTTGACGACCACCTCGACGGCGCTGCGGCCGGAGGGAAAGCGCAGCTCGACCGTGTCCACCCACACCGGACGCTGCACGGGGGCGCGCTTCTGGAAGAAGAACTCTCCCTCCGCGCCATCGACGAAGCGCTTGAGGGCCATCGGGCGGCCGCGCACTCCGCGCACGGCGCCATCCGCCACCGCGAGGTAGTACCGGACCAGATCGCCTTTCGTGTAGCCGGCGCGCGGGAAGAACACCTTGTCGGGATTCGAGATCGCCACCTCTCGACCGGCGACCTGCAGAAGCTCCTTGCGGGCGGGCACGCGATGCGCATGGTAGATCACGCCGCGGAGAGGGGCGAGCCAGCCAATGCCGACCTTCCACTACGCCAATCCCGAAACGATCCACTGGGGCGCGGGATGCCTGCGCGAGAAGCTCGACTCGGAGCTCCGCCGCATCGGCGGCGGGCGCGTCTTCATCGTCACCACCAGGAGCGCGGTCCGCGAGCCCGCTCTCGCGCCGGCCATCGAATCGATGCTCGGCGATCGGTTCGCCGGCCGTTTCGCCGACATCGGCCAGCACGCGCCGGCGCGCTCCGTGATGGACGCGGTGCGCGCGGTCCGCGAGTCCCGCGCCGACGCCCTGCTCTCGGTCGGCGGCGGCTCGCCCATCGACGCCGCGAAGACGGTCGCGTTCTCCATTGCGACCGGCCTGGACGTGACCCTCCCGGACGCTCCGGCGCGAGCCCGGGGCGCGAAGCTCGACGGCGTGCTCCCTCACCTCGCCGTTCCGACGACGCTTTCGGTCGCGGAGCTGGCCGGCAGCGCCGGTTTCAGCGCCGAAGGCACCAAGGAGAAAGTCGGCGTCGCCGCTCCGCAGCTGCGGCCCGCCGCGGTCTTCTACGACGCGACGCTTGCGGTGAAGACGCCGCTCGATCTGTGGCTCTCCACGGGAATCCGCGCCGTCGACCACGCCGTCGAGACGCTGCTCGCCCCGGGCGAGCACCCGCTCGCCGACGTCGCCGCGCTCGACGGCGTGCGGCGGCTGCGCAAGGGACTCCTCGCCACGAAAGCGAACCCCGCCGACCTCGATGCGCGGACCGAGTGCCAGCTCGGTGCGTGGCATTCGTACCTGCTGCCCGGCCCCGCCGCGAAAGGCCTCAGCCACACCTTGGGAAAGCGCCTCGGCTCGCGGCACGACATCCCGCACGGGGTGACGTCCGCGATCCTTCTGCCGCACGTCGTCCGCTATCTCGCGCCGGCCGCGCCGGAGACGATGAAGCGCATCGCCGCGGCGCTGGACGCGCCGGACGCGGCCCAGGGCATTTCCCGCCTCGTTGCGCAGCTCGGCCTTCCGCAGCACCTCGCCGCGTACAAGCTCTCCGACGGCGACCTGCGCGAAGCGGTCCGCCCGGTCGCGAACGCGCAGAACTCGGAGAGCGACCTCCTCGACATCCTTCGCGCCGCTCTGTGAAGCGGTCGTTGCTCGTCGCCGCGACATTGTTCGCGTGGTCCGGTGCTGCGCTCGCCGCGGCTCCGGGCGACTGCAAGACGACTCCGGAGCGGCAGGGGATGGATTCCCGCGCGCTCGCGAGCGCAGTCCGCGACCTCGCAGCCAAGAAAGCGGGCCTGCACGCCCTCGTCGCCGTCAGGAACGGCTGCGTCGTGTTCGAGTCGTACTGGCCGCCGTACGATCGCGAGCGCAAGCACTACCTCAATTCCGCGACCAAGGCAGTGCTCTCGGCCCTCGTCGGCATCGCCGTCCACGACGGCAAGTTGCGCCTCGACGACCGCGTGCTGTCGTACTTTCCCGACCACGCGTCCACGGACGGCGACCCGCGCCGGGATCGGATCACCGTCGAGCATCTGCTCACGATGTCCTCCGGCATCCGCTGGCCGCAGACCGCCGCCGAAAACGCATCCGACGAGATGGGCCGGAGCGGCGATTGGGTGCGCTTCATCCTCGATCGTCCGATGGCAGCGGAGCCGGGGAGCGTCACGAACTACAGCAACGGCGATTCGCACCTCCTCTCCGCCGTGCTGCAAAAGGCGGTCGGAGCCACCGCTTTCGATTTCGCAAAGGCCCGCCTCTTCGCCCCGCTCGGCATCCGCGATGTCGCCTGGGACGCCGATCCGCAAGGGCACAGCATCGGCTCCGCCGCGCTCCAGATGCGCCCCGTCGACATGGGGAAGATCGGCTCGCTGATTCTGGGCTACGGCGAGTGGGGCGCGCACCGCGTCCTCGATCGTGCCTGGGTCGAGAAGTCGCTCCATCCGCACGGAAAGATGCCGACGCGCGGCGGGGCCGCCGATTACGGCTATTACTGGTGGCTCTATCCGGAACGAGGCTTGTTCGAGGCGTGGGGAGGGGCGGGCCAGCGAATCGGCGTCTTCCGCGATCTGGGCCTCGTCGTCGCGGTCACGGCGGACATGCCCGACGACTTTCCTCGTTCGCCGTTCGCCGCGCATCTCTACGACGCGATCCGAGGCGCCGTGAAGTCGTCCCCGATCTCGACCGAGAAATTCTGAGCGCTGCGAGACGTGAAGAGCATCCACGGCGCTCTAGACTCACGCACCGACGACGGTGACGATCAGCTGCCGCGGATGCGGCGCGCGGCGGTGCTCCCACAGGTAGATCGCCTGCCAGGTGCCGAGGAGCAGTTCCCCATTGCGCACGGGAATGGTCTCCGCCGTGCGCGTGAACGACGCGCGGATGTGGGCCGGCATGTCGTCCGGTCCTTCCGTGTCGTGCTCGTAGTCCGCGCCCTCGGGCGCGATCCCGTCTGCCCAGCGCTGCAGATCGCGGCGGACTGCGGGATCGGCGTTCTCCTGGACGACGAGCGATGCGCTGGTGTGCTGGAGGAACACCGTGCACAACCCCGTGCGCACGCCGGCGCGGGACACGGCGCGCCGCACCTCGGCGGTCACGTCGTGGATCCCGCGCCCGCGCGCCGGCAGGGCGATCTCCTCCTGATGCACCTTCACAGCAGGAGACTACACCCGCGCGCGCACCTCGCCGTCGGTGGCGGACCGCTCCGCCTTCCGCAGTGCCTGGACGAATGCGTCGCTGAACGCCTGCAGGTCGTCGGGCTTGCGGCTCGTGATCCAGTTCTGGTCGACCACGACCTGCTCGTCCTTCACGTTCGCGCCCGCCAGCTCGAGATCGGTTTGCACCGTCTGCCATGCGGTCAGCGTCCGCCCGCGCACGAGGCGCGCGCTGAGCAGCAGCTGCGGGCCGTGGCAGACCGCGGCGAGCGGTAGCTTGCGCGCGTCGAAGCGGCGGACGAATTCGACGAACCGCTGGTCGGCGCGCAGGTGGTCCGGCGATTGGCCGCCCGGGATGAGCAGGCCGAGGTAGTCCTCCGGCCGCACCTCGTCGATGCCCTTGTCGGCCTTCACCGCTTCCTTGCCCTTGTAGCCCTTGAGCTCCATCCCCGCCTTGGGGCCGACGATATCGACCTCGAACCCCTCCTTGCGGACGCGGTCGTAAGGGATGCGGAACTCCGAGTCCTCGAATCCCTGACCCAGCAGGCAGGCGACTTTCCCTCGTGCCATGGCGCTCTCCTTTCCGGCGCGACAGATGCGCATCGGCAGGCGGCGATGCGAGGAAGTCGGCAAAGCGGCCGGGCGGGCTTTACTGTGCGCCGCGCCGGTGCCAAACCTTTCGGCCATGCCGCGCAAGCTTCCGCTGATCGAGGTGGGGTTCCACGTGTTCCAGGAGGGTGGCGACGAGGAGGTCGGCGCCGTGCGGGAGGTGGCGCCGGGCGGGCGCCCGGAGCTGGTCGTCGACATCGAGAACGCGGGCGACTTCGTCATCCCGCTCGACGCCGTTTCCAGCGTCGTCGAGGAGAAGGTCATCGTCGACCCGAAGAGGCTGCCGGACCGCGTCGTGCATGCAATGCAGCACGCCCACGACGCCGAGGACTACCCGTGACGCGTCAGACGCCCGACGACTTGCTCGTCGCCTCTGCGAGCTGCGCGAAGGGCGACAGTCCGTGGCCTGCCTCGACGACGAGCACGCCTTCGTCGACGTAGTCCTCGAGGTCGTTCGAGAGCCAGCTCTCGCCGCGGCGGATCTTGTGGAACCGCACCGCGCAGCTCTCGCCGTCGTAGGACACGATGACGTTGAACCGGCCCGGGACGCCGACGAGCTTCCGCGAAACTGCCTCGGCCATGAGCAGGCCCGCGGTGAGCAGCAGCAGCGGGCACGCATTCACGAGCCGCGGGTCGAGCATCTTCTCCATCAAGAGCTTGTTCGCGCACGCCTCCAGCGCGCTCGGGCCATCGAAGTCGGCGGGCCGCAGCGACGGCTTGCGCCGGAACGACTCGAGCAGCACCAATCCGTTCACCTCGGCGACCGTCAGGTCGGGCCACTTGCCCGGCAGGAGCGGCTCGGCGTCGATGCTGCGGCTGCGCAGCTCCCCGAGGTAGCGCTGCATGCGCCGGTTGAGCTTCACGACGCCGCCTCGCGGAAGAGCGCGAACGCGCTCGTGTACCCGTGGAGGAAGGTGGCACCGCCGACCGGCCCGATTTCTCCGTTGCAGAAGAATCCGCCGAGCGGCACCGGCCCGATCTTCGCGCGGAACAGGTCGGTGTCGTGGTCGGGGCGCCCGAAGAGGTGCGCTCCGCGGCCCAGGCAGGAGAAGAGCAGCGCGCCGCGGGGCGGCTGCGCGCGCGCCGGGCTGCGGTCGAGCATCCGCGCCAGGTCCTCTTCGGCGGTGCGGGCATCGCGCAGGAGGAACTGCACGACCTTCATCGGATGCAGCGCGGCGCCGACGACCAGCGCGCCGCTTCGCGGGTCGATGCCCATCAGGTTGCGGACGAGCAGCTCGCCTTCGCGGTACTCCACGGAGTCCCGCATCTCGATTCCGACGAAGAGCGAATGCCGGAACAGCTCCTGATCGCGGGAAGACAGCGTCGGGTACAGCTCGCGCAAGACGTCGACGGGCCGGTGGCCGTCGACCTCGAGCAGCACGTTGCCCTGGCATCGCGTCGCGATCATCGGCTGGCCGATCGGCCGGCAGCCCTGCGCGACGATCGTTTCCACGGCAACGTTCCCCGCCAGCGCAACGCCCGCGGCGCCGGTGCGATGGGTGTGCTCGCCGAGGAAGACGCGGTTCGCTCCGGGCACCGCGCCGCCGCTGGCGAGGCCGCCCACCTTCCTCGCGGACGGATAGGCCGCGTCGAGTCCGGCAATGAGCGCGTCCGCGTCGACGGTGAGCGGGTCCGCGAGCAGCAGGAAGTGCGGGCTGGTGGCCGGGTCGACCTCGATGGCGTCGCGCCACTCGGCGGCGTCGGGGCCTTCCGGCAGCTCGCGCTCGTCCAGATGGAACGGCGTCAGCCGTACGCCTGGCAACGACGCCGCGGTCAGCGACAGCGCCGGGCCGTCCTCGACCTCGTGTCCCGCGCCGATGATCCCTCGTCCGGTGCACCCGAGGAGGATTGCGCCGGGCAGCGCCGCCTCGATCAGCTGGGGGATTCGCGCGGCCGAGTCGAGATGCTGTGGCGAGGCGAATGCGACGACGAGATCGGGGGCGGCGCCAGCGAGCCCGCGGCGGATCTCGGCCGCCGCTTCCGCCGTGGCGTCCTCGGTCCGTTGCTTGCCCGACAGCGCCGATGCCCAACGCATGTCGGAGGGATGCCACGGCCCCCACTCCCGCGCAACAGACTCGTCGCCGGTTTCGAGGGAAATGAGTAGAGTGCGCCAGCGCCTGAGGCGCGCGGAAAGGAACGGACGGACATGGCACAACCCAAGAGGGCGGTCTGGCGCCTGCAAGTCGGAGAGGAGGCTCCCGACTTCGAGCTGACCGCCACGGGAGATGGCGCCGGAAAGGGGGGACCGCAAAAGAAGGTCCGCCTGAGCGATTTCCGGGGCAAGAAGAACGTGGTGATCGCCTTCTATCCGGCGGCGTTCACGCCCGTTTGAACGGTGCAGATGCCCTCGTACGAGGAGGATCTCTCCGAGTTCGAGCGGCGCAATGCCCAGGTCCTGGGCATCTCGACCGATCAGGTGTTCAGCAACGAGGCGTGGGCGAAATCGATGGGCGGGCTCTCGTATCCGCTCCTCAGCGACAACTGGCCGTACGGCTACGTCGCCACGCAATACGGCGTGCTGCGCGGCTCGGGCACCACGGAGCGCGCCATCTTCGTGATCGATAAGCAAGGGGTCATCCGCTACATCGACGTGCACAACATCGCGGAGCAGCCCCCGACGGACAAGATCATGGAGGCCCTCGACAAGCTGAGGTGATTCCGACGTGGAGAAGCCGCTGGAGCTGTCGCGCTACTGCGTGCCGTTCACGCCCTTCAAGCGGACGCTTGCGGACGCGCTCGTGTGCCTGGTCAGCACGGCGGGCGTGCGGGCGAAGAGCGACACGCCGTTCGACAAGGAGGGCGACAACTCGTTCCGGCGCATCGACGGCAGCTTGTCGGCCGCCGAGCTGGCCGTCGACGATTCGCACTACGACCACGCGTGCATCGACGAGGACGTCAACTGCGTCTTTCCCGTCGATCGGCTGCGCGCGCTGGCGCGCGAAGGGCGCATCGGGGGGGTCAGTGCGGAGAACTTCTCCATGGGGTTTTCGCAGGCGTTGCGCGAGCTGCGGGAAACGACGGTCCCGCAGCTCGCGCGTGCCGTCTCGGGCGCGCGGCCCGATGCGGTCCTCCTCACCGGCGGCTGACGCCTCTGCCACCGCACCGTGGTCACGGTGCAACGGGCCATCGAGATGCTCGGCATCCCCACCGTCCTCATCACCGTCGAGCCGGAGGAAAGCGCCCAGGCGCGTCCGCCGCGCGCGTTGTGCCCGCGCGGTTTCGTCCCGGGGCATTCGCTGGGGCGCGCCAACGACGAGGCGGTGCAGAAGAAGATCATCATGGACGCGCTGGATCTACTCCTCGCCGATCCGAAACCCGGCGAGGTCGTCGTCCGCGACTACACGTGACCGGTAGACAGCTCGGTGCCGCAGGGCTCGGCGGTTTCGCGGCTGGGCGCGCGGCGGAGCGCAGCGCCGTCCCCTGCGTCGGAGGTTCACACCGCGGGGGCCGCGCCGTAGCTTCTCCCCTCACCGAGGAGAATACGATGACGATGAAGGAGAAAGTCGCGACGTTCTTCGCAGCCGGCGCAATGGTCGTCGCTGTCGGCGCGTTGGCGCAGTCCGGCTCCGCGTCGGGCGGCGCCTCGACCGGCGCGCAAGGGACCGTCGCCTCGCCGCAAGGTTCGACGACCGGCACCGCGGACACGTCCGGGACGACGACCGGCACGATGGGCACGGACCAGTCCAGCACCAGCACCACGGGCGGCACGCTCGGTTCCGACCAGAGCAGCACCGGGACGAGCGGGACGATCGGCAGCTCGACCACCGGAACGGCAGGGTCGCAGACCGGGACCACTGGAACGACCGGCTCCGCGAGCGGAACTACGGGTACGGACGTAGGGACGTCGACCACCACCTCGCCGAGCGGCACCTCGACGACGCGCAGCCGTTCCCCCGAAGGCCGCGCCGGCCAGACGCCCTCGCGCGGCAGCAGCTCGTCGACCACGAGCCCGCGCTCGTCGACGTCGACGACGGGAAGCTCCACCGATCAGACGAACAACCCGGCTGGAACGACGGACACTTCAATCGGCGGCACCACGAACGGGACCGTCGGCACTTCGGGGACGAGCGGCTCCGCGGGCACGAGCGGCTCCGTCGGGACGAGCGGATCCGTCGGCAGCAGCACGACCACGCCGGGTTCGGGCAGCGCCGACAGCGCGACGATGACGCCCGGCAGCAGCCCGAGCACCACGCCGGGCAGCACCACGACGACGCCGGGCACCAGCTCGTCGTCGACGACCACGCAGCCGCAGGACAGCAACACTCAGCGGTAGAAGATCGTTCGTTTCGCACGGAAGGGCGCCGGGCCTCGCTGAAACGCGGCGGCCCGGCGTCGTCTTTTACAGCCCGCTCAGGTCGATCTCCCGCCACAGCATTCCGTCCCGCTCGCGCAGCATCGCCACCAGCGCGCCGTCGAGCACCGCACGGACCGGCGCGTCGGGATCGGGGAAGCCCGCCGGTAGCGGCCAGTCGGGCGCGCGAAGCTCGCCGCGCGGGATCGATCCGCCGTGCAGCGCCCGCGCCTCCGACTGATCGAGGACGCGCACGCGTGTCCAAGGCAGCACGTCGGGGCCGCGCGCCAGGGCGCGGTCGCCGCTGCCGGGGTCGCGCCACGGACCGATTGCGGTTCGCGAGAGACGCGACAAATGCGCGCGGCAGCCAAGCTCGCGCCCGAGGTCGCGCGCCAGCGCCCGGACGTAATAGCCGCCGCGGACCACCAGTCGCAGCCCGCTCGCTCGCGGCAGGTCGTGCCACAGCCAGCGCGCGTCGTGCAGGTACACGCGCGCAGGCGGGAGTTGCACCTCTTCGCCGCGGTGCGCACGCACGTACGCGCGCTCGCCGCCGATCCGCTTGTTGCTGGTGGCCGGCGGCACCTGCTCGCGCCACCCAGCGAAGCGCGCGAGCAGCTCGTCGAGCCT
>Ga0114129_10006935_pt1 | contig 16117 bp, 14 predicted proteins | sample RhiMetdeltSRZDD1_FD_80071 | JGI IMG/M metagenome (GOLD analysis project Ga0114129, IMG submission 80071) | Populus rhizosphere microbial communities from Tennessee, USA - Rhizosphere MetaG P. deltoides SRZDD1 (version 2) (version 2) | ecosystem: Host-associated > Plants > Roots > Rhizosphere >... | reverse complement strand
CCTGCGCGTGGCGGAGGTAGTCGATCTGGTGCTGCATCCGGCGCATCTCGAGCGCCTTCTCGATCTTGACCTCCATCTCCTCGATCTCGAACGGCTTCTGCACGTAGTCGAACGCGCCGGCCTTGATCGCCTCGACGGCGGTGGAGACCGAGCCGAACGCGGTCATCAGGATCACCGCGCACGACGGGTGCAACTGCTTGGCGGTCTTCAGCACCTCGAGACCGGTGCTCCCGCCCATCTTCAGGTCGCTGACGACCACGTCGAAGAAGCCCTCGTGCAGCTTCTCGATGGCGGCGTTGCCGTTTGGAGCTTCCTCCACGTCGTGCCCGGCTTCGGCAATCGCCTGTGCGAGCCCCCGTCGGAGCGAGTCGTGATCGTCTGCGATGAGAATGCGGCCCATAACGTCGTTCCCCTATTCGTAATCTCGTCAGTCACCCGTGGTTGCGTGAACCGGAAGGGTCACGCGAATCAACGTTCCGCTCCCCGCGGAGGTTCGCAAATCAATCTGCCCGTCGTGCGCGTCCACGATCTTTCGAACGATGGCCAGCCCGAGCCCCGAGCCCTGGGCCTTGGTCGTGAAGAACGGGTCGAACACGTGCTCGGCGACGTCCGGCGGCATGCCCGGACCGTTGTCCTGCAGCTCGATGCGCACCGCCTCGCGACCCTCGCCGCCGTCGTCCTGAAGCACCCGGCAGGCGGCGATCGCGACGCGCCCCCTGCCGTCCATCGCCTCGTACGCGTTGATCAACAGGTTCGTGAACAACTGCGTCAGCTGGTGATGGTCCGCCTGGATCTGCGGCAGCTCCTCGGGGACCTTCACGTCCACCGCTATCGATCCACGCGCGGCCTTCGTATCGGCCAGCTGCACGGCCGCGTGCAGCGCCTCGGCGATCCCGGTGTGCTCGACCTGCAGCCGAATCGGCCGGACGAACTCGAGCACCTCCTGCACGATCGCGTTGGCCATCTTGGCCTCTTCGATGATGTTGGTCAGCACCGCCTGCGCATCCGGAATATCCGCAATCTTCCTGCGCAGCAGGCCGGCCATCACCTCGATCCCCGCCAGCGGGTTCTTCACCTCGTGCGCGATGGCCGCCGCCATCTCGCCGACTGCCGCGAGCCGATCGCGGAGCCGTTCACGCTCCTCGACCTGCTCGACGCGCGTCAGGTCCTTGAAGAACATCGCCACGCCGGCGATCTCGCCCTCGTCGTCCTGGACGAACGCGAGTGTGTATCCGACGACTTTTCCCGACGGCCGCAGCCGCGTCTCCGCGCGGTTGGGCAGCATGTGCAGGTCGAACGCCGACAGCAGCTGCCTCACGACCTCGGGGTGGGCCTTCAACACCTCGGCGACCGGTTTCCCCAGGTCGTCGGGATGCGGCTCCACGCCGAAAATCCGGTAACCCTCTTCGTTCAGCAGCGCGACGTTTCCGGCCCGCGTGATCGCCAGGACGCCGTTGCGCATGCCGGCCACGATGTGCCGGAAGAAGGCGTCTGCGTGGGCCGGCCGGCTTGCACCAGCGGCACGGCCGCGACGGGGGACAGGGCGGCTAGAGCTGGTCATCGACACTGGCGGCTCCACGAAGAACCCAACCGTGGGGGGAGAGGGGCAAACGACGTGCCCGAGCTGAACAGCAGGGAAACCGCGGAAACTACAGGTAGCGCGGTGTTTATGTCTCGGTTACTACCATCTTCCATTACGATTATGTAATCGTACCGCAGAAATCGTGAGCCGGAAAGGCGTCCGCTTACGGTTTCGGAGCTTACGTTTCGGACGGCTGCTCAGCGGCGTGTTCCTGGAGCGCTTCCCACTGGGCGATCAGGTCGCCGACCTCCCACATGAGTGCCTGATGCCGATCGGTCACCGGCTTGGCGGCCTGGAGGTTCTCGTAGAAACCGGGCGCCGCCATTGCCGCCTCGAGCTCCTTGACCTGCGCCTCGCGTTCGGCGATGCGCGACTCGAGATCGGCGATGCGCTTCTGCAGCGCGTCGGCCGCGCGCTGTTTCTTCTTCCGTTCGGCGTCGGCGCGCTTGCGCTCGTCCCGGGAGCCGGGATCCGGCTTGCCCCGAGCGGAGTCGAGGGGGATCCGGGATTCGGCCCCCCTGGGAGTTGGAAGTTGGGCCTTGGGAGTTGCCTGGGCCTCGGGCTTCGGGGTCTTTTGGGATTTGGGCGTTGGGATTTGGGGTTTGGGATTTGGGATTTGGGATTTGGGGTTTTCGCCCTGGTGCTCCTTGCTCCAAAGAAATTCGCTGTAAGTACCGGGATAGACCAGGGCGTCCCCGTGCCCGACCTCGATGATCTTCGTCGCAAGCCTCTCGACGAAGTAGCGGTCGTGCGAGACGAAGATCAGCGTGCCGCCGTAGTCCTCGAGCGCGTCGAGAAGGACGTCCTTCGAATCCAGGTCGAGGTGGTTGGTCGGCTCGTCGAGCAGCAGCGTGTTGGACGGACGCAGCAGCATCCGCGCGACCGCGAGCCGCGTCCGTTCGCCGCCCGACAGGACGCCCGCCTTCTTGTAGATGTCGTCTCCGGAAAACAGAAAGCCGCCGAGGATGTTGCGAATGGCCGGCACCATGTCCGTCGGCGACCCGGTTTCGAGCGTCCCGTAGACGGTCAGCGTCGGATTGAGCCGTGTCGCTTCGTCCTGCGCGAAGTACTCGGCGACGACCTCGTGCCCCACGGTGCGCGTGCCGCTGTCGGGTGCTTCCTCGGCCGAGAGCATGCGCATCAGCGTCGACTTGCCCGACCCGTTGGGGCCGACGAGCGCGATGCGATCGCCGCGCTCGATGTGCAGCGAGAGGTCCTTGAACACCGTCAGCGGACCGTACGCCTTGCGCACGTGCTTCAGCTCGAGCACCGTGCGGCCGCTCTTGCGGCACGCGGGAAACGTGAAGTGAATCCGCTTCCGCTCGGGCGGCACCTCGATGGGCACCACCTTGTCGAGCAGCTTGATGCGGCTCTGCACCTGCGCGGCCTTCGTCGCCTGGTAGCGGAACCGATCGATGAACATCTTCACGCGCGCGACTTCTTCGTCCTGATCCTTCTTCGCCTGCCGCAGCCGCTCGAGCATCGCGTCGCGCTGCACGACGTACTTGCTGTAGTTGCCGACGTAATCCTGCAGCTTGCGGAGATGGAGATCCGTGATGCGCGTGACCACCGCGTCGAGAAAGTACCGGTCGTGCGAGACGAGGATCACCGCGAACGGATACGCGCCGAGGTATTCCTCCAGCCAGTTGCGCGCTTCGAGGTCGAGATGGTTTGTCGGCTCGTCGAGCAGCAGCAGGTTGGGGCGGCCGAGGAGAAGCTTCGCCAGCGCGATGCGCATCTGCCAGCCGCCGGAAAACGTCTCCGCCGGGCGCTGCGCATCGTCAGGGCCGAAGCCGAGGCCGCGGAGGACCGTCGCAATCCGCAGGTCCATGCTGTAGCCCTCGGCCAGGCGAAAGCGATCCTGAAGCTCGCTGTAGCGCGCCAGCATCGCGTCGTGCTCGTCCTGCGGAACGGAGGCATCGCCGAGCCGATGCTCGATGTCGTGCATCTCCGCCTTCATGTCGAGCAACGGCTGAAACGCGCTGCTCGCTTCCTCGAACACGGTTCGCCCGGCGTGGGTCAGCCCATCCTGGGGCAGATAGCCGATCGTCAGGTCCGCCGGCTTGACGACGGCGCCGTCGTCGGGTTCGTCGATCCCCGCGAGCATCTTCAGCAGCGTCGTCTTGCCGGCGCCGTTGGGGCCGCAGAGCGCGACCCGATCGCCGTCGGAGATCTGCCACGTGACGTGGTCGAGAAGGGTCCGGTCGCCGAACGATTTACTGAGGTCGGAAAGCTGGATCACACCGCTGGCGTGCCGAGCGCCTTCGACGCGGCGGTCAGCACCTGCGGTACCCGGAACGGTTTGGTGAGGTACCCGGCCACGCCGAGGTTCACCGCCTCGATGGCGCTCGATTCGGTGGAGAAGCCGGTAATGATGATGACGGGCAGGTCCGCCTTGATTTTCTTGGCCTGGCGGATCAGCGTGAGGCCGTCCATGCCGGGCATTTTGAGATCCGCAATCAGCAGGTCGTAGTTGAACTGCCGCATCCGATCGAGCGCCGAAGGGCCATCCGGCGCGGTATCGACGTCGTACTCCGCGAGGCCGAGCGTCTTCGACAGGAGGTCGCGAATGCTGGCCTCGTCATCGACCACCAGCACCCGCTGCCGCGTGCTGCGGACCGGTGCCGCCGGCGCGGCCGCCGCCGGACGATCGCCCCGTGGCCGCTGGCTGTCGAGCCAGGCGTCGATATCGCGCTTGCGGAACCGCCACTGGCGCCCCACCCTGACCGCTGGAATCTTGCCGGCCTTGATCAATCGGTACACGGTGCGGAGATTGACTTGGAGGTACTCCAAGACTTCTTCCGTCGTCAGGAAGACTTCGTCCGTCGGGAAATTGAGGGCCAAGACCCCGTTAGTTTACCACCGTGTCCGGAATTGACAGGATGCCGCCGACAGGTGAGTAGTAAATAAGCGCCTCGGCTGAACTGCAGGTAACCTTCCATACGTCATACATTTGCCAGAATCTGAGGCGTATCATGGACGTTACGGCCGTCCGGCCGCACCTGCCGTCTTAACCGGTGACCGGACCGGAGGGCCCCCGGCTCCAGACATGACGTTGACCGACGACGAGCTCGTCGCGCGTTCGATGAGCGGCGACGCCGAGAGCTTCAATCAGCTCATCCTCCGATGGGAACGGCCGATTTATGCCCTCGCCTACCGCGTCATCGGCCGCGAGGAGGATGCGCGCGACGTATGTCAGGAGACCTTCCTCCGCGCATTCCGCGCGCTGCCTGGCTTCAAGGGACAGGCGAAGTTCTCGTCGTGGCTGTACCGGATTGCGCTGAATCTTTGCCGCGACTGGATTCGCCGTCAGCGGCGGGCGCCGGTAATGCAGATGCCCGAAGGCGTCGATCCGGGCGAGTTCGTCGCCGAGCAGGGGCCGGTCGAGTCGATCGAGGATCTGGTCGGCCGCCGTCAGCTGAGCGCGGTGGTCGAAGAAGCGATGGCGCTGCTGCCCGAGGAGCAGCGGACCGCGATCATCCTGAAGGAGTATCACGGGATGACGTTCCAGGAAATCGCGGACATGCAGGGGTGCCCGTTGAGCACGGTGAAGACGCGCCTCTATCAGGGCCTCACGGTCCTGCGGCGGCATCTGGAGAAGACCGGGCGTCTGTCGAGCAAGGCTGAGGAAACGATGACGCCGCGACTGGTGAAACGATCATGAGCGAAATCTTTACCTGCGGAGATCACGGCGCGCTGGTGTCGTATCTCTACGACGAATGCGCGCCGGCTGAACGCCGCGCCGTTCTTGCCCACGCGGCCATCTGCAGCGCATGTGCCGAGGAGCTGGCTGCGCTGGGGGCGACACGCGAACAGCTTGCCGCCTGGACACCACCCGATGCGCAGCTCGGTTTCCGGGTCGTTTCCGACACGTCGAACGTGCTGCGCCCATCGCGCTGGTGGCAGACGCCGATGCCCGCGTGGGCGCAGGCCGCAGCGGCCGCGCTCATCTTCACGACGGGCATCACGCTCGGCGCGCTGCGCGGAACGACCCCGGGCAATCGCGGACCGGCAGGGCCCGCGCCGCAGCAGCCAATCGCGACGACGGTTGCCGCCGCCGGCGCACCCGTCACCCGAGCGGATCTCGCGGCACTCGAGCAGCGGCTCCGCTCCGAGCTCGTGCGGGCGCAGACGGTCAGCCAGCCGGTCGCGGCGACGCCCGCCGACGCGCGCGTGCTCGAGCGCGTGCAAGCGATGATCGACGAGAGCGAGCAGCGGCAGCGGCGCGAGCTCGCGTTCCGCACCACCGAGATGGTGCGCGATTTCGACGCGCAACGGAACGACGACCTGGCGCGCATCGAGCGGACGCTCGGCCAGATGGACGGCACGACGGGCGCCGAAGTCGTCCAGCAGCGCCAGATGTTGAACTACCTGATGCGCGTCTCGCAGCGAGGACAGTAATGAAGCGTCATTTGTCCGTGATTGCCAGTCTTGTCGGGAGCGCCGTCATCGGCTCGGCGCCGGCCGCGTTTGCGCAGGTGTCCCGGTCGGAAGCCGATCAGGTGAAGGCGCGGCAGAAAATCTCGATGATGGAGAGCGTGCTCGAGAGCGCGGTCGCCAACGGCGCCGACAGCATGATGCGCGCGGTTCGCACCGTCATGCCGCCCGACGCGTTGATGCTGACCGGCGCGCCGTCCGCTCGCGGGTTCCGCCTCGAGGGGTATGGCCTCTTCTTCGACGTCGAAGTGCCCGCGTTCCGCCGGTCGATGGCGTGGACGCTGCGGCAGATGGTGGACGAGAACGGCCTCGGCGCGGCCGCGGCCGTGAACCAGCTCAAGGCGTACATCGCCACGGTGCAGGATCCACGGCAGCGCACCAACCTCGATCGGGCGCTGCGCCGCCTCGAGCTGCAGGTTGGTCCCGTCGGCCCGGTGCAGCAGGACGCTTCCGCGCGGACGGTCGGTGCGTCGACCGTCTCTGCCGCGGCAACGATTGCTCCTGCTGCACCGCAGGTCGATCCATCGGTGGTCGACGATCCGAACGGCACCTATACGCGTGAAGTCAGCGCCGCCATTATCGACGCGATGATCGAGAACAGCGGGCCGCTGCCAGTGAGCGAGAACGAGTGGCTCACCGTCGCCGCGCGCGACAACATCCGCCCCGATCGCCTCACCCCGGGCGACACGTCGAACATCACCAGCATCGTCTTCCGCATCAGGGGCACGGACCTGGCCGCGTATCGCGCCGGAAAGATGACCCTCGAGGAGACGCGGACGCACGTCGAGGTGAAGCAATTCTGACGCGGCGCTACAATTGGGTCATGACGCGGGTGGTGTTCTTCATGACCGCAGCCCTCTGCATTGCCGGCTGCGGCAACGACTTCGACGTCGAGAAATCAGTCAAGATCACCGACGTCCACACCGGCTGGTACGACGCCGGCATCCAGGACGGCAAGAACAAGCTGGTGCCGAGCATCACGTTCAAGCTGGAGAACGTGTCCGGCGAGGCGGTCCAGAGCGTCCAGATCAACGCGATTTTTCGGCAGATTGGTGACACGCAGGCCTGGGGCGAGCACTTCGCCACCGGCGTGGATCGCGACGGCCTGCCGGCGGGACAGACCACGCCCGGCTTTCTCGTGCTGCGGTCCAATCTCGGGTACACGGGCACCGAGTCGCGGCTGCAGATGCTGCAGAACCGGAACTTCGTCGACGCCAAGGTGGACATCTTCGGCAAGCACGGCTCGCGCACCTGGCAGAAACTCGGCGAATACAAGATCGATCGTCAGCTGCTGACCCAATAGCCTTGCCCCAAGCGACCGTCGCGAGTCGAGGGGCGCTGTCTTCTGCGCTCGAGCGGCGCCTCGGCCCGTTCGACGCCGCCGCCATCATTGTCTCCAACGTCATCGGAGGCGGCATCCTCTTCACGCCACCGCAGATCGCGATGCTCGTGCCCGACGCGGTGTTCTTTCTCTCGACGTGGCTCGCCGGCGGCGCGCTGGCGTTCGCCGGGGCGATGGCCTATGCCGAGCTGGCGGCGCTGCGCCCACGCGCAGGCGGCGAGTATGTCTACCTGCGCGAAGCGTTCGGAGAATCCGCGGCGTTTCTCACGGGGTGGACGTCGTTCGTCGCGGGCTTCTCGGGCGCCATCGCGACCAGCGCCGCGGTGATGGTGTTCTACATCGGGCGTTTTGCGCCGGCGGTTACGGCTGCCGCGCCGTGGGTGGTTGTCCCACTCGTGCCTGGCAGGATTGCGCTGACGCTGTCGCCGCAGACGGTGACCGCGGTCGCGATCATCGCGGCGATGGCGGCGCTGCATCGCCGCGGGCTCGGGCCCGGCCGTCTCGTCGGCAACCTTCTCGCGTCGCTGAAGGTGACCGCGTTCGTGCTCTTCATCGCGATTGGCTTCTCATGGGGCAGCGGCACGGTCGCGCACCTGGCTCAGCGTGCACCCGTCGGCGCGGCCGGATGGCTGCTGGCGCTCATCCCGGTGATGTTCACGTACTCCGGATGGAACGCGGCCGCCTACGTGGCGGAGGAGATCCGTGAGCCGGGGCGCAACGTGCCCCGCGCGCTGGCGCTCGGCACGGCCGCGGTCGTGACCATCTACCTGCTGATGAACGCGCTGTATCTGTACGTCATCCCCGTGCGCGAGCTCGGCGCGATCGATCGCAGCGTGCTCGACGTCATCGCCGATCGGCTCCTGGGCAGCCGCGCGGGGAACATCATGGGAGTCGTGTCGATCATCAGTCTTGCCGCGAGCATCAGCGCCATGACGCTCGCGGGACCGCGCGTCTACTACGCGATGGCTCGCGACGGCCTTTTCTTCCGGCGCGTCGCGGTCGTGCACCCACGGTACCTGACGCCGTCATCGGCGATCATTGCGCAGGCGATCTGGAGCTCGATCCTCGTGCTCACCGCAACGGCCGACGCGCTGGTCAACTACACCGGCTTTGCGATTGTGCTGTTCTCGGGCGTTGCGGTCGTCGCGCTGTTCGTGCTGCGGAGGAGGGTGCCGGACGCGCCGCGGCCGTTCCGCGCGTGGGGCTATCCGGTGGCGCCCGCGATTTACGCGATTGCGAGCGCCGCGATTCTGCTGAACGGCTTGTATCGCGCGCCCGGTCCGACCGGCGCGGGCGCGTTGATCATTGCCGCAGGGCTGCCAGTGTACTATGCCCTGCGGCTCAGGAAAATCCCAAATCCCAAATCCCAAATCCCAAATTCCAACTAGTTCAGTTGGAATTTCTTGGGATTTGGAATTTGGGATTTGGGTTTTGGGATTTGTTACGGGCGGTATGGCACCAGCGCCCCCCGATACGTGATCTTCCGCCCCTGCTCAATCCGCACGTCGAAGTCGAGCGGCGCAAAGCCCTGCGCGACGATCTGGATGTGGTGGGGGCCCGATTCGAGCTTCAGCGATTGGAACGTGCCGTCGAAATCGTCGACCCGCCCGGCGAAGTAGCCGTCGACGTATACATCCGCATAGCGCGGTGACACCGACAGCCGCAGCTCGCCTTCATCGAAGAACCCGCCGTAGTAACCACCGGAGCCACCGTAGTAGCTGCCGCCGTAGTAGCCGGAGTAATAGCTCGGCGGATACCAGGTGTACGGGTCGTAATAGAAGTAGCCGAGACCGAACGCGCCGTAGCCGTACGGATAGTAGCGGCGCGGATAGTAGTAATAGTTGTACACGGGCGGTGCGACGTAGACGTTGCCGCCGCGAGAGCGCGGCACGGCACGGCCGTCGTTGCGCAGCGGCGGCCCGGGCGCCGGCTCGGGACGCGAACCGCGCGGCACCGCACGGCCAACGGCGGGGTTGTCGCCGCGGTCTCGTCCACCGTCGCGTTCACGGGCCCGCTGATCGTCGGCCGCGGCTGCGGCGGGCGCCGCAGCGGCGACGGTCGGCCGCTCGGCGCGCGGCGCCACTGGCTGTGGGGGTGGGGGCGCGGGCGCCGGCGCCGGCTGAGGCGCGGGGCGAGCCACTGCGCCGCCTACCGCCGGACCAACCCTCTCACGACTGCCGTCGGGCATGCGGACCGTCGGAGCCGGCTTCTCGCCGCCGTTCTGTTCATCCTGCGCGTACGCAACGCCGGCGGGCGAAACCACGAGCAACGACACGATGAGGAGCGATTTCGTAGTCATGGCAATTCAATGGATGAGCAACGATGCTGCCAGCGAGTGTACCCCGCAATCCGCGTGAATCCTGGCTCTTTCGGCGGGATCCGTTGGCGTGTCACCGGGAAGGGTCGCGCGGCCGCGCGGGATGTGCCCTTTTTTTGAGGCATACTGGCCCGAGTGATCCGCGCGACGACAATCCTCGCCGTCAGGCACAAAGACCGGACGGTGATGGCGGGAGATGGGCAGGTAACATTCGGCACCACGGTGCTCAAGCAGAGCGCGAAGAAGATTCGCCGGCTCTACAACGACTCGATTCTCGCCGGCTTTGCCGGCTCCGCCGCGGATTCCTTCGCGCTCTTCTCGCGCTTCGAGTCGAAGCTCGAACAGTACCGCGGCAACCTCGAACGCTCCGCGGTGGAGCTCGCGCGCGACTGGCGGAGCGACCGCCTCCTTCGCCGTCTCGAAGCCATGCTCGTCGTCGCCGACAAGCGTTCGACGTTCGTGCTCTCCGGCACGGGGGATCTGATCGAGCCGGACGATGGCATAGTGGCGGTGGGATCCGGAGGTCCGTTCGCGTTGGCGGCGGCGCGCGCGCTGGCGAGGCACAGCCAGCTCGACGCCCGTCAAATCGCGACCGAAGCGATGAAGATTGCCGCGGACATCTGCATCTACACGAACCCGAACCTGACAATCGAAGAACTCTGACATGGCGATTTTTCTCCCCGAACGCACAGCCACGTCGGTCCGCGCGCTGACGCCGCGTGAGATCGTCGTCGAGCTCGACAAATACGTGATCGGCCAGGCGAAGGCGAAGCGCGCCGTGGCCATCGCGCTGCGCAACCGGACGCGTCGCCAGCAGCTGCCGCAGGAGATCGCGGACGAAGTGACGCCGAAGAACATCCTGATGATCGGGCCGACCGGCGTCGGCAAGACCGAGATCGCGCGCCGGCTCGCGCGGCTCGCGCAATCGCCGTTCATCAAGGTGGAAGCGTCGAAGTTCACCGAGGTCGGCTACGTCGGGCGCGACGTCGAATCGATGGTCCGCGATCTCGTCGAGCTGGCGGTCGACATGGTCCGCGAGGAGAAGGCGGAGGAGGTGCAGGAGAAGGCGAAGGCCGGCGCCGAGGAGCGGCTGCTCGACCTGCTGCTGCCGCCTTCACGCGTCGCGGCGCCGGGCGAAGATCCCGCCGCCGTGCGCGAGCAGGCAAGCCGCACGCGCGAGCGGATGCGCGAGTCGCTCCGCGAGGGGCGCCTGGACGATCGCAGCGTGGACATCGAAGTCCGCGAGTCGGCCATGCCGTCGTTCGAGATCATTGCCGGCAGCTCCGTCGAGGAAATCGGCGTCAACCTGAAGGACATGATGGGCAACATGTTCCAGGGGCGCACGAAGGCGCGCCGCCTCAAGGTGCCCGAGGCGCTCTCGCACCTGGTCGCCGAGGAGCAGAGCAAGCTGGTCGACATGGAATCGGTGAGCCGCGCCGCCGTGCAGCGCGTCGAGCACGCCGGGATCATCTTCATCGACGAGATCGACAAGATTGCCAGCCGTGACGGCCTCGCCGGGGGCGGGCACGGCGGCCCCGACGTCAGCCGCGAGGGCGTGCAGCGCGACATCCTGCCGATCGTCGAGGGGACGACGGTGAACACCAAGTACGGGATGGTGAAGACCGATCACATCCTGTTCATCGCGGCGGGCGCGTTCCACGTCTCGAAGCCGTCGGACCTCATTCCGGAGCTCCAGGGACGCTTTCCCATCCGCGTCGAGCTCGAGCCGCTGACGCGCGACGACTTCGTCCGCATCCTCACCGAGCCGCGCAACGCGCTGGTCAAGCAGTATGTCGCGCTCCTCGGCACCGAGGATCTGACGCTCACATTCACGGCCGGGGCGGTCGGTCGCATCGCCGACTTCGCCGCGCGCGTCAACGACGCCACCGAGAATATCGGGGCGCGCCGCCTGCACACGGTCATGGAGCGGCTGCTCGACGAACTGTCGTTCGAGGCGCCCGATTTGGGGCAGAAGACCGTCGTGATCGACGAGGCGTACGTCGATCGGATGCTGGCTGACATCGTCCGGAACGACGATCTGTCGCGGTATATCCTCTAGGGCCGGCTGAAGCCGGCCCCTACGAACGAACAGCTAGGGCCGGCTGAAGCCGGCCCCTACGAACGAAAGCCGGCCCCTGCGAACGAGCAGCCGGCCCAGCCGGCCCCGCTGGCCCACGGCTTGCCTTTACCCCCTCCGAACGCCACTTAAACGCCGGAATTCAGACAAAAATGTTCTATAGTAAGGCCTCTGCGACATCAACGTACGGCGATGACCGCGATCGCACGAATTCGCAGGCAATTGCCGCGCAGAGCATTTCCGACACGATTGTCCAGACACGCACCGAGTCGTTCAGGAATGTAGGAGACCCAATGCCCGCTGCGAAACCAGTGCCCGACGCTACGATCGCCGCCCGCGACGCCCGCCGCCTCTCGACCCTCCTCGAGGTCAGCCAGGCGCTCTCGGGCACCCTCAACCTCAAGTCGTCGATGCAGCGGGTTCTCCAGATTGTCATCCGCCATCACGGAGTCGTGCGGGGGATGGTGACACTGCTCCGCGAAGGCGAGCTGCACGTGGAGGCCATCGAGGGGTTCGACGACCGCGCCCGCTCGCTGAGCTACAAGCTGGGCGAGGGGATCACCGGGCAGGTGGGGCAGAGCGGCAAGCCCATCGTCGTGCCGCGCGTCAGCAAGGAGCCGGAATTCCTGAACCGGATGCCGCGGCGCGCCGACCTCGCGCGCAACGAATTGAGCTTCATCTGCGTGCCCATCATCGTCCAGCGGGCCACCGTAGGAACGCTGGCCGTCGATCTCAAGTTCAAGGCCGAGCGCGACTACGAGAGCAGCGTGAAGTTCTTCGGCATCGTCAGCTCGATGATTGCCCAGGCGCTGAACGTCCAGCGCCTCGTCGAGGAAGAGCGGCGCCGGCTGGTGGACGAGAACACGCACCTGCGGCAGGAGCTTCGCGAGCGGTACGATTTCTCGAACATCATCGGCACCAGCGGGCCGACGCGGCAGATGTACGAGCAGGTGGCGCAGGTCGCGCAGACCAACACCACGGTGCTGATTCGCGGCGAGTCCGGTACGGGCAAGGAGCTGATCGCGCACGCGATTCACTACAACTCGCTGCGCGCGAAGAAGCCGTTCGTGAAGGTGAGCTGCGCGGCGCTTCCCGACACGCTGATCGAATCCGAGCTCTTCGGCTACGAGAAGGGCGCGTTCACCGGCGCGAACGCCCGGAAGAAAGGGCGGTTCGAGCTCGCCGAGGGCGGGACGATCTTTCTCGACGAGATCGGCGACATCAACGCGGGCACGCAGGTGAAGCTGCTGCGCGTCCTGCAGGAGCGCGAGTTCGAGCGCCTCGGTGGAACGGAGTCGGTGCGCGTCAACGTCCGTGTCATTGCCGCGACGAACAAGGACATGGAGAAGGCGATCGCGGAGGGCACGTTCCGCGAGGACCTCTACTACCGGCTGAACGTCTTCACGATCTTCGTGCCGCCGCTCCGCGAAAGGAAAGCCGACCTGCTGCTGCTGGCGGATCACTTCCTCGAGAAGTTCTCGCGCGAGCACGGCAAGGTGATCAAGCGCATCTCGACGCCGGCGATCGACATGCTGATGTCGTATCACTGGCCGGGCAACGTGCGGGAGCTGGAGAACGCGCTCGAACGGTCCGTGCTCGTGTGCGATGGCCAGGTGATTCACGGCCATCACCTGCCGCCAACGCTGCAGACGGCCGACGCATCCGGAACAGTCACGCGCGTGTCGTTGAAGGACGCGGTCGAAGGTTTCGAGCGCGACCTCATCCAGGATGCGCTCAAGACGACGCGCGGCAACCGCGCGAAGGCGGCGCGCCTGCTCGACACCACCGAGCGGATTCTCAATTACAAGGTCCGCAATCTCAGCATCGACGTGCGGCGTTTCCGTCCGTCGGACGGGGGCCGTCGCGCCGTACGCCGCTCCGACGCCGAGACGGCTCAGGTCGAGCAGGCCGTCGAAGGGGTCTGAGCGACGCCCGCGAGGGCCACGGAGAACACGAAGTAAAATTTGGTTGTAGACCTTCGTGACCTTCGCGTCCTTCGTGGTGTCCAAGTCTTCGTGCGCGTCGTGGTCCGCGGCGCTCGTCGCCGTCTTCGTGGTTGCCGGCTGCGGCAAGAAAGGGCCGCCGCTCGCGCCCATCATCCGCATTCCCGCCGGGATCACCATGGCCCAGGCGCAGCGCGTGGGCAGCGACGCCTTCGTCACCGTCACCATTCCAGCAACGAACATCGACAGCTCGGTCCCAATCGACATCGGTCGCGTCGAGGTCTACGGTTACACGGGACGACGGCCGCCGCCGAACGCGCGGTGGGTCGAGGTCGCCGATCTCGTCGCCACGATTCCGGTCATTCCACCACCACCGCCTGACGCGCCTCCAGCAGACACCATCCAACCTGTCGATCTCTCGAAGGGGGCGTCGCCGGGGATGATGGTCACGGTGCTCGATCACCTCACGCCCGCGAAGCTGGCGGAGGGCAAAGTGGCCGAGGAGCCGGGCCGTCGCGGACGAGCGCCCGTGACCCCGGTCGTCACGACCACTGAGCCCGAGGTCCTGCGCCGCTACTACATGGCGATCGGGTTCAGCCAGCGCGGACGTCCCGGGCCGCCGGGCACCGCCGCGGATTTCCCGCTGATCGAGACGCCGGACCCGCCGGCGTTCATCAACGCGCGCTGGACCGAGACCACGATGGGTCTCGAGTGGCCACCGTCCGGCGGCATCGTCGGGTTTCTCTTTGATTCGGCGCTGCCGCCTGAGGATCCGCCGCTCATCGAACTGCTCGAACCAGTCGTGACGACCCCTGCCGCGGCGCCGAACGCGCCGGTGCTGCCGACAGGGCCCGTGAAATACAACGTGTATCGGGAGGTCGAACCTGACCCGTTCGCGTTCCCGGACGCGAGCGCGGCCGTGACCTGGGCTGCGATGCGGCCGGCACCAATCAATCCCGCCCCGCTCTCGACCATGAGCTTCAACGACACGGTGGAGTTCGATCGGGAGCAGTGCTACCTCGTGCGGCCGGTGAGGGGAACGCCGCCGAACGCCGTCGAAGGCGATCCGTCGCCGCCGAACTGCTTCCTCCCTGTTGACCTCTTTCCGCCCGCGCCACCGACGCACCTCGTGGCGGTCGCCGACGAGGGCGGCATCAGCCTGATCTGGGAGCCCAGCGCAGAGCCCGACGTGGCCGGCTACATGGTCTTGCGCGGCGAGGCGTCCGATGCGACACTCCACCCGCTCACGCCGACACCGGTTGCTGAACCGCGTTTCCGTGACACGCACGTCACTGCCGGGAAAAAATACATATACGCCGTCATCGCCCTGGACTCCCGCCTCCCTGTCGCCAACGTGAGCGGCGAGTCGGACCGGATCGAGGAGACGGCACGATAAGACCGGAGAACACCATGAAGTTATTCGTAGATACCGGCAGCGTGAAGGACATCGAGGCGCTCGCCACGATCGGCATCCTCGATGGCGTGACGACGAACCCGACGTTGCTCGCCAAGGAGGGGGGCGACGTGAAGCAGATCCTGAAGCGGATCTGCGACATCGTGAAGGGGCCGGTCAGCGGCGAGGTGGTCGCGACCGACTACGCGGGCATGGTGCGCCAGGGGCGCGACATCGCGGGCATCGACGAACACATGATCGTGAAGGTGCCGCTCACCAAGGACGGCGTCCGGGCGTGCAAGACGCTGTCATCGGAAGGCATCCGCGTGAACGTGACGTTGATCTTCTCCGCGGTGCAGGCGTGGCTGGCCGCGAAAGCCGGCGCCAGTTACGTGAGCCCGTTCGTCGGCCGTCTCGACGACATCGGCAACGAGGGGATGCAGGTCGTCCGCGAGATCGTCGACATGTTCGACAACGCGGACTACCCGACCGAGGTGCTCGTCGCCAGCGTCCGCAATCCGATTCATGTGATCGAGGCGGCGCGCATGGGCGCCGACGTGGTGACCGTGCCTCCGGCCGTCATCGAGTCGTGCTTCAAGCACCCGCTCACCGACATCGGGCTCGAGCGCTTCCTGAAGGATTGGGAGAAAGCCCAGGGCGCCAAAGTTTGAGTGGGCTGGTGGACGACGTCTTCGCCGATCTCGATCGGCGCGCCGAGCTGGGCGGCGGTGAAGAACGTCTGCGCCGCCAGCGCGAATCCGGCAAGCTGACCGCCCGGGAGCGCATCGAGCTCCTGTTCGACCCCGGCACCTTCGAAGAGGTCGACAAGTTCATCACGCACCGCTGCCTCGATTTCGGGATGGCGGATCAGGTCGTTCCCGGCGACGGCGTCGTCGCCGGCCACGGCCGCGTCAACGGCCGCCTCGCCTACGCGTTCGCGCAGGACTTCACGGTGTTCGGCGGGTCGCTCTCCGAGACCAACGCCGCGAAGATCGTGAAGATCATGGATCTCGCGATGAAGATGGG
>Ga0114129_10006934_pt1 | contig 16117 bp, 20 predicted proteins | sample RhiMetdeltSRZDD1_FD_80071 | JGI IMG/M metagenome (GOLD analysis project Ga0114129, IMG submission 80071) | Populus rhizosphere microbial communities from Tennessee, USA - Rhizosphere MetaG P. deltoides SRZDD1 (version 2) (version 2) | ecosystem: Host-associated > Plants > Roots > Rhizosphere >... | reverse complement strand
TGAATAACTGGATCCTGCTGTTCTCGGCGTTCTTCGTGCTGTTCGCGACGATGTTCCCCACGTTGAGCGAGGCGATTCGCCACGAGCGGTTGACGGTCGCGACGACCTTCTACAACACGTGGATGCTTCCGGTTGGTCTGTCGATGCTGCTGCTGACCGGCGTCGGGCCGCTCCTGGCGTGGCGAAAGTCCACGCTGAGCAATTTGCGCGATCAGTTCTTGTTCCCGGTCTCCATCGGCGTCATTGTGGGGACCGTCGTCTTGAGCCTGGGGGTGCCGCTGTGGGCGGCGGGCCTCTGCTTCGCGTTCACCGGATTTGTGACCGGCACGATCGTTCAGGAGTTCTGGCGCGGTGCACGCGTTCGTCAAACGACCACCGGTACCGATCTCTTTACGGCGCTTGTGGGTCTCGTCGGGCGCAACAAGCGGCGCTACGGCGGCTACATCGTCCACGTCGGCATCGTGCTGATCTTCCTCGGATTCGCCGGCAACGGCATGAAGCAGGAAGAGAAAGTCCTGTTGAAGCCTGGACAGCAGGTGAAGGTCGGGGATTTCACCGCTCGCTACGATTCGCTCAAGGTCACCGACGATCTGCGCAAACAGATGGTCACGGCGCAAGTGACGGTGATGCGCGGTGGCGAGCAGTTTGCGTTGATGTATCCGGCACGGCGGTTCTTCCGCAAGCATGAGGATCAGCCAACGACAGAAGTGGCGATCCAGCGCGGATTCGCGCGAGACGTCTATCTGGCGCTTTATACCTACGACGCAGCCACACAGGAAGCCGAGCTTGGAGTCACCATCAATCCGCTCGTCAACTGGGTCTGGTTCGGGTTCGGTGTCCTGGCACTCGGCATCGGCATCGCACTGTTGCCGGAGGCAGCGCTCTCGTTCGCGACTGCAAACGTTCCGGCCGGGGCAGTCACGACGACGGTGCTGCTGCTGGCGTTTGTGTTGAGCCCGATGATCGCGCTTGCGCAGACGACCGTGCCTCCGATTCATCGGCCGCAGCTCGAACGTGAGCTCGAGAACGAGATCATGTGCACGTGCGGCGGCTGCAGATTGCCGGCAGGGACGTGCGGCATGGCGAACTGTCACGGCAAGAAGGCGCAGCTCGACAAGCTGCATGGATTGATCGGCCAGGGCCTCGATCGCGAGATGATTCTGGCGACGTTCGTCCGCGATTTCGGCGGCGAAGACATCCTCGCGCGCCCGCGCGATCGCGGGTTCAATCGACTCATCTGGCTGTTTCCATACCTGGTGGCCGCCAGCGCACTCGGCGGCGTGATCTACACGGCCAGGCGCTGGTCGCATTCCGCACCATCACGGCTCGCAGGGACTGAGCAGAACATCGATCCCTCGCTCGATGCCCGCCTCGACGATGAGCTCAGAGACCTCGACTGAGCCCGGGCGGAGCACGCAGAACTCCGATTCGCTTCTTCCGTGGCAGCTCTTCACGTTGGCCGGCCTGGTCGGGGCCACGATCACGGTGTTTTTGTCTCGGGGACAAGCACCCTCGGCCATCATCCTGTTGAGTCTCACGATTTTTGCGGCGGCCGCCGTTGGCTTCGCCGCCCTGCGTACATTCCTGCCGCTCATGACCGGCACGGGCACCGAGACGACCCAGGTGATCGGCGGCCGCACGCGTACGGCGATCTGGCGCGAGAAGACACTGGTGCTGCGGTCCATCAAGGAGCTCGAGTTCGATCGCGACATGGGCAAGGTCTCGGAGAAGGACTTCGCGGAGATGAGCGCACGTCTTCGCGCGCGGGCGACCCGATTGTTGCGCCAGCTCGACGCCGGGGTGGGGTACCGCGCCGAGATCGAGCGCGAGATCGAGAAGCGATTGGGAAGCGGCCCCGCGCATGTTGCGGGGGCTACACCCCTCGACGATGCTCGGGGTGCCCTGAGCGAGAGTCGAAGGGCAGAGCAAGACCCGGCCTACACAGTCCCTGCCAGCACAGAACAAGACCCGGCCTACGTTACCGGGTCTAAAGAGCAAGACCCGGTCTACACAGTCAAGTGCTTGTGCGGGACGCGCAATGACGCTGACGCACGCTTCTGTAAAGCCTGTGGCAAGGCCTTGGAGGCGCGGTCGTGACGCCCCTAGACTCCCAACGTCCAACTCCCAACTCCCAAAACAAGACCTCCAGTTTGGGACTTGGGAATTGGGTGTTGGGAGTTTTCATCATCATGTCGGGCCTCCTGCTTCATGCCCAGGACATGCCGGACCCTTCGCTGATTCATGGCCGGGCGATTCCAGCGGGGGAGCTGCCTGCCGGCACCGTGACGGTGCGCGTTGTTCGTGAGGCGATTGGCAACAACGTCCCCAATCAGCAAGTACGGCTCATCATCGGTGAGACGACGCGTACGGCAACCACTGACGAGCAGGGACGAGCGGAGTTTCAGAATCTTCCCCGCGCAGACGGCGCGCTCGCGGAAGTGACCGTCGACGGTGAGAAGCTCGTCTCACAGCCGTTTGCCGTTCCCACCTCGGGCGGACTGCGCGTGATTCTCGTCGCCGGTCTGGCGCGTGCCGCCGAGCGGAAGAAGCAGGAGGAGGCAGCCAATGCGGCCGCGCCTCCGGTGAAGGGCACAGTGGTGCTCGGCAACAACACTCGCGTGCTGATGCAGTTCAGAGACGATGGTCTGGACCTCTACTACATTCTGGAAATCGTCAACAGCGCGCGGGCGCGCGTGGACATCGGCGGCCCTCTTCAACTCGAGTTGCCGACTGGCGCACTCGGCGCGTCGACGCTCGAAGGCTCATCGCCCTCAGCCAGCATCTCGAATGGGAGACTGATCGTTCGCGGGCCGTTTGCGTCGGGCACGACGTCGGTGCAGGTCGGTTTCCGCATGATGTACGACCGCAGCGAGCTGACGCTGTCACAAGTCTGGCCCGTGCCCGTGCAACAGGTGATTGTTGGCGTCGAGCGGCTGGGTGACGTCAAAGTCTCGTCTCCGCAGTTGACGTCGACCAACGACGTGCGGACTGAGGGTGGCGAGGTCTTCATCCTGGGTAACGGGCCCGCTCTGCCGGCGGGCGGCGTGACACGTGTCACGCTGTCGAATCTGCCGTTTCACAGCCGGATGCCTCTCTATGTCGCGTTGGGCCTGGCGGTCGTCTTGGCCGGAGTTGGCGTGTGGCTGTCCATCGGAACCGGGACGAAACGGGATCAGGCTCGTCATGCGCTCGTCACGCGGCGCGATACGCTCTTGACGCAGCTCGAGCAGTTGGAGTCCAAGCGTCGCCTGGGCACGGTCGATCCTTCCTCGTACTCGACACGACGTCAGCGCATTCTCTCGGAGCTCGAGCGGATTTACGGCGAGCTCGATGAGGCAGGCGCCGGACCGGGAGGAGGCGGCGAGGGCGTCGCCGCGTGAGTCAGCGCGCGAACACCAGCCCAGATCTCGATTGTGATTTCGACCGCGTGGCGGTCGAAGATGTGTCCCGCCACTTTGGACGGCGGCGCGCCGTTTCCCACGTATCCTTTCTCGGCTCGAGCGGCACGATCGTCGGACTTCTCGGACCAAACGGTGCGGGGAAGTCGACCCTGCTCGCGCTGCTCGCCACCATTCTGCGAGCGAGCTCTGGCGCGATTCGCTACGGCGCGATCGAGAGCAAAGATGCTCCGGCCGCGCTCCGTGAGCGCATCGGTGTCCTGGGGCACGATCTCTTTTTATATCCGGAGTTGACCGCGCGCGAGAACCTCGTGTTCTTCGCCGGGTTGTACGGAAACGACAACGCAGACGGTGCGGCACGAGCCGCCCTCGATCGTGCCGGTCTGGCCGATCGCGCGGACGATCCCGTCTCGAGTTTCTCACGCGGCATGCGGCAGCGAGTGGCGCTCGAGCGAGCGTTGATCCACGGCCCTCGCCTGCTCCTGCTCGATGAGCCCTTTACTGGGCTCGACGAGACGTCCGCCGCTGCGCTCATCGGCCGCTTGCGCGGCTTGCGCGACAGCGGTGCCATTGTCATCTTGGCGACGCACGACCTGGACCTGGCCGAAGGCCTTCTCGATCAAGCCGTCTTCCTACGCGACGGTCGTCGCGTGGAGACGGTGTCTCACCCGGAAGGATTGCGATCGACCTATCGAAGCATTGTGTTCGGAGCGAGTCAGCCATGATGCGCGTGGCGTGGCTGATCGTGCGCAAGGATTTGACCGTCGAGGTCCGAAGCCGCGAGATCGCCTATACGACGCTGTTCTTCGCGGTCTCGTGTGTGCTGGTCTTTGCGTTCGCGCTCGTTCGCGATGGCCGAGCGCCGGAAGACGGCGCGGCCGGAATCCTGTGGATCGCGGTCATGCTCGCGGGAAATCTGACGCTCGGGCGCACGTTCGAGCGCGAGCGCCAGTCGGAAACGCTGCGTGCGCTCCTGCTCGGGCCGGCGCCGCGCGCGGCCGTTTACGTCGGCAAGCTGCTCGGCATTCTCGCATTGCTCATCGGTGCGGAAGTCGCCCTCGTCCCACTCGTGGCGCTGCTGTTTCAGGCGCGCCTCCTCGCACATCCACTCTGGTTATCCGCGATCCTCGTGAGCGGCACCGTCGGCTTCGCCGCGGTGGGGACGTTGTTTGCGGCGATGCTCGTGCGCGCCCGCAGCCGTGACGTGCTCTTGCCCGTGCTGTTGTATCCCATGACGGTTCCGGTCATCATTGCCGGAGTCCGCGGGACGGCGGCGCTGATGCAGCCCGATCTCGAGGTCGGAGTGGTGCAGTTCTGGCTGGCGCTGCTCCTCTGCTTCGATGCCGTGTTCGTGACGCTCGCGCTCTGGACCTTCGAAGCGGTCATGACAGACTGATTCTCCGTATGCCTAAGTGGTTCCTGCCTCTTGCCCTGGTATGTGGTCTGATGTTTGCCGCGTCCCCGCTGGTGATCGCGAGCGCCGACTACGAGTCGACGATGGGGCTGGTCCAGAAGATTTTTTACTACCACATGCCCTCGGCATGGATGTTCCTGATCTCGGCGATCGTCTGCGGCGTCTCGAGCGTCCGGTTTCTGGTGACAGGGGATCATCGGCACGACCGCACGGCACTCGCGGCCGCCGAGCTGACGGTGCTTTTCGGGCTCATCACCCTCGTCACCGGTCCGCTCTGGGCGCGTCGCGCGTGGGGCACGTTCTGGGTCTGGGACGCCCGGACGACGTCGAGCCTGGTGAGCTGGATGATTTCGTGGGCGTACTTGATCCTGCGACGCTACGGCGGCCCCGGATCTGAGAACCTTGCGGCGGGATTGGCGATCTTCGGGACGGCGAACGTCGCGTTCATCTACGTGTCGGTGAACTACTGGCGGACGATCCATCCCGCAACCACGGTCGTGCCCAAGTTGCCGTTCTCGATGGGGTTTCCGCTCTGGTTCTGTGTGGCGGCATTTACGCTGCTGTTCGTCCTGCTGTTGAAGTTGCGTGTACGCGTCGAGGAGCAGCAGGCGCGAGTCGACGAGCTCTATCTTTCGCTGGACGATTTTGGCCGATGACGATCTTCAAACGCGTGTCCGTGCTCATCTCGATGATCCTGCTGCAGGCGACGCTGATCCTCGCTCAGCAGCCGTCGCAGCAGGGTGAGTTCCTCCCGATCGATCAGTTACCGCCGGAGGACCAGCTCCCCGCAGCGCCGCTGCTCATCGCCGCGTATTCGTTCGTGCTGGTGGTGTTGTTTCTCTACATCGTGTCGCTGGCGCGCCGCTTGACGAGCGTGCAGCGAGAGATGGACCGGCTCGACGCCAACATCAAGCAGGGCGGGAGGGCCTGATGCCGACCGCAGCGCATTTCTTCTACATCCCGGGTGTGCTGCTGGTTGGTATCGTGATCGGCTGGATTCTCGGGTCGCGCGCGGCGGCCGACGCCTATGCCTCACAGGCGCGCAGGCGGCAGCAGAAGCCGAAAGTGTAAAACGCAATTCAGAATTCAGAATGCAGACAGTGTCTGCATTTTGCATTTTGCATTTTGCATTACACGGATCACCTATCAGCGCCCGATCGCCAGTCTCTGCGCCAAGACCTCCGGCAATCCCGCGGCGATGATCTTCGACTGCGCGGTCCCCACGTCATACGACACGCGAAGTACCGTCAACATCTTCGCATCGATGTCCAACATGCCGAAGGCGGCGCGCGGATCGCCGTCGCGCGGCTGGCCAACGGCGCCACAGTTGACCAGGTGCTTCATGTTCGGGTCGATCGGCAGCCGATACCGCGCACCCCGAGGCGGACCAACGGAGGTCAGGTCGGTGTCGAATCTGAAGATCGCAGGCACGTGCGTATGCCCGAACAGGCAGACGGGTCGCTTCGTGGCGTTGATCGCACGCCTGGCATCGAGGTCGTCGAAGATATACGCGTCCTCATCGAATGGCGACCCGTGACAGATTTCCACGAGGTCGTCGATGATGGCCGGTCCCGCGGGCACGGCCGCCAGCCAGGCACGATTGACGGACGTGAGCGTCGCAGCCGTCCAGGCGATCGCGTGCCGCGCGAGATGGTTGAAGCTGTCGACGTTCTCGATGCCTGCCCCGACCTTGTCGTGATTGCCGCGAATGATCGTGGCGCTGGGAAGCGCGCGCACGCGATCGATGACGGCGTTGGGATCGGCACCGTAGCCGACGAGGTCGCCGAGCACCAGCACGCCGTCGCAATCACCAGCCGAGGAGAGCGTGGCGTCGAGTGCCTCGAGGTTCGCGTGAATGTCGCTAAGAACGAGGTATCTCATCAGAACTCGATCCACGCCAGCATGTGCTCGACGATCTCGGGAACGGGGCGTGTGGCATCAAGGCGGATATGCGCGTGAGCATATGCGAGCTGGCGCCGCGTGTACAGCTGATCGAGCTGAGCGCGATCGCCCGCGAGCGGTCGACGGCCATCGGCCGGGACCCGCTCGATGACGCGGGTCAACGGCAAGTCGAGCCAGGCCACTGCGCCGTCGGCCAGCATCAGCGCGCGGTTGTCGGCTTCGGCGAACGTGCCCCCGCCCGTCGCCACGACGGTGTGGCGCTGAGCGACCAGCTCTCCGAGCACCTGTCGCTCGAGTTGTCGGAAGTACGCCTCACCTTGCTGCGCGAAGATGGCCGCCACCGTGCGGCGCTCGTGAGCTTCGATTCGCTCGTCGATGTCTTCCACCCGCCACCCCGTCGCCCGTCCCATCGCGCGGGCCACCGTGCTCTTGCCGGCACCCATGAAGCCAACCAGGTACAGCTTGTCCGCTTTCACGCCCGCAACGACTCGAGCACAGAGAAGAACTCGGGATACGACACGGCTGCCGCGCCGGCGTCGTGAATCACCGTCGGCCCCGACGCACCCAGGGCAGCTACGGCGAACGCCATCGCGAGGCGGTGATCGTTCCGTGCATCGACCTCGCCCCCGCGCAACCGCTTCGTGCCGCGCACGTGAAACCCGTCTGGCAGCTCCTCGATGTCTGCGCCCATCCGCCGCAAACCGTCGGCCAGCGCCGAGATCCGATCGCTTTCCTTGACACGCAATTCCTGCGCGCCCGTCACGCGGAGCTCGCCCCCATGCGTCGCAAGCGCACCGAGTACGGGCAGCTCGTCGATCACGCCCGGCACGTCAGCCGGCGCAATTTCGGTCGCACCGAGGCCGCCGTGCCGAACCACGATCGTGCCGATGGGCTCGCTGGCGCCGCCGGCTTCGCCTTCGACCTCGACGCTCGCGCCCATCCGACGAAGGACGTCGATGATGCCCGTGCGCGTCGGGTTCACGCCTACGGAAGCTATAACGATCTCCGAGCCCGAAAGCGACGCGGCGGCGACCATCCAGAACGCCGCCGAGGAAATGTCACCCGGCACCAAGAGAGCGCATGCGCCAAGACGCTGTCGACCCTCTAGTGACACAGAACGTCCCTGGCGTTTCAGCCGCACGCCGAACGCCTCCAGGGCCCGCTCCGTATGATCCCGCGTGGAGAGGGGCTCATCGACTCGTGTGATGCCCTCGGCATGCAAGCCCGCCAACAACACTGCCGTCTTGACCTGAGCGCTCGGCACATCCGGGGCAAAATCAATTGGTGTGAGAGTGGACGAGCCCTGAATCGTCAGGGGAGGCTTGCCGTCGCGAGAGACGATGCGAGCCCCCATTCGTTCGAGAGGGACGATGACGCGTCGCATTGGACGGCCCCTCAGCGAGTCGTCTCCAGTGAGGGACGCAGTGAAGGGATGGGCAGCCAGGATGCCCGCCATCATTCGCATGGTGCTGCCCGAATTCCCCGCGTCGAGCACGCCGGCCGGGGCAGACAACCCCCGCAGCCCGCGTCCGACGATGGTCAGATTCAGGCCATTGGCGTCTCGCCCTGTCTCCTCGATCGAGACGCCCAATGCGCGCAAGCATCGCAATGTGGAGGCACAGTCGCCCCCGGTCGAATAGCCCTGAATCGTCGATGGACCGTCCGCGAGGGCCGAGAGCAGCGCGTACCGATGCGAGATGGCTTTGTCGCCGGGCGGCCGCACACGACCCCGTACCCCCCGGGGCGCTGGCCGTACCATTACTGTTTGCGACGAGGCCATCGCCGAACTATAACAGGTGGGATGCGGTTCAAGTCCGGATGGGAGGTCCGAATGCGCGTAAGGGTTGTCGGACTCGTGGCGGCGCTGGTCTGGGCGGCAACTATTGGCGTCGATGCCCAGAACACATTCCAGTTCTTCGTCAGCCTGGTCGATGGGCAGGGTGCCCCGGTCGCGACGCTGGGGCCCGATGATCTGAAGGTTCAGGAGAACGGCGCCGACGGGAAGGTCACCAAGATCGAGCCGATCGACTGGCCCGTCAAGGTGCAGGTGCTCATCGACAACGGCACGGGCATGGATCAGGCGCTGGTGCAGACTCGCAATGGACTGAAAGGGTTCGTCGAGGCGCTCCCCGAGGGCATCGAGATGTCGCTCATCACGACCGCGCCGCAGCCCCGCTACATCGTCAAGCCGACCATGGACCGTCAGGCCATGATCCAGGGCACAGACCGCATCGCTCCGGATAGTGGGGCTGCACGCTTCATCGAAGGTTTGAGTGAAGCCGCCAGCCGCATCGACAAGGAAAAAGGCAATTACTTCCCTGTGGTCGTGATTCTTGGTTCGACGACCGCCGAAGGGAGCTCCATCGTCGAGCGGGATATTCAGAGGATGCTGCAGCGGTTCTCCGATCGCGCGGCGACGGTTCACGTCGTGATGCTGTCGACGGGTGCTCAGTCGGGCAGGTCCGTGGCCGGAGCCAATCAGACGCAGATCGGCGATGCTGCGGCCAAGACGACCGGCGGGCGATATGACAATATTGCCGCCATGACCAGAATCGCGACGCTCCTTCCGGAAATCGGAGCCCAGATTGCGAAGAGTCACGCCCGCCAGAGCCACCAGTTTCGCGTGACATTTCAACGGCCAAACGGGGCGTCAGGCGCGATCGGCCAGATTGGCGCGTCGACCCGACCCGGTGTGACACCCACTCTGACGATCAACGGGCGGATGCCATAACCTATAATCCGTCTGATCCGTCAGCTCATGAACAACGGGAACACCGTCTGTCTCGAGTTCCACAGCACCTACGAGATGCTCGACTTCGTGCAGGTCGTGAGCGACCATCTCGGGCGCCTTGCCGGGCTCGACGATGAGTCGCTCCACTGGGTCGGGGTCGCCGTTCGGGAGTCGGTCATCAACGCCATCAAGCACGGCAACAGGGGCGATGAGGACAAGCACGTGCACGTGGAGTTCACCCCGATCGATATCGAACAACCCTGTGGCATCGTCATTCGCGTCCGCGATGAAGGCACCGGCTTCGATCCGGAGTCGCTGCCCGATCCACTCGCGCCCGAAAACATGCTCAAAGCCAGCGGTCGCGGAATCTTCCTCATTCGCAGCTTCATGGACGAAATGGTGCTCCAACGCGCACCCCAAGGCGGCATGGAGGTCGTGATGGTGAAGCGCGTCGCTCCGCAGTGCGTCTGAACGCCGAGTGAGCCCTCCGAATCCGATCTATCTCGCCACCGCCACAGAGATCGTTCTTCGAGCCGGGGATATCCAGATGGCCCGGCGTGAAACCGGCTTTCGCGTCGACAAGAAGGGCACGATCGATCTGGTGACGGAAGTCGACCTCGAGTGCGAGCGTCTCTGTCGCGCCATCATTGCCGAGCGGTTTCCCGAGCACGACGTGCTGGCCGAGGAGATGAGCAGCGCGAGCGAGCCGGCCACATCGTCCTATCGTTGGGTCTTCGATCCGCTTGACGGTACGACCAACTACGCGCACGGCCTCCCGATCTTCTGTGCGTCGCTCGCACTCGAGATCGATGGGCGCGCTGAGGTCGGCGCCGTGTACGACCCCACACGCAAGGAGCTCTTCACGGCTGAGCGAGGCGAGGGCGCGTTTCTCAATGGATCGCGCCTGCACGTGTCGACCGAGACCGAGCTGATCGATTCATTGCTCGTGACGGGTTTTCCGTACGACGTGCACAAGCAGACCGGTGATCTCGTTGAGATGTTCGCGGCATTTCTGGGACGCGCGCGCGCCGTTCGTCGGCTTGGATCCGCTGCGCTCGATCTGTGTTACGTGGGTGCAGGACGATTCGAGGGGTTCTGGGAGCAACATCTGCGACCCTGGGATGTGGCGGCGGGGGCATTGATTGCGACTGAAGCCGGGGGGCGAGTGACCGGCATGGATGGTTCTCAGTTTGACCCGGCCGCTGCCCATCTCATCTCATCCAACGGCAGAATCCACGAGGCCATGTTGTCGGTCGTTCGCGACGTCCGGCGTTCTCGAAACCGGACGAACTGACCCCTGCATGCGACAGCAGGCCTCAAGAATCAGGCCTCGCTGTGGCATTACATCTGCAGTCCCGTCTCCAGAGCTCGACATCTTGAGCTCCGGAGAGATCAGATGCTGAACAACGTGGTCAGTCATGGCGTGCTTGCGTGTGCCGCCCTTGTCCTTTTCGCGCAGCCAGCGCGCGCACAGGAAAAACAAACACTGAACTTCACACTGGGGTACTTCGTACCGCTCGGCCAAGACGCTCGTATCGCCGGTGACGTCTTGAACGAAGATCTGACGTTCCTGCTCTTCGACGTCAAGGACTTCAATGGTGCCTCGGTTGGCGGCGAGTGGCTCATTCCATTCGGCGAGTTCGTCGAAGGCGGTGCCGGCATCAGCTTCTCGCGGCGCACCGTGCCGACCATCTATACGAACTTCACAGACAACAACGGAAACGAGATTGAGCAGAGCCTGCGACTTCGCCTCGTGCCGATGGCGTTTACGATTCGGCTCGTTCCGACGGGGCAGCGATCTCCTGTCCAGCCATACGTCGGTGCGGGTCTCGGCGTGATCAACTGGCGATACAGCGAATTCGGCGATTTCATCGACTTCGGTGCGGGTCGTACCGTCTTCAACGGTCGATTCGTCGCGGACGGAACCGAGACCGGCCCCGTGGCGCTCGGCGGCATTCGCTTCGTAGGCGATACAGCGAGCGCAGGCTTCGAGATCCGATATCAGAAGGCCGATGCCGATCTGCCGAACGACTTCGCTGGATCAAAGATCGATCTTGGCGGGTGGACGTATAACTTCACGGCCGGCGTGCGATTCTAGCCGGCCGGTGTAATGCAAAATGCAAAATGCAGAATGCAAATGCATACGGATCGCACCCAGTGACGCACGGACGTCAGGCATTGTCAGGTCCCGCTTTGCACTTGTCTTTTGCATTTTGCATTTTGAATTTTGCATTTTGAATTTGCCTTTTGAATTTGCCTTAGATTAGTCCCGTTTGTATAACGCAACGCCGCCCCCTTCACACACCCTCGTCATGCCGCGAGTGAATGAATCGCTTTGGCGTGTGCGATGCGCGAGGATGTCCCCGCCTTCGGAATTCTCCTCGACGAGCATCCATCCTGCGTGCGGTGCAGGGCCCGTGTCGAGCGCCAACTGCCACAGCGCGCCGTTGCCCTCGTGGATGAAGTCGGCGACGGTGAATCCTTCGCGCGAGAGCTCCTGCATGTAGTGGGCGAGCGAACCCATGCTCGCCAGGACCCGCTCCCCGCGATAGCCCGACGTCAAGCAAGTCGTGACATGCTGGCGCTTCTGACTGTTGGCCAGATCCAGCTGCGCCTCCTCGAGCAGCGGTGCATCGCTGCGCCAGGGAGGCGACTCGACGAGCGTCGACGCCATGAGGAGCGACGCCAACAACCATGCGGCGAGACTGGGGCTGCCTGCGACGCGATCGGAGGTGCGGCCTTTAGGCGGCCCTACCAATCCAACCGCGAGGCCGCCAAAGAGCGTGCACGCCGACACCAGCGGCACCATATATCGAATGCGAAATGGGTGCGCCTCGAAGAAGGCGATGCCGGGCAGCGCGGCCGCGGCAAAGAGAGTCAGCGTCACCAGACGCGGGGCCTCTTCGCGCCGCGTCACCGCGCGCGTGCCGACCCAGAGGGCGGCGGTCACTGCCACGATCTCGATCACATACCCGCTGAGCCGATGCGTACCCCACCAGAGCGCCAGCAAGACCTTGTTGGCCTGTCCCTCGTACGTGGGATCGATCTCATAGAAGCCGCCGGACATGAACCACGAGCCGACGGTTACACGACTGAGCACGAGAAAGAGCATCACCGCTGTCGCGGGCCAGCGAGCGAGTCGCCACAGCTGTCGCACGACGGTGGCGTAAGGAAGACTTTGGCGCCACAGCACGAACGCGGTTGCCACGAGCGCTGCGCTCAGAATCGCCCATGCCTCATAGCGCGTCCACGCAGCGGCAAAGAGCGCCCATCCAAGCGTGCGCGGTACAGGATCGGTCGGCGACGAGGATAACCACTCATAGAGCCAGAGCACCGAGAGCAGCGTCGAGGCCAGCAGCAGCATCTCGGTCATCGGGGTCGACTGCACGTATAACAGATTCGGATTGAGCACGAACAGAGCAGTCGCCGTCATTGCACCGAGCGCTGAGCCGGTCATTGCGAGGATCAGACGAGCCGTGGCCCATACCGCCACGCCGAAGCACGCGACGGAGACCAGCGACCCAAACGCGCCGGTACGATAGAGCACGTCGATCTGCGTCGGCAGCAGTTGAATCAGATGCGGCAGCGGCAGCCAGACCGCACCGAGTTGCCGCCACCCAGGTGTCAGACTATCGATGACCCGTCGCGCGACGACGAGGTGGGCCTTCGCATCGTAGTGAGAGAGGACGAGCCCCGCGTTCAGATAGAAGAGCCAGGCGGCGACGCCGATGAGGATCGCCGTGATGGCGAGCACACCCTCGAGACTCAGCGGCTGACGCCTGGTGTCGGAGGAGCGAGCTATAATCACGTGGCCACGTAAGAATATCGCGGATCCCCGAACCCCAACCTCCGTGCGCTCCTTCATCAGCTGGCTCTACGGCATCGCCCTCACGTTGGGTGGGCCTGGACTCTTCGTGGTGGCGTTTCTCGATTCCTCGTTCGTGTCGCTTCCACAGATCAACGACGTGCTCGTTGTCCTGATGGTGACCGCACACAAGGAGCGGATGATCTACTACGCCACAATGGCGACGCTTGGCTCGGTCGCTGGCTGTTATGCCATTTACTACCTGGCCGAGAAGGGCGGCGAGACATTCCTGCGCAAGCGTCTCCGAGCCGGCCACGTCGAGCGAGCCTTGGCGCTCTATCGGCGTCACGGCATGCTGGCCCTGATGGTGCCCGCGCTCCTTCCGCCACCCGCGCCGTTCAAGCTCTTCGTGCTCGCCGCGGGCCTCGCTGAAGTTCGCCCTCTGCGCTTCGTGCTGGCGATCGCGATCGCTCGTGGCGCACGCTACCTTGCGCTCGGCGTGCTGTCGATCTACTACGGCGACGCCGCACTCGCATTGATGCGCACACATGGAACCGTGATCGCGTTGTGGGTCGCTGGTCTCATTCTCCTTGGCGCCGCACTCTGGTGGCTGCGCACGCGCCGACACGGTCGGGCACAGGCGGCTGGCGCCCAGTGAGCCTGGATCTCTCCCTCGTCATCCCGCTTCACAACGAAGAACGCAACGTCGCGCCGCTTCACGAAGAGCTGATGCGCGTCCTTCGAACGATGACCCTTCGCCACGAGGTCATCTTCATCGACGACGGCAGCACCGATGGCACGTTTGCACAGCTACAGCAGGTGCAGGCCATGGACGGGAATGTGCGAGTGATTCGCTTCACGAAGAACTTCGGTCAAACGGCGGCGTTCGCCGCGGGCTTCGCGTACGCACGCGGCCAGTTCATCGTCACGTTGGATGGAGATCTCCAGAACGATCCGGCTGACATCCCTCGACTAGTGGAGCTGGCCCGCCGTTACGACATCGTGTGCGGCTGGCGCAAGGACCGAAAGGACGATTTCCTCACTCGGCACGTGCCATCGGTCGCGGCAAACTGGCTCTTGGGTCTCGTCAGTGGCGTGCGCATCCACGACAACGGCTGCTCGTTGAAGGTCTTTCGATCAGAAGTCGTGAAGCCGCTCAAGCTGCGTCCCGGCATGCATCGCTATCTTCCGGCGCTGGCGAGTCAGTTAGGCGGGCGTGTCACAGAGGTCGTCGTCAATCATCGGCCTCGTCAATTCGGCCAGTCGAAGTACGGGCTATCACGGACGTTCAAAGTCGTGGCCGACCTCACGCGGTTGCGCGGGCTGATGCGGCAGGCGATCGATCCACAGGCCGATACAGCGACGTTGTATGAAGTTGCTGAAATCGTCGAGACGCGTTAGCGACTAGGGCCAGAAATCGTCTGTGTGAGGAGACGAGCAGCACTGACTGCGAGTCGCCCGCGCCTTGCGCTGCTGGCGCCGGCCAAAATAGTCGAGCATGACGATCGTGGCGGCGATAAGCGCCATCCCGCCATAAAGCACGACGAAACCCGTCATGACGTCTTACCTCCCGCCAACATCACGCCAAGGCCCAGGAAGAGTCCCCACACCGTCAACCCGAACAACGCGACGCGGACCGAGAATGTGCCCGTCACGAACTGTGCGAAGACCAGGCCGGCCATCGCCAGGTTCGCGGCATCCAGAAGCTTGTCCGCAAGCAGGCTACGTTGCCGCTCTTTCAATACTAGCATCGTCCCTCCGGGGGCCTGATAGAGCGAAATCGATGCCGCTCGAAAACCGGCGACAATTCGTGAGGCATCCACTCAACGATGCAGTTTGCGCACTGACGACACGCGCGATCGTACGCAGGTTCCGCACAACGCTCAACGGTCTGCGCGGGCCGCGCTTTGGGTAGAATCGCGGCAGGATTTCATTCGTCGACGCAGCGTGGAGTGCCCCTGAGCTGAGTCGAAGGGCGAGCTGCATGATTGGCCAGACGATCGGGAGCTATCACATCACCGCCAGGCTCGGGGCTGGCGGCATGGGAGAGGTCTTTCGCGCCACCGATACGCGACTGGGCCGCGAGGTCGCGATCAAGTTTTCGGCCGAGCAATTCAGCGAACGCTTCGAGCGCGAGGCGCGAGCCGTCGCGGCGCTCAATCATCCCAACATCTGCACGCTCTACGACGTGGCTCCCAACTACCTCGTGATGGAGCTCGTTGAGGGAATCACGCTCGCCGAACGAATTCTCGAGGGTCCGATTTCACTTCAAGAAGCACTTGGTCTGGCGCGGCAGATTGCCGCTGCGCTCGAAGAGGCGCACGAGAAGGGGATCACGCATCGGGATCTCAAGCCGAGCAACATCAAGATCAAGCCGGACGGCACGGTCAAGGTGCTGGACTTCGGACTCGCCAAGCTCTCGCAGCCCGGCCGGCCAGACGGAGCGGATGGAATGGCGGCGGTCTCTCTTTCGCCCACGATCTCAATGGCCGCGACGCAGGCTGGCATGATCGTTGGGACCGCCGCGTACATGGCGCCCGAGCAAGCCAAGGGTAAGCCTGTCGATCGCCGCTCGGACATCTGGGCCTTTGGCGTCGTGCTCTACGAGATGGTGACCGGGCGTCGGCCGTTTCACGGCGACGACGTCGGCGACGTGCTGGCGTCGGTGATCAAAGAGGAGCCGAAATGGGACGACGTGCCGAGGCCAGTGCGTCCTTTGCTGCAACGGTGTCTCGAGAAGGATGCGAAGAAGCGGCTGCGCGATATCACTGGCGTCGAACTGCTGCTCGAGAGCGGAAGCGAGGTGAGTGGATCGACAGCGCCGTCGCCGAAATGGTGGCCTCACTTGCTCGTCGAGGCGGTCCTCG
>Ga0114129_10006932_pt1 | contig 16119 bp, 12 predicted proteins | sample RhiMetdeltSRZDD1_FD_80071 | JGI IMG/M metagenome (GOLD analysis project Ga0114129, IMG submission 80071) | Populus rhizosphere microbial communities from Tennessee, USA - Rhizosphere MetaG P. deltoides SRZDD1 (version 2) (version 2) | ecosystem: Host-associated > Plants > Roots > Rhizosphere >... | reverse complement strand
TGGCAAAACGCTTTGCTACAACGTGCCGGTGCTCCATGCCGTCCTGCAGGATTCCTCCAGCCGTGCGTTGTATCTCTTTCCGACCAAGGCGCTCGCTCAGGATCAACTGGCGGAACTCCAGGCAATGTGTGAAACGCTGGTGACAAGAGATGGTCCCGAGATCGGCGTCTTCACCTATGACGGCGACACCCCGCAGGACGCCAGGCGGACGATTCGGGCGCGGGCGCATCTGGTCCTGAGCAATCCCGACATGCTGCACTCGGGCATCCTGCCGCACCATCCGAGATGGGCCAAACTCTTCGAGAATCTCAAGTACGTCGTGATCGACGAGCTCCACGCCTATCGAGGCGTCTTCGGCAGCCACCTCTGTAACGTCCTGCGGCGCCTGCGGCGAATCTGCCGTCACTACGGCTCCGATCCGGTGTTTCTGTGTTCGTCGGCGACGATCGCAAACCCCCGCGACTTGGCCGAGCGGCTTACCGAACAACCGTTCGAGCTCGTGGAGAAGAGCGGCGCGCCACGTGGCGAGAAGTTCTTTGTTTTCGTCAACCCGCCGGTCGTGAACCATCAACTCGGCATTCGCCGTTCGTATTTGAGCGAAGCCAGGCGTATTGCTTCGGAATTCCTCAAGCGAAATCTGCAGCTCATCGTCTTCGCCCAGAGCCGGCTGGCCACCGAGATTCTGACGACGTATCTCAAAGACGACTTCGAGGGCGTACCGGGAGCGCCGGAACGGATTCGCGGCTATCGCGGGGGGTATCTCCCGAACCGGAGACGCGAGATCGAGAAAGGGCTTCGGGAGGGCGCTGTCCGAGCGGTCGTCTCGACGAACGCGCTGGAGCTCGGAATCGACATCGGTGCGCTGGACGTCAGCGTGATGGCGGGCTATCCAGGCACGGTGGCGGCTACCTGGCAGCGGGCGGGCCGCGCAGGGCGGCGCAACAGGACCTCGGCGGCCGTGATGGTGGCCAGCAGCGCGCCGCTGGACCAGTTCATGGTGCGCAACCCGTCCTACTTCTTTGACGCCTCCCCAGAGCGCGCCTTAATCGATCCCGACAATCTCCACATCCTGGTCGATCACATCAAGTGCGCGGCGTTCGAGCTGCCGTTCGCCTCGGAGGAGCAGTTTGGCCGCCACGACCTGCAGCAGGTGCTGTCGATTCTCGCGGAACAAGGACTCGTGCATCTCGCGCCTGCATCCCAGGACGGGAGTCCCGCGACATGGACCTGGACGAGCGAATCTTATCCTGCTGATGCCGTCAGTCTTCGGTCCGTCTCCTCCGACAATTTCGTCGTCGTCGATACGACCGGCGAGCCGAACGTCATTGGCGAAACGGATTTCACCAGCGGTCCGGCCACGCTGCACCCCAAGGCCATTTACATCGTCGAGGCACGGCTGTTTCAGGTCGAGAAATTCGATTTCGAGGGCCGCAAGGCATACGTGCGCGAGATTGACTGCGACTACTACACGACTGCCATCACTTACACCCGCGTGACCACCCTCGATACGTTCGAGGCCGGCTCCGAGACGTGTGTAGGGGCCGAGCTTGCCCGGCCCGAAGCAAGGGCGGCCCGGGCCTGGCCCTCGCACGGCGAAGTGCACGTGGTCTCGCGCGTGGTGGGCTTCAAGAAAATCAAGTTCTACACGAACGAGAACGTGGGCTCCGGCGAGCTCGACCTCCCCGAACAGCAGATGCACACGACGTCGTACTGGCTGACGATTCCCGCGAGCCTGATGGCGCAGCTGCCGTACGCTTCCGACGATCGGCGCGACGGCGTCGTTGGTCTGGCTTACGCCATGCGTCAGGTCGCGCAGTTGCTGTTGATGTGCGATGGGCACGACATCGGTATTTCGATCGATGACAAGGAGTCGGGTGGAGTTTCCACAGGAGACCCCATCGCACCCCGGCTGTTCATCTACGATAACTATCCGGGCGGGATCGGGTTCAGCGAACCGCTCTACCGGATGCACCACGAGCTCATCGCCAGCACCCGCCGGCTGATCGCCGAGTGCACGTGTGAGAATGGCTGCCCCGGATGCGTCGGGCCGATTGGTAATACAGGTCCGCTGGCCAAGGCCGCCGCGCTTCGGATCCTCGATCTGTTGCTGCCGGAAGCGGCCGTCACGGGCATGAACATAGAGGTCGCGTGATCGATTCCTCGAAGCTTGCCGATCGGCTCCGTGCGGTGGTCGCACCGAAGGGAGCGACTTCGGATGCTCGGTCGCCTGAGGGATCGGCGTCGCGGCTGGGATCTGGCTCCAGCCAGATTTCCACGGTGGGGGCGTCGTCTCGCGAACCGCTCGAAGATGTGCTCTGCGGAAGCTGGCGGGTGCACTCGTCCGGCCGGTCGTTCGTCGTAGAGCGTCGCGTTGAGGCAGACGCACAGCACGGCCGCGTCCGTGTGCGGGACCTTGCCGCACAGCTCGATCGCGCCGCGTCGCAAGCCCCGATGCTGTCGGCCGGCGCCCCAGCCCGCGTGCCATTCGTCTTCATCGATCTCGAAACGACGGGCCTGAGCGGTGGGGCAGGGACCTACGCGTTCCTGGTTGGATGCGGCTCGTTTACGAACGACGGGACGTTCCTCACTCGGCAGTACCTGATGCCGGCGTTCGCCGACGAGCGGCCGATGCTCGAGACGGTTGCAGACGAGCTAACGCGTGCCGGGGCGATCGTCACCTTCAACGGCAAATCATTCGACGCGCCGGTGCTCGAGACGCGCTATCTCTTCCACAGGCTCGAATGGGCGGGCGCTCGGCTACCGCACATCGATGTGCTGCACCCGTCGCGGCGGTTCTGGCGCGATGATGTCTCTTCGTGCACGCTCGTCGCGCTCGAAAGGCAGGTGCTCGGTGCGCGCCGGACCGGCGACGTCTACGGCTTCGAGATTCCCGCGCGGTACTTTCAATTCATCCGTTCGGGCGACGCGCGACCGCTGGCCGTCGTCCTCGAGCACAACCGTCTCGATCTGCTGTCGCTCGCGGGGCTCACCGCACGCTTGCTGCATCTGCTCGCCAGGGGTCCCGGCGAGGCGAGCGATTCGCGCGAGGCGTTCGCGCTGGGCCAGACCTATGCGCGCGCCGGATTCTTCTCACACGCGATCGAGGCCTATCGCCGCGCGATGACGATTCACGCCCCTTCGAGACTCGGGAGCTCGTTGCAGGTCGAAATCCTGCGATCGCTGGCGCTCGCCTATCGCCGCGGCCGCCGCTTCCACGAGGCGGCGACCGCCTGGCGACAGCTGCTCGACACGCCTGGATGCGCAGGACCGATCGCGCGCGAGGCCACAGAGGCGCTCGCCATCCATCACGAGCACCGCGCGCGCGATCTCGCAATCGCGAAAACCTTTGCCTTGAAGAGCCTCGACGATCACGCCCGTCCGCGCTGGAACGATGCGGTGCGCCATCGTCTGGCGCGGATCGAGCGGAAGATGACGCTCGAGGAGCGGACGGATCTCCTGCCGATGTCGGCCGTCTGGTAAATTCGAGCCTCGCGACCCTCGTCGACTGGACCAATCAGATGGACGGTCCAGCCAAAGCGGACTCCCGGTCTACCGCACCGAGGGCTCGCCACGCGTCGCGCAGGCGGACTTGGATCTCATCACGACTCAGAGGGAGGTTGCCCAGGAAATCGCAGTGCGCTCGCCGGCCGCGATATGCCGGTCTTCGCACGGGCTCGGTGAGATAACGAGCTGCCAGCCGAGCGTCGAACTCATATAACAGCGTCCCATGTTGAAGCAGCGCGCGGCGTCCCCTTCGCTGTGCGCTGCCTGAGACCTTCCGATTGCGGATTACGAGATCCGATCCGTCAATCGCGAGGCCCTCGACGTCAAGCGCCTCCACGATCGCATCGAGCACCATGCGCGTGCTGGCGGCAACGTCGTTCAGCCCGGGGTGTGAAGCAAGCGACAGCGCGACGGCGTAATTCAGACAGCCGGCGCCGAGCACCACCGTGCCACCGCCGGAAAAGCGTCGCACCACCGGCACGCCGTCAGCTCGACACGCTTGCTGGATGACATCGCGGCCGAGATCGCCGTGTCGCCCGGCGACGACCGTAGTCGTGTCGGTCTGCCAGGATCGACTCATGGGCTCGACGCGTTCCGATTCGACCGCCTGAAACAGGTCCCAGTCGCGCGCGAGCTCGGCGGTTGAATCGAGCCCTGCCCGACCGGGTTTTCTGGTGCATGATAACGTCGCCAAATGCCTGTGTACCTCGATTGCGCTTCGACCTCGCCGCTCGATCCGAGAGTCCGCGACGAGATGCTGCGCTATCTCGACGAGGACTTCGGCAACGCCGGCAGCCGCACCCACGAGCGCGGCCGGCGCGCCCGAGCGGCGGTCGAACGCGCGCGCGACCGCGTAGCCGCGGTCGTCGCCACCAGCCGCAGCGACGTGATCTTTACGAGCGGCGCGACGGAAAGCAACAACCTCGCGATCCTTGGGCTTGCGGGCGCGGCCGGTGCGCGCCGCCACATCGTCTCGACCGCGATCGAGCACCACGCAGTGCTCGAGCCGCTTGCGGAACTCGAGCGGCGGGGGTTCGAGGTCACGCTGGTGACGCCCGATCAGGGCGGCGTGGTCGATGTCGACGCCGTTGCCGCCGCGGTGCGCCCCGATACCCTGCTCGTCAGCGTGATGCACGTCAACAACGAAACCGGTGCGAAGCAGCCGATTGCAGAAATCGCCGCGCGGCTCGAAGGCGTCCCTGTGTATCTGCATGTCGATGCCGCGCAGAGTTTTGCGCGGGAAATCGCGGCTCTTCGACATCCAGCGATCGACATGATCAGTGTGAGCGCTCACAAGATCAACGGTCCGCAAGGCGTCGGCGCGCTCATCCTCCGACGACGCGCCGGCACCCGTCCGCCGCTGCAGCCGCTGATGCTGGGCGGAGGACAGGAGCGCGGGCTTCGACCCGGTACGGCGCCGGTCAGCTTGATCGCCGGCTTCGGTCTGGCGGCCGAATTGGCGATGGCGGAAGCCGAGATGCGCGACGGCCGCTGCCGTGCATTTCGCGAATCGCTCCTTGCGGGCCTCGCCCCGCTCAATCCCGTGATCAATGGCGATCCAGGCCGGTCCGTGCCGTATCTCGTCAACCTGTCTTTCCCTGGCCTCGACTCCGAGACGGTGATCGATGCCTGGGGCGACCTCGTCGCGATCTCGAACGGCGCTGCGTGTACCTCGCAGAGCTACACCTGCAGCCACGTGCTGTCGGCGATGCGAGTGCCGGCGTGGCGAAGCGACGGGGCGCTGAGGTTTTCCTGGTGCGCGGCGTCGGTCGAGCCCGACTGGCGCTGCCTCGTGATGGCTGTCGAACGGTACCGCGACGTCGGAGTTGCTGGAACCACGTGAGCTCCGCGCCCGGGCAAACCGTCTATTACCGCCGTTCGCGGTTTACGACGCACTTGCCGTCCGAGCGGCGCTACTCGCCGGCCCACTACTGGCTTCTCGAGGAGTCGAAAGGGGTTTGGCGTATTGGTTTCACGAAATTCGCGACCCGCATGTTGGGTGACATCGTGGAGTTTGAGTTCACCGCCGTGCCCGGGGCTTCGATCGCGGTCGGCGACGAGATCGGTTCGGTCGAGGGTCTGAAGGCGGTGACGAGCGTGTTTTCGGCGGGTGCGGGAGAGTTTCTGGGCGAGGGGCAGTTGCTGCGGCAGGACGTGACGCTTGCAGAATCCGACCCTTATGGCAACGGCTGGTTATATAGACTTCGAGGCGAGCCGGCGCCCGATACGGTCGACGTGCACGGATATGTGGCCATCCTCGACGCGACTATCGATAAGATGCTTGCCAGCCGGCACGCGGGTGCTGCTGAGCCGGGCGAATGAGGGAAATGAGCGCTGATTACGTGATGGTCGGAGGGTTTCTGGGCGCCGGCAAGACCACGGCACTGCTGCGGCTTGCCGAGCATCTGACCGCCGCCGGCCGGCGCGTCGGGCTGATTACGAACGATCAAAGCCGCGGTCTCGTCGATACCTCAATCGTGAACGCCAAGGGGTACCCGGTGGAAGAAATCACCGGCGGATGCTTCTGCTGCCGCTTCAATTCCTTGACGGATGCCGCCGACAAGCTCGCGCGCGACGTCGGTCCGGACGTGTTTCTGGCGGAGCCGGTCGGTAGCTGCACAGACCTGCGCGCGACCGTGCAGTATCCGCTGCGGCGCCTCTACGGAGACGATTATCGAGTGGCACCGCTGAGCGTTCTCGTCGATCCCCGACGAGCGGCGCGAGTCCTCGGACTCGAGCCGGGCGCCGCATTCTCGCCGAAGGTCAGGTACGTTTACGAGAAGCAGCTCGAGGAAGCCGACATCATCGTGATCAACAAAAGCGATTTGTTGACTCATGCCGAACGCGCCGCGCTCGAGCGCTCGCTCCAGGCGCGATTTCCTCAGGCCGCGATCGAAACGGTGAGCGCCCGGACGCGCGACAATCTCGACCGGTGGTTCAACAGGCTTTCCGCTTCGGCCGCCCTGCGACCGTCAATTGAGATCGATTACGACATCTACGCCGACGGCGAGGCGCTGCTCGGTTGGCTCAATGCGACGATTCACGTCACCGCGCCCGTGCCTTTCGACGGCAACGAGATGCTCCAGCGCCTGGCACTCCGCGTTCACGATCGCCTGAAGGCCGCGCGGATCGAGATCGCGCATTTCAAGATGACGCTGGCGCCCGACACGGGTGACGACCTGGCGGTGCTGAATCTCGTGCACAACGATGCGAAGGCCGAGTCGGCGTATCGGCTCGCGGACGAGCTGACTGATGGCGAGCTGATCGTCAATCTGCGCGCCGAAGGCGATCCCGACACGCTGAACGAAGAGGTGCGTACCGCGCTCGACGAGATCATTCGCCGCGGCGGCGTGACCGCGGCTATCGATCACATCGAGCATTTCAGGCCGGGGCGTCCCCGGCCGACGCATCGCATGGCGGTCCCATGAGCGGGCAGCCACCTCGAATCCTGTACTGCCACTGCGCGTTCGCCAAGGTTGTGCCAGGCGACGTCAAATCGGCGGTCCTGGATGGATTGACGGAGGCCGGCGTCGAGTTCGATGCGGTGCCTGACCTCTGCGAGATGTCCGCGCGGAGCGATCCGCGGCTGCGTGAGCTTGCCGCCAGCGGACCGCTGACGATTGCCGCCTGTTATCCGCGCGCTGTGAAATGGCTCTTCGCGTCGGCAGGCGCTTCGTTGCCTGAAAGCTCGGCGCGTATCTGGAACATGCGCGTCGAGCCGGCAGAAAGCGTGGTGAGAGGGTTGCTTGATCGCTCCGGTGACGCGACGCCGATGGAGGCCCACGCCGAATGAGCATCGCGGTTCCGCGGCGATCCCATGTCGTTCTTCCCGCCGACGGGACCGGCGGAATGAGCGCGGCCGACCGCTCGACGTTGACCCGGCTGCTCCTCGAGCGGGGGCTGGAGGTGTCGTTGCGTCGCGACGCCGAGCGGACCGGGCACGACACGGGCGAACCGTTGGATCCCGCGTCAGCGGCCGACCGAATCGCGCAGCGTTTCGAGCCGCCGGTTTCCGCAGCGGCGTGGAAGCCGTGGTTTCCGGTGATCGACTACTCACGCTGCACCAACTGCATGCAGTGTCTGAGTTTCTGTCTGTTCGACGTCTACGGCGTCTCCGCCGATCAGAAAATCCAGGTTCAGAATCAGAGCAACTGCAAGACCGAGTGCCCGGCCTGCTCGCGCGTCTGTCCCGAAGTCGCCATCATGTTTCCGAAATACCGGCACGGCCCGATCAATGGCGAAGACGTGAAAGCCGACGATGTGCGCCGTGAAGCGATGAAGGTGGACATCTCGGCGCTGCTGGGTGGTGATATCTACTCCATGCTGCGCGACCGCAGCGTGAAGGCCAAATCGCGGTTTTCGAAGGAGCGGGACGACGAGCGTGCGCTGAAGGAACGGCAAAACTGTCTGGTCGCGCTTCAGCGCGACCTCGACATCCCGGCGGAAGTGCTGGCGGCGCTGCCGACGCCGGACGAGATCCTGGCGAAGGCCGAAGCGGCGCGGCAGCGGGCCCAGGCGGCGATCCAGCCGCCGGCCGAACCCAAGAGCTGAGCATGCTGTTCGCCTTGACCAAACGTGTGCTGACCGAGACCCATCCGAGGGTCGTGGCGAAGTTCGTGTACAACTTCGGCATCAAAGGAGTCCGTTCGGTCGAGCTCCACAAGCGCCGCCGCCGGCGCGGCGAAAATTTTCCACCGTTTCTCTTCATCTCGGTGATTTCCAGCTGTCAGCTGCGGTGTCAGGGCTGCTGGGTCGACGTGGCGGCCCCGGCGCAGAAGCTGTCGCTCGACGAACTGAACCGGATTGTCGGCGATGCGAAGGCACACGGGAATGCCTACTTCGGCATTCTCGGCGGCGAGCCGTTCATGCATCCGGACCTGCTCGAGCTGTTTGCGGCCCATCCCGACTGTTACTTCCAGGTCTTCACGAACGGGCAGCTCATCACCGACGACATCGCGCGACAGCTGGCGCGGCTCGGCAACGTCACGCCGCTCGTGAGCATTGAAGGCTCAGAGATCGTCAGCGACCAGCGCCGAGGCCGCATGCAGGTGTTGACGAAGACGCTGCACGGCCTCGAGGCGTGCCGCCGCAACGGCCTCCTCATTGGCGTCGCGACCAGCGTGTGTCAGACGAACATCGATCTCGTCTCCGAAGCGTGGCTGCACCGGTTGATTGCGATGGGGGTGCACTACGTGTGGTTCCACACCTATCGCGTGGTGGGCCCCGTTCCGAATCCGCAGTTGGCACTCCGGCCGGAACAGGTGCTCGATGTCCGGCGGTTTATCGTCCGGATGCGGGCGCGGCTGCCAATCGCGATCGTCGATGCTTACTGGGACGATCGCGGCGAGGCGCTCTGTCCGATGGCGACCGGCGTGAGTCATCACATCGGCCCGGGCGGACACATCGAGCCGTGTCCGGTCATTCAGTTCGCGACCGAAACGGTGCGCGATCGCGCGTCGATCTACGAGACGATGACGCAGTCGGCGTTTCTCCGCGATTTCCGCGAGGCGGCAGCCGGCGCCACTCGAGGCTGCATCGTACTGGAACGGCCTGATATCGTGCGCGACCTGGTGGCGCGGCATGGAGCGCGAGATTCCACGCAGCGCGGCACCGCCCTGACGGAGTTCGAGGCGATGACGCCGCGGCGTAGTCAGCACAACCCGGGCAACGAGATTCCGGAAGAGCATTGGGCGTATCGGTTTGCGAAGAAGCACTGGTTCTTTGGATTCGGCGCCTATTCATAAACGAGCTTCAAGGTCATGACCTTTCCATTGCTCAGACAGCCGCTTCGGATCGTGCCGGCCATGCCGCAGCGGCCTCCTCAGGCGAATATTCCCCAGAGCCTCGGCGAACGCGAGCACGTCCGCGCCGTCGTCGCCCGCTACGTCGATGCGCAGAAAGACAGACTGGTGCCGCCGCTCGTGCTCGACGAACTGCGCGAGCACGCCGATGCCGTGGTTGCCCTCGCCGGCATCGATCGCCTGTACCGGGACTATGCCGGCATCCTCGTCAATAACGAGGTGTGGTCGGAGCATCTGGCGACGGTGCCGTTCGATCGCCGGCTCCTCCTGCTCCCCAAGTGCCTCCGTGTCGAAGACAAATGTCCGGCGCCGTTCGACGAGTTCGGGCTGCTTTGCAAGCAGTGTGGTCTCTGCACGATTCAGGATCTGCAGGAAGAAGCCGAACGGTTGGGATACGCCGTGCTGGTGGCGGAAGGCTCGGCGCTGGTCATGGCGTTGATTCAGTCTGGAAAGATTGATGCGATTGTCGGCGTCAGCTGTCTGTCGGTTCTCGAGCGCGCGTTTCCGTATATGGAAGCAGCCGCCATTCCCGGTGTGGCGATCCCGCTGCTGCAGGACGACTGCAAGGACACCGCCGTCGACATCGACTGGGTGTGGAACGTCGTTCATCTCACCAGCGCCGATCGCACGCGCCGGCTCGACCTCGACTCGCTTCGCCAGGAAGTCGAAGGCTGGTTCACCGTCGGTACCCTCGACGCCATGCTCGGCCCGGCGCAGGGCGAAGCCGATCATGTGGCCAGGGAGTGGCTGTCGGCCGAGGGCAAACGCTGGCGCCCGTTTCTCACGGCCTGCGCGTACAAGGCGCTTCAGGATGATCCGTCGCGCCCGATCCCTGATTCGGTTCGGAAAGCGGCGATCGCCGTCGAGTGCTTTCACAAGGCCTCGCTCGTTCACGACGACATCGAAGATGCCGACGAGCGGCGCTACGGACGCGACACGCTGCACGTGCAGCATGGTGTGCCCATTGCGCTGAACGCCGGCGATCTGCTGGTCGGCGAGGGCTATCGGCTGCTCGCCGGCTGCGGTGCCGGCGACGCCGTGTCGGCTGAGCTCGTTCGCATTGCCGCGGCGGGTCACCGCGAGCTCTGCGTCGGACAGGGAACCGAGCTCGCCTGGATGGCGAATCCGGTGCCGCTCACGGCCGATCAAGTGCTGGAGATCTTCCGCCGGAAAACGTCCCCGGCATTTCACGTGGCGCTGGGAGTCGGCGCGGCGCTGGCAGGCGCCCCGCCCGAAACGCACGAGGTGCTTCGCGATTACAGCGAAGCGCTCGGCATCGCCTATCAGGTTCGAGACGATCTCGAGGATCTGGCGAACGCCGCGCAGGGCAGCGCGTCGGGATTCAGTGCGCCGTCGCTGCTGCTGGCGCTTGCGTGCGACAAAGTCAAACCCGCGGAACGTTCTTCCGTGATGCAATCGTGGCGGAGCGGCCGGACCAGTTCCGAAGCTCGCACGGCATTTCGTGCCCGCCTGCGCGAGGTTGGCGTTGAAGAGCGCGCGCGCGCGCTGCTCGAGGGCTACAAGGAGCGAGCGATCCGGACCCTGCCGCCGTTGCAGAACGCAAGCCTCAAGGGTCTCCTGCGTCGCGTCGTCGGAAAAGTCTTTCGCGTCGAGATCAAAGGTTGGTGCAGTGAGTTTGAGGCTCGAGATGCTGCAGGTCGCGCGGCTCGCGCCCAAGCAGCTGGGTGAGTCCCGTGATCTCGTCGCCGCCTTCGTGCGCGAACGGCTGAACGCGGACGGCGGGTTTCAGGATCGCACGGGGGCCAGCGACCTCTATTACACGGTCTTCGGGCTCGACGCGCTCATCGCACTCCAGGAAGAGCTTCCCGTCGAGCAAACCGTCCGCTTTCTCGAACGCTTCAGCGGCTGCGCCACCCTCGATTTCGTCCACCGTTGCTGCCTCGCGCGGGCCCGTGCGGCTCTGCGCCTTCCGCCCGACGACGCCCTGGCCGACCGGTTGCTGGCGGCCATCGAAGCGTCTCGAACTGACGACGGCGGGTACTCGACAACCGTCGGCGCCCAACACGGCAGCGCGTACGCCGCGTTTCTCGCATTGGGCGCCCACCAGGATCTTGGCCGGCCATTCCCGGACGAGGGAATCGTGGAATCACTGCGCGAACTCCGCGCCGCCGACGGCAGCTACGGGAACCAACCGGGCTTGAAGTCTGGAGTGACAACGGCAACCGCGGCTGCCGTGCTCGTGATGCACCAGCTCGGCGCTCCGGCCGATCGTGAGGCGGGAATCTGGCTGCTCGATCAATGCCATGCTCGCGGTGGGTTCTTTGCTTCCCCGTCCGCGCCGGTTCCGGATCTGCTGTCCACTGCCACGGCGCTCCATGCCCTCTCGGTGCTGCACGTGCCGATCGCCGGGCTCCGCGATCCCTGTCTCGACTTCGTCGACTCGCTGTGGACCAATCGCGGCGGATTTTTCGGGACGTGGGCCGATGACGTGGTCGACTGCGAGTACACGTTTTACGCGCTGCTTGCACTGGGCCACCTGAGTCTCGGACCCTCGTGACCGCTACCGATCCCGATCGACTTCAGGCCGTGATTCGGACGCTGTGCCGGCTACTCCTCGAGCGCCGGGTGGCGCCCGATCATTGGGACGGACGTCTGTCGAGCAGCGCGCTTTCCACCGCGACTGCGATTCTGGCGCTCGATACCGCTGCGCGAAACGGCTATCCGGCAGCCACGCCGTTGCAGCCCATCGTGACGGCCGGCCGGAACTGGCTGCTGCAGCACCAGAGCAGCGACGGTGGTTGGGGAGATACGGTCCGCAGCCGAAGCAATATCAGCACGACGGCAATCGCGTGGGCAACGTTGTCGAAGATTGCCGCAGGTGAGGCGGATGTCCAGCCCGCCGTCGATCGATCCGCTCAATGGCTCACACGCGCGGCCGGCGATGTCACGCCGCACGCGCTGCGGTCGGCAATGCTGCGGCGGTACGGCAAAGACCAGACATTTTCGGTCCCTATCCTGACCGTGCTGGCGCTTGCCGGCAAACTCGGAGACGACGTCACGGCGAGCTGGCACGCCGTCCCGCAACTGCCGTTCGAGCTCGCCGCGCTGCCGCACTCCTGGTTTCAGCACCTGCGGTTGCCGGTCGTCAGCTATGCGCTGCCGGCACTTATTGCAATCGGCCAGGTGCGGCACCATCACGCGCCTTCGCGAAATCCCGTCGCCCGACTGCTGCGATCGGGCGTGCGCCGCAGGACGCACGCGTTGCTGCGCGCGATGCAGCCGGACAGCGGCGGTTATCTCGAAGCGACACCCTTGACCAGTTTCGTCGTCATGAGCCTCGCGGGCATGCATCAGGCCAGGAGTCCGGTCGTCGAAGCCGGCGTCAAATTTCTGGTCGAGTCGATGCGCCCGGACGGCAGCTGGCCGATTGATACGAACCTCGCCACGTGGGTGACGACGCTCGCGATCAACGCGCTCGCGGATGCAGATGCGCTGCCAGCAAAGGATGCCGCGCCGATACAGCGATGGCTGCTCGATCAACAGAGCACGCGTGAGCACCCATTCACCCACGCGGCCGCCGGCGGCTGGGCCTGGACGTCGCTCAGTGGTGGTGTGCCCGACGCCGACGATACCTCCGGCGCGCTTCTCGCGCTCGGCCGGCTTGCAAAGCCGGATTCACGACACGTCGCTGCGGCGGCGGCTGGCTGCATGTGGCTGTTGGGCGTTCAAAACCGCGACGGCGGGATCCCGACGTTCTGCCGCGGGTGGGGAACGTTGCCGTTCGATCGAAGCACGCCCGAAATCACCGCTCATGCGCTGCAGGCATGGAGCGTGTGGCACCCTCACTTCGACCAGGCGCTGCAGCGGAAGATGCGAGTGGCAGCGGATCGCGCGATCGATTTTCTCGTGGTCGATCAGCGTGATGATGGAACGTGGACGCCGCTGTGGTTCGGCAATGAAGCGGCGCCTGCTGAGGAGAATCCGGTCTACGGTACGGCTCGCGTGCTCCGAGGCCTTGACGGCGCGCTCGTCGACGCTGCTCGCATCGCGGCATCCCGGCGCCGCGCGATGACCTGGCTTCTGGAGGCTCAGAATGACGACGGTGGTTGGGGCGGAAGCCGGGACGTTCCGTCATCGATCGAAGAAACCGGTTCGGCTCTGACCGCTCTTGGCGCTGCGGACGATCCTCAGGTGGCGACCGCGGTTGCACGCGGCGCCCGCTGGCTCGTTGACGCGGTGTCCGCACCAGACGTCATGACTGCGTCGCCAGTCGGCCTCTATTTCGCGCGGCTCTGGTACTTCGAGGACCTCTACCCGATTGTGTTCGCGCTGTCAGGATTGGCGGCGGCGTGTCAGAACCCCGGGATCCGGCTCAACGCGTCGCGGTAGTCGTCGCCTTTTTCGTCTTGATGGCCGCGGCCTTCTTGCGGCTCTCCGACGTTTGCGCGCCGAACTTCTTGGTGAACCGCTCCACACGGCCTTCCGTGTCAATCAGCTTCTGCCGGCCGGTGAAGAACGGGTGACACGTCGAGCAGATTTCCAGGTGCAGCTCGGGCTTGGTCGACCGGGTCTTCCAGCTGGCCCCGCACGCACACCGCACGGTCACTTCGTGATACTTCGGATGAATACCCTGCTTCACAGCTTGCTCCTCGGGACGTTGGACAAACCCTGATTATATCAGGTACACCCTCGGCGGAGCTCCAAGGTCGTGGCGGCCAGGCCGCGCTCCGGTATGGCCTTCACGCCGCGCCTTTCGTAACACGTTGCCGTCATCCACGCGTTGTCATCGGCCGGCGACTCTTCGGCGCTGCGGAACACCGTCACCCGGGGAACGCCGGATGTCTCCAACGCGCGCAGGACCATGTTTCGCGTCTCCTCGGCTACGAAGAGGAACTGACGATCCGCGGTTGCCGAGGCAGCGACCTGATCGAGCCACCAGAGATCGGTTACGACCGTCGTGCCTGCGGGTGCTTCGGAGCGGACGAAGTCAAGCACGCGGCCGTAGATCTGTTTCGTGGTGCGCAAACGTCGATAGCCGTCGCGTTGCGCCCAGGCCCCTGCCACGATGAGAGCGACGATCATCAGCGAGGCGGCCAGCGAGATGCGCTGTCGCGACGCCGAGTCAACGTTTGCGCGCGATGACGCCGCCGCGGCGTCCGCGAGCAGGACGGCAGCCGGCAGGTAGGCCAGCAGCAGATAGCGCGGTCCCCATTGCCCGCCACCGTCGTTTGGCGCCGTCAGCGCGATGAGCCCGACATCGACCGCGACGACGACAAGCAGAAACGCCCGTCCATGACGATCGGAAGGGATGAGGACGCCGCTCAGCGCTGCGATGACGAGCGCGACGCCCCACCAGTCGGGGATCTCGAAGGCCCGCGGCATGAACCACTGTCGCGCCACAGTTGCTCGAGTCGCCAACCAGTCGCCGGTCATCAGCGCTGAATGAGAGCTGATGTGTGGTGGCAGCACGCTGTGAAAGTGCCGGAGCGAGTAGATCTCGAGCGGCAGAATCGGAATGAGCGCTGCGCTCGCCGCGAGAGCCATCGCTCTTTTCCCGGGCGGCGACGGCAGGAAACGCGAGGCCACAACGACGGCGATGGCGTAACAGACGGCTTCGGGACGGAGGAGTACGGCGACCCCGATCGACAGTCCGGCGGTCAATGGCCTGTTACGCAACCACAGCGCGGTGGCCAAAGCCGCAGCGCCGGCGGCTGGAGCGTGTTCCCAGAATTCAAGGCCGTAGAAGAGGAGCGGCGTGCCGAGCGCGGCCGCCAGGAGCAGACCGGCGGCCGGCCGCCGGCCGTCCAGCGTCCGGCCGATTGCGACGCATCCGCCGAGCGCGAGCATGAGACCGATGGCCGGCAGGACGTAGGCGCCGCGGATGCCGAACAGCGCTATGAACGGTGCGCTGGCGATCGGAAAGATCTCCGAGGTCACCGCATGCGAGTGATCGCCATGGACGAGGAAGAACGGCTCGATATACGAAACGGGCTCGCCACCGATTTTCGGCAGCGGAATCGCCAGAGGCGCCGACGGCGCAGCGATCGCGTGCCTCGCGGCAATCAGCTTGACGCCCGGGTCGCCGACAAAGAACGTCTCGGCGGGAAGGCCGCGAGCGAGGACGACAACGATCAGCGAGGCCAGTGCGCCCGCCGCGAACGCTCCCTTTGTTCCCATTGAATCGAGTAATTGGGCAATTGGGTAATCGAGTAATTGGATTGAGGCCATTGAGCCAATGCCCCAATCCAATTACCAGATTACCCGATTACCCGATTACCCAATTACCAGATGTCCACGAGATACCGTCCAAAGAAAATGTACAGACCGAAGATGGTGCCCTCGCCGATCAGCACGCCCACCAGAAACTTCGGAAAGTTGATTCGCAACGTGCCGCAGACATAGCACAGCAAATCGGTCGGCAGCACGAGAAAAAAGCTCCAGCCGACGATGATGGGAAGTTCGTGCCGCTGGAGCAGCGACCGCAATTGTTCGATCCGTTGCTTGTAGTCGCGCTCGAACATCTCGTCGAGATGAAGCGACTGCGAGAACCAGTAGAAGCCAGAGGACGAAGCGGCAATGCTGACCAGCGTGAGGCCAAACAGCGGCAGCGGCGCAATGAACGGGATGGCCGCCACCAGAATGAACGTCGGCGGGATCAGCGTAAACGGCCGGACCGCGTTGAGCAGCAGATACAACGCGCTGGCGACGAGCGCCGAGCCGGAGAACGCCTGTTCGAGCTCACCGCGGATCAAGTCGCGGTGAAACGCATAGACGTAGAGCGCCGTGAGAGCGACCGCGACCCAGAGCGCCAGGAATACGTATCGGAGCGACCGATGATCGATCAGGACATCCG
>Ga0114129_10006931_pt1 | contig 16119 bp, 13 predicted proteins | sample RhiMetdeltSRZDD1_FD_80071 | JGI IMG/M metagenome (GOLD analysis project Ga0114129, IMG submission 80071) | Populus rhizosphere microbial communities from Tennessee, USA - Rhizosphere MetaG P. deltoides SRZDD1 (version 2) (version 2) | ecosystem: Host-associated > Plants > Roots > Rhizosphere >... | reverse complement strand
TTTGTACGAAGATATTTAGTTCTAAGTTTAAAAAACTACTGCAGGCAGGTTCACTATTTTTGCTGCGGTCTGTTCATTTATACCCGGACCTGAAGACTCCGGGATATACGAAATATATTTTCTTATGATACAAATTGTGGTAACCGACGGCTTCACATTAAATCCCGGTGATCTTAACTGGAAACAAATTGAATCGTTGGGCGAACTGACAATATACGAACGCACACCCGTCAACCTGATCATCGACAGATGTCGCGAAGCGGATATTGTGCTCACCAATAAAGTTCCTTTTAATGCAACTGCGCTGGCACAGTTGCCCAGCTTAAAAATGATAAGCGTAACGGCCACCGGTTACAATGTGATCGATGTGCAGGCGGCCCGCGAAAAGGGTATTGTAGTCAGCAATGTTCCGGCATACGGAACGGCCTCGGTGGCGCAGCACACGTTTGCCCTGATACTTGAATTAACCAACCACGCAGGCATGCACGCAGCTTCGGTGGCCAATGGCGACTGGGTAAAAGCGCCCGACTGGTGCTATCAAAAAACAACCATCACCGAACTGGCCGGTAAAACCCTGGGCATTGTTGGTTGGGGAAATATCGGTCAGCAAACCGCCCGCATAGCACAGGCTTTCGGCATGCAGGTATTGTATTATAATCCTTCCCCCAAACCGGGGGCCTTTGCCACCTGGGCCGATCTGCCAACGTTGTTCGCCCAAAGTGATATCGTTTCTTTACACTGTCCGTTAAAACCCGATAATGCCGGGTTCGTGAATAGCGACCTGTTACAACAAATGAAACGGTCGGCTTATCTCATCAACACAGCCCGTGGACAACTGATCAATGAAGCCCAGCTGGCCGATGCCCTGAACAATAACCGGATAGCCGGAGCAGCACTTGACGTATTATCTACAGAACCGCCAATGCCTGATAATCAGTTGCTTACAGCCAATAATTGCATTATTACTCCACATAATGCCTGGCTCAGCAAGGAGGCCCGTCAGCGGGTGATGGATATTTCGACCGGAAATATTAAGGCTTTTTTGAATGGGAAGCCGGTGAATGTGGTGGGTTAATGAATAGTGAACAGGCAATGTGTGCTGCGGTTTAAGACCATTTTGCATTTGGATCACCCTTGTTTTAAACCGTGACACGGGCTCCCTCATTGAAAACTCATAACTTAGAACACAGAACTCAGAACTGTGAAACTCAGAAAGTCTTATCTTCGCTCAACTTTTTGAGAATGAAGATTCTAATACAACAGGTCACAATTACTGACCCATCATCCCCTTTTAATGGAACAAAGCAGGATGTCCTTATTGAATCAGGAATAATCAGGGATATTCAGCCTTCTATTTCAATTGAAGCCGATAAAATCATCACCGGCAACCGGTTATATTTGTCGCCCGGTTGGGTGGATGTATTCGCGCATTTTGCCGACCCCGGTTATGAATACAAAGAAACGCTTGAGTCAGGTTCGCGTGCAGCGGCCGCCGGCGGTTATACCGATGTGTTTGTGATCCCCAATACCAAACCGGTGATCGACAGCAAATCGCAGGCTGAATATATCAGTCAGAAATCGAAATCGCTGCCGGTAAACATTCATCCCATCGGGGCCATTTCAAAGGGAGCCGAGGGTAAAGACCTGGCCGAAATGTACGACATGCGCTCCAGCGGCGCTATAGCCTTCAGCGACGGTTTGAACCCCGTTCAGTCGGCCGGCGTTTTGCTCAAAGCGCTGCAATATGTAAAAGCTTTTGAAGGAACCATTATACAAATACCCGACGATAAAAGTGTAGGCTCGGGCGGATTGATGCACGAAGGTATCATTTCCACCCGCCTTGGTTTGCCCGGCAAACCCATGATGGCCGAAGAACTGCAGGTAGCGCGAGACATTAAACTGGTGCGGTATGCCGATTCAAAACTGCATATTACCGGCGTAACTTCGCCCAAATCGATCGAGTATATTCGTCGCGCCAAAGCAGCCGGTTTGGCTGTAACCTGTTCGGTTACGCCCTACCACCTCTTCTTTACCGACGAAGACCTGATGCAATACGATACCAATCTGAAAGTATATCCTCCCCTGCGAACAATAAGCGATGTGGAAACATTACGCGACGCCGTAATGGATGGCACTATCGACTGCATTGCATCGCACCACCTACCGCATGAATACGATAGCAAAGTGCTGGAATTTGAGTATGCCAAATATGGTATGACCGGCCTCGAAACAAGCTATGCCGCTATTAAAACGGTGTTACCTGCTCTTAGCGAAAGCCGCTGGGTTGAACTGGTAAGCGTTAATCCACGCAGAATTTTCGGTTTGCCATACCCGGTTATTCAAAAAGATGCACCGGCCTGTGTTACCGTTTTTGAGCCCGGCGTACCGGTGAACATCACGGCAGGCGGCTTCCGTTCCAAATCAAAAAATTCGGCTTTCACCGGTAAAACACTGCAGGGAAGCGTTAAAGGCATTATCAATAAAGAAACCTTAATTCTAAACTAATACCATTTTGTATGACCATTGAAACATCCTCTAAAAAAAATACAGGGGTTCTTTACGGACTTATCAACGCAGGTGTAGCCATTGTATTTACAGTAATTCTATATCTGGGCGGTGCAAAAATGTTCGTTAGCCCTATTGCCTATCTGGGCATGGTTTTACCAATTGCAGTGTGTGTTATGGGCGGTATACAGCAAAGAAAACAACAGGGTGGTTACCTTGAATTTTCAGAAGCCTTAAAAGTTACGTTTCTGATACTGGTGATCGGTTCATTGATCGCAACTGTATTTCAATATATTTTATTTAATTATATTGATGTACCCTTCAGGGAAGCGCTTGCCCAGGTAACGGCCGAAAAAGCAGAACAATTCATGCGTAAGCTTGGAGCGTCGGAAGAGCAGATCGACAAAGCGGTAGAAGATACCTTAAACGGCAACAGCTACACACTCGGAAAACTGTTTCTCGGCTTTGCTATAGGCTGTATCTTATGGTTCATAGTTGCCTTAATAGTATCGGCGATCATTAAAAGAAAAAGACCGCCGTTTGAAAATACATTTAACCAATAAACTATGGATATTTCCATTGTAGTGCCATTATTGAATGAAGAAGAATCACTTCCTGAATTGTGTGCATGGATTGAGCGGGTGGCTACTGCCAATAATTTCTCCTATGAGATCATACTTATTGACGATGGCAGCGACGACAATTCGTGGCACGTTATTGAACAGTTGCGTTCGAAAGATCCCAATATAAAAGGCATCCGCTTTCAACGTAATTATGGTAAATCGGCCGCCCTGAACGAAGGCTTTAAAGCAGCGAAGGGTAATGTGGTAATAACCATGGATGCCGATTTGCAGGATAGCCCTGATGAAATTCCCGGATTATATAAAATGATCGTTGAAGGCGGGTTCGACCTGGTGAGCGGCTGGAAAAAGAAGCGGTACGATAATACGCTCACAAAAAATATTCCATCGAAATTCTTTAACTGGGCCACCCGGCGCATGTCGAAAATTTATTTACACGATTTTAACTGCGGACTGAAAGCCTATAAAGGGAGGGTAATTAAAAGTATTGAAGTGTATGGCGAAATGCATCGCTATATACCGGTACTGGCAAAATGGGCCGGGTTTAAAAAGATCGGCGAAAAAGTGGTTGAGCACCGTAAACGCAAATACGGCACCACCAAATTCGGCTGGGAGCGCTTTGTAAACGGATTTCTCGATCTGGCTTCTATAACCTTTGTTGGCAAATACGGCAAAAGACCCATGCACTTTTTTGGCTTATTGGGCACCCTATTCATGCTGGCAGGTTTTGTTATGGTTCTGTACCTCGGAATTTCAAAGTTCATCGAGCCTGAATATGCCATCACCAACCGGCCCGCGTTTTATATTTCATTAACAGCCATGATCATTGGTACGCTGCTATTCATCGCCGGATTTTTGGGCGAACTGATATCACGTAATTCACCGGGCCGGAATCATTATTTGATCGGGAAGAAAATAGGGATTGAGGCTGATTGATGGTTGGAAAACAATCTAACAATTTAACAATTTTGATTTTATAAGATGGCCCATAAAAAAGTTGTCGTCATAGGGCCCGGACATCCGTTGCGGGGTGGGCTGGCAACCTTTAATCAGCGATTGTGCAAGCAGTTTAATGATGAAGGGCATGAATGCAGCATTTATTCATTCTCGCTGCAATACCCTTCTTTTATGTTTCCCGGAACCACGCAGTATTCAACTGAACCGCCGCCACAGGATATGGAGATCTATTCTGTTATCAACTCCATTCATCCGTTGAACTGGTGGCAGGTAGGTAACGATTTACGAAGAGTAAAACCCGATGTAATTGTAGTACGCTACTGGCTGCCGTTAATGGGCCCCGCCCTGGGCACTATTTTACGACGGGTTAAGAAAAATAAACATACACGGGTTATTGCTATAACCGATAATATTATTCCTCACGAAAAAAGACCGGGCGATATTGCTTTCACCCGCTATTTTCTGAACAGCTGCGATGCGTATATAACGATGAGTGAAAAAGTGATGAACGACCTGCGGCAGTTCGAAAAAAACAAACCTGCACAACAGGTACTGCATCCGTTGTACGACAATTTCGGCGCTCCGGTTTCAAAAGAAGAAGCCCGGAAAAAGCTCGGCATCGATGTAAACGCCAAAATCGTTCTTTTCTTCGGTTTCATTCGCAATTACAAGGGCCTTGATATTTTACTGGAGGCGATGAAATTAGTGAAAGACGCCGCTGATAACCAACCACAAACTATAAAACTACTGGTTGCCGGTGAATTTTACGAAGATGCCAAATCTTACCAGGAACAAATAAAACGATTGGGGATACAGGATAGCCTGATATTAAAAACAGACTTTATTCCCGACAGTGAAGTAAAATATTACCTGTGTGCGGCTGATGCCGTTATACAGCCTTACCGAAATGCTACACAAAGTGGCGTTACCCCCCTGGCGTATCATTTCGAAAAACCGATGATCGTAACCAATGTGGGCAGTTTGCCAACCCTTGTACCGCATGATAAAGTTGGCCTGGTTTGCGAGCCCGAACCGGCTTCCCTGGCTGCCGCCATTCACCGTTATTTTGAACTTGGAGAACAATATTTTATGCCGCATCTTCGCACCGAAAAACAAAAATATTCGTGGCATAATCTGGTTGATGCCATATTAACACTTTAAATGATGGTTGAATTGTTCAAACCATAATACAAATGATCTACCGAAGTAAAGCTCCCTTACGTATTGGTTTAGCCGGTGGTGGCACCGATGTAAGTCCGTATAGCGACCTGTACGGTGGCGCCATTTTGAATGCTACCGTATCATTATATGCCTATGCTAATATTGAGCCTTTAACCGAAAACGCCATTATTATTCAGGCGATGGACAGGAAGGAAGAGCAGCATTTTGAATGGAACGATGAGTTGCCTGTTAACGGACACCTCGATTTATTGAAAGGGGTGTACAACCGTATTCACAAACAATTCAACATGCCTGCTACCGGTTTTAAATTATCAACCTATGTTGATGCGCCGGCAGGTTCGGGACTGGGCACCTCTTCGACCCTTGTGGTTGCTATTGTAGGCGCTTTTGCCGAAATGCTGCGGTTACCGCTGGGTGAATATGATATTGCCCATCTGGCCTATGAAATTGAACGCGACGATCTGAAAATGGCAGGCGGCAGACAGGATCAGTACGCAGCCACCTTCGGCGGGGTGAATTACATGGAGTTTTATGCAGCCGACAAAGTGATTGTAAACCCGTTACGAATAAAGCAGCAATATTTATTTGAACTCGAAAACAACCTGGTGCTATATTATACGGCTACCAGCCGCGAATCGGCAAAGATCATTGAAAAGCAAAGCCAGAACGTGGTTTCGAAACAGGAAAAGCCCATCGATGCCATGCACCAGTTAAAACTGCAGGCACAGTTAATGAAAGAAGCGCTGCTAAAGGGCCGCCTGAACGAAATTGGCGAAATACTTGATTTTGGTTTTCAGCATAAAAAACAAATGGCCGAAGGCATCAGCAATTCGCTGGTTGATGAAATTTATGAGGCAGCCAAAAAAAGCGGTGCTACCGGTGGTAAAATATCAGGCGCCGGTGGCGGTGGATTTATGACGTTCTATTGCCCGGCCAATACCAAGTACAAGGTTATTGAAACCTTATCGCAGTTTGGCGGATATGTAAAGAACTACCAGTTCGTTGATCACGGATTAACAACATGGACCATTTAAAACCAATGTGCCAATGAACCAATATGCTAATTGGCTAATGGAAATACAGGGAATGGGCTTTCATTAGCAAATTATCACATTATCAAATTAGCACATTATCAAATTAGCACATTACTAATTATCTTCTATGAATAACAAGATCACCGATATTATCAAAGCATCGATCAGTACCAAAGAAAGCATTTTAAAAAACCCTGTGTTATTGGGAACCATCGAGCAGCTGACAACGGTTATCACGGCGGCTTTACAAAAGGGTAACCGCGTATATTTTTGTGGCAACGGAGGCAGTGCAGCAGATGCCCAGCACCTCGCAGCAGAATTTTCAGGACGTTTTTATACCGATCGCGATGCATTGCCTGCCGAGGCGCTGCATTGCAATACTTCTTATTTAACCGCCGTAGCCAACGATTACAGCTACGATGTGGTGTACGCCCGCTTAATAAAAGGCATCGGCCTCAAAGGCGATGTATTGGTTGGTTTATCAACCTCAGGTAATTCAGCGAATATTGTAAAAGCTTTTGAAACAGCCCGTGAAAAAGGCATCATCACTGTTGGTTTTACCGGCGAGGCAGGTGGAAAAATGAAACCGCTGAGCGATTACCTCGTAAATGTTCCTTCGACAGATACACCCCGTATACAGGAAAGCCATATTATGCTGGGACATATTATATGCCAGTTGGTAGAAGAACAATATTTCAATATTGAACGTTGAATGTCGAATAATGAACTAGTGTATTCAACTTCAATATTCAATATTTAACATTCGATATTCATGATTAATGAGTGTATCATACTCGCAGGCGGCCTGGGAACGCGCTTACGCAGCGCCGTACCCGATTTGCCCAAGTGTATGGCGCCGGTGGCAGGCAGGCCTTTTTTGTCGTATGTGATCGATCATTGCAAACGCGAGGGTATTGAAAAATTTATTTTTTCGCTGGGATATAAGCACGAAGTGATAGAAGCATTTCTTGATAAGGAATATGCATCGGTTAACAAACAATATGTGATCGAAAATGAACCGCTGGGCACCGGTGGCGCTATTCAGCTCGCCTGCGTGCCGGCCACTGAAGAAAATGTGCTGATATTGAATGGCGATACCCTGTTCTCTATAAACGTAGCAACGCTGGCTGCCGTTCATCAACGGCACAATGCTCATTGCACGCTGGCCTTAAAACCCATGCAACATTTCGACCGGTATGGCGTGGTGGAAGTGGACCCAAATGGCGTCCTGAAAAGTTTTAAAGAAAAACAGTTTTACGAAAGCGGATTGATCAACGGTGGCATTTACGCATTGAATACAGCGGCCTTTTTACAGGAACAGCTGCCACTCAAATTCTCATTCGAAAAAGACTATCTTGAAAAATTCTATACCCAACGCCCCATGTATGGCGTTGTTCAGGATGAGTACTTCATTGATATAGGAATACCTGAAGATTTTGAAAAAGCGAACCGGGAATTAGCAAATTAGATAATTAGATAATTTGCTAATTAACTAATGGATTGATACAAAAGCTTATGTTAGATCTAAACAAAATAGATAAATCCTGGACACTATTCCTTGACCGCGACGGTGTTATCAATCACGAGAAGTACAAGGATTATGTATACAACTACAACGAATTTATTTTTTATGATGGGGTGACGGAAGCGTTAAAAACACTGGCCGAAAAATTCGGACCGGTGATCATTACCACCAACCAGCGGGGCGTTGGGCGCGGTCTGATGACAGAAGCCGACTTGCAGGTTATTCATACCAGCATGGTGAGTGATATTGAAGCCGCCGGCGGACGCATCGACAAAATTTATTATTGCGTTGCCGATGATCCCACCGATCCCAACCGCAAACCAAATCCAGGGATGATCTTTAAAGCCAAACAGGATTTTAAAGCCATCGACCTGAACAAATCGCTGATCGTAGGTAACAATATGAGCGATATGGAGTTTGGCCGCAATGCCGGCATTCATACCGTTTTTGTAAAAACCACCAATCCCGAACAACCTCTTCCCCACCCGGCTATTGACCTGGCGTTTAATTCATTGCCCGATTTTGCAAAAGCTTTACAACAAGCATAAAATTTTATCAACCCTTTCACGTTCCTGAAGGGAATGCGGGCAGCCATCTTTGTAACTTTGTTCGTTTTCGGCTACGTTCACCACATAGAACATAGGCCACATAGGAGCCACATAGTCTTTTTGCCGAAATTGATTTATCTATGTGAATTCTATGTTTTCGATTGGTGCCCGATATAATTTAACTTACCATTTTACCTATTTCGCATATATGATGAATTGTTTTAAATATTGTGTCGTCAGCTGTTTACTTGTTATCAGTTTGCTCAGCATAGCTCCCGCTTTTGCACAGCGCATCAGCTCAGCCGACAGAAAGGACTTATTGAAGAAAGAAGATACCCTGAAAAAGTTGTCGGCCAATATGGTGTTCAGCGAACAGGCTGCAGACCGGTTCAGGAGCGACAGTAATTTTACCCGCACCTTTGTACGGGCATTGAAAGTAAAAAACTCGTTTTATTTTCCATTCGATTCGTTGAATATCTCGCGCTTGTATTCACCCGACAGCACCTTTCGCATATTCACCTGGCAGTTAAAAAAAGATGAATATATATACCTGCAAAAAGGCGCCATTCAAATGAATACGCCCGATGGCTCTTTAAAGCTGTTCCCGCTGTTCGATTACTCGATGTTTACGACCAAAGCGCTTGATTCGGTTCGTACCAACAGAACATGGATAGGCGCTATCTATTACCGCATCATTCAAAAAGAATACAACGGTCAGAAATATTATACATTACTGGGCTTTGACGACTTCAGCATTAGCAGCAATAAGAAATGGCTCGAAGTGTTGCACTTTAACGAAAACGGAGAACCGCTGTTTGGCGGCCCGGTGATTTCTTTTAAGGAAGATTCTGTAAAAAAACCGGTACGGGCGCGGTTCAATATTGAATATAAAAAAGAAGCCAAAACATTTTTCAATTACGATCCCGAAAAAGACATAATCGTTTTCGACCACCTCATTTCCGAAAGCAATGAGCCCGATAGAAAATCAACTTATATCCCTGATGGAGATTTTGAAGCCTTTAAATGGGAGAATGGCCAGTGGGTGCATATGGAGCGGCTCGAGTTCGACCTTAAACTGAAAGACGGAGATTTTCCCAAAGAATCTACCATTCTCGACGATGCGGGCAACGCCAACGAAAAACAACTCGAAGAAGCCTCCCGCAGGAATATGGAAAAAGAACAAGGTACTAAGCCTAAGAAGAACACAACACCTAAGAAGAAAGGATAAAAAATATTGAATATCGAATGTTAAATGACGAATGTCGAAGTGCCTTCACTTCGACATTCGTCATTCATAATTCATTATTCGTTATTGCTAAATTCCGCCGGGTTGCTTCTTCTCCTCTTTTAATTTCTTCAGCGAAGGGTCCATTTGCATGGCCTTTTCGCACAACTGTTCGCCTTTTTCTTTCTCCCCTTTCTTTTGATACGACAACCCGATCATATACAACGCACTGGCATTTTGTTTATCGGCCTGCAATATTTTATCCCAGTAGTCGATCGCTTCCTGGTATTTTCCGGTTTGATAATAAGCATCGGCAATGTTATATAACAACTCCTGGTCGGATGGCTTTTTCTTCAGCACTTCCTGCATCAGCACAATTCCTTTTTCGTAGTTTTTCAGGTTAAGATAGGCGTTGGCCAGGTTCTCGAGGTAATCGTTGCTGCGCGGATAGCCTTTGGCGCCTGCTTTTTCTAACCAGTAAATGGCTTTTTTATCGTCGGGTATGGCATAGTATACCAACCCTGCTTCATACATCCAGTTTGCCTTGCTGCTGTCGAGCGCAATAGCCTGCTCATAGCAACCGGCTGCCTTTTTGTAATTGCTCATCTCAACCAAACTTCTGCCGGCGATATAAGGCGTTTCGGGGCGCGTGGGGTCGTCTTTAAATGCCAGTTCACAGTATTTAATGCACTCCCCGTAATTCTCCAGCTCGTAATAACTTTTGGCCATGATATAATTAGCCGATTTACCAATCTTTGCTTCCTGCATTTTTTTTGCGTAGGTAATGGCATCATTCCATTGGCGGGTATTGAGCGACAACATAGCCAGGCTTTCGATCACCACCGGGTTTTTATTTTCGGCCTGATAAGCTTTGGTAAACTTATCCTTTGCATCGAGGTACCGGTTTTGCTCAACCAGCGATTGTCCCCACTCTATCAGCACATTGGTGTTGGTAGGTGAAAACTGACCGGCTTTTGCAAAAAGCTTTTCAGCTTCGCGAAAACGGCGGGCCTGTTTTTCGGTCATGCCTTTTTGATAGTAGAACGTAGCACTATCGGTTTGGGACCATGCAGCAGTGGAAATTAATCCACCCATGATTAATACACTCATGTTCTTCATATGGATATATCTTTTAATGGTTCTTCGTAATGGTTTCTCCTTAGTGGCTTCTTACTTATTTTAATACTATAGCTCCCAACGGGGGCAGGTGAACATTTATTTCATACATGTTATCGTTTTTGTTAACAGGAGTTGTTAATATTTCGGGATTAAACACGTCGCCCGATCCCCAGTATTTTTTATCATCCGAGTTAAATATTTCGCGCCATTGGGTTTTGCCGTACGTATATATTTTCCAGTCGTGCCGCACCACCGGTGTAAGATTTAAAATGACCAATAAATCATTTTCAGGATCTTTACCCTTACGCCGGTACGCCACCACGCACTCAGCCGGATGGTTTAGATCAACCCACTCAAACCCGTAAATATTAAATTGATTTTCATACATCGCCGGTTCATTGCGTAACAACAGGTTCAGGTCGCGAACACAATCCTTCAGCATCCGGTGCGGGTCGAACTGCAACAAATGCCATTGTAATTCGCTTTTATAATTCCATTCGTTGGTGTCGCCAAATTCGCATCCCATAAATAAAAGCTTTCCTCCGGGATGCGTAAACATATACGTATACAGGGTGCGCAAATTGGCAAACTTCTGCCATTCATCACCCGGCATTTTAAAAATCATAGGGCTTTTTCCATGCACTACTTCATCATGGCTCAGCGGCAACAAAAAGTTTTCGTCGTAATAATACATCATGCTGAAAGAAAACTTATTCTGGTAATGCCTGCGGTAAATGGGGTCCATTTTAAAATAATCCAGCGTATCGTGCATCCAGCCCATCATCCATTTCATACCAAAACCAAGACCATTCTGAAAAGTTGGCCGCGAAACGCCGGGCCAGTCGGTAGCTTCTTCGGCAATGGATTGCACATCGTGAAAGTCGCGGTAAATACATTCATTCAGTTCTTTGATGAACGACATGGCCTCGATATTGCCATCGCCGCCGTATTCGTTCGGCTCCCACTGTCCGTGAGTACGCGAATAATTCAGTTTCAGCATCGAGCTCACCGCATCTACCCTGATGCCGTCGATATGAAATTTTTCGAACCAGAAGCGGGCGCTGCTGATCAAAAAAGATTTTACTTCTCCCCTGCGGTAATTAAATACATAGCTGTTCCAGTCGGGATGAAACCCTTTACGCATATCGGCATATTCGTAAGTGTTGGCCCCGTCGAACATAAAAAGGCCATGGGCATCATATGGAAAATGCGAAGGCACCCAGTCGAGAATTACGCCAATACCGGCCTGGTGAAACGCATTGATCAGCTCCATAAAACCCTGGGGATCGCCAAAACGCGATGTAGGTGCAAAATAGCCGGTTCCCTGGTAGCCCCAGCTGCCATCGAACGGATGTTCCATCACCGGCATAAACTCCACGTGCGTAAAACCCATTTCCTGTACATAAGGCACCAGCCGTTCACGCATCTGGTCGTACGTATTATACGATTCCTCATCGTATTTATCCGGACGCATCCAGCTGGCAAGATGCACTTCATAAATACTACAGGGCGCTTCGAGCGAGTTGGGCCATTGGCGGTTGTTCATCCATTCAGCATCCTTCCAGGTATAATCGAGGTTCCAGGTAATGGATGCCGTGTTGGGCCGTTTTTCCCAGAAATTAGCATAGGGGTCGCCTTTGTCGGTTTTGGCGCCTCTGAAGCCATCGATATGATATTTATAAACTTCCCCTTTTGGCAGGTTGGGAATAAAACCTTCCCAGATACCCGATTTATCGAGCCGAACAAACAGCGGGTGACTGTCGGGGCTCCAGTCGTTAAAATTACCGATCACCGATACGTAAGTAGCATTGGGCGCCCAAACGGCAAAATAATATCCTTTGCAGTCTAATACTTCTACTTCGTGCGACCCAAACAGTTCGTACAACCGATAATGAGTACCCTGTTGAAAATTGCTGACATGCTCTTCGGTAAAGAATGAGTAATTCCACACCGGTTTTGTGCTATCTACAAAGTGAACTTCTTCGTATTTTTTCATTGTTTCCATTTGCGCCTTGTTTCTTGTATCGTATTTCTTGTGCCTTGTTTTCTTTTCTTGTGCCTTGTATCTTGTGCCTTGTGCCCTTTTTTTTGTCCTTTTAACGTTTAATTAAGACAGCGCTCTACACTTATCCCGATCTGATTATAGAAATTCGCTCCTCCGGAAAGGCGTAAAGGGAAGAGATTCCAAAACATGTTAACTGTTAATATGGGTATACGCCTTTGTTCCTATCTTGTGCCAGCCAAAAAACGAATTGCTCTACTTGCCTTTTTACTTTCGTTTTGTTTGCACAGTTTTTCCCAACGCGCTGATCTTAAAGGTACAGTAATTGACACATCAGAAAAAAGAAACCTTTATAATTCGGTGGTTGCGCTGTTAAGGCCCGCCGATTCGGTATTGGTGTCGTTCACGCGCAGCGATAAACAGGGTAATTTTACACTGCCAAAATTATCTCCGGGTAAATTTATTGTTATGGTTACGTACCCGGGTTATGCCGATTACTACGACCGGGTTGAAATAACCGGTGCAACGATCGATCTGGGCAAAATTTCCCTGACGCTGAAAAGTCAGTTGTTGGCGGAAGTGATGGTGAGGCATACACTGGGCGCCATTCGCATTAGGGGCGATACTACCGAATACGTGGCCGATAGTTTTAAACTCGCAGCCGGCGCTACGGTTGAAGACCTGCTAAAAAAATTACCCGGTATACAGGTTGATAAAGATGGGAAAATTACCGCCCAGGGCGAAACGGTACAGAAAGTACTGGTCGACGGCGAAGAATTTTTTAGCGATGACCCTACCATTGTTACCCGCGGTTTTACCGCTGATGCCGTAGACAAGGTGCAAACATTTGATAAAAAAAGCGACCAGGCTGAGTTTACTGGTGTCGATGATGGCCAGAAAACAAAAACGCTGAATGTGAAACTGAAGGAAGACAGGAAGAAGGGATATTTTGGAAAACTGGAACTGGGTTCTAATGGTGACCGTTACTGGAATAATAACCTCATGTTGAATGCCTTTAAGGGAAAACGAAAGTTCGCCGCTTACGGCATTATGTCGAGCACCGGTAAAACAGGGCTCGACTTTCGGGAGGGTAATAATTATGGCAGCGGTAACAACGCAAACATGATCGATAACGACGATGGTATTATTTATTTAGACGGAGGTAGAGACGATGAGTTTGGCAGCAATTTTTGGGGCGAAGGGCTTCCCAAAGGATGGGCAGGCGGTTTGCATTATTCAAACAAATGGAACGACGATAAAATATCCCTGAACTCGAATTACCAGTTCAACAAAATAAATTCCGAAGCGCGTGGCACAACCATAAGCCAGAATAATTTGTCTACTTATACTTTGTTTTCAAACGAAACCGGCAACAGTTATCGCAGCCGCTACCGCAACAAGCTCGAAGGTGTTTATGAGTATAAGATCGACTCCTTTTCAACAATAAAAATAACAGCGCAGGGCTCAAGAGGAAACAGCATCGGCCGTAATTTTTATCATTCAGAGTCGTACAACGATTCAGGCGATACCCTGAGTATAATTGATCGCACCACTACGTCGGACGCAGATAACAAAAACTTTAATTCGACCCTGTTGTGGAAACAAAAATTCAGAAAGGCCGGAAGAACCATTTCCCTGTCGGCCCGCCAGGCGTATACCGAAAACGCCTCAACCGGGTTTTTATTCTCGAACAACTATTTTTATCACAACAGTGTACAGGACAGCACGCAACTCATCGATCAGCAAAAACTGAACAATAGTATTACAGCTACGGTCAATTCGCGCATTGTCTATACCGAACCGCTCTCGAAAAGGTCGTTGATCGAAATTAATTACAGCATAGACAATAACCACCGGCAATCACGTATCAGCACGCTCGAAAAGCCTTCCGGCATTTTGAAATACGAGAACCAGATCGACTCTTTAAGCAATGATTATAGTTTTAATGTATTAACACACAACAGCGGCATTGCCTACCGGTATGCAAAACCCAAACGCATCACCCTTTCGTTTGGGGTAAACGTATCGCGCGCCGATTACTCCCGTAAAGATTTAAGAACCGATACTACAGCGAAGTATGGCTTCACCAATTTTTATCCGCAGGCCAATATGTCGTTCAATATGGGCTCAAACGGTAATCTTAGGTTGAGTTATAACGGCAGCACGCAGGCGCCTTCTATCGACCAGATTCAACCCATACAGGATAATACCAACCAGTTAAATATACGAAAAGGAAATCCTGATCTGAAACAGGCTTTCCGCAATAATTTCAGTGTTACATTCAATAGTTTTAAACCCCTGTCGGAACAGAATATTTATACCAACATTAATTTTTCAGCAACACAGAACGATTTCAGCAGCATTAATACTTTTGATTCTGCCACCGGCCGCAAAACATCCATGCCGGTGAATGTGAACGGCAATTATAATGCGAATGGATGGTTTTGGTATGGAAGGAAGATCAAAAAGCTGAAAACGAGGGTGGGCATGAACGGCCGTTTTAATTTCAACCATAATAATAACTTTCTCGACAATCTTCCCAACGTAAACAATAGTTATACGGCCGGGGGCGGTCCTAACATAGGATATGAAATAGAAAAAAAGTTTGACATATGGATAGGCGCCGGCTTTTACTACAATAGCACCAAATCATCGCTGCGCCCTCAGTTGGTTACCCGTTACTGGACACAGGAACATTATGCAGGCATAAACGTAACGCTGCCCTGGAAATTTGAAGTCAATACTTCACTCGACATGAGCCTGCGCCAGAAAACAAGCGCGTTTGAAAAGAACAACAATGTTTATCGCTGGAATGCCCGGCTCGACAGGAAAATATTAAAAAATGATATTGCCAGGTTGCGCTTTTCGGCTTTTGATATTCTGGATCAGAATATTGGATTTAACCGCAATATCAACAGCAACTTTATTTCTGAACGCACCTACGACACCATGAGAAGATATTTTATGCTGTCGTTTATATGGAACTTTAGTAAGATCGGAAAACCAATGGGCTGGTAAGCAATTGTATAAAAAGAATTATATGCAACTTAAAATAACAATTTATCTGATAGCTATATTCCTGCCTGTGAGCCTGGTGGCGCAACAGAAGTTTATATCGCATGGCAAAATCGAATATGAACGAAAGACCAACCAATATGCTTTTATGGATGAGAATAGCATTTGGGACAACATGGCGAAGAATAACATGTCGAAATTTGTTACCTACTATTACGACCTTTTTTTTAATGATAAACAAACTTTATTTAAACAGGGTCGTGATCCTGAAATAAAGCAAAACAAAAACTGGGGCGTTTTTGATTCGGAAAATATTATTTGTACCAACTTCGACAGCAGTTCGGCAGTTACCCAGCGAACCATATTTGGCGATGTATTTTTGATCAGCGATTCGGTAAAAAATATAGACTGGAAGGTTACCACCGA
>Ga0114129_10006930_pt1 | contig 16120 bp, 14 predicted proteins | sample RhiMetdeltSRZDD1_FD_80071 | JGI IMG/M metagenome (GOLD analysis project Ga0114129, IMG submission 80071) | Populus rhizosphere microbial communities from Tennessee, USA - Rhizosphere MetaG P. deltoides SRZDD1 (version 2) (version 2) | ecosystem: Host-associated > Plants > Roots > Rhizosphere >... | reverse complement strand
GAGTGAGATTGCCCCATCACACTCACCGGAGGATTGACCTATGCGGAAACCCAAAGATTGGGGCCAACCGTGTCCCAATCCTGAGTGCTTTCATTATAGACGAATGCAGCAGGGCAGCGTGAGTGCTATTGCGACGTATCTCACCCAAAGCGGCAAGCGACGTATCTTTCGCTGTCACACCTGTGAGACGCCCTTCTCTGAGACACGCGAGACAGTCTTTTTCGACCTCCGCACTGCGGAAGACAAAGTCATGATGGCCCTCAAGATGCTCCTGGTCCGCGTGGATCTGGCCGGCATCAGCTTTGGACTCGGGGTCACGGAAGAGACGGTATTGGGCTGGCTCAAGCGTGCGGCCCATCAAGCCGAGGAGATCAACCGCCACCTGCTGCGGGCCCTGCCTGTCACCCAGGTACAGCTTGACGAGATGTGGAACTTTATCGCGCGCAAGCATACGTGTGAGACGGACGCGACCGGTGAAAGCGGGCCTGATAGCGAGGATGGACGGCAATGGGTCTGGATCAGCTTTGCCCCTGAGTTTCGATTGATGATTGCGGCTATCGTGGGGCCGCGCACGCTCGATACCGCCCAGGAGGTCGTGGCCGCTACCAAGGCACGCGTCGCGGGCATCCCGGCGTTCTTTAGTGATGGCTTCACGTGTTATCTGACGGCCCTGATCGCCGCCTTCCATGTGGTGACGACGTTTGCGCGCACTAGCAAGCGGGGGCGCCCACGCAAGCCCCGCTGTGAGCCCCATCCGGCTCTGGTCTACGGACAATTGGGCAAGCAGAAGACACAGGGCAAGCTGCTGACGCTCAGCACGCGTGTCGTGCTTGGCGCGGAGCGCCTGACACAATTGGGCTTTACGATCAGTACGGCCTTGGTCGAGCGGGTGAACTTGACTTTGCGTCAGGCCTTGGCCCCGTTGGCCCGTAAGACGTCCAGTTTCTGTAAAGATCGCGAGCGTATGCGGCAGCGGGTGGTCTTCTTCCAGGCCTTCTACAATATGGCCAGACCGCACATGAGCTTGCGGCAACAGTTGCCACCGCACGAACGCAAATGCCATGGGGCGATTCGTCTCCGATGGCAGGAGCGCACGCCAGCGATGGCGGCGGGCTTGGCGGACCACGTCTGGGCCTTTCGTGAGCTGCTCACGGCCAAATTCGAGCCGTTAGATTATCAAAGTATTAGCGGATGAGCACCCGAGCACGGCATGAACATCAAAATGCCCGCTACCCTCTTTCGAGAAAGGATCGAGTGTCCCCGCCCCCTAGGCCACAAAATACCGCATATCCTTCCCCTTCCCTCGTGTGTGCACCTTCCCTTGCCGCCTCATGCCCTGGAGCGTATCGCCCAGGGGTTTCTCTGGCCTGAGGTAGACACGGATTTCCTCAGCACTGAGGCCTTCAGGATGCTCCTCTAGCAGATCGAGGATAGGCTGGCGCAAGGCCCCACGTTTTTGAGCCATCTCCCCACGTTTACGCTGCGCAGGCTGGCGAGGTGTGGCCTCTTCATATTCCTCTGTATCAGTAACGTCACCGTTCGTATCAGTAACAGGTAAGCCCAGAGCCTCTAGTGCCAGCCCTTCCACCAGTTGCCGCACCAGGGCGGGCAGGTCCCGCGCCAGTGTTGCTGTAATAACCTCTGTAACGGTATCTGTAACAGGAGTCTGCTCCGCCTCTCTCGCGGCTAATTCTTCTCTGATAATCTCATGTATCCGTAACGCATCAGCAGGGCTACTGTCCTGTGGTGGGGTACTCGTGGTGACCTGGGCGAGGGCGCGTTGCATCACCGCTGAGGGGGAGCAGTGCCACTGGAGGGCCAAATCCTTCAGGCGTAGCTCTTCCTCGGTGGTGAGCCAGATGGTGGTAGCTTTCAGCCCCTTTTGGCGCTTGCCTTCCCGGGGTATGTTCGGGATACGTGTAATAAGTAGTCACAAGGCGCAAGTAGCCTGAAAACAGTGGCTTATCACAACGCCTTTTTACACCAGTTAAAACTAAGAGCCGTGGTGAGCTGGTGAAGTGTCCGAAAAAGGTTCTGCCAAATCACACACGAAATCCCTTGATTTTACAAGCTGAACATGATGCTAATGTTCTGACCGAGAAGGCATACTTTTCTGGACGCTAGTCGCTATGACCGGTTTTCGCACGTATCCCGAACAGACCCCTGGAGCAGCGTCAACAAGCCCGCCAGCTCTGGCAGTTGTGGGGCGATTTCTGCGACACGGTGTACGCCTGGATGGATCGCTGTACCAGTGATCCCACCGCCGCCCCGGCCCTCCTTACCTCGATAGAGCAATTTCACGTCCAAGCCGAAACCCTTCTAGCCACCCTGGGGCTCCTCACCAAGGCCGCCCCCTCCCTGGCCATCCTCAAGGCCGTCTCCCAGGAGGTGAGGAAGACTGGGGCGGTTATGAGCGCTGATCGCCGTCAACGTCTCCAGGAAGCCATTACCGCCCTGCAGACTCTCCTCGATGAATCCGCCCCGAAAGAGGCAACCGTCACAGAGAAAGGACACCGGATGAGTGCGTATGATGAGATCGTGTCACGAGCGACTACCCTGGTAGCCCAAGGACTGGCTCGCACCAAGGAGCAGGCCATTGTTAAAGTCTGTGCGGACAACCCAGAACTGCGCCAGCGCTACCACGCCGAGCCCAAGCCCCTCCCGGTGGCCAAGGCTGAGGAGGGACCGGCCAAGCATTGGAGCCTCGTGAAGCTCGAAGCGATGGCCCAGGCCCTGGTCGCCAAAGGGGTGGCTCCGACTAGGGCACAAGGCATGGTCCAGGCGATGCGGACGAGCGAGGGGCGCGAGCTGGCCGCTGCGTACCGCCAGCGCACCAGGGGCTAGCGGGCTTCCTGGGGCCTAGGGAGAGGGGCAGGAGGGGAGCCCCGCCCTCGGCATCGGGAGCAGGGGTGTCGAACAACTTGCGCCGTAGCGGGTTAACTGGACGTAGATTCCTGGAACGGTTTTCTCGACACTCCCCGATGGGGTCCAGAGCTGGCTGCCGTGATGTCCTGATAACGGGGGTTATTCTGGCTCCCGCGTTGACCACTCTCTAACATCTTGGTGAATCATACGTTATCGCCAAACCGTAGGTTTCTGTTTGAATGCGCACGCGGGTCCGTATAACAGAAAACGCATTATTGCATCGGTCGCATTCACATCCCTCCGGCAGAACAACATCTTCGTTACAGGCGCTTTCCGGAATGATATGGGCTTCTTTCTTGAAACCCCCATCAGTCTTGAGACAGAATATACAACGGTGTGCTGCGCTCTCTTCCATCATGACTCCTCTTTCGTATTAAACATAGTTATTCTTCGTACCCCATCCTCATCATCCCGCCTCTGTGTTCTCTCGTCCATTGGTCCCAATACGCGAACCGTTCCAGCAGAAATTGCTTTCTTTCAGGTGTGATCCATGGATTCTGGTTCACGGCACTATCGCGTTTGCCTATGTAAGAGCGATAGCGAGCGTACAGAGGTTCCAGTCTCAAAGTGGGAGGCACGGATACGGCCTCATACACAGGACCCTCGACTGGTGATTCAACCAGCTTTACGCACATAAAGCTCTTGGCTTCCCGATCTGGCGCTAAGCGGTCAAAGGTCATCAGATATTCATTCTCATGGGTTAAGTATGCGCGTCGCTCATTCAAGAGAGGATTGTCCTCAAACTCCTGCCGCCGTCCATAAATAAGCACAAGGACCAGGTTGAAATACAGTTTCTGGAGATCGGAAGGAATCTTATAGGTTTTGTAAAAAAGCGCTCTGTGTTCGGGTACCGCGAACCACTGTCGCCATGATACCAACTGCGTCTGTGCTTGCGTGAACTCGCTACGCTGGGTCCCGTCTCTGGTGAACCATTTTTTTAACGGCGATTCGATTTCGATGAGAATGACATGCAAGGACCCGCTATCCATCGTTAACCACATAAAGTCCGGTACTTTGATACTGAGACCACGCAAGGGAGGCTGTGAAATTACCGCAGCGGGGAACGACCCTTTGCCTGTGCGGAAAGGTAAATGCGATGCGCCAGGTATCATACAGGGATGCGTCTCCAGAAACGTCTGCACCCGTTTTTCTTGCCCCTGCTGGAGGGAGCCAAGCAACGCGTTCCATTCGGAAGAAACGATCGCTTCATAGTCTTCCCATGCCATCGGCGGGGGTCCCTGTTTCTGTGTATAGGACATGTCCATGCGTACCTGCTCCAACTTCTGATAAGGCCGTTTATGTTAACCAGGCGGGCAGGATGAGGGGTGCTCCGAGGCTTCTAGGGCAGCCCTTGCGCTGCGCCATCCCTATTCCAGATACCGAAACACTGTCGCCTTGGAGATCCCGTACTCCTTCATTAACTCCTTAATCGATGTCCCCTGTTTCCGCTTCGCCCGCAGTGCCGCCTCCTGCTGGGGCGTGAGTTTGAGCCCTCCTCGCCGTGCACTCCCCCTAGGAGCCTTTTTCTGTAATATAGTATTATCGTTATACGATATATCCGGTACAGGCGGGGCAAGTGCCTCTGGGGCTGGCGTGTCCCCCGGTGTGCTGGAGCGTGGCCCCATGAAGTCACTCAGCTTGCCTATTTCAGCCTGTACGGCTGCTCGTATCATCTCCTGTACTTCTTGTATTATAGTATTATCGTCAGACAATAAAAGGTCTCTGGGGTCAGCTGGCGTGTCCAGTCTGAGCTGTATGCCATCAAGCAAGAACTCGGTGAGGGTCATACCGGGGTGCATCTTCACATACCGCTCCACCCGGTCGTACACGTCACGCGGGAGCCGTACCGATACCGTCACAGGCTTCTCGGTGTCCGACTGATACACGAATGGTCTGCCCTTCTTGGCCATCCTCTCTCCCTTTGTGTGTAATACAGTAATCAAGTAATACAGCAAAGCACCCTGGGGCGTTCCCTCGTGTCCTCTGGGGTGTATTACGGCATTATTGTATTACATCCACGGGCGCACGGCTACCAGGGGGAGAGGCGGGCGGGCACGGGCGCCCTCATTGTTACCGCGGCGTGTGATGGGGTTACAAAATAGGGAAGGATACACTTTTCCGCCAGGAATGGCGTAGAGGTGGGGTGTGGGCAAAGTTAACGTAAAACGGGTTATCGGAAGTTGAAAAAATCCTTATCAGCGGAGCGTGAGTAACCACGTAGAGGAGTGTGGTGGACAGGGGTACAGTGTCGTGTGAGGAGGGGTACATTGTTTTTTTGTGCCTACTATATGTGTACCCAGTAGGGGCTTCTAGATGTGATGAGCAGGAGGCAGAAAAAATGTGGAACACACAAGCGAAAATGTGCTTATATTAGATAACGGGGCCTCATCTGCGAAATGAGGACCCCGTTTGTACCAAACTGGGTCTGTCGCTCCAGTATGGCCCTTCACTTCGAGTATACGTTATTCCGCGTTGGAGTGACAGACCCCTTTTATAGGGGGTTTGTGATGTCTGCCTTAACAATGCTGCTCCTCTCTGGCTCCGTATTCCTCGCCCTGGTAATGCTCTTGCTCGCACGATTCCTGTGACAGCTCGGCAAATCCCTGCAGGACGCGCGTATTTCGGGTGAACTCCACTGGCATCATGAGGGGCAGGGTCTACCGGCTCTGCCCTCCCCTACCACACTCAAAATATTTGGCCTGGGGGCCATCGAGGATACAAATTCACATTTTTTTGTGATATTCTTTCTCGGCTGACCGAGACCAAGTGGATCTACACGTGTAGTGGAGGATGCGATGTATGGACAAATCTCCCGCAACGCTGGACTTCCGGCGCGAGTACGATGTCTGGCAACAAGCTTCACCGCCCCAGCTCTTACGTCTCCTCAAACTTCTCGGTATCGACCAACGCCGTGTGGCGGCTTTTCTCGATGATATCGCCGTCTCGTCGGTGAGTATGTGGGCGACCGGCGCCCGGAAGGTTCCCCGCAAATATCACGCCCGGCTCCTCGTGTATGCCCAGACCACCATGGAAAAGGCGCTTAAACGTCTTGAAAAAGAGGTTTTGGCCCTTCCCACGGATGAGTTGAAGGTGGCAACCATGGTGGAGTGGCATGCCCGCTTTAATCGGTGGTGTCTTGAAGTACTCCACGAGAGAGGCATACTGCTGCGCGACTTACAAAAGAACATCCGCTGGCTGGAAGAATGGAAGGCCAAAGAAAGCCTGACAGAGAGTGACCTGGACTCCATTATCACCATCGCGCAAACCATCACAAGTCAGGCTGAAACATTGAAGGCTATCAGAAGCACCCAGGAAACAGTACCAGAGGGACCGCATGCGTAAGACAGGAGGGAAGGACGGAAGCGCTCTGGTAGTGCGACCCACCAGAGAGCATCAGGGACAACCACGCCGCAAACGTGGTCTCAAACTAGAAGGCTATCAGGATGATAACACGCCCAGATAATGCTACGCCAGAACAATCGCCACGCCCATCGCCTAGCTTTTTCGCCCCTGGTGCCACCGGCACCATTCACAGCACGCCAGTAGTACACCCACAGAAACAGGAGGGGAAACTATGATGGACCAGGCCATCTATACCGGCCCTACGGCTGAGGATCTCGCCCGGATCCCCACCGACCTCAAAGCCCTCCGCCAGTGGATTCTGTGGCGTGGGGAAGACAGGGTAGACCTACGGACCGAGGAAGTGAAGCGCGACCGGTTCGGAGGAGTGAAGCTCAACAAAATCCCCTATAACCCGCAGACAGAGAGGAAAGCCAGTACCACGGACCCCGATACCTGGGGGACCTTTGAGGAGTGCCTGGTAGCCCTTCCCTTGGCGCTGGAAAGGTGGGAGCAGGAAAACCCTGACGCCTACCGTGGGGGCGGGTTAGGTTTTGTATTTACCCCTACGGACCCGTATGGAGGAACTGACACCGATGAGTGCCGCAATCCTGAGAGTGAGGAGATTGACCCATGGGCCAAGCGCGTCATTGATACCCTCAATAGTTATACGGAGCTAACCCCCAGCCGTACAGGGTTTCACACCTTGACACAAGGACAGCTCCCTCCAGGCAAGCGCAAAAAAGGCAATATTGAGATGTACTCAGAAGGCCGGTTTTTCACCGTCACCGGTTGGCACCTCCCTGGTACACCTCTCACCATTGAGGCGCGTGAGACCGAGCTTGCTAGCGTCCATTGGGCATGCTTGGCCCAGCCCGACTCCGCAAACGAGAAGCCCCCAGAGGCACAGGGAGGGCAGGAGGCGCAGACCCCTGCGCTCGATGATACCATCCTCCTCGACAAAGCCCGCGCAGCCAAGAAGGGGGTAGGGGAGCGGTTTTCCGCCCTGTGGGCTGGGGACAGCACGGAATACCCTTCCTCGTCCGAGGCCGACCTGGCGTTGTGCGTTCGTCTCGCCTTCTGGACTCAGAATCCCGCCCAGATTGACCGCCTCTTCCGGCAATCCGGACTGATGCGCGACAAGTGGGACGAGCTACGCGGCGAATTCACCTACGGCGAGATGACCATTCAGGAAGCCCTGGCGCGTCAAACTACGCATTACACTCCTCCACGAAAAGATGCCCAGCGCCGGCGCAACGGGCATAAAAGTGCATCAACAACAACCACGCCAGAACCACCGCCAGCCGTCGACCCCGCCGCCGACCTCGGTACCGTGAGCCCCTGTACCCATGTGGCAAACGCCCGGCGCATTGCACGAAACTATGCCCAGACACTGCGGTACGTGCTCGGGCGGGGCTGGATCGTGTGGACGGGGCAGTTCTGGCGTCCAGACCCGACCGCCGATGGAGCCCTGGCCACAGGGTTTGTAAGCGGACTAGCGCGGAAGATTGCCGAGGAAGCAGCCGCCCTGTATGCCGCCGCCGCGAACACCTCCACGGACGAGGAACGGAAGGCGTTATATGCCCGTGCTGAAGCGCGGGGAAAATGGGCGTACCAATCTGAAAACGCCTCGGTGATTGCTGCAGGGCTGAAACTGGCGAAGCGTGATTTACTCATCGAGCATCACCAGATTGATAGCAACCCCTGGCTGTTTAATTGCCAGAACGGCACGATCGACCTACGCACTGGCATGCTACAGCCCCACAATCCAACCGATCTAATTACTCACCTTGCCCCGGTCACCTATGACGCCCACGCCACCTGCCCCACGTGGGAGAAGTTTGTACGTGAAGTGTTTGCGGATGACATGGAGATGGTGAAATTTCTCCAGAGGGCGCTTGGTTGGTCCCTCACTGGTGTGGTGCAGGACCGCGCCTTGTTTTTCCTGTATGGCTCTCAAGGTACGAATGGCAAAACCACGCTCGTAGAAACCTACCGTGATGTCCTCGGTACGTGGGGCGAGGAGAGTTTTGGGTACGCCCGCAAGGTCGATGTCACCACTTTTATGAAGTCCAAAACCTATGACGATAACCTCCGCAAGGTCTGTCAACTAGCGGGCGCTCGCTTTACCTACAGCAGTGAGATTGACGAGGAACACCGGCTCAATGAGCAACTCATCAAGGACATGACCGGTGGTGATACGCTCGAAGCCAGGCGGTTGTACAACGAGCCGTTCACCTTCAAGCCAACCTTCAAGCCGTGGATGTACGGCAACCACAAACCGGAGATCCGTGGTACGGACGATGCGCTCTGGAGTCGCGTCAAGCTCGTACCGTTTGAAGTGAGTTTTGCCGACCGCGTTGACCCCACACTCCCGGACAAACTTCGCGCTGAACTCTCCGGTATTCTCAACTGGGCCATCCAGGGCTGTCTCGCGTGGCAACAGGAGGGGCTGAAGCCCCCAGAACGGGTGCAGACTGCCACACAAAAATACCGGGAGGAGCAAGATACCATCGGCAGATTCATTAGTGAGTGCTGCCAGACCGGCGAGGAGTATATGACGTGCAAGGCATCAATCCTGTACGCGGCGTATGAGCGCTGGGCGAATGACAATAACCATGAGGATCTCAACCAGAAGCGTTTCGGCAGCTATCTCACCGCACACGGATATCTTAGTGATGACAACGCCACGGGGCGGGGGGCTATCCGCAAAAAGATTGACCTTCGGAAGCGCGATGAGGCCAAAAAGGAAGAGGACTAGTGAGAATTGCTACCCATCTACCCTTTCTACCCTTAAATCCTAAAAATCCCTCATGAGAAATCTATATGGGGGATTTTCTGGAATCATGGGTAGAAAGGGTAGATGGGTAGCATGGTGTATACATAGTACCGAAAGGACCTTACCCCAGTGCGAAACGATACCGGAAGGCGACGACAACCCCGCCTCCCCAAGTGGTCAGAAGCCGAGCTGCTCGACCTGTGTGAGATCGCGCTTCTTGCTTGGCAACACGCCTCAGGAAACGCCAGAAAAGCACAGTTTACCTGGCGAGGCCGGTCCTTTTACGCGACCCATAGCACGTTTGCGGTGAGGGTCTACACAACTGGCTGGCAGTATGTGGCGGGTATGTACGATTAACGGGAGTCCATCATGCTCGTAGGTATCGACCCCGGCTTAACCGGAGCTGTGGCCGTGTTGAAGCCTGACGGCTCGGTGGAGATGTACGACACCCCTACTCTTAGCGTCCGTACCAGTCGAGGGGTGCGGCAGGTGTACGATGTCCCCGGTATGTGTGGCGTACTTCGGGGATACGCCGGCGCGGGCCTTCAGGTACACGTCGTCATCGAGGAAGCCCAGGCGATGCCTGGGCAGGGGACTAGGAGCATGTTTTCCTGTGGGCTCGGTATGGGCGTGTGGCTGGGGATTCTGGGAACCCTCGCTCTGCCCTATACCAGTGTGCGACCCGGGACGTGGAAGAAGGCCGTAGGGCTAGGAGGGAAGGACAAAGAGGCGGCACGGTTACGGGCACAACAACTTTTCCCAGGAGCGGACTTGAGGCGTAAAAAGGACCACGGACGGGCCGAAGCCCTCCTCCTGGCGTGGTGGGGACAGCACCGGGTGCCAGGGGGCCACTAGGAGGGACCACAACGCGGTACCGGCATGTTTCGGTATTTTCGGTGGGGGGGGGCCTGGTGGGGTTTCCACCAGGGCAGGGCTCAAAATGGTGGCTGATTTGACGACGCGCGGATTTTGAGCCCCGCATTTTCAGGGAGGGAAATCCTAGACTGTACCACAAAGAGATATTTGCGTATGAGTTTTGGTGCTGGCGTGGCATGACCGGCATCACGTACGACGAGAACCCTCATTCTGCGGTTATGCGGTTCCTATGGCACGTCCACAACGATACACAGCGGCCCAAGTGATTGCTGCCCTCACCCACACCAAAGGTATGGTGCATCTTGCCGCCAAACACCTTGGCTGCGACCCCGATACGGTCCAACGGTACTGCCACCGCTACCCCAGCGTGCAGGCCGCCAAAGAGGTGCAGCGTGGCGAGATGATGGACGAGGCGGAGTTACACCTATGGCGGGCAATTCAGCGGGGGGAGCCCTGGGCGATTATCTTTTGCCTCCGGACCCTGGGGCGCAATCGGGGGTACGGGATACGCATGGAGCATACTGGCGAAGAGGGGGGAGCCGTTACGATTAAAGTGGTGTATGAGGGGGAGAAGTCTTCATGAGACGTGTCCCTAGATTGCAGCCTATGGAGCTTTCCGGTAGGAATGGAGAAATAATCCAAAGCTACCGGAAAGCGAGGTTGCGCGATGCCACGTAGCCGGCGAACGCGGGCACAGGCGTCTTCTGGCATGGGGGCATTTCCTCTCTGCAAGGCGCATGCAAGGGTTGTGGCAAGCGCCTTGCAAGGGTTGTTGTTACATTTTGCCGTGTCAATACTCGCTGTTCAAGGATTGCAAGGGTTCAAGGCACTACTTATTTATATAGGAGAAAAGAAAGATACCCGTGTTTTTTTCTCGCGTGCGTAATAAGTATCTATATCTTTGCAATCCTTGAATAACCTTGCACAGTGCGTGGAAGAGGCATATCAACCCTTGCAAGACTCTTGAACATCCTTGCACAGTGCGGGTGAAAATTTTGGTATGCCATTTTCCTCCTGATTTTGTGCGGGTGTGAGCCGATTTCATCCATACAAAAATCCTCATCTCATGTCACCTTCACGGTGGGCGGTTGATAGTTCGCTGCATCAGGGCTCCACTTCATGCCAAGCCAGCTCCAGGGAGTAGTAGCGGTTGGTCGCCACTCATCGAGATTAGGAATGATTTGCTTGAGGGCCTCTCTCAGTGCTTTTTGGCTGACAGCACGCTCCCCGTAGTTGTCGCACCAGCGTTCATATACCTGATAGAACTCTTTTTTGACAACTGTCCCGTTGGCCTCTGGGATCACGCACTCATCCACAAATACCCGCACATTGTCATTGCTGCGGATATACGCCTTTTTGGCCTCAATAACGCTCTGCGGCTGTGTAAATGCCTCATTGGTGGCGAGGCGTTCGAGGCCACGTAGCGCACGATTGCAGATGCCGGAAAGCTCTCCTTGCAGCTTGTCACGCAGTCCCTTATCTGGCTTCGGGTTACTCCCTACCCCGTCAAAGATCCGGGTGAACGGGATAATCAGCCAGCGTCTGTAAAAGGCGTGTGTTCTCTCTCGGCTAGCTGGAATCTTGTTGGCACTGAAAAGCAACTTTGCGTAGGAGCGAAAACGGAAAGGCTGAGCATGTTTGCGTTCTGCGGTGACGTAATCCCCGGTGGTCAAGGTCTTAAACATTGAGGAGGATTGCAGCCCGCGCGCGTCGAGGTCGGCAAAGGCGTTTGCCAGCTTTCCATAGAGCTCCGCAGCCCGGAAGCGGTTTTCTTCCAGGTCCTGCAAGGCCACGTTGGATACGTTGTTCTCCCCGAGGAGGTACCCTACCAGGTCGAGAAAGACGCTCTTACCATTCTCCCCCTCGCCGGTGAGCATGACCGCTTGCTCAAAGCGGCGATCTGGAATCAGGCACCAACCCAAAATTTCCTCAATGAGTGGGATCACGTCTGCGTCAAAGGTGGTTTGCAGATAGTGGTCAAAGGCAGGGCAGGTGGCAGTAGGCTCGTACTCGACAGGCAGCTGGACTGTCGTAAACACAGTCGGCGTGTGTGGTTCTAGCGTGCGAGTCGCCCAGTCAAGACGCCCGTTGAGGAGATTGATGTATTGACAGTCGGGAGGACTCTCATCATCAAGCCGTGTCGCTACTTCGACATAGCGTAACGTTTCCTCGACACGGGCCTCACGGCGTTCGTTGCCGAGTAACGCTTGTGCCTCATTGCGGAGGGTGGTTTCCCCACAGGGCAGGTAGACGCCGTTGCGATAGACCCAGAGCTGGCTTGCGGTGTACCGGTAGGTCTGGCGTGCCAAGAGGGCTTCCCCCAGCAAGCGTGGGATAAAGACCTTGCTTTTGCCACCACTCACAGGGTAATCGAAGAACTCTTCCCCCGTGCCTGCATACGTGCGACCATAGGGCTGACGATCGGTAATCAGGGCTTTGACGGCCTCCCAGGTAGCCACATGATCTTGCCCAAAGTCACAGATGAAGGCGTCGAGATCTGAAGGGACATCGGGCGTGGTGCATGCCTCGACGGGCGTTCCCTTCTGCACACTTTTGACAAGCTCGAATCCTGCCCCATTGTCGTCATGGTCGTAGCAGATAACCGGATGCGTAGCGATACGTTGTATGGTTTTGGTGTCGGCCGTGGTCACGCTCCCCACCGCACAGGCGTTCACATAGCCCAGCGTCTGCCCTGTGGCTTCCTCATAGCGGACCGTCAGAGACTGGAGTTGTAGCGCGTTGAATTCCCCCTCGACTACCAGCAGAAAGTTATTGAGGGCTTGATTGGCTGGGCTGATACGCGGCGTAAAGAGTTCGCGGCCGAACAGGCCGGTGCTCCCGGCCTTGAAAGAGACAAATTGTTTGCTGTAGGGCTGGCGCAGGCGCAAGGCAACAGGGCGGTACGCTGCGTCGGTGTAAAAAAACACCAGCCAGCCAGCACGATGAGCCAGGCAGTCCACCAACTTCTGTTGGGCGTCCTGCAGGTCGTGGAGTCGCTTTTCTGCCTGGGCGAGTTGTCGGGTTGGCCGCCCGCGCTTCTGGCTTTCCAGCGTGGCGAGGGTGGTCTCTGCGTCAGCAATGACGGGCTGGAAGTGTAGCCCGACGTTAAACCCCGATGGCACCGCGCCCAGCATGGCATCAGCGATCACTTGCGGATGGATACCGCGTTCAGCCTGCAGATAGGTGTAGGCATTCTGTTGCTCTGAGGCGAGGCGTAAAAGTTCCTGGTGACAATCCTGGTAGATGCTCTCAAGGACACGGGCGAGGCTGTACCGATATTGGCCGTTCTCGCGCCCAAGCGTCCAAAAGCGGCTGCAGGCAGGGTGAAAGCACTTCCCTAGGCTATCATCGTCCTTCACGCTGAAGGTGGTGTGGTGGCAAAAAGGGCACTCCCCTCTGCCACCAGGCCGGATGGCGATGCCATGCACGTCATGGAGGAGCTGGGACACGGAGCTCATGGCCGGCCTCCTACATGCGGGGGTGGGTACGCGGTCGAGATCCTCAGCCGTGGAGCTGGTGTATGGGACACCTGTCACACGTTTTCGTCCATCGTTGCGTCCTGGGCTAACGTACCGGGGCAGCTGTGTAGCAACGTTTCTGTGGCTCGGTACGCGGGCCCTCCGGGTTTTCTACCACTATACTATGGAGTGGAATTTCTGTCTACACCACAAAGGTTTTTATCTACCATGGTAATATAAACTTTTGTTTATTATATATTGTCTCATGAATAAATCCCTTGTATTATAAAGGTTTTATAACATACATGATTGTCTAAAAGTTTATTATAGTTGGTATTGTCCAAAAGTTTCTGTTTCATATATATTTTAAACAAAAGTTCAAAAGGAGATTCCTGCATGGGAAGGTGAGGTCCTGTAGATTCTAAGGCTCAGGTGGGCTAGGATTGCTTACGGCAAATCCTTTCGACTTGGGGCGCCAGGATGTACCGTAGATGCCCTAGTGGCCATACCGCACCACTAGGGCGTTTGTGTTTCTGGGCACGAGTCGAGCGGCCAGTGACCTACTGCTTCTGAGCTCTCCAGCCATCACTCCTCTTCAGGCGTGCGGCGCAACACCTTTTCAAAGCCGGCGCGAGTTATGTTGAGCAGCTGAGCTGCTTTCGTTTTGTTGTTATTGGCTTTTTTCATCGCCATTTCGATGGCCCATATTCTTGCAAGACCCACAATCTCTTTGAGACTTATTCCATCTTCTTTGATGTCCTCAGCGTTTATTACGAGGGAACTTCTTCGCACATAGAAAATCCGATCCCGCATTTTCGCAAACATCTTCTGCACTTCATACGGGGCTTCATTCTTATCAATAATCTCTCCTGCCCTTTGGTAATGCTCTGAAGCCTTTTGTAGATCTCGTATTGGTGTATCGCAGTATAATTCGGCGAGATGCAGATGGGCTTGGGCCTCAAAATACGGGACCTTCAGATCCCATGCATCGCTGAGTGCTGTACCAAGGAAATTTTCGGCGGCGGTATACTCCCCGCGCTTCATACGGCATGTCCCGCGAGCAAATTTCGCTTGCAGCACACTTCTCCTATTATTGGACATTCCTCCAAGAATCTTGATGGCGTCCTCGATATACGCATAGGCTTTATCGAGGTTGAGACACTCGTCTTCCTGGTTCAGCACACTGAGAGCAGTCATGGCACGGGCAGTCAAGCGCTTTTCCCCAATCTTGCGAGCACAGTCTAAGGCTTCATCATAACACTCCCTAGCCAGTTTAAGGTTCCTTATTGAGCTTAGGCGGTCACCGACGCGATGGGCGTTTCCCCAATTCAAATATAATCTTGCACGGTGTACTGTATGAGAAATCTTTCTATACTCACCATCTGCTTTCTGAAAGTGCCCTAAGGCATCATGATATTTTCCCTCTGCCTGCGCTATACATCCTAAATCATGCTCTACCTGCGCTTGATGGACAAAGTCGCCCGTTGCACTCAGGAAGAACCTGGCTGGGGATAATTTGCTCTTCGCCTTGGGGAGATTCCCAGCTACCCATGCCGCATGCCCTTTGGTATACAACACTAACCCCATCCGCCACGCCACTCGGATCAATTGCTCTCGTACCTCTGTACCCCCTGCATCTATCTGCCGCAGCCCTTCCAACGTGCTGGCGCGTGTGAGATGCTCGATGGCTTGATCACAATACCGTTCTGTCTCCGCGAAATCGTCCTTACGGTAGTGACCGCGGGCTAATTGATGGAAGCTCAGCCCCATGTTGAAGAAGTCGTGCTGGCTCTCGCACTGACTCAGGAGCGTCTTAGCAACATCTAGCTGACTGTTGAAACTGCGGCACGCATAGTGCAACTCGCCTATCTGGAGCTTGGCCTTGAGGGGAATATCCTCCCGAGCCAAGAACTCCGCTTCCTGGTCTGCGTACACTTTGAGGAGCGGCTGGGCCTTCTCCGGGGTTCCAACGTAGAAATAGAGCTGGGCTATAACAGTTGCAGCCCGTATCCGGTCGCGGTCTAGGGGCGCTTTGTGCTCAAGCCATCTCCGTAGCTGCTCCTCGTTGCGGGCGAGGAAACCTAGCGCCCCGAGGCCTTGATCGGAGGATGTCAGCACGTGTTCGAAGTTCCCAGTCTTCATGGCGTTCTCGACCGGGTCGAGGAAATTCGTCAGCACCTTGTCATAGTCTGCGACTACGGCCGCTGTACTGCTGGTGGGGTAGGGCGTTTCCTTCTGCATGCAGGAAGCTCCTTTTTTAAACTTTTGTTTAAAAAAACATCTTAGGCCGAAACTTTTGGACAATCTAGCTGTATAAACTAACCTTATCATACAAGGATTTTCTTCAGAGGACAACGCTCAGACAATGCATATGAAACTAAAGTTAGCGTTTCTATGGTGGATAAAACTTTTGTGGTCTGTACGGCAATACCCCTCCCGAGTATATTTGTAGAAAACCCAGGAGGGCCCGCGCATCGGGCCGCAAAAGCGTTGACGCGCCGCTACCCCGATGCGCAAGCCTAGGACGCAACGATGGACGAAGAGGAAGTACCAACCATGATTACGGACAGCCTCATCCGTCAATCTCGCTTGCCAAAGCGTCCCACGCGCCGCCCGGAACACCCGAGCTCAGAGGTGGGCCAGCCGGTGGGCCAGGAGCGGGCCCCGGCTATGCTGCGGCCGCCTACCGGGCACCCGGGCCGCGGGATCCCGATTAGGTATGAACCGTCTGATGCGGTTTGGG
>Ga0114129_10006929_pt1 | contig 16121 bp, 16 predicted proteins | sample RhiMetdeltSRZDD1_FD_80071 | JGI IMG/M metagenome (GOLD analysis project Ga0114129, IMG submission 80071) | Populus rhizosphere microbial communities from Tennessee, USA - Rhizosphere MetaG P. deltoides SRZDD1 (version 2) (version 2) | ecosystem: Host-associated > Plants > Roots > Rhizosphere >... | reverse complement strand
GAAACCAGTAGTGTGGAATATTGTAGGTCCGAAGGCCCCCGTCTTGAAGCCAAAGCTCTGGCACTCGCAAATGGTATAACAGAGCATCAAACGCGTCCGCGGGCGGGAGCAGCGCCATCAGGAAGGTCAGCGTTACAGCTAGGATCCCGGCCCATTTCATCCAGAGTGGCAGCAGTGAGGCGGCGGAGCGAATCTGTGTAATGGAGTTCTTGATCAGGGAAAATACACTCTGAAGCATGCCGTTCCACATCGACCAACTCAGAACAAGCGCCTGAACCGCCAGCAAAACGAAAAAGTCCGAAGCCCCAATCACCGCCAGGATGAAACCAAGCAATCCCAGCTCGCCCAACCCAACGCCACAGGCCAATGCCAGTAATGAGGCAGTTTGAGGGGCATCCGGAATCAAGCGCCTGATTGTCAATAGTCCGAGGACGAGCGAATTTAATAGAATCACGGACGTTACAAGGAATGTCCATGCCAGGTTTATCAGAGGTACAGCAAATTGAAGAAAAAGAGGTTTCTGGACGACAAAATACGCGGCGACGACAAACCCGCTCCAGAGGATGATTGCGATGGCGGTCAGGGGCTCATGACGATTCATAGACGCGATTATAAGCCGCAAATCAAAAGCGACACCTTTCGGTGTCGCTCTTTGATCTACTCACCCAGATAATCGCGTAGCTTGCGCCGGATCGAGGGGTGCCGCAAACGGCTCAGTGCCTGCGCCTCGATCTGGCGGACGCGTTCGCGAGTCACACCCATCTTGCGGCCCACTTCTTCAAGAGTATAAGCTTGCCCATCCAGTAAACCATACCGCAACTGCAAAATCCGTACCTCGCGTGGAGGTAAGCCATTTAGCACTTCGCCGAGATGTTCTTTTAACAGGTTATATGTCGCGGTATCATCGGGTGGCGGTGCTTCATCATCTTCGATGAAGTCGCCCAGCACCGAGTCTTCTTCGTCGTCGGTCGGAGTTTCCAGTGAAAGTGGGCGCCTCGCCACCTGGATCATGTTCTCCACCTTCTTGGGTGGAACGTCCAGAGCCACAGCGAGTTCTTCCACGCTCGGTTCACGCCCGAGGCGCTGAGTCAGCTGGTGTTGGACGCGCAGCAGCTTGTTGATCTGGTCGCCCATGTGCACAGGCACACGGATCGTGCGTCCCTGGTCGGCGATCGCCCTCGTCACGGCCTGCCGTATCCACCATGTTGCATACGTGGAAAATTTATGTCCACGCCGGTAATCGAATTTCTTGGTCGCGCGGATCAAGCCAATATTACCTTCCTGGATCAAGTCCAGGAAGGGTACACCGCGGCCCATATATTTCTTTGCAACGGAGATCACAAGACGGGAGTTGGCCGTGATCAAATGCTCGCGGGCTGCCCAACCGTCTTCGATCAGTTTGCGGAGTTCGGAGCGACGCCGCGGACTGGCGTTCCCTTTGGCGAGTTCTTCGCGTGCCATGCGTCCGCGCTCAATACGCTGCGCAAGTTTCACTTCTTCTTCCGCGGTCAACAGCGGTACGCGACTAACTTCTTTAAGATATAGACCAATCGTATCGTCGGTATCAATATTTGCGAGGTAATCGTCTAATGAGAGATCAACTTCAGGTTCTGCTTCCGTCGCTTCCACCGCAACCAGTTCATCTTCTGTCGGTTCTGCGGTTGCGGTATCCTCCATGAAAGGAATCCCCGCGCTTAAAAGAGCCGAAAACGCTTCTTCCAGTTGTTCCACGTCCTGTTCGGCCTCAGGAAAGAAATGCAATATATCGTCGAGCGTGATATATCCTTTTTGGCGGCCTAATTCCACCAGCCGCGCAATGGCAGAAAACTCTTCCTCTTCATCAACCATCAAAATTTTGTCTACATCCATTCGCTACAGGTCCAATTCTTTTTAGTATCAGAATACACTTTTTTTAACTTAATTTCAATACGTATTTCATTACTATTTCGTAATCTAAGCAGAATATTAAAATCGTTACGACTACGGGGTGGCGGTTTCACTGGGGATGGCATCTGCTTCGGGGGTGCCTGGAGCAGGCGTTGGGGTCTCCAGATAGGGCGGGTGTGTCAAAAGTTCCAGCAGGGAATCGATGGCGCTGCGGCTGACAATCACAATTTTGTCAGCATGGCGCACATAGTAGCCACTCTCTGTTGGGGTGATAACACCGATATCAACCGTTCGTTCCCCTCCACTTGTGAACTTCAGGGTCAGGACATATTCCGGGCTTTCGAGGCCGATGATCCCCGGATCGAGATCAGGAACCGTATCCAGAATTCGCATCGCGGTCACTTGACTGGCTGCCGCTTCCGCCGCCCCCTGGTCTGCTTTGGCTTCGACGGGCTGGGTCAATGCCCAGGCGTTGTCTTCCCCACGCGCCACCTCGACAATCTCGCCGGACTTCGACTCGATCCGGATGCTTGTCGGGGTGCCTTCTTCAGCAGTAAATAGATATTCTTGCGCGACCGCGGAGCTGGGTTCAACGGTGAGTTCGATCTCCGCCGGCTGTTCGCGGTTATTCAGGTAATAATATGCTCCTGCCAGCACAAGGAGGAGGATTATATAGACGACAGTAGCGCGGCGAATCATACCTTAGCCTTTTCGCCGCCGGGACAGCCACGTGGAGACTCCTGCAAGAACAACCAAGCCCGGGATCACGAATACGGTACTGAGCAGGATCGCAATCCAGACAGGCTGACTGGGGATCTTAAAGGTACGTTCAGTCGGCGTCTTGGGCGTGATATTGGCAAGGTCTTCCTGCTCTGCGGACCAATCCACCGAGTTGACAAACATATCGCCGTTGCCATACGCATCGAAGATCTGGTCCACGGCAAAGTTGGACGTGCCAAACACAACCACGCGACCGCCTGTGGTTGAATTTTCGCCCGCCACCGCCAGAGTAAGGGGACCCTGCACTTCCGTCGGGTCCATTGCCAATTCGGAGCCGCCCTGTGTCAGACTCGTAAAATCGGTCTCCCCCCAGGAGCGCTCATTGGTCTGGACGAGTGGGGTGAGGGTTGCCCCTTCCGGGCTGCCTGCCAGCGTGAGACTACGCGTGAATGGGAAGAAGGAAACCAGGTTGTTCATGTTGACTGTGACCGCATGCGCTGAGTCATAATACGCGGCGGTGGCCGTTGTGATTTGCGGGCTGTTGAGATCGATCACAATGTCATTGTTCAGTGTGATGCCCCAATCCTGGGCAAGCATATCTGCCAGGGGGTCGCTTGCATCGCCGAACTCAGTCAGCACCGTAGGATCCTCCATCATAATCAGGGAACCGCCCTTGGCGAGGTATTCCTTCAGAAGATTGACTTCATTTTCTGAGACAGGCTGGAGCGGACCGGCGATCACGATCAGACTGGCGTCCTCAGGGACTTCATTTTCCGCCAGGAGGTTGAGGGTCTTGACTGTGTAGTTCTTGCTCTCCAGGCTGGTCTTGGCGCGCGTCATCGAAGATTCGCCAGCCTGTTCGATATCACGTTCCCCATGACCAGTCAGGAAGTACACCACATTGTTGCCAGGGTTGAGCAGACGCAGCATCCCCTTCAGAATCTCTGTTTCGCTGGCGAAGGCCACGATCTCTTTGCGATCCCCCATCTGCAGGAGGATCTTTCCGTCGCCGGTGATCCCAGCATTGAGCGCCGCCTGCGGATCACGGTCCGGGTTGATGAACTGATAATCGAACTTGCCATTACTGTTTGCTTTAATATTGCTCAACAATTGGTCGGTTGAGTCGGTGTTGCTGCTCTGCGAGAAGAAGGCAGTCGCAGTGACGTTGTCCGGAAGTGTATCCAGGGCGGTAGCCAGCTCCGGTGAAAGTGTATTGACATTGTCTTCTGTCAGGTCCAGGACCTGCTTGGGATTCTGGAAGGCAAGCACATTTCCAACGATCAGAATCCCCAGGAACGCGATCGTCATCACCAGCGCATTACTGCCGTAGCGCGCTTGCCTGCCTGTAAAGAAGCGCCGGACGCGATCCGGCTCCATGATGGCGTACGCCGCTAGTCCCAGGAGGATGAGTCCCGCGCTGACCAGCAGATAACGGTTGACGTCCTGCGCCTCCATGCCTGAGAACACCTGCATGGAAACCAGCCCGCGCGTGATGCCTAAAAAGAAGGTGGCAATGCAGGCCAGCAGCGCGAAGATCAGGGCAATGATGGAATAATTACGAGCAGTGGACGGGTTCTTATCTTTCATTAGCGCCACCTCCGTGTCTCCACCGCGGTGGTTCCGATAAATAAGCCCAGCGCGATCAGGCTTACAAAGTAAATAATGTCGGTCAAGTAGACGCTTCCCCGATTGAAGGCGTCATAAAAGTGCGATTGCATGCTGAGATATTGGAACACCTCGCCTCCGGTTCCCTGCAAAAGCTGCGCCGGAAAGCCGATTAGCCACCAGAGGAAGACGAACACGCTCAGCGTGACAAAGAACGCCGCCACCTGATTGGTGAAAACGGCTGAGATCCCCACTCCCAATGCAAGAAACGAGGCAGTCACCAGCACTACGCCCAGATAGGCGGAGATCACCAACTGCTGGTCAATCCCAGGAGAAACCAGAACAAAATGCAGAATGATCGGATAGATCAGGGTGATCGCCAGAATAGTCATAAGAAAAAGGAAACCGCCCAGCCACTTGCCGGCAACCAGCTCGAAGTCGGTAACCGGGGCTGTCAGAAGCAGCTCCAAAGTCCCCATCCGCGCTTCGTCGGCGAGCAGTCTCATCGTGATCGCGGGGATGGATAACACCAGTAGAAATCCAAATGCCCCTGTGACCGGGCCTATGTCCGGAGTCTGGCCGAACGCCTGGAAGGCGTTCTGGATGAAATACAAAACGTTGATGGCGAAGATGATGCCGGTGGTGAGCAGGATCATAAATGCCACCACGTAAGCGATCGGGCTGATAAAGAAATGGTCGTACTCGCGCTTTGCAATGATCCAAATATTTCTCATAGATCCCTCATGAAGAATCCCTTCCTACAGCGTTGTCGCGGGTGAGCTCAAGGAAGATCTCCTCCAGGCTCAGCCCGACCGGTCGCATTTCGAGCAGCTCGTAACCTGCCTGAATGACAGCCTTCGCGACCTGGGGTCGGGTATCTTCGCCCGCGGCGAATTCAAATTCCACGGAACCATCTGATTTCGGCTCAACCCCCTGAACGCCTTTTACCTTGGCGATCTTGTTGCTCAACCCGTCGGAGTCGCCGCGCACGCGCACTACAACGCGCTGGGCCCCCACCAGGCGGGCTTGAAGATTTTCGGGTGTATCTTCTGTGACGATCTGGCCTTTGTTGATGATCAGTACGCGGTCACAGATCTGTTGCGCTTCGGAAAGGATGTGTGTGGAGAGCAGGACAGTTCGGTCCTTGCCAATCTCACGGATGACGTTCCGCATTTCGACCACCTGCGCGGGATCAAGCCCGATGGTGGGTTCATCCAGGATCAACACTTCCGGACGGTGGATCAACGCCTGTGCCAGTCCGACTCGCTGGCGCATACCTTTTGAGAACGTTCCGATATAGCTGTCGGCGCGTTCCTTAAGATTGACCCCTTCAAGGGTTTCGTAGGCTCGCTGCTCCGGATCCGGAATGCGCCGCAGGTCCGCCATGAACTTCAGATACTCCAGTGCTGTCATATCATCATAGAGGGGAACCGTTTCGGGGAGGTACCCAACGCGCCTGCGGACCTCAAGTGACTCTTCCACAACATCATAACCAGCCACCACTGCCGTCCCATCTGTAGGAGGCATATAACCGGTAAGAATTCGCATTGTGGTTGTCTTGCCTGCGCCGTTGGGCCCGAGGAAGCCTACGATTTCTCCCTGTTCGGCATCAAAGGTAAGATTGTCAATGGCGCGCCGCGCGCCGTAGTCCTTGGTGAGACCATTGACCTGAATCATTGGTGCTCCTTAAAAAAATGGGATATCTGCAAACAAACAAAAGGCACGCGTGCCGGTGGGCAGCCGTGCCGTTTACTTTCATATCGAGAATACTATACAGAAATCTTAAATCAAAGTCAAGTGGCTTGCAGGCTTCTAATCAAACGCTAATCTGAATGCAGATGCAAGTCATGTTGTCCACTTGTCTGGCTCAATACCGCATAAGAATTCGACCTGAGTCACCGCAGGAAGAAATACCAGACCGCGCCCGCGCTGGCAGCACATAACAAAAAGATGAATAGGCCGGCCAGCACAAGCATCAGACCATTCGATGTGTCTGGAGTGATCGCCGGACTGACAGGCGTGGGTGAGGGTGACGAACGGCGTGGTGCTTCCGCTGTTGTAGTCGAAACAGACATGGCAGTCTGATTCGAGGTATTGAGCATACCCTCGGCAAAGTCGGGAATGCCATTCCGGTTTGCATCCAGTTTGCCCATTGCCTCTTCGTACTTTGCGCGCGCTTCCGGAGGCAAATTCTCCAACCCATTGAACTCTTTGTCGTCGACGATGATCTTCATATTGCTCACAGCAGCGTGCCCCGCGGTGATGTTTTCCAGCACGTCAGGGACCCCATCTTGATCCTTGTCTGCAAAAATATTCATGGTTTCAAACGCATCCGGGATCTGGTTGCTGTTTGCATCTCCCAGGGAGCGCATGGCCTGTTCATATTTTTGACGGATGTCCGGCGGCATTTCCTCCTCGCTTTTGTAGGTCTTGCCGTCGATCACAATAATCTTGGGGTTCATTCTGCCTCCAGGGAACAAATCAAATAAATCCAAGTTTACCCTATTGGCTGATTTAAGTTATCCTAGTAAACTTTGTGCAATGGAGGTGTCATGACAGAGCTGCTATACCAGAAAGACAGCTATACAAAGGAGTTCGATGCGAAGGTGGATTCGGTTTTGCAGACAGAGCGAGCGATAGTTTTAAACCGGACCGCTTTCTATCCGGGCGGCGGCGGGCAGCCCTGCGACTTTGGAACCCTGATGGTTGATGGGGTGACATATCCGGTCAACAAAGTGAAGAAGCAGGCCGACGATATCCTGCACTTCCTGGGCGGAGACGCGCCGCTGCCCGCTGAAGGCGCAACCGCTCACGGCACCCTAGACTGGGCGCGGCGCTACGAGCTCATGCGGACGCATACGGCGCTCCATATCCTGTGCGGCACCGTGTTCCGTGACTACGGTGCGCTGGTCACCGGAGGCGAGATGGAACCGGGCAAAGGACGCCTGGACTTTGAGTTCGAAACGATGCGTGGGGAACTCGTCCGGGAGATCGAAGCCTCGATCAACAGGGAGGCCGCCCAGGGGCGTGAGATCCGGGTCCAGATCCTGCCGCGTGATGAGGCGTTCCAAATCCCCGACCTGATTCGCACAAAGATCAACCTCCTTCCCGCGGGGATCACACATGTGCGGACGGTTGAGATTGTCGGGCTGGACCTGCAGGCGGATGGTGGGACTCATGTCCGCAATACAAGCGAAGTGGGCACGATCCGGGTTGCCGATTACAAGAGCAAGGGCGCGATTAATAAACGGATCTATATTGAGATTGACTAATCTAACCAAGAGGAGCTTGAAATGAAAAATCACCGTCTATACCCCGTACTGGCAGCCGTTACCTTGATTCTCATGGCCACCCTGGCCTGCAACGCTGCCAACCCTACACCCGGCGCATCGGACTTTTACATGGCAAAGGACGCGGAAGGTACGAATCGCACAGAGGTTTTCGCCCCGGAAGATGATTTCTTTGTCCATTTCAATGTGAGCGGTATCGAAGCCGGCACGAATTTTCAATCTCGCTGGTACGTGTTAGACTTGGAAGGGCAGGATCCCAATGTGCCAATCCAGACAATTGATTATGCATATCAGGAAGGAATAGGAAAGATCTACTTCCAATTGACAGGCCAAGAGCCCTGGCCCCCAGCCACCTACAAGGTGGAAGTTTACATGAATGACACCAAGGTTGGTGAACAACAATTCACTGTACAGTAAACGGCGCCAATTTCGCAGCGATATGTAAAATGCGCTCCCGCCTTGGGCGTGGAGCGCATTTCTTCTCCCACAGTAGCACTGCGGACGAAACCTGAATCACGACAACAACACCTGCCCGCAGTATTCACATTTATCCATTCCCAGCTCCAGGGTGCCACCGCAGTTGGGGCACTGGATGGTTTCCACTTTGATGGGAAAGCCCTGTGCCTTGAACGCGGTTTCGTTCTCCGCCAGGTCGGCGCGCAGCCGTTTAAGGCGCGCCAGATATGCGTCGCCGGTCACCTCGCCCGACTGGCGCAGCCGTTCCACATCTGCAATGGACTCCTTCAGCATGCGCCGCTGAGCTTCGAGCGATTCGCGGCTTGTATTCTGGAAGGACACTTTCATCTCCGGCTTCGGAGGGATCGAAGCCAGGATGCCCGCGATGACGAGAAGGATCGCCGACACGATCACACCGACGATCAAAGGCGTATATTGAAAGCCGGGGATCGAGCTAAAATTGATCTTCTCCACCTGCACTTCGCTTCCATCGGCGATGACCACGTAACGCTCCGCCCCCAGCCTACCCACGTCGATGCGGGTGATGCCCGTACTGTGCGTAGCTAAATTGTTACGTGCGCCGTTCCCTGTGAAGATCGCCACTTCGCCGCTGTCTGCGCCGATTACCGCCTCTTCTTTCCCATCGCCGTCAATATCGATGCCAGAGATCTCGGTGACCTTGTCAGACAGCGATCCACTCCATAGTTTTTCTCCGGTATTCGAAAATGCCCAGACACCGCCATCTTTCCCTCCGGCGACAATTTCGCGGGAGGAGGGGTCGCCATTCAGCTCCACTTCGCGCACTTCACTGACAGCCTGTCCGAGCTGGGTGCTGAAGAGGGAGCTGCCATCAACGGCGTTGAAGATAGAAAATGCCCCATACTCTCCACCCGTGATGATTTCACTGTCTCCATCGCTGTTGAGGTCAAAGGCACGCAGCCGCCGCAGGATTTCCTGGCTCTGGGACCAGACCTGGTTGCCCTGCGCATCATACACCGCCAGGCTCCCATCGTTGGTGGCCGTCGCCAGATGCACCTGACCGCCGATCCTGGCATCGTCCATGCCGCGTACCTCATTGCTTCCCAGCGTGGACGTCCACAGCGGCCTGCCTTCCAAACTCAGGGAGAGGAGCCTGCCGCTTGAGTCGCCCAGGACGATTTGTGGTCCGGAAGCGAAACGGATCAGCGCAACTCGCGCCGGGGAGCCGATGTTGAGGGAGGTCGCCAGGGTTGCCGTTTGACCATTGCTGATGACGTCCACGGAAGCACCCGTGCCCATGTAATAAACGATAATGTCTTCCATGCCATCGCCATCCACATCGCCCAGTGTGGTTTTGGGAGAGCTGTAGTCCTGGCTGAGCATGATCGCGCCATTGCCGTCATAAATACTGACGTTTTGCGTGTTCTGAATGAAAAGTTCATCCTGGTCATCGCCCATAACGTTGAGGATCTTCATACTTTCGGCGGTTCCGTACGATTGCGACCAGGCCACATCGCCGCCAAATTTCTCGGCGCTGACCGCGCCGCTGAAGGAGAAGGCAGCAGCAACCGCCATGACGAGACATACCAAAATAATAGCAACGATAAAAGGAATGATTTTGCGATTCATCTATGCAGCCTTTCTTTGCAGGAGAGAGTAAGCAGAATGCAGAAAGCTGAGGATATGTTCCGACTCAACTTCATCGAACGGGGAATTCGCCGTCACGTCGATAATCCCGCCCTCGGTGTTCAACTGGGCTATGGTGTATCTGCCGATATCCCCGCCCTGCCGAAACTCCTTATTGGGTACGATTTGATACAACTCGGGATTCACAACAATGCGGACCTTGAGATATTGTGCAGCCCCCTTGTATTTTTCCGGCTTCATTTTCATCTTGCCACTGATGCGGCTGCGCTTCCAGTAGGATTTGCGCTTTTTCGATTTTTGGATGGCCGACACGCGCAGAATATTTCCATCATATAGCTTTGCTTTCAAGGCGAGCCACTCATCGCGGAAGTACTGCGTCGTCCGGTCCCGGGTATCTTTGGCTTCGCGTGCGACTTTTGTATCGAGTAACGCGCCGGTGAGATCGAGATGACCGAGAAAGGATGAGCTTGGTTTAAGGTCATCCCGCAAGGTGTGCAGAATTTTTTGCGTGCCCGAATACATTGGCGAGAAATCGTGGGAATCGCTTTTGCGCAGACCGCGCGCCATCACGAACGCGGCAGCCCATAATGCTATGCCGCCCGCGCTGAACACGAAGGATGTGTATCCCAGGACTAGCAACAATCCGTCGATCCCCATCAGACCCAGACCCGCAAAAAAGACCATCATCGGTACCCAGCGCCATTTATCTCCCGCGGTTTCGGTCTTTTGGATTTCGGCAACGAATCTATCCATGCCCTGGATCACGGCGTCCGGATCGTCCGCGATCGAGAGATAGACAGGAGTGTAATTTTTTCTGCCTGCGGCGGGCGGCGGGGTCTTTTTGCGAGCGGTATTTAGCAGGTAAAAGAAGAGGGCTACCGCGCCGATGAGTGATCCACAAAGAATAATTTCCACGCAATTCTCCAGTGAATTAAGATACTGTGATTTTCCCAGCGCTTACGTTATGCTCGATAAAGGATCGCAACCCGTCATATCCGTCATTCATCGCGGTCTGCAGAATCTGACGGACTTCCTCACTCGGATTCTCCCGCGGTGCGCCGAGATAAATTCCCAGGCGCGTGCCGTCTTCCAACGGGATCAGCCGCCGGGTCGAGACATAGGAGAGTCCCATAGCGGATTGCTCCAGGGTGTAATAGTCAAAGGGTTTCCAATCCAGGATCTTACTATGGATGTGCAGATCGCCATGCGCACAATGGAATCCTGCCCCTTCGCGCACGCGCCCTCCCAGGATATCTGTTCGTTCTGCCGAATCGTATCCCAGAAAGCCCGCCTCGAGCTCGGGTTTGGTCAGGAATTCCCAGATCACGGGGGCGGGAAAAGGTAGCTCGGCCTCATACTTCACCCACGCTTCCTGTGCGTCGACAAATTGCCTGGACTTCTCCTGATACGCCTCCCATACTGGCTGCAGGTCGTGCACGCACATGGGCACTTCGCCCAGATGCTCATAGGTCTCCGTGTGGCGAACTACTTTTCCACAGTATTCGAGCAGATCTAACTTTTGTGCAGCGACATCGCTGAAGAGTGCATAGGATTTGATCCCTGTCTTCTCGATCACATGGTTTTTTAACATGCGGTGAGGGACAATCACATCCGCGCCAAGCAGTTCCTCGCGATCACCCAATTTCTGAATCAGGTATTCCCCGTAATGCGTGCACATCTTCAGATCGAGCATCGACATGTTCTTACAGGCCCGACAATTGCAGGTGGTGTTGTACTGCATTTGTTGAAGGGTATCTTCAAACACGAGGTAGAAGTTTTCCAGCGCTTCCAGGAAACTTTGCGATTGTATAAAATTGGTCTCTGGCACATACATGAAGATCGCGTCCCCGCGAAAGCCAGAAAGGACGAAAGGATGTTGCACGGCCTTTAGCTGTGCATCGAAAAGACTCTGTAAGATTTCGTTCGCATGGTCCAGTTCGGAACCGGTCAAATACTCGGTGTACCCGGAAATGTCGGTGATTACGAAATAACCTTTATTCGCCATAAATACCTTTATAATCTGCAGCCATGCCTCGCGTCCTTTACACTGCCTTCGACATCGTGCCAAGCCCAAAGGGGGCCTCGACTCATATTTTGCATAACATTCGCGGGCTCGTCAATAGCCAATATGATGTTCATCTTTTCACGCCAAATGATGGCGTATTGCCTTCCCAGGATATGCTTGAGGGGGCGCGCGTCACGCGCGTCTCTCAGGATCTCTCCCAGAGCTTCCTGGCACGGGCAACTCACTTTGGAAAAGCTGTCTTTTCCCATCTTACTCTCCATCCTGATTACGATGTAGTACATTATCGTAACATTTGGGATGGACTTGCGGTTGCCCAGAATAAAAAACGCTTTGGCTACAAAACGCTCTTTGAAGTAAACGGGCTGCCGTCGATCGAGCTTAAATATCACTATCCGGGAATTGACTCAAACCTGCTTGTAAAAATCAAGGAACAGGAGATTGCGACTCTGCACTTAAGCGACGCGATCATCTGTCCGTCGAACGTGACGCGTGACTACATTACCTCGCTCGGGCTGGATCCCTCGACTTCGCTCGCGACCGGCCGGAAACGGATCGCCGTCATACCAAACGGAGTCAGCCCCTCCGATTTTTTTCCATCGCCGCTGCCGAGTCGCGAAGGTGGCGTGCCCGTTCTGCTTTACGTCGGCACCCTCGCCGACTGGCAGGGGCTCGACCTTGTGATCAAGGCCCTCCCCTGGATTTTGGAAAAACAGCCTGTTCAGCTCCGCATCGTTGGACGCGGGCGTTCGCGGCAGAGGAAGCTTTTGACAAAGCAGATCCGCAAGCTGGGCGCGGAAGAGTATGTGAGCATGGAGCCGGCAGTGCCTCATCACGAGGTCCCCGCTTTGATTGCAGAAGCCGATATTTGCCTGGCGCCGCTCGGACTGAATGACCGCAATGTGACCCAGGGCGCCTGTCCGATCAAAGTGCTGGAATATATGGCATCGTCGCGTCCCCTGGTTGCTTCAAACATGCCCATCGTCCGCGAGCTCGTCCGCGAGGATGTGGATGCGTTGCTCTTTTCTCCGAATGATCCGCAGGATTTGGCGCGACAGGTGCTGGCATTGCTAAATGATTTTGAGCTATCAAAGCGCCTGGCGGACTCGGCAACCGAACGGGCTCTGTCCCAGTTCACCTGGCACGCCGCACAAAAGAAATTAGTGAAGGTTTACGAGAAATTGCTGGCTTAGGCCTTTCGATCCATCTCTTTCATCGCAGGGATGAACGCCATGCTGAGGGTCGTAACTAAAAAAGTAATTGCCAGGCCAATCATCATGATGAAGGTTCCCAACCGGTCCGTGAGAATCCCGCCGAGCAGCATTCCTAGCGGCATCGCGATCCACGCGCCAGCGATGACTGCGCCGAAGACGCGTCCACGCATAGTCTGTGGGACTCGCTCAAGCTCTATTGCATCGATGATGGGGTTCACGGGACCTGCTCCAATACTCGTGATAAAGGTAACCAGAATAAGAACAATTAATGGCGGATAGATTGCGTAGACCCAAAAGCGTAGGCCCGTGACTACCAACGCAGCTACAAAGGTCGCGTGCCGAGGCAGGCGATGACCGATCGCCGCAAAGATCAGTCCGCCTACCACCGCACCACCGCCATTCGCGGCGATGAGCAATCCCAGATCAAGGGCATTTCCGAAAACCTCTCTGACATACACTGGCTGTAACACACCGCCAAAGATCGCGTCGAGAAAATTGATCAGCATCACCATCACTACAATCGCCAGGATCAGCGAGTCGTGCGCGATGAAGCGTAGTCCCTCGATTAATTCCTCAAAATATCTGCCGGATCTTTTTTCATTTTCAGGCAGTTTTGGTGCAGGGATCAAAAACCCGATGATCGCGGCAGAGACGACAAATGAAGCCGCGTCCAGCCAGAGGACATTCGCTATTCCGATGATGCCGATCAAAAATCCAGCCAGAGGCGCACCAATTAAACGCGCGCCGCGCTCGATAACATTAATGAGCGACGTCACGCGCTCAATGGGCATTCCTGCTTGTTCTGCTAACTCCGGCAGCAGGGCCGCGCGGGCCGTGTTGCCGGGCGCGTCGAGCAACGCGCCGAGAAACACCAGGACCATCAAGTGCCAGAATTCCAGGCCGGTCGTGAGATAAAGCAGAGGGATCAACGCGGTGGTTACGCCACTTGCCAGGTCAGCGATAACGCTCGTCGGTTTGTAGCCGAGTCTGTCGATCAGAGCTCCGCCGAAAAAGCCTGCCAGGACCACCGGCAGGATGGTAAAGAAGCCCGTGATTCCTGTTTGCGTAGCGCTCCCTGTTGTCTGCAAGACGAACCACGGTATGGCGATCATTGTAAAGACATTGCCAATCAGCGAGATCGCGTTTGCAATGAAAAGGGAATAGAGGGGAATCGGGCTATGTGTTTTTATGGTGTCTGATTGCAATAAGCTCTCCCAGTGACCCTACATTTTGCTGCTCTTCACAAGGCCGATCTACGCTTCCCGGCTGATCGTAAACACCTTCGAAACTTCCTCCGGGATCGGAAGCGGTTTCCCTGTTTTTGCATCCACAAACACCCAGTCGGTTTCACCCCTCACGAGGACTCTGCCATCTGATCTCCGTACGAATTCGTATTTGCGTAATGATCTCACGCGCCGGATGTTTTCCACCCATGTTTTGATTTCAATCTCTTCCCCTGCAAACGCGGGAAGGAAATACTCAATCTTGTGCTCACGGATGACCCAGGTTGCATCCTTACCCTGTGCTTCGATGCCGCCAATCGAGGCGTAATGTTCTACGGCGATATCCTGAATCCATTGAACATACGCCACGTTGTTGGCATGGCCGTTTTCATCAATGGCATCGGTCGGGATGGTGAACGAACGCTTGTAAACACGATTGGAATCTGTCACGGTAAATTCTCTAGAACGCTGGGTTACGCTTCTCCACGAATGCCCTGATGCCTTCCTGTCCATCCGGGTGCGCGGCACAGTCGCTGATCCCTTGTCTTTCCAATTCCAGCTGCGCTTCCAGGGTGGTGTTGAACGAATGAAGAGAGGTTTTGCTCAGACGTGTGAGCATCGCCGTAGCTTCCGACAGCACCTCACTGTCGGGGACGACCTTTGTAACCAGTCCCCACTCGAGTGCCTTCGCGGAAGCGATTGGATCGTCAAAGGCCATGATTTCCATAGCCCGTGCCAGGCCCACCAGACGCGGCAGGGCGAATGAACCGCCGCCGTCTAGGCTTAAGCCGCTGGACGTGTACGCCTGTCGCAGGCTCGCCCCTTGCCCCATCACACGGAAGTCGCAGGCCAGGGCAAGCGAAAAGCCGCCCCCGGCCGCGATGCCGTTAATGCCTGCAACGACGGGTTTTTCCATGCGGCGAATCTCAAGGATCGACAGATGAAATTGCGGCGCCAGCCGGTGCAAAACAGACCCGGCTTCCTCTTTCTGCTGGCTGATCCATTTCAGGTCACCACCGGCGCAAAATGCTTTCCCTTTTCCGGTGATCAAAACTCCTTTGGTGGAATCATCCCTCGCGCCAAGAGAGAGGACGTCTGCGAGCATGTTCATCATATCCAGGTTCAACGCGTTGTACGCCTCGGGCCTGTTGAGCGTGACTTCCAGGATTTTGCCATGTCGTCGAGTAAGAATCGGATCAGCCATAAGAGCCTGTCCTGTCTGAGACTGAAAGAATTAATCAGATTTTAGCGGAAAAAGAGAAAATAGTTGCATCTGGAACTACAGCGCTACCCGCCTCTAAGCCGTTCCTACGAAATTGATTCCCACTTACCAACCAGAGTTTCCTGTTCGGTTAATCGCTCGCATTTTGCATCCAGTTCGGCATACTCGCGTGTCCATTCTGCCAGAAATGTTGCATACGCCTCTGACGAGATCCACCGGTCAATCGTGAGATACCGGCGGATGTGGCCCTCATCCGAGAGCAGTTCCGTTCCCAGATAGGCCTTGCTTTTCTGAAAGAGCTTTGCCCACGCGCCCGTTGCCGAATAGACTTCTTCAAACTCCGCGATGTGCTCTGCCTTCACGTAATACTCCCAAACAATGAAAAACATAGGCAGCTATTTTCACGTAGCGGTCCGTGAGAAGGCACCTAGCTGTACGCGGGATCAGGATTCCAGCCTGGCAAACTTTCGTCGGCTTCCGGGCGTTGTGTTTGAGCAGTTTCTTTGAGAATAAAACTTTCCTGCAAAGTGTCAATGGTGTCGATCAGAATATCCGCCAGCGGAGTGAGGTTTGCAAGCGAGCCGACCCCAGAAAGCACACCGATGACATAACCAGCCCCTGCAGAGCGCGCCATCTGCAAATCCGCGACGGTATCGCCAACAACAATAACCCTGGATGGATGGACATTCATGCGCTGACAGATCGCCGCGACCATATCAGGCGCAGGCTTGGCCTTGATGCCATCGTCAGCGCAAATCATCGTTGTGATCAAACTCTTCACACCAAATGCTTCGAGCATGGCCTCGGTGGGATCACGGTCATCTGTTGTCGCAATGGCCACCTTGATTCCAAGGT